>Ga0268299_1003884_pt1 | contig 12736 bp, 11 predicted proteins | sample NOBtaG_FD_193484 | JGI IMG/M metagenome (GOLD analysis project Ga0268299, IMG submission 193484) | Activated sludge microbial communities from bioreactor in Nijmegen, Gelderland, Netherland - NOB reactor | ecosystem: Engineered > Bioreactor > Aerobic > Activated sludge | place: Netherlands...
CCGCGGGTGCCGATGGAGTACCTGCGCTACCTGTTCGGGCCGGAGGTCGACCAGGCGTTGATCACCCTGCACGCCGAGATGGAGCGGAAGCAGGAGGGCAAGGCCTCCGAGCTGATGGACCTGCTGATTGCCCGGGAGTGGAAGTCGCTGTTCAGCATCCCCGACGTGCGCGTGTCCTGACCGTGGGCGTCGACGACTGGACCGTCGTCCTCGAGACGGGCCTGCGCCGCGACTGCGAGGAGCAGGCGCTCGTCCTGGTCGCGCTGGGCATACCCCACCTGATCGCCGACGGGCCGCGTCACGCGGCCCTCCTGATGGTGCCCGCCGGGTACGCGGCCCGGGCCCGGCACGAGCTTGCGCTGTACGTGGCGGAGAACCGCCGGCGTGCACCGCGGCCCGGGCTCACGCTGCACGGCTACGGCCTGCCCGGCGTGACCGGCTACGTCGTCGTGCTGGTTGCCGCCTTCCTGGTCCAGGCCCGGGTCGCGTTCGGCGTGGATTGGCCCGGCACCGGCAGCCTCGACGGCACGGCGTTCCGGAACGGGGAGTGGTGGCGCGTGTTCACCGCCCTCACCCTGCATGCCGATGCGGGGCACCTGGTCGCCAACCTGTTCTTCGGCGGGTTATTTGGCGCCTTCGCGGGGCAGTACCTGGGTTCCGGGGTGGCCTGGGCCACCATCCTGCTCGCGGCCGGCGCGGGCAACGCCCTCGACCTCCTGCTGCTGCCGTCGTCCCACCGTGCCATCGGCGCCTCCACGGCGGTGTTCGCGGCCCTGGGGCTGATCGCCGCGCTCATGTGGCGGGCCGAAACCCGCCAGTCGGTGACGTGGGCGCGCCGCTACGCGCCGCTGATCGGCGCCTCCGTGCTGCTCGCCTACATCGGCACCGGTGACGCAAGGACCGATGCGGTCGCCCACCTCACGGGCTTCGTCATGGGGATCTTCGCCGGCGCCGCCTTCGACGTCCGCCGGCCTCAGTGGCTCGCGTCCACTGCCGTGCAGGCCGGTGCGGGCCTCGGCGCCGTGGCCCTGCTGGCCACCTGCTGGTGGCTGGCCGTCCGCGCCTGGCACGCAGGGTTGGCCTGATCGACCCTCACTCGCTATCCTGCGCCGGGCTTCTCGGCCCGGGCATCAGGGGGATCCGCATGCAGACCCAGAATCCGGCCAACCCGGCCGCCCTGCCGTGGCCGCGGCCCGGCATCGCCTGGTACGCCGTCGTCATCCTCGTCATTGCGTTCATCTTCTCCTTCATCGACCGGATCATCATCGCGATGCTGGTCGAGCCCCTGAAGCAGGACCTCGGCCTCACCGACACCCAGCTCGGCCTGCTGCAGGGCCTGGCCTTCGCCGTGTTCTACGCCACCGTGGGCCTGCCCATCGGCCGCTGGGCCGATCGTTACAGCCGGCGCGCCATCATCGGCTGGGGCATCTTCCTGTGGAGCATCATGACGGCCGTCTGCGGCCTCGCGCGCAACTTCTGGGAACTGTTTCTCGCCCGTGTCGGCGTGGGCGTCGGTGAAGCGGCGCTGTCCCCGGCCGCCTACTCGATGATCGCGGACTACTTCCCGCGGGAGAAGCTCGGCCGCGCGCTGGGCGTGTACCAGTCGGGTGCGTTCTTCGGCGCGGGCCTGTCGTTCCTGGTCGGCGGCCTGGTGATCCAGGCCATGGCGAAGGCCGGGCCGGTCTCGCTGCCGGTGCTGGGCGACGTCAAGGCCTGGCAGCTGGTGTTCTTTGCGGTCGGCCTGCCCGGCGTCCTGGTCGCCCTGCTGATGCTCACCGTGCGCGAGCCGGTCCGTCGCGGCCGGCTGGCGGCGGGCGGGCTGCCGCTGCGCGACGTCCTGCGCTACGCCACGCAGCGCTGGCGGGTCTTCGTCCTGCACTTCATCGGCTTCGCCCTGCTCGCGGTGCCGATCACCACCATCATCACCTGGGCTTTCGTCTACTTCACTCGCGTCCTGGCCTTCACGCCGCCCGAGGCGGCGCTGCGGCTCGGCGGCCTGCTGGTGTTCCTGTCGCCGCTCGGCGTGTACACCGGCGGGTGGCTCACCGACCTCCTCCAGCGGCGCGGCTACCGGGACGCGACGCTCCGGGTCGCGCTGTTCGCCGCAGCCGGCCTGCTGCCGCTTTCCACGGTGACGGCGCTCGTGACGGACCCGGACCTCGCGGTTGCCCTGTTCGGCCCGCTCATCTTCTTCGCCAGCCTGTCCATGGCGCTGGCACCGGCAGCCCTGCAGGTGGTCACGCCGAACCAGATGCGGGGGCAGGTGTCGGCCGTGTGGATGCTGGTGCTGAACCTGGTGACGGCGGGCGTGGGGCCGTCGGCGGTCGGCGCGATCACGGACTACGTCTTCGGCGACCCGCTGGCGGTGGGCAGGTCCATCGCCCTGGTCAACTGCCTCTCCGTGCCGCTGGCCGCCCTGGCACTGTGGGCCGCCCTGGCGCCCTTCCGGGACGCCGCGGGGGAGCAGGTCGCCAGCTAGGCCTGGCCCCCGGCGATGGCCCGGATGGCCGCCAGCTGCTCCGGCCCCGGGTCCCAGCTTCCGGCGGCGACGTTCTGGGCCAGCTGCTCCGCCCGGGTGACCCCCGCGATCACGCTGGTCACGGCGGGCTGGGCGGCCAGCCAGCCCAGCCCCAAGTCGAGAACCGTCCGGCCGCGGCTCTCGCCCCAGGCGGCCAGCTTCTCGACGGTTGCGTAGCGGGCCTCGGAGGCAAAGCTGCCGCCGCCCCGCCACCGGGCGAAGCGGGAGCCCTCCGGCAGCGGCTGGCCCCGGCGGTACTTGCCGGACAGCAGGCCGCTTTCCAGCGGAAAGTAGGGAAGGATGCCGATGTCCCGGGCGACGCACACGGGCACGAGGTCCTGCTCGATGTCCCGCGTGAGCAGGCTGTAACGGTTCTGGGCGGAGACGAAGGGCGCCAGGCCGAGCTGCCCGCTGGCGTCCAGCGCGGCGGTGAGCTGGGCGCCCGTGTAGTTGGAGCACCCGACGTGCCGGACCTTGCCCTGGCGCACGAGCGCGTCCAGCTTCCTAAGGGTTTCCTCCACGGGCGTCCCGGCGTCCGGGAAGTGGTGCTGGAAGAGGTCGATGTAGTCCGTGCCGAGCGCGGCGAGGCTGGTCTCGACCGATTTCGTGAGGTAGTCCGCCGAGCCGCCGGCGGGGGCCGCGCCGCCCCCGCCCCCGAGCTTCGCCCCGAACTTGGTGGCGATGATCACCTCCCGCCGCCGGGAGCCGAGGGCCTTGCCGAGCATGGTCTCCGACCGGTGCATCGCCCCGCCGTAGATGTCGGCGACGTCGAAGAAGTTGACCCCGAGGTCGAATGCGGCGCCGACGATCGCGTTCGTGGCCGCCTGGTCGCACATCGAGCCGAAGTTCATGCAACCGACGCCGATGGCCGAGACCCGGAGGCCGGAGCTTCCCAGGTTGCGCATCTTCATCCGGACTTGCCTCCCTGGTTGGTGTCTGTGTCCCCGGGCTGTCCTCCGGCGCGGACCACCAGCGCGGCGCCGAGCAGCACGGCATTCAGGATCGCCATCATGGTAAAGGGCACCGTGGGCCCCAGGTGATCGAAGACGTAGCCGCCAGCCATCGTCGCGAACAGTATGCCGACGCCCCCGATCGCGTTGTACAGGCCGACGACGGGGCCGCGCTCGGTTGCCGGGGCCTCCTGGCCGAGCAGGGCGCCGCTGGCGACGATCACGCTGATCTCGCCGACGCCGACCAGCATGGCCACCGGAATGAAGCCGCGCGCGAAGGGGTCCTCAACCTGGCCCAGGAGGGCATAGCTCAGCGCGGCGAGGCCGAGCGCGATGCACAGGCTGGTCACGCGGCTCACCCGGTCCGCGATCATGCCCATGAAGAAGGCCCAGCCCATGGCGGCCAGCTGGAGGATGCCGAACAGCATCCCGCCCCGCGCGATGCTGGCGGCCGGCGTGAGGCCCGCGGCGATGCCGGCCTGGGTGATCCAGAGGGAAAAGAACACGCCGATGATCACGAAATCGCCGCGCCCGATGAAGGCGGCGCCGTAGGCCAGGGCCAGCCGCCGGTTCGAACGGCCCAGGTGGACCGCGCGCAGGACGCTCGCACCGAGTCGCGCCCGGCCGGGCGCCGGCCTGGCCACCGTGGTCCGGGGCAGGCCGATGGCCATGGCGACGGCCGCCAGCACCGCCACAGCCGCTGCGACCCAGAACGCATAGCGCCCGGTAGCCGTCGCGTCGGCGCCCCGTGCCGCGAACCACAGGGGCAGCTTCGCGAGTCCCAGCGACATGGCCACCACGCCGAAGCCCTGCAGCAGGTTGTTGGACGCCACCCACCGGCCCCGGGACCGCTCGGCCGAGGCATCCACCACGCAGGCGCTCAACATGAGGGGCGCGAGGGCGATGCCGACCGCGAACACGAGGCGGAAGACCAGCAGCTGCAGCGTGTCGGCCGCGAACGGGTAGATGAACAGACCCGCCGCCATCAGCAACAGGCCCAGGCAGAACACCCGCCGGCGCCCCACCTGGTCGGACCACGCGCCGGCGAAGCCGGCCAGCACGATCACGACCACTTCCTGCAGGAAGCCCAGGTTGCCGGTCAGTCGGCCCTGCTCGGCGACCGGGATCCGCAGCACCTCGTTGAGCAGGTAGGGCTGCAGGAAGCTGATGAATGCCGCGAGGCCGATGGTGAAGAACGAGGCGAGCCACACGGTGGCCGCATTGCCCCGGGACCAGCCCGGGGCGAACCAGAACGGGCCAAGACGGGTTGCCGCGGGGGGAGGGACCTCCGCGGTGGACCGCATCAGGTGAACCGCTGGCCCCTGGCGCGCAGCTCGCCGATCTCGGCGTGGGTCGCGGGCGTAATCGGTGCCGACATCAGGCCGGCGAGGGAATCCACGAGATTGCTGACGTAGAGCACGGGCAGCGTGTGCTGGACGAGCGGGGCCTCGCCGCTACGAAGCCGTTCCCGGTCCGCCAGGGCATTGACGGCGAGCACCCAGGCCAGGCCGAAGCGGTGGCCAAAGACCTCGTCCGGGACGTCCGGCAGGGCCGAGCGCAGGCCGTGGTAAACCTGGCCGATGCTCGCGCTGAACTGGCCGCGCCACATCCCCACCAGATTCATCATCGGATGACCCAGCAACTGGGACAGCACCTGTATGAAGTGGTTGCCGCCCTCGGAGCCCTCGATTTCCTCGACGATCGGGTAGACCAGCATCCCGATCATGGTGGTGACGGGGGCGGGGTCCCCGCTGGCCTGGTGGGCCGCCAGCATCCGGCTGCGGCGCGCGTTGAGCCGTTCCATGCGGTACTCGAAGATCGCAGTGATGAGGGATTCCTTCGATCCGAAGTGGTAGTGCGAGGCCGACGAGTTGCGCTGGCCAGCCGCGGCATTGATCTGCCGGAGCGACACGTTGTCGAGCCCGTGCTGCGCGAAGAGTCGTTCCCCCGCCAGGACCAGCTGTTCCCGGGTACGGGTGCTGGTCGGCGTGAGCTTGGTCCGGGCCTTCTGCATGTCGCTGTCTCCCCCACGAAGACATCGTCGGCACGCCTGGGATCGCGCGGTACGCTACCAGTAGTGCGTCCAGCGCGATCTTTCCTGGAAATAGCGGAACGCATCCCGCTTGTCCTTCGGAATATAGTCGATATAGCCACCTGGTGCGTAGCGTTCGCTGTACTGGTCCAGGACCGGCTTGTAGAGGTGGAGGTGCAGGTCGGGGATCCGGTGGCGGGCCCGGAACTCGGCGATCGGGATCCGCGCCAGGACCTTGGTCTCGAAGGCGCCCGCCTTGCACATCTCGAGCCCGCGGGGCGCAAAGATCGCGGAACGGCCGGGGCCGCCGAAATTGGTGTCCTCGAAGAAGCCGGGATTGCGGCCGTGGCTGCTGACCGAGTTGTTGGCGATCATCGTGTAGAGGCTGTTGTGGTAGGACGTCAGCCGCATGTCGTCGAACTCGAAGCCGCCCGTGGCCACCCGGCAGATGATCTCCGCGCCCTTGAAGGCCATGCAGCGGAAGAGCTCCGGCTCGAACTGGACGGCCGACATGGCGATGTTGCCGATGTCGGTGCGCTCGACCGGGATCACGGCATCCATCCCGTACATCTCGACGAAGCGGTCGTAGACGTCGTAGATCACGGACGTGTACTGCTCGGAGCCCGGGAACATGCCCCGCACGTTCCGCTGCTTCCAGTGCTGTACCACCGTGCCGTCGGGCTTGACCATCACCATCAGGTGCAGGATGTGCCCCGGCCAGTTCTTCGGGTCCTTCGCGTAGGTGCCGAAGACGACGTAGCAGTTGTACTTCTTCGCCCGTTTGGCCACTTCCTCCGTCTCGGGACCGGGGATCTCCAGGCACAGGTTGTAGTGCTGGTCCCGGGTCCACTCCGAGAAGCCCGTGATCGGGAATTCGTGGAACAGGAGCAGGTCGCTGCGGCCGCCGTAGCCCTGGGCTATGTCGATGCACTCGAGGAAGTAGTCCAGGTTGCGCTTCAGGTCGGGGGCCGGATTGGCGCCGTTGACCCCCTGGACCCGGGTCTGGACGGCTGCCGCCGTGATCGCGTCCTGGCGCAGGGCGACGGTGGGGTAGGTCCCGTCGGCGCGGACCATGGGTTCGGTCTGGCTGTTCATGGAGCTGGTTCTCTCGACTTTGCTGAGTTGGGGTTATGATGTGGTCATGATGTTAATACAATCGGCCACGCCACTCATTCTGGCCCAGGGGACCGCCTGATGGCCGCGGCAAATCGACCCGGCGGCCGGGTACGGGAACCCGTGGACAACTCCCTGCGGAGCCCGCGCTACATCCAGGTGTACTCGGCCATCCGGGACTGGATCTACCAGGGCACCTACAGGCCGGGGCAACGGCTGCCCACGGAGGGCGAGCTGTGCGAGCTCTTCGGCGTCTCGCGGATCACCACGCGCAAGGCGGTGGACATGCTGGTGGACGAGGAGCTGGTCGTCCGGCAGCCCGGCCGTGGCACGTTCGTCGTGGAGGACCTGGCGGACGCCCCGGTGGTCGCCGACATGGAGCAGCTGCTGCGCAAGGTCGAGCGGCTCGGCAAGAACACACGGGTGGCCCGCGCGGAGGTGCAGGAGCAGGACGCCGACACGGAGACCCGCAAGGACCTCCATCTGGCCGAAGGGGCCCGGGTCCAGCGGGCTTCCCACGTGCGGCTCCTGAACAAGGAGCCCATCGGCTACGTCGTCACCTACATCCCGGCGGACCTGGACGTGCGCTTCGACCTCTCCGAGCTGAACGACAGCCCGATGCTCACGCTCCTCGAGCGCAAGGGCGTCGACATCGCGTCCTGCGACCAGGTGATCACGGCCACGCTGGCCGACGGCCGCCTGGCGGGCCTGCTGAACACGACCGTCGGCGCGCCGCTCGTGCACCTGCGCCTCATGGTCTTCGACAGCCGGCGCCGGCCCGTGGAGCGGCTGGTGGCCTGGTACCGCGCCGACCACTATCACCACCACGTGCACCTGACGAGGAAGAGCCGGTGATGCTGCGGGTGGGAGCGGCTTTAGCCGCGATTGCACTTGCCCTGTGGATGCTGCCGATCGCGGCTAAAGCCGCTCCCACGACCGCTCCGACGACCCTCAACCGCGGCACGGCGGCCGAACCCAACAGCCTCGACCCGCACATCGCCCAGGGCAACACCGCCAGCGCCGTGCTCTATGACCTGAACGTGGGCCTCACCGCCCTGGATGCGAGTGGCCGGGTGATCCCGGGCGCGGCCGAATCCTGGACCGTCAGCCCGGACGGCCTGACCTACACCTTCCGCCTGCGGCCCGGCCTCAAGTGGTCGGACGGCTCGCCGCTCACCAGCGAGGACTTCGTCTGGTCCGCCCGGCGCCTGGTGACGCCCGCAACGGCCGCCCGCTTCGCCTCCTTCTATTACCCGGTGAAGAACGCCCGGGCCATCGTGCGCGGGCAGCTCCCGCCGGAGAAGCTCGGGGTCGAGGCCCCCGATCCGCGCACCGTGGTCTTCCGGCTGGAGGCACCGGCCGCCTACTTCCTGGAGAACCTGGCGTCGAACGTGGGTGCCCCCGTGCCCCGTCAGCAGGTCGAGAAGCACGGGCGCCAGTGGACCCGTCCGGGCCAGATGCTCAGCAACGGGCCCTTCCGGCTGGCGGAAGTGGTGCCCCAGTCCTACCTGGTCCTCGAAAAGAACCCGCATTTCTACGCTGCCGGCGACGTGCAGCTGGATCGGGTGGTCTACTACCCGACCCAGAACGCCGACACCAGCCTGCGCCGCTACCTGGCGGGCGAGCTGGACCTGGTCTTCAATTTCCCCGGCGAGAAGCTTGCGGAGCTGATGAGGGAGCGGCCGAAGGAGGTGAAGATCTCGCCGTCGCTGTCGGTCAACTACCTGGTCATGAACCTGGCGAAGCCGCCGTTCAACGACGCCCGCGTGCGCCGGGCCCTGTCGCTGGCCCTCGACCGCCAGGGCATCGTGGACAAGTTCCTCGGCACCGGGTATCGCCCCGCCTGGAGCCTCACGCCGACGACCGTGGCGGGGTACCAGGCGCCGGTGGCGCCCGCGTCGAAGCAACCGGCGGCGGCCCGGCTCGCCGAGGCGCGCAAGCTGCTGGCCGAGGCGGGCTATGGGCCGGGCAATCCGCTGAAATTCGAGATCCGCTACGAGAACCAGGAGGAGAACCGGCGCATCGTGGTGGCCATGGCGGCGATGTGGCGCGCGCTAGGCGTGCAGGCCCAGCCGGTGGGGAGCGACCTGAACGGCCTGAACAAGGACGCGCGCACCGGCAATTTCCAGATGCTCCGCTACACCTGGTTTGCGCCGAACGACGATCCCTACAGTTTCCTGGGGCTGCTGGAGACGGGCAGCACCGGCAACTATTCGAAGTTCAGCAATCCTGCCTACGACGCCGCGCTGAAGAAGGCGAACGCCACGCTGGACAACAAGGCCCGCCTGAAGCTGCTGGCGCAGGCCGAAGCCATGCTCTTCAAGGACGAGCCGGTGATCCCGGTCTTCTACTACGGGCGGCGCTACCTCGTGAAGCCGAACGTGCAGGGCTTCCAGCCCAATCAGCGGGCGGTGAACCCGTCGCGGTACCTGTCGATCCGGCGCTAGGGCGCTGCTACGGGTCCGCTGCTTTCTTCCTGGCGCCGAATTTTCCGCGGCACTGGTCGATCAGGCGCTGGATGCCGGGATGCCGGACCCGTTTCCCGAGGGTAAGGGCGTACAGGCGGTCCAGCAGGCCGGGTACCGTGCCGACCGGAACCAGCCCGTACCGATGCCTTGCTTCCCGGGCCAGCACCATCCGGACCGGCACCACCCCGTGGCCACGTGAGGCGAAGCCCTTCATCATCGGCACGTCGTCGAACTCACCGACGATCCGTGGCCGGATGCCCTCCTGCGTGAACCAGGCGGCGAGGCCTTCCCGCAGCGGGCTGCCCGCGGAAGGGAGCAGCAAGGGCGACCCGTCGAGGCTATGCGGAAACTCGCCGCGGTACCGCTGCGCGACGCGTTGGGTCGCAAAGAGCCCGATGCGCGTCTCGCCGACGAGATGCGAGTGGACGGGCCCGGCCGCCGCGCCCGCCGGCAGCCGGTCGGAGACGACCACGTGCAGCTGGCCCGTGACGAGCGCCCTGCACGCGGCCTCCACCGAGGCGACGCTCAATTCGACGCGTGTCATGGCCTCGCGCTCGAGCGCGGGGCGCAGCGCCTCGTACAGCAGGGAGCGTGGCACGGACGGCAGCATGCCCACCCGCAGCCTGTTCGCGCGCTGCTCGGTGGTCGCCTCCAGCAGTTCAGCGCCCAGCCGGAAGATCTGGTCGCAATAGGCCCGCACCACCTCGGCCTGGGGCGTGAGGCGCATCCCGCGCGGGCGCCGGATCAGGAGGCGCATGCCGAGCGTCTGCTCGAGAGCGCGCATCTGTGCACTCAGCGTGGAATGGCGTACACCGAGCCGACGACTCGCGCCGACGAGGCTTCCCTCCTGCGCAACGATCCAGAAATGATAGAGATGGTTGTAGTTCGGCCTCGTCGCCATGCCGCCATTCTATCGACAGCTGGTGTCTTGTGAATGGCCTATGACCACCGGCATGCCACGACTACCCTGTTCGTCCGGGCAGGCAAATGGAAGTGCCACAGGCAGGTCGATGGCCGTCGATTCATTTGCGGTTCGAGACTGCGCGCTGGTCGCGATTGCCACCGGGCTGAGGGCGCAATCGCTGCGGGAGTTTCGCGACGCACTCCAGCAGGCGCCTCAGGAGTCCGTGTACTTCCACTTCTGGGGCCGTCTCCTGCGGCCCCGCTTCGACGACACGGAGTTCCACAACGACTTCGCCGCCTGGGCCCGCAACGGCCTGCACGACGAGAAGCTCTCGGAGCGCCTGGCAGTCATCGATCCCGCGGACTTCGCGGACCTGGAAGCCCTCAGGGCGGAGGTACTCGAGGTCGTGGAGCAGCGACTCGATGAAATCGACGTGCTTCAGGCGCGCCGCGACCGGCAGTTCCACTTCCGGCGCTGCCAGACCGTGGTCTTCGACACCGGGGTCCGCCTGGAGGAGCCTGCGTGTCTCGTCCAGGCCATTCCCGCCATGTCACTGGGCAGCATCTACTATCACGCCATCGACGCGCGGCGCCGGGAGCCGGTGCGCCTGGATGACTTCCGCGTCTGGCTCGGCCGCCTCGGCGGCAGCTTCGGGTCCCTGAGCGAGAAGCTGGGGGCCGTGGATCCCTATTTCGCGAACCTCGCGGAGCTTCGCGACGAGCTGGTGGCCATAGTCGCCCGCCATTTCAGCGGCGAGCCACGATGAGCGGAATGCTCGCGGACTATGCGCGCGTCGCCGGGGGCGACGTCATCCGCCAGTTGCGACTCCTGGCGGAGCCGATGCGCGGGCTCAGCGTGACGCACGTGAGCTCGACCCGGCGCGGCGGCGGGGTCGCCGAGATCCTGGAGAAGCTGGTGCCCCTGACGAGCGAACTCGGGCTGGACGCGAGCTGGGAAGTCATCGAGGGTACGCCCCAGTTCTACAGGTGCACGAAGCTCTTTCACAACGCGCTGCAGGGCCAGCAGTCCCATGTCCAGGAGAGCCTCATCAGGGAGTACGAGCGTGTCAATGCGGCGAATGCCGAAAGGCTCGGCGCCGCGCTCGATGCCGCGGACGTCGTGTTCGTGCACGATCCCCAGCCGGCGGCGCTGCTGCGCCACTTTCCGCGGAGGCGCGGCAAGTGGATCTGGCGCTGTCACATCGATGCGAGCCGCCCGCACCGTCCGGTGTGGACCTACCTCAGGTCGCACGTGGCGGCGTACGACGCGAGCGTCTTCTCACTGGCCGATTTCGCGCAGATGCTGCCGTGCCCGTCCTACCTGATCCCGCCGAGCATCGATCCGCTGTCGGCGAAGAACGCGGAGCTCACCGGGAAGCAGATCGATGAATGCTGTGCGCGCTTCGGCATCGATCGCGCGCGCCCCCTGGTCGTCCAGGTTTCCCGATTCGACCGGTTCAAGGACCCCGTCGGCGTGGTCACGGCCTTCCGCCTGGCGAAGTCCTTCGTGCCGGGTCTGCAGCTCGTCCTCGCCGGGGGTGGCGCTGCGGACGATCCGGAGGGCGAGGTCGTGCTGAGCGACGTGGAGGCGGCCGCGGGGGGCGACCCGGACATCCACGTGCTGCTCCTGCCCGACGATGCCAACGACGTGATCAACGCCCTGCAGCGGGCGGCCGACGTCGTGATGCAGAAATCCCTGAAGGAGGGATTCGGCCTGACCGTGGCCGAGGCATTGTGGAAGTCGAAGCCGGTGATCGGGGGTGACACGGGCGGCATCCGCCTTCAGGTCGTGGATCACCACACGGGGTTCCTGGTCAGCACTCCCGAGGGCGCCGCGTTGCGATTGCGCCATCTGTTCCACGACCGCCGGCGCAGCGCGGAGATCGGCCGCGCCGGCCGGGAGCACGTGCACCAGAACTTCCTGATCACGCGCCAGCTGCGCGAGTACCTGACGATGATGCTCGGCCTGGTGCGCGGGTCGGCCGACCGGATCGACCTGGTCTGAAGGGCGGAACCGTGAGCGCGCACACCGACAGACTGGCCGATTTCAACCGGCAGGTGGGGCGCGCCGGCAGGTTCGTCGTGATGCTCGACTACGACGGCACCCTCGCGCCGTTCTGCCCGAAGCTGCGCGACGTCGCGCCTTACGAGGGGGTGACCGAGTGCCTGGATGCGCTGCTCGAGACCGGCGGGACGAGGCTGATCGTCGTCACCGGGCGCTACCTGAACGAGGCGCCGCCGGCGCTGGGCACGCGCCTCCGCCCCGAGATCTGGGGCTCCCATGGCCGGGAGCGGCTGTTGCCGGATGGGCGCTACGCGGTGACCGGCGTCGACCCGGTCGCGCTCCGTGGCCTCACCGTCGCGGATGCCTGGTCGCCGCTGGTCGAGGCGGCCGGCGGCCGTTGCGAGGCAAAGCCGGGGTCAATGGCGTTCCACTGGCGCGGCGCGGACCCCGGCCAGGTGGCGACCGTCCGCCGGGTCGTGATCGAGGGCTTCCATCGGGAGGGGCTCGCCGGCGTGCTGGAGCTGCACGGCTTCGACGGGGGCCTCGAGTTGCGCGCGCCCGGCCGGGGCAAGGGAGACGTGGTCCGGACGATCCTCGGGGAGACGCCCGTCGACGTTCCAGTGACGTACCTCGGTGACGATCTGACGGACGAAGACGCCTTCGTGGCCCTGCAGGGACGGGGGCTTGGCATCCTGGTCCGGCCCGAGCACCGGAGCACGGCAGCAGACCTGTGGATCCGGCCGCCGG
>Ga0268299_1003885_pt1 | contig 12734 bp, 8 predicted proteins | sample NOBtaG_FD_193484 | JGI IMG/M metagenome (GOLD analysis project Ga0268299, IMG submission 193484) | Activated sludge microbial communities from bioreactor in Nijmegen, Gelderland, Netherland - NOB reactor | ecosystem: Engineered > Bioreactor > Aerobic > Activated sludge | place: Netherlands...
GGAGCACCGCCCGCTGTTCGTCCGTCAAAATAATCCGTGGAGCTGATTTCATGATTCCATCCTCCTGTCAAAGGATGAAACCCGTCAACTCAACGTAAAATTCCACAAATCAAAGGCACTACACTAGTCGTAGATTTTTTGGACCGTTGAGCGGGGGTAGTAGGTCGCAAGAATCTGCCGGTACCCGGTGCCTTTTCGGGCCTTGGTCTCCATGCCGTATTGACAGAGGCCCATGCCGTGGCCGAATCCTTTGCCGTCGGTGAATCGGAAGCCGTCCTTGGTTTTCTCGATTTTGAAGTTCGTGGATTTGAGTAGTCGGCCGCCGATGGAAAGGCGGAAATCCTCGGCAATGAGTGTTTCCTGATCTCCGCCCGATCCGACCAGGTCGATGGTGATGTGCCGGCCCGCGTCGTTCATTTTGTGGGACTTCACATCGACGATCATGCCGAGTCGTTTGAGGGTGGGGTATCGGGCGACGAGTTTGGTGGTGAGGTCGGCGCGGCTGATCGTGACGGGCTCCCAGCGATAGCGCGGTGCGACGAAGCAGTCGCGGCAGACGACGCCGCCGGCCAGTGGGGGGACGTTTGGGTCTCTGGGCTTGACGTTGTTCACATGTTGTGAGAGGCCGCCGCAGCAGGAGGAGTAGTAGGTGCAGAAGATGTCCTGCTTGCCGCCGTTGTCATACGAACAGACTTCGCCGCGTGTTTCGTCCACGGCGCGGGTGGACATGGCATCCTCTACTGAGACGCCGCTGTAGACCTGGCTGCCTTCGTCATCATAGACATCAAAGGTGGCGCCGGCGGGCTTAAATCGCTTGGTGTAGAGGGCGTAGGTTCTTGCGGCCACGCACTGGGCCTTGAAGGACTCGATGTGGAAGTATCGCGGCAGCTCGCCGCGAAGCACGCCTCGGAGGTATGACTCGATGTCCACGTGGTTGGTAAATGTGAGGCCGGCGCCGGAACGCTGAACGCGGAGGGCTCCGCGGTAGGTTTTATCGTCGATGACGAGGGCGGCGTCGCGCGACGGCGTGATCAGGATGTCGTCGGAGGCAAAGCGGCGATCGCCCAGTTCGAGGCCGGCTCCTGAAGCCGGTCGAATCGTCGCGCCATTGATGGGTTGCATCGTCTCGGCGACGGCATTGCCCGTCGAGTTCTCGGTCACGGTAAATGAAGCGGTAACCGACATTTTTTTAGAGGGGTGCGGCTTGCGGCCAAAAAGTCGGACGCGAATGAGACGGTCCATGGCGACCGGCTCGATCGGCTTTTCCTCTCGAGCCGGGCTGTGCCAGAACGGCGACTCGGTCAGGCTCAGGCAGCCGACGAAGAGGAGTGTGAGTGAGGCGAGGAAGATGCCGAGCGTGGCTGCGGGACCGGCGCCCTTCATGGCTCGGGCGACTCGCCCGATTGTGCGTCGTGTGCCGGAAGGAGGAAACAAGTGGGTGGCTCCTTATCGGAGGCGACAGGTTTCGGAAAAGCGGCTTACTGAATGCCGCGCGCTCGACCGGATGATAGGACCCGCCAGCCGCATCGGCCGGCAACTGAGATCGGCCATTACTTAGTTATCGACGCGAAAGCCGAGGCCCATTTCAGTGAGTCGGTTGTGAAGTTCCTTCAGTGAAGTCTGGCCGAAGTTTCTGGACTCGAGGAGTTCCTGCTCGGATCGGGAGGCGAGTTCGCCGATCGTGTTGATCCCGAGGCGCTGAAGACATTTTCGCGAGCGCACGGAAAGCTCGAGGGTATTGACGGACCGGGAGAGCACCTCGGGGTTTGCATCGGGGAACATCGCGGGGTTGGTGGTGGGCATCGCCGGGGCGGCGCCGGGCTTTTGGTCGGCGTTTTGGCCGAGGCTCAGGCCTTTTTGGGCGAGCATGGCCTTGATTTCCCGGAGTGAGGTCTCGCCGAAGTTTTTATAGGAGAGGAGATCGGCTTCGGAGGTGCGGAGCAGGTCTCCGAGGGTGTTGATGTTCATCTTTTTGAGGCAGTTTCTGCTGCGGACCGAGAGCTCGAAGTCGCTGACGGGGATATCCAGGACCGCGTCCCGCTTTTCCTGAACCTTGAGCTGGTGCTCGTCAATGTACATGTTGCGCGAGGCGAGGACGTCCTTGTAGTAGAGCTGTGCCCGGGCGTTGTTGGGGTTGACGGCCAGCACGCGCCGGAGGCAGTCGGCGGCCTTGTCGTATTTGCATTCGTCTTCAAGGATGACGGCGAGGTTCATCAGGGCGTGGCTGTAGACGAAGGGAAGCTCGCTGCAACGGAAGTAGAGCTCTCTGGCGTTTTGATCGCTTCCATGCAAATCGAGCAGGTAAGCGAGGCAGAACATCGCGTGAGCGTGATCGCAGTTGATGGCGAGGGCGGCCTCGTACGCCTCGATGGCCTCGGAGATCGCGCCTTGTTCCTGATGGATGCGGCCGTTGAGGTAATTCCAGTCGGCCGAAGCTGTGCCGTGTGATTTGTTGGCGTTGAGGATGCTGGAAGCGCCGCTTGGGTCGCCGGCGAGGAGGAGGCACTCGGCTTTGGCGCATTCGCACTCGAGCTTGTCCCAACCCTGAGTGGCGGCGGCGGCGAAGTGCTCAACGGCGGTTGGGAAGCGGCGAAGGTCGCGATGGGCGACTCCGAGGTGGTAACTGCGAAGGGCAGAGGGCCTTGCCTTCTCAAGCCATTCGGCGGCGACGGCGGTATCTCCAACGAGCAGCAGGCACAGGCCTGCTTTCAGGGCGTTGGCTGCGGCGTTTTCTCCGCCAGCCTCCGCGGCGCGCATGAGGCCGCTTAGCATTCCGGCAAATCGATCGACATCGTCGGGCGATCCGAAGGCGGCCTCTTTGAGTGCGGTGTAGCTGGCTGCGTCGAGTTCGGGGAGTTTAAGAAGCGTGCCGAGGTCCATATTGGTTTCAATCATCGAGTGATCTCTCTCCAAGAGCTGATTCTTGACATGGAAGGCGCGGACGGTGACTGCATGAATGTCGCGCGCGGGTTTCGAGTGTCCGAGGTCGTTTCGTTGCAAATGCCCATACAAGCCGAACCGCGCATTTTAGCTAAGATCGACCGCCCCGCAAGCCGGGGCTCATCCGCCTCTCGGCCCCCGATCCGAACTACCCACAAAATAGTGCTTCCGGATCGCGCGGCAAACCCGGCCATGGAACGAGAAGGAGACGCAAAAGGCATGCCTGCGGCGGGGTAATGGGTGCGTATCCCACATACGAATATGAGCTTGCAGTCACAGTGCTTTTGGCTCCGTGATTGGGTGCTTTTCTCATTGTTCGTAACCAGTGAAGATGTTATGATTCGGGCGCACGGAGGCTGGGTAGGTTCCTATCCATAAGTAACTTCAGGGAAATGAGTTACGTAATTATTTATCGGAATTCGACCGTTCCGCGGTCGCTCAGCCTTCTTCTGCGAGAGACATTCAAATGGACGAGCTTAGTGAGGTGGTTTGGGCCGACATCCTAGGCCACGTACGGACTCATCATGCTGCGATTGCGAGGGGATGGTTCAGTCAGCTTTCGCCCGGCAGGCTTCACGGCGGCATTCTGAAAATCATCGCGGCGAACGCCGCGCAGCTCAGCTATCTCCTCGAGCATTGTGTCCGGCCGTTTATCGAGGCTTCCCAGGCGGCGACTGGGAGGTTGGTGTCGGTCGAATTCGAGGCGGGGAACGGGGAAACCCTGGAATCGGCGGGCTTACCGCGGCCAAGGACGCAGGATCAATACTCCGCGGCCGGCGATCTTGGCCTACGGCTTAACGCGGACAACGTTTTTGAAAACTACGTGGTCGGGCCTTGCAACCGGATGGCTCACGCGAGCTGTCTATCCGTCAGTCAATCTCCCGGCACGACGTACAATCCGCTGTTTCTTCACGGGGCTTCGGGCCTCGGCAAGACACACTTGATCCAGGCCATCTGTCACCGTGTCCTTGACCTTGCGCCGGGCACGCAGGTGGTCTATATGTCGTGTGAAACCTTCGTCAATCATTTCATTGACGCGGTGGAGCGTGGGGTTCTCAACAGCTTCCGCTATCGGTATCGCCACGCCGACGTGCTGATGATCGACGATATTCAGTTTCTGGCCGGGCGCGATCGGACGCAGGAAGAGTTTTTCCACACGTTTAACACACTCTATCAACTGCAAAAGCAGATTGTGCTTTCGGCGGATTCTCCGCCGTCGGAGATCCCGCAGCTTGAGGAGCGGCTGGTCAGCCGGTTCAAGTGGGGACTGGTTGCCCGAATAGATCCGCCGTGTATGGAGACGCGTGAGGCGATCATTCGCAAGAAGATGCGGATGCGGGGGGTGGAGCTTCCGGATGAGGTGGTGGCTCATTTAGCATCTTCGATCAAGACGAATCCTCGAGAGATCGAGGGGGCGTTGATCAATCTTCAGAGCCGGGCGGTGACGGAGTCGCGGGCGATCGATCTTGAGCTTTCGCGTGCCGTGCTTGGCGACGAGGACGAGAGGCGGCCCCGTCGAGTGCGCATACAAGACATCATGGCCGTGGTGACGGAGCGATTCGATGTGAAATTGTCGGACCTTCAGGGCCGGCGGCGGAGTCGTTCGATCGCGCTGCCGCGTCAGGTTTGCATGTACCTGGGTCGGCGGCTGACGAATCACAGCCTTGAGGAGATCGGCGGATTCTTTGGCGGACGGGATCACACCACGGTCCTGCACGCGAACAAGTTGATCACGCGGCGGTGCGAGGAAGAGCCTGAATTCAACAGGCGGATCAGCGAGGTGGAGGAGACGCTGCTGAAGGGTGGATTTTCCGAGCAGCCTTCCGCGAGCCGATCTGTGACTACGCGTGGATAAGCTGCTTTCAAACGACCGCGCAGCGGCGGCGCGATGTTCAGAACGGTCGCCGGGTGTTTCCAACTGACGCAAAGAGGGGCGGATTTACAGGGCTTAAAACAGCTTGTGCAGATAGACGATTGGAGCAATCGGCTGTATCATTAGCCTGCATCAAAGCCTAAGCAGCGAGACGGCAGATGCGATCGTTTTTGACAGGGTATACGGTTGATTACTGCGGTCTACATATATTGTTTCTAAGTAAGTCATAGAACCGTCACGATTCGATCGGGCGGTTCGCCGGAAGCAAGCCATGAAGTGTATTTGTGATCGAGTTGCACTGCTTGAAGCACTGTCCGCGACCTCGTCGGTCGCCGCGGCACGGACGCCGAAGCCGATTCTCCAATGTGTCCGCCTGACCGCCGCAAAGGATGCCCTGACGGTCACGGCTTACGATCAGGAAGTCGGCCTGCGGCAGCACGTTCGGCAGATTGATGTCACCAAGACGGGCGAATCACTGGTCAATTGCGAACGGCTCCTCGCCATCGTGCGCGAGTCGGCCGATGAGACGCTGGCCTTTGAGACCAAGGACGACATTCTTCATATTCGCGGCGCGGACAGTCATTTTCAGGTGATCGGTCAGAGCGCTCGCGAATTTCCGCCGGTGCCGGACATGGAGGGCGACGCGGATTTCAGCGTCAAGGTCGGCGTGCTCCGTGAAGCGGTCGGCCAGACACTCTTCGCCGCGGCGCGGGAGAACACGCGCTACGCCATCAACGGCGTTCTCTGGGAGAAGAAGGGCAAGAACCTGCAACTGATCGCCACTGATGGGCGGCGCCTGGCAATGTCGAGTGTCTCGCTCGAAAAGTCGGTCGGTGAAGAGGTCAGTGCCATTGTCCCGGCCAAGGCGCTGAATCTACTCTCGAAGCTGCACTTCGCGGCTGACGAGGTTATCCAAGTAAAGCTCTCGACCAATCAGATCATTCTTCGCAGTGATCGGGCGACGATCAGCAGTGTGCTGGTAGAGGGTCACTTCCCGAAATACGAGGACGTGGTTCCCCGCGATAACGACAAGAAAATTTCGCTGAAGACCGATGAATTCATGAGTGCCGTGAAGCGGGCTTCCCTGCTTTCGGGGGTTGAATCGAAGGGGATCCGCATTCATGTGAGCAGCGAGGGGCTGGTGCTTTCCGGCCGGGCCCAGGAGCAGGGTGAGGCGACGGTGAAGCTCTCGGGGATTGAGTACGGGGGCCCCGCCCTGGACATCGGGTTTAACCCCGAGTTTCTTGTGGATGCGTTGAAAGTCTGTGGAGAAACCGTGAGTTTTGAGTTGAAGGAGCCCTCGCGGCCCGGTGTGATCCGTAGTGGTCCGGTGTTTTTGTATGTGGTGATGCCGGTCAACTTGTCGTAACGGCTTTCAGGGAGGAAGTCATTGGCGAAGGGATTGCCACGTCGGGTGTCGATTCTGGAACAGGAGGGGCTGTCTGGGGCCCCCCGAGGGGTCCAGGAAGAGTTCTGGCGGCGCTATAATTTCGTTCCATGGCGGCGGCGATTGCCGGCTGCTTTGGGGGACGTATTAGCGTGGGCTTGGCCGGAATCCGCCGGGAAAAAGAGCGGGCTTCTGGATCGGGTCGAGGCGGCGTGGTTAAGAGCGCTGCCCGCCGAGTACGCAGAGTTGACGAAGGTTGAGGGGCTGACGGGCGGGCGGCTTCGAGTATCCGTGGACAGCGCGGCGACGCGGTTTGTCCTGGAGCGGCAACTGGGCGGGTCCCTGGTTGCGGCGGTGAATGAGGCGATGGGCGCGCAGGACGTCGGTCGGATCGAGTATCAAGTGGGACGGATGTCGGGTCGGCGCAAGTCGATCGACAGCAAGAAGAAGAAGAAGAAGAGCAAGGAACGCCAGTAAATGAGCGCGCCGCCGACGGATAGTCAATCGGGTTCGACCGTGGAAGCGATTTCCAACGACAAGCCGGCAGCGAAGCCTGTGAAGGAATATGGCGCCGAGAGCATTCGCGTCCTGGAAGGGATGGAGGCGGTTCGGAAGCGGCCGTCGATGTACATCGGCGACACGCAGCTTCACGGCCTGCACCACCTGGTCTGGGAGGTCGTTGATAACGCGGTCGACGAGGCGCTGGGCGGGTTCTGCAAGAATATCCTGGTCAAGATCAACGCGGACGGGAGCTGCACGGTTACCGACGACGGCCGCGGCATTCCTGTTGAGACGAAGCGGGTGCCGGGCAATCCGCAGATTGACGGCAAGAGTTCGCTGGAGATCGTGCTGACGGTTCTGCACGCGGGCGGCAAGTTTGACCGCGACTCGTACGCGATGAGCGGTGGTCTGCACGGCGTCGGCGTGAGCGTGGTGAACGCGCTGTCCGAGTGGCTGGTGGTGGAGGTTCAGCGAGCCGGCAAGATTTATACGATGCGTTTCGAGCGCGGCAAGGCCGTGAAGGAACTCGAGATGATCGGCGAGACGACGCGGACGGGAACGCGCGTCGAGTTTCAGCCGGACCCTGAGATCTTTGAAGACACCAAGTTTCGCACCGAGACGCTGATTACGCGGCTGCGCGAACTTGCCTATCTGAACGAGGGGCTGCGGATCAAGTTTGTTGACGAGCGGGCGGGCAAGGAGGAGGAGTTTGCCTACGCCGACGGGCTCAAGGCCTTCGTCGATCATATGAATGAGGGCAAGGAGGGGCTGCACAAGGTACAGATCCTCGCCGCGAAGGACGAGGAGCAGGGGCTGGGCTGCAAGATCGCGTTTCAATTCAACAACAGCTACAACGAGAACATTCTCGCCTTTGCCAACAACATCAAGAACCGCGACGGCGGAACCCACCTGTCCGGCTTCCAGACGGCTCTGACGCGCACGCTGAATGCCTACGCGCGCAAGAGCAATATTCTCAAGGGCGATTTGCAGATCAAGGGCGAGGACTGGCGCGAGGGATTGACCGCGGTGGTTTCGGCGCAGGTGCGGGAGCCCGACTTCCAGGGACAGACGAAGGATCGTCTGATGAATTCGGAAGTCGAGTCGTTCATGCAGACGGTGGTGAACGAGCAGCTCGGCAACTGGCTTGAGGAGAACCCCGGCGACGCGAAGAAGGTGGTGAACAAGGGGATCGCGGCGGCGGCGGCGCGGGAGGCGGCGCGCAAGGCGCGCGAAGCGACGCGGAAGAGCGCGCTGTCCAGTGGAAACCTGCCCGGCAAATTGTGGGATTGTCGGAGCAAGGACCCTGCCGAGTCGGAATTGTTCCTGGTCGAGGGTGATTCGGCAGGCGGATCGGCGAAGCAGGGGCGCGACTCGATGGCGCAGGCGATTCTGCCGCTTAAGGGAAAGATTCTCAACGTCGAGAAGTCGCGGATGGACAAGATCCTTTCGCACGAGGAAATCAAGACGATCATCGGCGCGCTGGGCTGCGGCGTGCCGGGCTCTGAGGACTTCGACGTCACCAAGTGCCGCTACGGCAAGATCATCATCATGACTGACGCGGACGTGGACGGCAGCCACATTCGCACGCTGCTGCTGACGTTCTTCTTCCGGCACATGCGGGAATTGATCGAGAGCGGAAACATGTTCGTCGCTCAGCCGCCGCTTTATCTGCTCAAGCGCGGGAAGAAGTCGGACTTTGTACTGAACGACACGATCCTTGATGGGAACCTGACTGATTGGGGCCTCGAGGGGACAAAGCTGATGATTCGCCCAAGCGGCGGCAATGGCTCCGCGACGGGCAAGGAGAAATCTCTTTCCGGCGAGGAATTGCGCTCGCTCGTGAAGGTGCTGGACGACATCGCGTACATTCGGCGCGTTTTTCAGCGGCGCAGCATCGACTTTCGCAGTTTTCTCGCCAAGCATCACGGCAAGGGGAAGAGCGCGCTGCCGCGTATTCGTGCCGTGTCGGCCGGCGAGGAACATTACTTTTCGAATGAGGATGATTTCAACAGGTTCCGGCGCGAGGCGCAGGAGAAGCTCGGGGCGGTCGAGGTTGTTGAGGGTGGCGTAAGCCTTCCGGCGGCGAGCAATGAGGATGGCGCGCCGGTACAGATCGTTCGATATGAGCTGACGGAATGCCGTCGCCTGGAGAAGGCGATCGTGTGGCTCGACGAACAGGGGATCGACCTCGACGACTATTTCATGGCGCGCGAGGAGTTGGTGACCGGCGAACTGACCCCGGCCAAGTATGTTCTCGTTCCGGATGACCGCGAGCCGGTGGAGCTGGAAGGCCTGGGCGGCGTGGCGGACGGGGTGCGAAAGATCGGCCAGCAGGGCGCGACGATCAAGCGCTTCAAGGGCCTGGGCGAAATGAATCCTGACGAGCTTTGGGAGACGACGCTCGATCCGGCCAAGCGGCAACTGCTGCAGGTGGTCATCAGCGAGGCCGGCAAGGACGATCTGGAGCAGATGGAAATGGACTGGCGCGCGGCGGATCGAATCTTCTCGATTCTGATGGGCGACGACGTCGAAGTCCGCCGGGGCTTCATTGAAACGAACGCGATTCATGTGAAGGACCTGGACGTCTAGCACGCTGATTTGATTCCAGCCCCCCTTCTCGCGTGATCCTGTCATTCGGCGATACACTCTCCTTCGCACATGAAGGCATCCTATTCACGTAATCGAGTCGCGGTCTGGCTTGAGACGACGCGGCGGCCGGGCATTCCGCTCATTCTTCTTGTTATTGCCTTGTATGCGCCGTCATTGGGGGATGGATTCATTCTTGACGATCACCGGGCGATGCGTGTCCTGCGCGAGTATCACGCGGGGGAGCGGTCTTCGCCGGACGTTTATCGATTCCTGTCGGGCGACGTCGAGCGCAACCGGGCGGAGCGCGACGCGGGGTGGTATCCGTGGTGGATGGATGACGACCTCAAGTATCAGCATATGCGGCCGTTGGCGGAGTGGGCGCTGTATGGGCAGTACGCTGTTTTCGGTGATCGGCCGTTCGGGTATCGGGTGGTTGGCCTGGCGCTTTATGCAGCGGGGGTGATGCTGGTGCTACGGCTGCTGCGGGTGGTAGGCGGTGACGAGCGATTGGCACGATGGGGTGCGATGATCTTCGCGGCGGCGGCAAGTCATGCGGTGCCGGTGCTTTTTATCTCCGCCCAGGGGGATGTGATCGCGCTGGTTTGCGCGGCGGGGGCGGTGATCGCGGTCGATCGGTTTGTCGGGACGGGCAGCGCGGCGGGGCTCGCGTTATTTGCGTTGAGTCTCATGATCGGCCTGGGGATGAAGGAGGCGATGTTGCCGTTGGCGGCGGCGCCGGTGTTGGTGTGGCGCCTTCGCCGGGGCGAGGCCACGGCGGGCAGGCGGGCCTTTGCCGCGCAGGCGGTCTCGACGGTAATGGCGCTGGCGTGGCTGGTGTATTACTCGAAAGGCGGGTATGGCTCTAACACCTCAGTGATGCTCGATCCGGTGCGGGCGGGCGGCGACTATTTGGCCGCGGCGCCGCTGCGGGCGCTGCTGCTGCTTTCGTCGTGGGTCATTCCGATCAATCCGTTTCTTTTTGAGTTGACGCCGGGGTTGATGGACTATCGGTGGTTGTATGCGGCCATCGGGGGTGCGGCGGTTGGGGCGATTGCCGTTTTGTTTATCGTTCGGCATCGGCGGCAGCGCGGCGTCGGATGGATGGCGCTGTGGGTGATCGCGTTTCTGCCGATCCTGGTGTGCACGCCGCCGGATGATCGGGTCATGGTGCTGCCGAGTATCGGGCTGGCTTTTCTGGGGGCGGCGTGGATGACGCGGCCGAGAAAGGATGGTTCGCTGCGATTGCGGGTGATTCCGCTTGTGTTGTTTGTCGCTGTTCAGGTAACCACAGTATGGACGACGGGTTGGCTGCTTTCGTATCTGGAATCACAGTCGCGGCTCCATCTTGAGACGATGGTGAAGGCGTTCGGCAGGCCGATGACGAAGGATGATCGCATTTTCGTCATCAACAATCGGTATGCGTTCGAGGGGCTGTTCATGCGGGATCGATTCTTGTCGATGCCGGGCGCGGCGGGGTGCGCGACGATTCTGTCTGACACTGGGGATACTGATGTGACTGTGATTGACGATCGCACGCTTCAGCTCTTCGCGGGAATAAGCGATCCGATGCTCAGCGGCTTCCTGGGGCGCATGGGGACGACGCGCGGGCACACTCGGGCCGAGGGCGAGTTTATGCGGGGGTGTGGGTTTGAGGCGAAGGTCGTCGAGGCCTCGGCGGGGCTGCGCGGCGTTGAGCTTCGGTTAGATGGGCCGATCGCTTCAGTCCGAAATCGGTTTTTCAAGGTGCTGCCAGATGGAATGCCGGAGGAGTGGAGGCCGACTCAGTCGCAGGGGACAGGGAACCTCAAACCACCGGGGTGAAGCCGGGCTGTTCGAAGAGGCGGGTGGCGGCGCGGGTGTAGCGTTTGATGAAGTCCTGCTCGGTGGTTTTTGCGGCGGCGGCGAGTTTGGCGAGCATGACGGGGTCTTTGAAGTCGGCGGACTCGAGGCGGATCATGTACGCGCGGGCGACTTTGTAGCTGTCGCTGTGGACGTCCACCTGGCGGATGCGCGTGCGATTCGTCTTGGGGTCGACCATCTCGGCGAAGGTGACGGGGAAGAGGTTGCTGCCCTGGATGGTGACCATGATGCCGCCGGTGAGGTCGCGGGTTTCGTCGAGGAGGAGGGTGACGGCGCCGTTGCCGAGATCGCGACAGTAGGCCATGTCGAGCGGGGTGGGCGGGGCGCAGCGGAGCATGTAGCCGATGGTTTGCGGCATGACGGTGATTTTCTCGTCGCGCTCTTCGGCGCGGCGCATGAGTTCTTCGGTCAACATTCTGGCGAGGGGGACTTCGGCCAGGCGCATGTGGCCGGCGGCGTCGACGGGCACTTTCTTGTGGAGCAGGCGCTCCAGTTCTTCACAATCGCCGAGCCTGTAGGCGAGGCCTTCGGCGACAATGGCGACGCCGTCTGAGCGGCCCATTGCTTTGCGCTTGAGGATGGAGCCTTCGAGGACATCGGCGATGCCCTGGATGGTGGTGGTTTCGCCGAACTCCTCGGGGATGAGGGTGACGGTCGCGCCGGCGGCTTTTCCCATTCCCATGGCGAGGAAGCCTGCGTGGCGTCCCATGGCGACGACGACATACCAGCGGCCGGTGGTCTTGGCGTCTTCCATGAGGTTGGCGACGAGCTCGCTGCCGAGGTGTCGTGCGGTGTTGTAGCCGAAGGTGGGGATATCGCCCGCGAGGGGCAGGTCGTTATCGATGGTCTTGGGCACATGGACGACGCGGATGCGGCCGCCGGTGCGCTCGGCGACGAAGCGGGCTGACAATGCCGTGTCATCACCGCCGATGGTGATGATGCAGGTCACGCCGAGCTCCGTGAGGTGCTGGATGACGCGGCCCACTTTCTTGTCGTCGGGGCGGACGTGGCCTTCGACTTCGATCGAGCTTTCGTCGAGAAGGGTTGTGCGGGCGGTTCGGAGAATGGAACCGCCATCGAAATGAATGCGCGCGACGTCCTTGATGTGCAGATCGATGCAGTGCCGCTCCTGGACGAACTTGTCGGAAGCGAGATGCTTGAAGCCGTCATAGATGCCAACGACTGAGAGTCCGCGGTTGATGGCTTCAATGGCGGCGGCGCCGATGACAGCGTTGATGCCGGGTGCGGGACCGCCTCCGACGATGATTGCGAGCTTGGGACGATTCAGGGCCATGATCCAAATCCAGATAGATAAAACGTTTTTCCCATTATAGTTCGGCCATCCGAAAACGGAAGCCGGCACCGCATATTGCGGAGTATATACGCTGGTTGGCGATTTTCTCGGGCATTCCGGATGGCCGGGCCGGGGGGCCATGGGCGTTCGATTCCCGGCGCGCACGTGGAGCATCTATGAAGCGGTGCGAGTCAAGTGGGACGTTCCGGATTTGCGTGGAAGCCTTTTTCGCACATTCCCGTCGCCGTCGGCGTCGGTCGAACCTGCCCATCGCAGCCGTCGCCGCAGCG
>Ga0268299_1003886_pt1 | contig 12726 bp, 13 predicted proteins | sample NOBtaG_FD_193484 | JGI IMG/M metagenome (GOLD analysis project Ga0268299, IMG submission 193484) | Activated sludge microbial communities from bioreactor in Nijmegen, Gelderland, Netherland - NOB reactor | ecosystem: Engineered > Bioreactor > Aerobic > Activated sludge | place: Netherlands...
CTGGCGACGTGTTGGAAATAAATTAATTGATATTGTCCCAATGAATAATTGGGTTAGCCCTCGTTTAAGAATTAAGTTTGAGTTTCAAAATAATGAAACCAAACTTTATCATGCAGATGGAAGTGCCTTTGAAAGCTATGTTGAAATAGGCCAAAAACGCCAATTAGCTCAAGAGCAAACTAAAAAAGCATTAGAAGAAGTTGAGAAAGAGCGTCAAAAAACTGAAAAGCTTCTAGCTAAATTACGCGATCTAGGAATTGATCCAAACGATATTTAGCTTAAAAATCAATAATTTAGAACTAACCAGGATTTATTTATGCTTTGTTTTCATTGTAAAAAAGAAATATCCATAACTAGCAAAGTCTCTCGCTTAGATTCTTGTCCAGAGTGCCATAGAGATTTGCATGTTTGCCTTAATTGTTCTTTCTATGACCCATTTGCACATAAACAATGTCGTGAACCAGCATCAGAGCAAGTTAGAGATAAAGAAAAATCTAATTTTTGTGAGTATTTTACCCCCAACCAAAAAGGAAGTGTTGATGGTTTAGCTTCTAAATTCAAGTCTGATGATGCCCGCAATGCTTTTGATAATTTATTTAAAAAATCTTAATTCTTTCTTAGGAAATAACTTAATATGATCCTCTTAGATGGTAATCAATTATCTCTTGCAGATGTTGAAGCAGTTGCTTGCAATCAAGCAATTGTAGGTCTTGCCCCTCACGCAATAGCAAATATTAATGCTTCCCGTGCAGTTATTGATGAAATTATCCAAACGGAAAAAGTAGTTTATGGAGTAAATACCGGTTTTGGTAAACTTTCAGATGTTAGCATTCCTACAGATAAACTACGTCAATTACAAATTAATTTAGTTCGCTCACATGCCGTTGGAGTAGGTGAACCACTTAGCCAAGCAGAATCACGCGCTATGATGCTGCTACGTGCAAATGTTTTGGCAAAAGGCTTTTCTGGTGTTCGATTGGAAGTTGTAGAAACCCTTTGTAAATTGCTAAATTCTGGTGTTAATGCTGTTATTCCAAGCAAAGGTTCAGTAGGTGCAAGCGGAGATCTTGCCCCGCTTGCCCATTTAGCCCTAGTTTTAATTGGTGAAGGAGAAGCATTTTTTAAAGGCGAACGAATGCCTAGCAGTCAAGCACTAGAAAACGCGGGTCTTCAACCAATCACCTTAGAAGCTAAAGAGGGGATTTCTTTAGTTAATGGTACTCAAGCAATTACAGCCGTAGGTAGTTTGCTAATTCAAAAAGCACTTAGACTTGCAGATCTAGCAGATTTAGCAGGAGCAATGTCTTTAGAAGCCTTGCATGGAACGCCAAAAGCCGCTGATCCAAGAATCCATCTAGCCCGCCCACACGCCGGGCAAAAACTAGTAGCAGCCCGCTTAATTGAACTTACAAAAGATAGCGAAATTATAGAATCTCACCACAATTGCAGGCGTGTCCAAGATGCTTATAGCTTAAGATGTATTCCTCAAGTACATGGCGCAGTTCGTGATGTTATTTCTCATGTAAAGAGCGTTTTAGAAATAGAAATCAATAGCGCGACAGACAACCCGCTAGTTTTTGCTGAAACAAAAGAAATTATCTCTGGTGGTAATTTTCATGGCGAACCGCTTGCGCTAGGGCTAGATTATTTAGCAATGGCTTTAACTGAACTTGGCGCAATTTCTGAACGTCGAATTGAGCGATTAGTTAATCCAGACCTTTCAGAACTACCAGCATTTCTTAGCCCCGAAGCGGGAACTTGTTCTGGGCTAATGATTGCTCAAGTTATGGCTGTAGCATTACTAGGTGAAAATAAAGTATTGTCTCATCCTGCTTCGGTTGATTCACTACCTACATCAGCTAACAAAGAAGACCATGTAAGTATGGGAATGACTAGCGCATTAAAATTAAAAACTATTGTACAAAACCTAGAACTTATCCTTGCTACTGAACTTTTAGCAGCATCTCAGGCGTTAGATTTTCTCCTCCCACTTAAGCCAGGGCGAGGAGTATTAACAGCTTATGAAAAATTACGTCGAGAAGTTCCTTTTATTAAAGAAGATGTAATACTTGCAAATTATGTTAACAAGGTTCATCAGTTGATGTTTAGCTTAGTTGAGTAAAATTAGAAAGGTTTTTTAATGAAAAGCAATCATGACATTGCAGGACTTTTATCACTGCTTTTTAAGCCGCATCCTTGGCATGGTGTAGCTCCTGGTCGTAGTGTCCCAGAATTACTTAATGCTTATATTGAAATTGTTCCTACTGATACAATCAAGTATGAAGTTGATAAATATTCTGGACTCTTAAAAGTAGATCGTCCGCAAAAATACTCTAATCTTTGTCCTTCGCTTTATGGATTTATTCCTCAAACTTATTGCGGTGTCAAAGTTGGAAATTATTGTAGTAGCCAAACAGGTCGTAACGGCATAATTGGCGATGGCGATCCATTAGATATTTGTGTACTTTCAGAACGTGCAATTTTACAAGGCGGTATTTTGGTTGAAGCTATCCCTATTGGCGGTTTACGTATGATTGATGGTCAAGAGGCTGATGATAAAATTATTGCTGTTCTAAAAGATGATGCAGTTTATGGAGAATGGCGAGATATTCAAGATTGCCCTAAAACTTTAGTTGACCGCCTTTGTCATTACTTTTTAACTTACAAAGAATTACCAGGAAAAGAAGTCCCCAAAATAGAAATTACTCATGTTTATTCACGTGTTGAAGCCCAAGCCGTTATTGCTGCTGCAATTAGCGATTATAAAATAGAATATGGTAATCCTAATTTGCGCTTGCCTCAACTACGCTCTTTATTAATCAGTGAATTAACCGACGAGGAAGACAAAAATTAATATTTTTTAGGAGATAAACTTTTATGTCTGCAAAATTGTTAGATTTAACATCTATTGATCAACTCTCAGAAGTTCTAACCCAATCAAATCAAAAAACACAGCTAATCTTTAAGCATAGTAATGCTTGTCCTATTAGTGCAGATGCTTATGATGAATTATATAAATATTTGAATAGCTCTCCGTCTGATAATGTAGGTTATAACTTAATTGTTGTGCAAACGGCACGCCCTGTATCTAATGAAGTAGAAACTAGGTTAAGTGTTGTTCATGAATCTCCACAAGCTATTTTAGTACGTGATGGGAAAGTGTTATGGCATACTTCACATCGCAAAATTACTCAATTGTCATTAGCTAACGCTATTAACAATAATTAATGGATTAGTTAGAGGAAAATAACATGGAAGTTTCAAAAGCTTTTATTGATGGGTCAGCCTCGTTTCTTGCTAAAGATTTTTTACCTAAGATTGAACGTTGTATTGAACGCTTAACAGATGAAGAAATCTGGTGGCGACCTAATGAAGAATCTAACAGCATTGGCAATTTACTTTTACACTTGTCAGGTAATCTTAGACAATGGATTATCTGCGGTTTAGGTGGGCAGTTAGATCAAAGACAACGGCAACAAGAATTTGACGAGCGTTCACACATTCCAAAAGATAAGTTAATAGCCAAATTAAAAGAAACTGTTCTTGAAGCTGAAGCAGTTTTGCTAAAGCTAGATCCTGATATTTTGCTAGAAAAAAGGGCTATACAAGGTAAGGAAGTTACGGCAATGTATGCCATTTATCATGTTGTAGAACATTTTGCTATGCACACAGGACAAATTATTACATTGACTAAACTTAATACAGGAAAAGACTTAGCCTTTTATGATTTATCAACTGGGATTCCTCGCCCACGCTGGTAAAATTTCTTAAACTTAAAAATAAATAAAGTTTGCTAGATTTTATAAATTTAGCAAACTTTATTTATTTGATCAGCTAACAAACTTATATTTAGAAAAGCTCTTAGTACTCTGTAAACTAAATGTTCTGATATTTTAATCTTAAGCCCCAACGGGGCGGCATATTTGTAGCGTAGGGTTTCAACCTTACGTATCGTTTTAGTTTGGTTTTGCTAAACATAGTTCTCAGATGCACAATGCTTAAGGTTGCTCAAACTAAATTTGGGTCAATGCCTAATTCACGTAACTTAGCTGCTAATTTTTCAGCACGTTGTTTTTCAACTTCAGCATGTTGTTTTTCAACCTCAACTAGTTCTTTTCCTGTAGTAATAACTTGTCCATCTTTGTTACACCAACGCAGCCATGTGCATTGTGTAGCTTCAAATATACCTTCCCACAAACAAAGCCCTAAGCCAATTTCAGGAAAATAAGTTTGATTTAACCGAACATAACGCCCTAGTTGTAAACCATAAACGGTTAATATTTCATTACTAAGATACTTGTAGGGATCAAAAATTATATAGTAAGTAACACCTATTTTTGCATAGCGTACTATTTTAGTAGTATTTTCGCCGCTTTCTTTGTTAGAAACAATTTCAATAACTAAATCAGGAGGTTTTCCATATTCCCAAACAAAATAAGAAAGAAAACGTTTTTGCTTCCAATTTTCAGGTAGTTCAACATCTAGGCTTAAAAACATATCTGGAACAATGGGACTTTGATAAACACTAGAAAATACACCTACATTAGCAGCAGCTAAATAAGGTCTATCATCTCCTGGGCCTGACCAACTTGTATAAAGTGGTTCAGTTAATAAGCGTTGGTTTTTTTCAGAAAGAATACTATCCACTGGCTCATCATCCTCTATGACTAAGTGATCAATATTTATTTCTAATAGTGGCTGTGACATATTACCTCACATAAAAGCAAGTTAAACTTTTTTGCTTTTATTAATAATTCTTGTCTAAGATTATAAGCCTAAGAAGATTAAGAATAAATCGTTATTTTAATACTTCCATTAATCCTTGTTTAACAAATACGCCTATCATATGACGGCGATAAGGCATTGTGGACAAAGTAGTTTTCATTGGTTTAGCAGTTTTTCGTGCTAGTTCAACAGCCTTTTCAATTAATTCTTCTGTTAGCTTTTGACCTACTAATAAATTATTAATTTCTGGGACTAGTAAAGGTGCAGGATTTACCGCAGTTATTGCAACGCTAACATCTTGGCAACTGCCATCACTATCAAGCTTTCCAGCTACAGCAACACCCGCTAAGGGATAATCAACAGAATCACGGATGCGAAGTTTTTTATAAAAACCTTTGTAATTTGCTTTTTCTGTTGGGAGTAAAATTTCTGTTATGACTTCGTTACTAGCTAAATGATATTTTTCTATCCCATCCAGGATAAAGAAATCTTTTAGTGCAACGGTTCGTTCTCCATTTGGCCCCACAATTTTTAAGCTAGCATCCAAGCTTAATAAGGCTGGTGCAGTGTCGCCAGAATAAGCTGCCCAACAATATTTACCGCCTGGAGCTACATGGCAAATATCTCCATCTTTTTTTAAGCAAAAATTACAGGATTTTCGCCAAAAATATGATTGATTGTACCAATGACAACGTGTGTCTAAACAAATGTTGCCGCCAAGAGTCGCCATATTACGAATATTTGGCCCAGCCACCACACTAGCTGCACTAGCTAAAACCGGATATTTAGCTTTAATTTCAGTATTTTTAGCAACTTCTGATAATGTAGTTAATGCTCCAATAGTTAAACCTTCGGAAGTTTGCTTAACTCCATGTAAATCTTTAATTGCTTTAATATCAAGCACATATTCTGGTGCAAAAAGTCGATTACGTAAATTTATTACAAGGTCACTGCCACCAGCTAAAACCTGTAAATCACTATGTTTAGCAAGTAAATCTATTGTTTGGGGAATAGTTTCTGGTTGCAGCACTGTAAATTGTGGCATCGTGATCATAGATTTTTTCCTGTCTTCTTTTTATTTAACTCTTTTAAGATTTTTTCTGGTGTAATTGGTAGCGAAGTAATCCAAACACCTACAGCATCATAAACAGCATTAGCAATTGCAGGAATTACACCTGCTAGCGAACCTTCGCCAGCTTCTTTGGCTCCAAAAGGCCCTTCAGGATCAATACTTTCTACAATAATTGTTTCAATTTCTGGAGACTCAATTGCTCCAGGGCTTTTATATTCAAGCAGGGAAGGATTAAGTGTTAAGCCTTCAGAGGTAAAAATTTGTTCTTCTTGTAAAGCTTGGCCTAAACCCATCCATACCGAGCCTTCAACTTGACCTTCAACCGCAAGAGGGTTTAATGCTCGACCACAATCATGCGCTACCCAAATTTTATTTACTCTAACTTGCCCGGTTTCAGGGTCAACGCTAACATCTGCAACACTAGCACTATAGCTATAAGCCACGCCTGGCCCAACGCCAGCACCCTTAAACCGTCCTCCTTGCGATTCTGGAGGCGGTGTATAAGCTCCTTTTCCAATTACTGTTCCGCCATGCTCTAATGCAGCAATTAAAGCTTCACGAAAAGCTACTGAGCGTTCCGGGTCATATTCAACATAAATGCGTTCATTTTTACAAATTAAATGTTCTGGTGATTCTCCTAAAACCTCTGCTGCATGACGCAGCAATTGATTTTTAACATCACGAGCAGCAAAAAGCGCGGCATTACCAGCCATAAAAGTTACACGGCTAGAATAACTGCCTAAATCAACAGGAGTAATATCACTATCTGCGGCAATTACTCGAACTCTTTCTAGTGGTAGCCCTAATTCTTCTGCAACTATTTGAGCTTGAACAGTTTCCGTCCCTTGTCCAATTTCGGCTGTACCTGTAAAAACAGAAACTCCGCCATCAATATCTATTTTAATGCTGACATTTGAATGAGGCATTTTTCCACGTACAATTGAATTTGCTGCACCAGAAACATAATGACTTCCACCCATACCAATGCCACGGCCAAAAGGCATTTTTCCATGTTTTTCTGTCCAGTTGGCATGCTCCATAGCTTTTTCAACACATTCTTTATATCCATAAGAAGTAACACGTAAATCATTGACTGTCTTGGTATTTGGTTTAAGCATATTTTTTAGTCTTACTTCTGCTGGATCTAGTCCTAAACCTTCAGCCAACCGATCCATCATTACTTCAAAAGAGTAGCGGACGTTAACCGTTCCATGTCCACGCATTGGGCCACAAGCAGGTTTATTAGTTACTACTCGGTAGCCATCAAACTTAATATTATCAATATCATAAAGTGCTGCAATTAACGCACCTGAGTAAAGGATTGTAACAACACCATAACTACAAAAAGCTCCGCCATCCTGAATAGTTTTGACATAAACACCAGTTATTTTTCCGTCTTTACGCATTCCTAGCTTGATATGCACAAATTGATCTGGACGACCTCTATGAGCATAAAAAACTTCTTCACGAGTGAATGTAATTTTGACTGGTTTTCCTGTTAATTTAGAAAGTAGTGACGAACAAACATCACAAGAAAAAGTTTCACTCTTGCCGCCAAACCCACCACCAACAAAGGGTTTAATTACACGCACTTTGCTTGGGTGCATTTGCAAAGCTTTAGCTAAACCACGATGTACATAATGAGGCGTTTGTGTAGATGTCCAAACTGTTAATTTTCCATTAGCTTCATAATTTGCTACCGCGCAATGAGGTTCCATTGCGGCATGAGTTATGCGAGGAAACTTAAAATCATCTTCTAAAACTAAATCAGATTCTGCAAAGGCTTTTTCTATATCGCCAAAGCTATGATGATATTTTTTCTCAATATTGCCAGGGCGGTCATTATGAATTAGCACATCTTTAGCCGCCATAGCTGCTTCTGCATTAAGATAAGCTGGTAAAAGCTCATACTCAACGTCAATTAAATTAATTGCTTGTTCGGCTATTTCTTCGGTAATTGCAGCTAGTGCAGCAACTTCCTGACCAACATAAATTACTTTATCAACTGCTAAGGCTGTTTCATCTTGACCTATTGGCAAAATACCATATTTAACCGGCGTGTCTTTACCAGTGATAATAGCTTTAACACCTGGCAATGCTAATGCGCGGCTAGTATCTATTTTAACAATTCGAGCATGTGCATGAGGACTACGCAAAATCTTTCCATAAAGCATACCTGGCAATTTAATATCGTCAGCATAAATAGCTGTCCCTATCACTTTAGGCACACCGTCAATCATTGGTGCAGATTTGCCGATAACAGAAAAGTCTGTTTTATTACTATTTTGATATTCTTTACTCATAAGGTTATTCCTTTTATGCAAAAAACGCATCTACGGGTTCAGGCTTGGTTATATTTTCTATAAATTCTGGATATGTAGCCGCTTGTTGTACTGCTTTAATAATTTTGGTGTAACCTGTGCAGCGACATAAATTATTTGAAATAGCTTCTCGAATCTCTGTTTCTGTAGGGTTAGGATTATTTGTTAACAATGCTTTTACACTCATTATCATGCCAGGTGTACAGTAACCGCATTGCATTCCGCCTTCAGTACAAAATGCTGATTGAACTCGATTAAGCTGATTATTTTGTGCTAAACCTTCAATAGTGGTAATTTCTTGTTTTTGATGACAAACCGCTAGCATCATACAAGAAAGCACTGGCTGACCATTGACTAACACAGTACAAGCCCCACAATCACCATCGTCACAACCATGTTTGGTACCTGTTAATGAAAGATCTTCGCGGATTGCATCCATCAAACTGCGGTTAGCATGGACAGCTATTTGCTGGACTTCTCCATTGATATGAAGTGTTATTAATTGTTTTTTCATGAAATAAAACCTTATATAAAATTTAGTGTGCAATATAAAGTTTCTAATTTAATATCTTGAGACGTTAGGGTCAATCAAACAAAACCAAGTATAAGGATTTCTAATAATTTAATCTAAAAAGAAAAGTGACCAAGGATAGAATTAAAAGTAACTATAAGCCAATAGGATTTTATTAAAGTAAAAAATAGTTCCCACTTAAGCATAATAAAGTAGTTAAATTAGTTGATCATAGGAAAAGTTAATATGAAAAAAATAAACTATGTAATGTGCATAATTTTTTTTCTAATTCTGCATTTTGGTTTGGAGAATGTTTTAGCACAACAACGAAAAGTCCTTTATTTTGGAGGCACTCAAAGCCCTTCTCCAGAATTACAAGAAATTGTGGATGATCTTTGTAATACACGAACTTCACAAATTCCTTACAACAATCTTCCTAAGCAAACTAAATATTTTGTCCGTATAGGGGAGCGTGATTATTGCGTAAACTTTAATCCAGAAAATAAAAGCTATAGATTAAACAATTTAGCTAAGCTAGGCACAACGCCATTTGTTTTTATAACAACACCAGAAAGCATATATGGACGTTCTTTGCTAGAGATTTATCAAGATATAGGTTATGAAGCTGAAGAAATAATTAGCTATCAAAGAGGAAAAGATATGGTAGCAATCATATTTCGTTACCCAGATGAATATAGTTTTTTAGAAGAGAAAAACGCTAAACTTCCCATTAAATGGGCAGAAAGCGTCTATATTCCTACTTGGCAAAATATGTTTTCTTTATTTTCAATGCTTGCATTAGATAAAGAGAACCCTTTAGCTTTAGACGATGAGACAAAACACTTTATAGTAAGTTTTACTGATAAAGGGAAACAAAGGGTTGAAAAAACAAACTATGGAAAATTAAAAGAATTACAAGGAGACGACTGGCGATATAGAGACTTATTACAAAAAAAAATGTCTGTGTTTAAGCATTTTCGAGGTAATGGAAGAACTCAAAACGAAGTATTTGATCATGAAGGTACAAAAGGCTTAGGTTTACCTGAATTTGTTGGCCCAAATTTAATCTTACAACGACTTCCTGAAATAGCAGTTGTTGATTTAGGGCAACTTATTATTGTTGATACATATAGCCATTGATTTACTCTTTTTTGCTTTCGTATTTAGTATTAAAAAAGGTAGCTTATGAATCAAATAGATGATGCTTTTGTAGCAGGACAATTAATGCCCTTAGATCCTGACTGGGGGCAAATAACAGCAGGATTTGTTTATATTCCTAAAGGTGAGTTTATGATGGGTTCTGAAAGCAGTGATTGGGAAAAACCTGTTCATAAGGTAATAATAAGTAAAAGTTTTGAGATGTGCAGATATCAAATTACACAACAACAATGGCAAGCCGTTATGGGTAAAAATCCGAGTAAGTTTAGAGGCGATAATTTGCCAGTAGAAACGGTAAGTTGGTTAGATGTGGAGAAGTTTATAAATAAGCTCAATGCTAAAAGTAATAAATACGTTTATGCTTTGCCTACAGAAGCACAATGGGAATATGCTTGTAGGGCTGGTATTACCGAGGACTATCTAGGTAATTTAGATGATATAGCCTGGTATCGTGAAAATTCTGCTAGCACAACGCATCCAGTAGGAGAAAAGCTTCCTAATTCATGGGGAATCTATGATTGTCAGGGCAATGTATGGGAATGGTGTTTGGATTGGTATGGAGATTACCCAAATGAAGAAATAATAGATCCCGTAGGTGCTAGTTTGGGGTCTTATCGTGTTATTCGTGGAGGCAGTTGCATAAGCCTTCCTGCTCGTTGTCGCTTGGCATCTCGTTATATAAACCTGCCTGCTGACCACTATTTCACTATAGGTTTTCGCCTTGTGCGAAACATCAAATAAGCACATGGTAAACTAAATAATCAGATATTTTAATCTTAAAGCTCTGAAAGGGTATAGGAAATGTAGTTTAACAAGAATTAAAGACTTAAATATAATTGCTTAAAGTTTTAAGCCTGATGAATAGTTATGTTATCTCATTGGGGATTAAGCATTAAGAATATAACATTTCTTAGTTTACGTTGTACTTATTGTTAGTTTTTGAGAAAACATCATTTTAATAAAAGGTAAATTTTATGAGTGAAAGTATGTTCCATTTAGATGATCAATTTTTTAAAGATTTGTGGCATAAACTTAATGAAGTTCATAATAGTACAGATGTGAATGATATTTTGTTAAGAGATAATTTTATACCAAATAATTTCTTTCCAAAAAGCGATTTGCTTAAAGTGCTTATTGAACAGACTTTTTGGGCTAGCTTAAGAAATGAAGAAGGACGTTCTTTGCGGTTTAGAATTGGATATGGGAGTTTTGGTGTTAGTTATAATAACTCAATATATACTTTCAAAACTTCTTTACCTTTTGAGGTTGCTAATATCGTTAAGCTAGCTCCTGTGGTAGAAAACTCAATGTCTCGCATGGTAGTAAATGCAAAGGAAAATAAATTGGTAATTCTTGGAGTAATGCAATTTACAGGGTTTGGGGAGCCAGTGCTTCTTATTAAAGTAATAAGCCCAGGTGTATTAATTGTCAGTTTCAGGAATAAAAACATTGCTGCTATCACAGGAGAAAAGTCTTTTTTCATAGAGAAGCAAATAGCGAAATATAATCTTGATATATCATCAAAACTTGATCCTGATAACAAATTTGCCCAATATACCAATGACCCAAACACCAACAAGCTAGAAGTAAAAATTATATTAGAAATAGTACGTTCTATGCACGATCGAGGACATGGAGGAACATTGGTTCTTGTTTCTGAAGACACATGGGAAAATAATGTAGATAAACCTATTCGATATGCTACACGTAGCAAGTTAGAAAGCCTTAGCCTTGCTCTAAAAGAAGTATATAAAGCTGTAAAAGCATATGAACAAAATAAGCTTGTCACAAAAAACGAAGAAGAATCTAATTTAGGGTATTCTTACGTTTATGAAAAAGATAGGAAGCTAGATAATGTAGTAAACTCTATTGCTCAATTTACTACTGTTGATGGAGCTACTATTATTAATAACGAACTAAATTTAATAGCTTTTGGAGTTATTCTGACAAGCCAGTCTAATACAACGAATAATTTTTCCATAAAAAAAATAAGTCCATTTACAAATAACCAAGTGCAAGAAATTCCGCTAAACAAAATAGGCGGGACAAGGCATCAGTCAGCAGCTAAATTTATCAAAGGGCAAAAGAGTGCTATGGTTTTTGTAGTATCACAGGATCGTAAAATTACTTGTTTTACTTGGGATGAGCAAGAAGACTGCGTTTGTGCTTATGAGCATTTGGAATTAACTGACATTTGTTAAACCTTGGGTAAAATCCCATGCGAATCAACCTAAGTAAATAACATTAAAAAAGACTTATATGTTTGTCAAATAATGCAAAAACTTAAAAATAAGTAATAGTGCTAATTATTACTTATTTTTAACTTGCTGATTATTGATTTTTAATTTTCGCTAATTATATTCAAAATCAACATTTTATCCCTAAGTTGATATGCATGGGATTTTACCCATTTATTTATGTATACAATATGCTAACGTCCTTTTTTGCAGAAATGTGCTGTCCACCCCTTAATATAGTTTTTTGTTCCGTTACTACTCACAAACCAATCACTCTTGTTGACCGTCTTCACAAAGAAAGGCAGCTTCGTTAGTTTGCGTGGTGCAAGTAAAAGTTAATGTAGGACTAGCACACAATTCTCTGCCTCTGTAATAGGCTTTGGAACAAAAAGGTAATGTCTCAACTTCAGTAGCTATTGCTATAACATTCAGTCCAGATAGAATTCTTGGTATTTGATCAAAACTTATTTCCCAAGTAGTATCAGCTACCTGTTGCAAATTAGAAGATTGTGAAGACACAATAGATTCAACAAGGACTAGCTTCAAGCTTTGACCTGTAAAAATATTAAAAGTTGTACTATAGCGGTATTCATTCAAAAAGAAGACATAAATCAGAATGAGCAAAAAAAGAAGAGCAATCATCAGAGGAAAGAGAAGAAATAGCAACAGAGAATGAATCTTCTAAAGAATCACGAGAAAGAG
>Ga0268299_1003887_pt1:0-7500 | contig 12723 bp, 10 predicted proteins | sample NOBtaG_FD_193484 | JGI IMG/M metagenome (GOLD analysis project Ga0268299, IMG submission 193484) | Activated sludge microbial communities from bioreactor in Nijmegen, Gelderland, Netherland - NOB reactor | ecosystem: Engineered > Bioreactor > Aerobic > Activated sludge | place...
GCACCGAGAGGGCGTCGTCGATCTCGGTGGTGGCCGAGTCGTCGATCGAAAAGGCCCGCACGTCGGCCAGCGGCAGCGATTCGCTCGGCACCGGCACCTCGGAAGGAGGGAACAAGGTGCCCTGCGGAAACTGGTCGAACAAGAACCGCCGCCAGTGGAACTGATAGGGGCTGTCGATCGCGCCTGCAGCCCTCAACAGGTCCAGCGGAGCGGTGTGTGAGCGTCGCGCGGCCTCGACCACCGCGCGGTACTCGGGGGCGTTCTTGTCAGGCTTGAAGAGGATCTTGTAGAGCTGCTCCCGCACCGGCGGTGGGCAGCGTCCGGCGACGATCTCGTCGGCCCAGGCGGTGATCTGCGCCGCGAGCTGCTTCTTGCGCTCGATTCCGAGCAGGGCGGCCTTGACCGTCTCCTCCGGGGCCTTGCGGAACCGACCCTTGCCGACGCGACGAAAGTAGTGCGGCGCATCAAACAGGCGCAGCAACGCCGCCAGTTGCTTCTCGGCGCCGGCCCGCTCGTCGAAGTAGTCGCGGGCCAGGTCACCAAAACCGAACTCCTCGTCGGGCGCAAACTGCCAGGCGAGGTCGAGATCGATCTCGGGTGCCAGCCGCTGGGCGGCGGCGATCAGCTCGGAGGGGGCCGGCTTGTCGAAGCGAAGCAGGACGTTGCCGGCCTTGACCTTGACGCGCTTGCCCGAGTCGAGCTCGATCTGAAGCGAGCTCTCGGCTTCGGACATCACGCGCCCGGCGAGAAACCTGCCGGCGTCGTCGAACAGCGCATACACCACGGGCGGATTGTCTCAAAGAGCGCTGCGGCGGACCCCCGGAAGACCCGCCGCGACCATGGCCGCACGGACCGCCCTGCCGCCGGCAACTCCGGCTGCCACTGCATCGGCGATCGAGGAGGCGGCCGGCGGCGATGGTGAGCCGGTCTCAGCAACGCGGCACCAGTCGGAGAAACGCGCAGATCATTGGCAGGTGAGTGGCGAAGTCGCTGAGCGCATGGTCGCTGCCCTCGACCAGCAGCTGCCGGCAACCGGTGTAGCGGGCACTCATTTCGTGCCAGTCGAGCAGTTCGTCGCCTTTTGCGATCACCGCAAGGTAGCGCTCAGGCTGGGTGATCACGGCTGGACGCAGAGCGCGCAGTTCGTCGAGGTAGCGCGCCTCGAAACGAAAGCGGCGGCCCGGGTCGTGGAACGCAGACTGGACGCCGACGTGGCCGGCGAGGTCCCGGGCTGGGTCCACGGCGGGGTTGATCACGACCGCCGCACAGCCACGGCGCTCGGCGATGCAGGTTGCATAGAAGCCTCCGAGCGAACTGCCGAGGACCGCGAAGCGGCCCGGCGGCCAAGCGGCAATGCCTTGCTCGACCCGCGCCATCGCTTGCAAAGGGGAGGCATCGAGCTGGGGGCACCACCAGCGCACGTCCGGGCAGTGCCGGCGCAGCCACGACTGCAGGTGCTGTGCCTTGAATGACTGCGGTGACGAGCGAAAACCGTGCAGATACAGCAAGTGGCTCGGCGAGTCGGTCATTGGCCTCGCAACTCGAGGGCTTGCAGCAACTTGTCGTGAATGCCGCCGAAAGCACCGTTGCTCATGCACAGCACATGGTCTCCTTCGCGGCAGAAGTGCACCACGCGTTCGACCAGCAACTCCACCGTGTCGGCGACCCGGGCACGCTCGCCCAGTGGCGACAAGGCCTCGATGGCGCTCCAGCCGTAGGGCCCCTGGAGGCAAAACGCCAGATCGGCTTCCTCCAAAGCCCATGGGAGCAGGGCCTTCATTTCGCCGAGCTTCATCGTGTTGGACCGAGGCTCGAACACCGCGAGGATGCGCTCGCGCGGGGCGCCCGGCGCAGCGCGCTCGATGCGACGCCGCAGACCGCCGATGGTTGCCCTGATCGCGCTCGGGTGGTGCGCGAAGTCGTCGTAAACCATCACGCCATGAGCCTCACCCCGGAGCTCCAGCCTCCGCTTGACCCCGTGAAAGCTCCCTAGTGCACGTGCGGCGTCGTTTGCAGGTACGCCGACATGTTCTGCCGCAGCGATTGCGGCCAACGCATTGAGCTGGTTGTGCTCGCCCGTCAGCCCCCATTCGACGCGACCAATCTTGAGGCTGCCGCGCAGCACGTCGAAGTCTTGGGGCTCACCCCGTGCACGCAGGCCGCCGGGTTCCTCGCGGCGGGCGCCGAAGCGCTGCACGTCGCTCCAGCAGCCACGTTTCAGCACGCGCTGCAGCGCATCCTCGCGAGCGTTGACGATGATCCGGCCACTTCTCGGTATCGTGCGTACGAGGTGGTGGAACTGTGTCTCGATGGCGGCAAGGTCGGGAAAGATGTCGGCGTGATCGAACTCGAGGTTGTTCAGCACCACGGTTCGCGGGCGGTAGTGAATGAACTTGCTTCTCTTGTCGAACAGCGCCGTGTCGTACTCGTCCGCCTCGATCACGAATGGGCGGCCGCGTCCGAGGCGTGCCGAGCTCTCGAAATCAAGCGGCATGCCGCCGATCAGGAAGCCCGGCGCGAGGCCGGCCGATTCGAGGATCCACGCCAACATCGCCGTCGTGGTGGTCTTTCCGTGGGTGCCGGCAACAGCCAGCACGTGGCGGCTCTCGAGAATGTGGTCCGCCAGCCATTGAGGGCCGCTGGTGTATCGTGCCCCGTCGTCGAGGATCGCCTCCATCAACGGGTTGCCTCGTGTCACGACATTGCCAACCACGAACATGTCGGGCCGCACCTGCAACTGTTCTGCGCCGAAACCTTCGGTGATCGCGATGCCGAGCTTTGCCAACTGGGCGCTCATCGGCGGGTAGACGTTCTCGTCGCATCCGGTGACGCGGTGTCCCGCTTCGACCGCGATGGCAGACAGGCCCCCCATGAAGGTGCCGCAGACCCCCAAGACGTGGACGTGCATGCGGTAATTCTAGGAGCCGCCCAGGCCGGCCCAACCCGCGCCGGGCGGCCCTAGCGCATGCGTGACAGCTCAAACATCAGCGCTGCCGGCAAGGCCTCGATGATCGAGCCGCGGGCCACGCAGGCGTATTGCCGATCGTCGACTTTGCGTACTTCGAACCCGCGGCCCTCTTCGGCGAGTTCGACGAACGAAAGGGTCGGGACTTCGATCAGGAGCTCTTTGCGCAGCCTTTCGAAGCGTTCCCCGCCAAGCGAGGTTTCGTGAAGGATGGCATGCGGCATGCCGCCACGGCAGAACTCTCGCGCTTCGTCGATCGACTGCACGAAATCGACCATCAATCCCATGTGTTTGACCGCGTCGCGAACGAGTGCTCGCGTTTCGCGCCGTACCGCCATCACCAGAAGATGGCTTCCGGCAAGCGGCTTCGAGTTGATGGTCAACTTGTCGTGATCTTCCTTCTCACGAAGGGCGGCTATCTCGCTGGGATCGTTGACGGTACGTGGGAACTCCGCGACCACTCTTGTCGTACCACCGACGTCGTCGCGGCTGAGCTGCAGCTCCATCGTCGATGAGACCTGCTGCAGCAGACGCCACGACATCGTGTCCAGCGGCGAGCCGCCAAACTGAACCGATTCGCTGTCGATCTTCTCGTCACTGAGAAAGCGGAATGCGCAACTGAGACAGGCGTTCACTGGCCAAGAACTGAGATCGATCCGCACTTCGATCGCCGACCGTGCATGCTCGAACGCCCAGTCCAGCATCGCCTGCAGCAGCGTGAAGACCAGTGTCGGGTCGGCCATCACCTGCGCTGGGCTCAGAGACTGATGCACCTCGAGCCCGCGTGACTCCGTCTCCCGACGATGCTGAAGGAGAGCGTCGCGGACCGCAGCGGTAAGGTCGACGCGCTCGCGACTCTGGCGCACACGCTCGGCGGCCAGCCGCGTCACCTGCTGCCCCATGATGCTGACTCGCCGAGCCAGTTCGATGCAATCGCGCAACTCCCGCAAGCCGCTGCGCCCGATCTTGCCCGTGGTGGCAAGCGTGGTGACTCGCTCGAGCGCTCCCGACAGCGCCGAGGCCACCTCACTACCCAGCTGGGCCATCAAAGCATGACCATCCAGCGGGTCGAGTTCCGACTCGGGGCGGCTGCTCCGGGGGGTGCCATGCGGCGTCGACGGGGGTCGGCTCGATGCGCTCATACAAGAGAGGATGCGCACTGTAAACCCCAATGGGCAGCCGCGGCGCAGTCGGCACCCATGATTTGGTGCCAGGGCGCAACCGTCCACCCCGCGTTCCGGGGGGCGCGAGATTGGCTTGGTGGGCCGTCGGCGAAGTCGGCCGGGAACGGAGGTCCGAGAGGGGATAATCACTACATGGTCGCGAGGTCAGTGGTCGCCTTGATCGGGGCCGTCGCGGTCGGGTGTTCGCCCCCATACGACTGGCGTGAAGTCCGGATTGCCGATGCACGTGCATCGTTGCTCTTTCCCTGCAAGCCCAATTCGGAATCGAGGCGCGTTGCAGTGGCGGAACGAGAGGTCGTCTGGACGAATCACGCATGTCGGGCGGGTGGCTTGACTTTCGCTTTCGGCAGTGGCGATCTCGCCGAACCGGGTCGAGTCGACGCCGGTCTCGAGCAACTGGCCGCCGCAACGGTTCGAGTCATCGGTGGCAATCAGAAGGCGCCCACGGCAGTGCAGGTCCGCGGTGCCACGCCGGGCAGGGCTCGTCGAATGGAGATCGTCGGCCCCGCGCCCGACGGCGGCAGATGGGTCGGTCACGTCATCGTGTTCGCGAGTGACGGCCGACTGCATCAGGCAGCCGTGCTCGGGCCGACCCCTGCACAAGAAGTCGTCGACACCTACTTCGAGTCGATCCGCGTTGGTCCGTGACAAGCTCCACGCTATCAGTGACGCCTCGTGTGATTGCCCCAGTGTCGATCTTCGTCGCGTTCGCCTTTGCGTACTTTCTGTCGGCACTCTTGCGAGCCGTCACCGCAACACTGGCGCCGGTGTTCAGCGCCGAACTGGCCCTGAGCGGAGCCGACCTCGGCCTGTTGGCGGGGGGCTACTTCCTCGGTTTCGCCTGCGCGCAGCTTCCTCTTGGCGAGGCGCTCGATCGCTTCGGGCCTCGGCGAGTCGAGTTGGGGCTCCTCGTGCTCGCGTGCGTCGGGTGCATGGCTTTTGCCGCGGCCCGCTCCCTCCCGGAACTGGTCGCCGCACGGGTCCTGATCGGGGTGGGTGTCTCCGCCTGTTTGATGGCGCCGCTGACCTGCTTTCGACTCCGCTTCTCGAGCAGCGCGCAGCTCCGCGCCAACTCGTGGATGTTGATGACGGGTTCGTTGGGAATGGTGGCTTCGACGGCGCCGACCCAGGCGATGCTTGAACTGACCAGTTGGCGCGAGCTGTTCTGGCTCACGGCTGCACTGCTGGGGGCCGCCCTGCTGTTGATCTGGTGGGTGGTTCCGCAGGATGAGGCCCCGGCCGCGCGCGGTGCGCGGGGGGACGGGTCGCTGCTGCAGGTGCTGCGTCATCCGCTCTTTTGGCGAATGGCGCCTCTCGGCTTCTTTGGGTATGGGGGATTGATCGCAGTGCAGGCGCTCTGGGCTGGCCCTTGGCTGACGGAAGTTGTCGGCTTGAAGCCGGAGTCCGCAGCCGCCGGCCTGCTCGTGATCAACACCTGCATGCTCGCCGCATTCTTCGCCTGGGGATGGATCGCGCCCCACCTGGCGCGGGACATGGCGCAGACGCTGCGCCTCGTTCGCTGGGGTGGGCCTGCAAGTCTGGCCATGCTGGGGGCGGTGGTGTGGCTGGGCGAAGGTGCCACTGCCGGCCATTGGGCGGCTTGGTGCGTGGCGAGCACAGTCATCTCGCTCAGCCAGCCGGCGCTCGCGCTCGCCTTTCCAAGTACCCTCGCGGGGCGGGCGCTGTCAGCCTACAACTTGGTGATTTTTCTGGGTGTATTCGTGCTCCAGTGGACGATCGGCATCAGCATCGACTATCTGCGAGGGGAGCAGCAGATGTCGCCCCTGGCCGCATACCGGACGACGTTCGCCGGTTTGCTGTTGTGTTGCGCGGCGGCCTACCTGTGGTTCGCCGCCGGGCGTGCTCCGGTTGTTGCCGATAATCTGACGAGCGCCGAATCGTCATGACACAGGTCGTTCTTGTCGCCCACGCACCCCTGGCCAGCGCCTTGATGTCTGTGGCCGCACATATCTACCCGGGCTGCGCATCGATGTTGCAGGCACTGGATGTCGAACCGGACATCAGCCCGGACGAGACCGAGGCCCGGCTTCGACAGATGATCCGAGGGCATGAGTCGGACGGCGTCCTGTTCATGGTCGACACCTTCGGAGCCACGCCGTGCAACGTCGCCCAGCGCTTGGCCGACGGCAGCCGGATTCGTGTCGTGTCGGGTGTCAACGTGCCGATGCTTTGGCGCACCCTCTGTTATGGCGATGAGCCCGTCGAGGCGCTGGTCGCACGCGCAATCAGCGGCGCGACCCAAGGCATCATGCACGTTGCGGCGCCGCGACCGCAAAATCAGAGTGTCGCGGCCACGCTGCCTCGCGATGATCACGACCCGAATCCTCGTCAGCAATAAGCTCGGCCTGCATGCCAGGGCATCGGCCAAACTCACGAAGCTTGCGGGTAGCTTCGCCAGCGAAGTTCACCTGAGCCGGAGCGGCAGGCGCGTGAATGCCAAGAGCATCATGGGCGTCATGATGCTGGCGGCCGGACTCGGTTCCGAGATCGAGATCGAGACAGATGGCAGCGACGAAGCTGCGGCGATGGACGCTCTGCGAGCACTGATCGAGTCGAAGTTCGGCGAACCGGAGTAGAGAGCTGGCCCATCTGCGGCGGTGCCGCAAGGGCTGCGCTACATTGAATAGATGAGTGTCCAGGTCTTTGGATTGCCGGTGTCGCGAGGCGTGGCGATCGGTCGTGCCGTCCTGGTGGCATCGAGCCGGGTTGATGTGGCCCACTACTTCATCTCGCCTGACCATGTCAGCGCAGAGATCGACCGCTTGCGCCGGGCGCGCGACGGGGTTGCCGATGAGTTGTCTGCGCTGAAGCGCGAGTTGCCTGCGGACGCCCCGGCCGAGCTTTCGGCCATGCTCGACGTGCACTTGATGTTGCTGCACGACGAGTCGGTGATTGCTGCGACCAAGCAATGGGTCTTCGAGAGGCACTACAACGCCGAGTGGGCACTTTCCGCGCAGCTTGAAGTCCTCGCCCGCCAGTTCGACGAGATGGAGGACGACTATCTGCGCGAACGCAAGGCCGACATCGAGCAGGTGGTGGAGCGTGTCTTGAGCCGGCTGGCCGGGCAGGCAGAAGACCTTGATCCATCGGCGCGACCGCCGGAGCAGTCGGTCGAGCCTGATGGGGAGGAACCGCTCGTGCTGGTGGCGAACGACGTCGCACCCGCGGACATGCTTCGCTTCAAGCGGAGTGTGTTCACCGGCTTTGTCACCGATGTCGGTGGACGCAACTCGCACACAGCGATCGTTGCGAGGAGCATGGACATCCCCGCGGTTGTTGGCGCACGTGAGGCCAGTCGCCTGATCCGCCAGGACGACTGGGTCGTCATCG
>Ga0268299_1003887_pt1:10000-12723 | contig 12723 bp, 10 predicted proteins | sample NOBtaG_FD_193484 | JGI IMG/M metagenome (GOLD analysis project Ga0268299, IMG submission 193484) | Activated sludge microbial communities from bioreactor in Nijmegen, Gelderland, Netherland - NOB reactor | ecosystem: Engineered > Bioreactor > Aerobic > Activated sludge | place...
AGGGCACTCTAATGAGACTGCCGGTGACAAACCGGAGGAAGGTGGGGATGACGTCAGGTCATCATGGCCCTTATGGGTAGGGCTACACACGTCATACAATGGCCGGTACAGAGGGCTGCCAACCCGCGAGGGGGAGCTAATCCCAGAAAACCGGTCGTAGTCCGGATCGCAGTCTGCAACTCGACTGCGTGAAGTCGGAATCGCTAGTAATCGCGGATCAGCTTGCCGCGGTGAATACGTTCCCGGGTCTTGTACACACCGCCCGTCACACCATGGGAGCGGGTTCTGCCAGAAGTGGTTAGCCTAACCGCAAGGAGGGCGATTACCACGGCAGGGTTCGTGACTGGGGTGAAGTCGTAACAAGGTAGCCGTATCGGAAGGTGCGGCTGGATCACCTCCTTTCTGGAAAATGCGCGTCCAAGATCAGGCGCCCACACTTATCGGCTGTTGTTTGGCGACAGGCGAGGCTCCCATCGACGGGACTTGTAGCCGCCTCGCGGGATCTACATACTGAATCCAGTGGGGTCTGTAGCTCAGTTGGTTAGAGCACCGTCTTGATAAGGCGGGGGTCGTTGGTTCGAATCCAACCAGACCCACCATCCGCGGTTTGAGGGGGTGTAGCTCAGCTGGGAGAGCACCTGCTTTGCAAGCAGGGGGTCATCGGTTCGATCCCGTTCACCTCCACCATCATTCGTTCGAAGCGGCAAACATGCGATCCCTCGCGTGCTTGCCGGTTCGATCCAACGATCTGCCGTCGTTCTTTAACAATTCATAGAGTCGAAATCAGCGCTGCTGGTTGAGATCCACGATCTTAACCGGCAGCCAAGGATTGCGTCGAACATGCGCTCACGGCCCGCGCCGTGAGTGCTCGGCACAACGCGATACTCAATATTGTCCTTGACTCCAGCCCCATGATTGTGGGGGCCAAAGTTATAGGGTTAAGCGACACAGTGCATGTGGTGGATGCCTTGGCGATTACAGGCGATGAAGGACGTGGTAGCCTGCGATAAGCTTCGGGGAGCTGGCAAATAAGCTTTGATCCGGAGATTTCCGAATGGGGAAACCCACCGAAAGGTATCGTTACCTGAATACATAGGGTGACGAAGCGAACCGGGTGAACTGAAACATCTCAGTAGCTCGAGGAAAAGACATCAACCGAGATTCCGAAAGTAGTGGCGAGCGAAATCGGAGAAGCCTGCACGTTTTAGCGGATCAACTATCAGAACGGTCTGGAAAGGCCGGCCACAGCGGGTGATAGCCCCGTATGGAAAAGTTGAACCGTGGAACTAGGCGTGCGAAAAGTAGGGCGGGACACGTGAAATCCTGTCTGAAGATGGGGGGACCATCCTCCAAGGCTAAATACTCGTAATCGACCGATAGTGAACTAGTACCGTGAGGGAAAGGCGAAAAGAACCCCGGGAGGGGAGTGAAATAGATCCTGAAACCGCATGCATGCAAAAAGTCGGAGCTCGAAAGAGTGACGGCGTACCTTTTGTATAATGGGTCAGCGACTTACATTCAGTGGCAAGCTTAACCGAATAGGGAAGGCGCAGGGAAACCGAGTCCGAACAGGGCGATTTAGTCGCTGGGTGTAGACCCGAAACCAGATGATCTATTCATGGCCAGGATGAAGGTAGGGTAACACCTGCTGGAGGTCCGAACCAACTAGTGTTGCAAAACTAGTGGATGAGCTGTGGATAGGGGTGAAAGGCTAAACAAATCTGGAGATAGCTGGTTCTCTCCGAAAACTATTTAGGTAGTGCCTCAAGTATTACCGTCGGGGGTAGAGCACTGTTATGGCTAGGGGGTCATGGCGACTTACCAAACCATTGCAAACTCCGAATACCGACGAGTACAGCTTGGGAGACAGTGCACCGGGTGCTAACGTCCGGACACAAGAGGGAAACAACCCAGACCGCCAGCTAAGGTCCCCAATATTGGCTAAGTGGGAAACGAAGTGGGAAGGCTAAAACAGTCAGGATGTTGGCTTAGAAGCAGCCATCATTTAAAGAAAGCGTAATAGCTCACTGATCGAGTCGTCCTGCGCGGAAGATGTAACGGGGCTAAGCCAGTAACCGAAGCTGCGGATCGTGGCAACACGATGGTAGGAGAGCGTTCTGTAAGCCTGTGAAGGTGGATCGTGAGGTCTGCTGGAGGTATCAGAAGTGCGAATGCTGACATGAGTAGCGTTAAAGGGGGTGAAAAGCCTCCTCGCCGAAAGCGCAAGGTTTCCTACGCAACGTTCATCGGCGTAGGGTGAGTCGGCCCCTAAGGCGAGGCAGAGATGCGTAGCTGATGGGAAACAGGTCAATATTCCTGTACCGACGTGCAGTGCGATGTGGGGACGGAGAAGGTTAACTCGGCCGGGTGTTGGAAGTCCCGGTTCAAGCCTGTAGTCGTGCCCCCCAGGAAAATCCAGGGGGCTTAGATGAGGGGTGATAACGAGGCGGCTTGCCGCCGAAGCGAGTGATACCCTGCTTCCAGGAAAAGCCACTAAGCTCCAGCTGCACGCGACCGTACCGCAAACCGACACTGGTGCGCGAGATGAGTATTCTAAGGCGCTTGAGAGAACTCTGGAGAAGGAACTCGGCAAATTGACACCGTAACTTCGGAAGAAGGTGTGCCTTTAGTAGGTGAAGTTGTACAGACGGAGCCCAATGAGGCCGCAGAGAATCGGTGGCTGCGACTGTTTATTAAAAACACAGCACTCTGCAAAGACGAAA
>Ga0268299_1003888_pt1 | contig 12720 bp, 15 predicted proteins | sample NOBtaG_FD_193484 | JGI IMG/M metagenome (GOLD analysis project Ga0268299, IMG submission 193484) | Activated sludge microbial communities from bioreactor in Nijmegen, Gelderland, Netherland - NOB reactor | ecosystem: Engineered > Bioreactor > Aerobic > Activated sludge | place: Netherlands...
GAAGAAGCCTTTGAGCGTGATCGCGTCCGCCTGCTGGCCGGCGTCGACGAGCTTGCGGATCGCCTCGTAGATGCGGCCATGGCGCTTGTCGGCAAAATGCTCGGGCGCGAGGAACTCGGCGACCTTCTCGAAGGCGCGGTTGTTGGTGAGGATGGCGCCCAAGAGCGCCATCTCGGCCTCGAAATTGTGGGGCGGCACGCGATAGAGCGTGCGGGTTTCGCCCGGGGCAGCGGAGCCTTCCATGGTCTCGCCTCGATGGGTGCGGCCAGACTAGTGCGCGCCGCCGCGCAATCATCGGCCGAAATTTTTGCTTCTTCGCTCCGGCCCGGCGGTTTCAATTTTATCGGGCTGCTTATCGACAGCCTTATGCACGAAAAATGTGGACATCTCGCGGCGGTCACGCCGCCATGTTCGTCCGTTCCCAATCGAGCATGTAGTCGCGCGTGAGCGGCACCGCGTCCTGGCGCTTGGCGACCTGCATCTGGAACACCATCTGGTCGAGCCGGCGGAACGACACCTCGCAGCCGACGAGATAGAACTCCCACATCCGGCAAAAGCGCTCGTCGTAGAGCCGCGCGATCTCGGCGCGGTTGTCCTGGAAGCGGCGGCGCCATTCGCGCAGCGTGTCGGCGTAGTGGTGGCGCAGGATCTCGACGTCGGTGACCCAGAGGCCTTCCTGCTCGACGGCGGCGAGGGTTTCCGATAGCGCCGGCGAGTAGCCGCCGGGGAATATGTATTTCCGGAGCCACGGATTGGTGTTGCCGGGCGGCGCCATGCGGCCGATCGAATGCAGCAGCGCCACGCCGTCTTCCTTGAGGAGCGATTTCAGCTTGCGGAAGAACTGCCGGTAGTGGCCGGCGCCCACGTGCTCGAACATGCCGACCGAGACGATGCGGTCGTATTGGCCGGTCTCGGCCCGGTAGTCGCGGAGATGGAAGTGCACGCGCTCCTCGAGGCGCTCGGCCCTGGCGCGCTCGCTGGCGATCTTGAGCTGCTCGGCCGAGAGCGTGACGCCGGTCACGTCGGCCTGGCCGACGCGGGCGAGATAGAGGGCGAGGCCGCCCCAGCCGGAGCCGATGTCGAGCACCTTGGCGCCAGGCTCGAGCAGCAGCTTGGAAGCGATGTGGCGCTTCTTGTCGTGCTGCGCCTCGTCGAGCGTCTTGTTGTTGTTGGTGAAGTAGGCGCAGGAATACTGGCGGTCCTTGTCGAGGAACAGATCGTAGAGGCGCCCCGAGAGATCGTAGTGATGCGCCACGTTGCGGCGCGCGCGCGGCGCGGGATTGTATTGCTGGACGCGGCGCGTCCACTGGCCGATCTGGGTGCAGAGCCGCGCCAGCGGCGTGTTCTCGTAGCGCACCAGGTTGATGGCGAGCAGGTCGATGAGGTCGTAGAGCGTGCCGTCCTCGATCGTGAGCGTGCCGTCCATGTAGCCTTCGCCGAAGGCGAGTTTGGGCCGGAGAGCCAGGCGGCGGTGAAGGCTGCGGTCGTGGAGCTTGATGGTGACGCTGGGCTGCCCGCCCTTGATTCCGAACACGTGCGTGCGGCCGGCGGCATCGATCAGCACGAGCCGGCCTGTCTTCACCATGGTGTCGAGCAGCCGCGTCAGCAGCATGGCTTCCATCCCCCAGCACGACAGAACGCCGTCTTGGTGCGGCGAGTTCCGGGAAATTTAGGCGCTGGGAGACGAGACGGCAACGCCGGGCTTGCGTCCCGGCGTTGCATAGCAGTCAGTACGGTTTCGGACGGTCGAGGCTAGCCTTCGGCGGTGACGAGGCCGGGCGAAGGGCTACTTCTTGCCCTTCTTCTCCTTGTCTTTCTTGCCTTTTTTGCCCGCTTCGGGGGCTGGCTCCGCGTCCGGAGCTGCCTCGGCCTTGGCCTTCTTGGCCTTGGCCGGCTTCTCGGCCGGGGCCTCGGGAACCTCGGCTTCGGCCGGCGCCTCGCTGGCGGGCGCCGGGGCGAACGCGGCGTGCGCCGCGGCGGTCGCAGCTTCGGCGGCATCCGCCTCGTTCTTCAGCACCACCGGGCTCTCGCCGCGGTCCATGCGCTCGAACTGAAGCTTGGCCTCGTCTTCGGACTGCGCCACGTTGACCAGTGCCGTGATGCTGACCTCGGGATGCAGCACCACGCGGACATTGTGGATGCCGATGGTCTTGATCGGCTTGTCGATGACGACCTGACGCTTCTCGACCGTGTAGCCGGACGCCTTGAGCCCTTCGGCGATGTCGCGGGCGCCGACCGAGCCGTAGAGTTGGCCCGATTCGCCGGCTTGGCGCACCATCGAGACGCGGGCCTTCTCCATCTTCGTGGCGACGGATTCGGCTTCGCTCTTGCGCTCCAGGTTGTCGGCCTCGAGATGCGAGCGCCGGCTCTCGAAGTGCGTGATGTTGTCCTTGGTCGCGCGCAGGGCCTTTTTGTGCGGCAGAAGGAAGTTCCGGGCGTAGCCCAGCTTCACCTTCACCACGTCGCCCATCTGGCCGAGATTCTCGACCCGCTCGAGCAGGATCACTTGCAACTGTGCCATGGTTCCGCTCCGCCTATTGGACGACGTAGGGGAGGAGGGCCAAGTAGCGCGCGCGCTTGATCGCCTGGGCGAGGGCACGCTGCTTCTTGGCCGAGACGGCCGTGATGCGGCTCGGCACGATCTTGCCGCGCTCGGACACGAAACGCTGCAGCAGCTTCACGTCCTTGTAGTCGATCTTGGGCGCGTCCTTGCGTGAGAACGGGCAGCTCTTGCGCCGCCTGAAGAACGGGCGCCGGGCGCCGCCGGCACCACCGGCGCCGCCACTGCCGCCGCTGCTGGGCCGGCCGCCGAAGCCGCCACCGCCGCCGGGCCGTCCGCCAAATCCACCTGGGCCAGCCATTATCGGCCTCCGTCTTTCGAGAGGTTGTCAGGAGCGGCCGCGGCCGCCGGCGCCGCACTTTGGGGCGCGCCCGCACTTGCGTGCGCGTCGTCGTCGCGGCGGCGCGGGGGACGGTCGTCGTCGAAGCGGCGCGGCGGCCGGTCGTCGTCGAAGCGGCGCGGCCCGCGGCGCGTGCCGGCGGCCTCGGCCGCCGAGCGCTCGTCCCAGCCGGTGCGGCCGTCGCGGCCGTCACGGTCGCGATCGCGCTCGCGGTCCCGCTGCAGGATCGGCGACTGGTTGGGATCGTGCGCGTCCACCCTCACGGTAAGACAGCGCAGCACGTCCTCGTGGATGCGCATGTTGCGCTCCATCTCGGCCACCGCCGCAGGCGTGGCTTCGATGTTGAGCAGCATGTAATGGGCCTTCCGGTTCTTCTTGATCCGGAACGTGAGGTTCCTGAGGCCCCAATATTCTTTCTTGGAGACCTTGCCCTCGAGGCCTTCGATGATCTTGGTGAATTGCTCGCCAAGCGCCTCGACCTGAGTCTGGGCAACGTCCTGGCGCGCGATGAACACGCTTTCGTACAGCGGCATAAGCACTCCCTCTGGCTGTTTCGCGAACCGTCGCTTCCCGGAGAAGCCGCCCGGCTCTAGCCGAACCCCGCAACGACCGCAGAACGCGGTCGCGATGTAAGGGCCGGCAAGGAGCTATGGAGGGCGCGGAATAAGCACATTACGCGCTGTGGCGCAACCGTAGCGGCGCGCGGCGAAACGCGCTGCGCCCGCCGGGCCCGGCAGCCGGACCCTCGAGGGCATTTGTTCTTATTATGTTCTTGACTGCGGCCCGCCGCTGCCGCTTTCTCAAGAGCACCCGGCCGCGCCGTACCAGTTGGACCCATCGAGGCCCCATGTCCCGCGAACGCATCCTCCGGATCGTCGCCCATGCGCTCCGCTTCAAGGTGCGCTACCCAGGCTGGCGATGGCCGCGAGACACCGAGCGCGAAACGACGTGCGCGGCCGAGGCGATCGTCGAACACCTCGAGCTTTCCAATTGCAGCGTCGTCGCCGGCGAACTCGACGAACCGCACAGCACGCCCGGCGAAACTCCTTCGACGTGAAGGGAAAACAATGCACCTAGAACACTGGATTCGCATGAGAAAACGTCGGCGCGGCGGTCGCGCCCCACACCGCCTCCCAGCCGATTAACCAGTAATTAACCATATCTTCGTAACTTTTATCCCGGATACGAGCCCGGATCGGCCGGGCCCGCCTGTTCTAGGGGGAAGCCGACCATGACCGACTTGGAGAAGAACCACGATCCGTCGATGGAAGAGATTCTCACCTGCATCAGTCGCATTGTTCACGAAGAGGACGCGCGTGCCGCGACGCCGGCACCGGCTCACAAGTCCGCAATGCCCGAAAAACTACCGCTGCCAGGTTCGCACGTTCTCGCGCCGGCCTCGTCTGCCTCACCGGCAATCGATCTCGGCGACGAATCGGGGTTGTTCGAGGCGCCCGCCGGCGATCAAGGAAGTTCGCCAGACGAATCGCTCGATGAATTGGTGCGCGCGGCAATGCTCGATGCGTCGGTTACGGTCATCCGCCCGTGGCTGCGCGCCAATCTGGGGCGCATCATCGATGGGCGTCTGGCGGGCGTCGTGCCGGAACATGTCGGCAAGACGGTTGGGGCCGCGATGCAACGCGAACTCGGCCCTGCGGTCGGTCGCGAGGTCGCGGCCACCGAGGCGCGGCTGACGTCGTTCTTCGCCGAGCAGATCGCTGCCGCCGTGACTCGCGAAGTCGGCCCGGCGGTGAGCCAGCAAATCGCCGCGCTCGAGCAGCGGCTGGGCGTTCAGGTTGCCGAGCAGATTTCGGCGGCGGTCGCCGGCGAGGTGTTGCCGGTGGTCCATCAACAGGCAACGATCGCCGAAGTGCGGCTGTCGATGCAGGTGACGGACCAGATCGCGGCCGCAATCGGCGTCGACGTCATCCCGACCGTAAATCGCGAAGTCGGCGCGGCCGAAGCGCGGCTGGCGGGCGCGGTTGCCGATCAGGTCGCGGCTGCGGTTTCCGCCGCGGTCGAACCGGCGGTGTGCCGTCACGTCGGCGACGCCGAGGAACGTCTCACGCGGCAGGTACACGAGCAGGTCGCCGGAGCGATTGGCCGCGACATCGGTCCGGCCGTGGCTCACGAGGTGAATGCCGCCGAACAACGATTGATTGGGCAGATGACCGATCAGGTGATGGCGACGATCGAGCGCGAGCTCGCTCCCGCGGTCGTCCAGCACGTGTCCGCGGCCGAGGACCGGCTGGCGACCCGCTTTGCCGAACAAATCGATACGGCTCACAGCCGATTGACGACGCTGTTGGCCGACCAAGTGTCGGTGTCGGTCAGGCAGGAAGTCGGCCCTGCCGTCGACCGCGAGACGTTGGCGCTCGAAGGGCGATTGGCGGCCGCGGTCACCAACCACGTGAGGGGCGACCTCCGCACGATGTTCGGCCACTTCGCCGAACTCTAAAGCCGTCTTCGTTCGGTGATGGCGCCGGCGGATTGCCGGCGCCATCATGCCTATCGCGCGGCACGCCGGGCGCTCGTTCGTCGCGAAACGGCAGAACAACGCGGCGACGTCGTGCCGAAGCTCGCCGAATTTCCGGCGCTCTGAGCGCCATTTTCCGCACTAGCGCGGCAGCCAGCCGACGGCGACGGCCGCCGCCGCTTCGGCCTCGGCGCGCGCGGCGAATATCCGGCGGCCGAAATTCCCGGCATGCGACCAGCGCCCCTGATCCTCGGGATCGCGGCGGTACTCCTCGAAACCGAAGGTGCCGTCGGGGCGCCGGAAGATGTCGACGCAGCGGCTGCCGTCGTCGTTCTCGATGCTGGCAAGAACCGTTTCCGCCTTCGCCATGGCGATTCCTCCCAATATCGTCGCTGCGCGGCAACCGAAATTTAACGAGAATCCTTCAAGCGCGGCTAACCACGAATGTTCGCGCACGATCGGGAACCGAACCCATCCGGCGGCATCCCTCTCCCAAGGCGCCGGCTGCGGCGGGATCAATGCCGCACCGAGACGTCAGGGGCCATTCGCAACGGGGAGATATGGGAATGCAAGGAGGCGGACCATGTCCGATCGGACATATCGAAACGGCCTGGCCGTTGCGGCTGGCTACGGAACCGAAGATGCCGCGCAAGGCGATCTGAGCCGCGATGATCTTCCCCGGAGCAACGAGGTACGCTGGGTGCGCCGGCGGAAGGCGCAGGTGGTGGCCGCGGTGCGCGGCGGCATCCTCACCTTGAGCGACGCGCTCGCCCGCTACAGCCTCTCGCTCGAGGAGTTCATCGAGTGGGAGCGCGAGGTGGGTCGCGAATTGGAGGAGCGGCGGCGTACCGGGCGGCTGCGCGAGCTCACGAAATCGCGCCACAGCGCGGGCCGCCGCGCACATTGATCGCCCGGCGTCGGGCGATATTGCAGGGTTCCGCTGCACGCGCCGCGTGCGGTGGCGCCCTGCCGTGATGCACTCGTTTCATTGAGTTTTCCACACATCGACGTGAGTAAGCGCACCTTAACTACGAAAAATCGCGCATTTTTCCAGGCCCTGGTTCACACTTCCGATCAGAACGCGTCCATCGCGGCGCGCACGGGGACAAGGCGAAGAGCCGCTCCGGTCAGGGGTTTGGGAATTGCGTGTCGGAGGATTGCGATGCTCGAACGGCTCAATCTGGGCCGGCCCGCCCGTGTGATCGGCTGGGACGGCAAACCGTTGACCCTCAAAGATCTGCCCGGGCGCGACGTGCGCTGGAGCAAGAAGCGCAAGGCGCAGATCGTGGCCGCCGTGCGCGGCAATCTCATTTCCTTCGAGGAAGCCGAGCGACGATACGGATTGTCGCCGGGCGAATTCATGGCGTGGGAGCGCGCGCTCCTGGCCGTGATCGCCGCCCGGCGCCGCGCCGAAGAACGCCGCGACTTCCGCCTCCTCGCCCGCCAGGCGAGCGCCGAAGCGGTGCGAAGGAAGAAGGTGGGGTAGGGCGTGGCTCGCGCGAGCGATCCCGCTACTTCCCCATCAAAACCTCCGGCAGCCACAGCGCCAGCGCCGGGATGAACGTCACCAAGGCCAACACGGCGATCAGCGCCACGGTGAACGGCCAGGCTTCGCGGAATACCTTGTCGAGCGGCGCGCCCGCGATTTGCGCGGTCAAGAAGGTGATGACGCCCGAGGGCGGCGTCAGCTGGCCGATCATGAGATTGAGCACCACGACGACGCCCAACTGCACGAGATCGATGCCGTAGGCCTTGGCGACCGGCACGAGCAGCGGAACCAGCGTCACCAGCGCCACGGCGGGTTCGAGCGCCAGGCCCCAGACCAGGAAGAAGACGTTGATGATGACCAGCATCACCCAGCGGCTGTCGGTGAGGCCGGTGAAGAACGCCGCCAGGGTTTCGCCGAGGGCGAGATTGGCCACCAGCCACGAGAAGATGCCCGAGGCCGCGATCATCATCAGGATGAGGCCGGAATTGATCGCCGATTCGGTGACGATGCGTGCCACGTCGCGGAATTTGAGCTCGCGATAGACGAACAGGCCCACGGCGCCGGCGTAGAAGACGGCGAGGGCGCCGGCCTCGGTCGGCGTCACGGCGCCGCCGACGATGCCGCCGATGATGATGAGCGGCATGGCGAGCGCCAGCGACGCGCCGCGGAAGGTCTCGAGGACGCGCGCGGCCGAGGCGCGGGCGGCACGCGGGAAATTCCGCCGGCGCGCGATCCAATAGGCCGTGCCGAGGAGATAGACGCCCATCAGCAGGCCGGGAATGGCGCCGGCCACGAAGAGGCGCCCCACCGAGACCTCGGTCACCAGCGCGAACACCACGAACGCGATCGAGGGCGGGATGATCGGCCCCATCGTGGCCGCGGCGGCGACGACGGCGGCGGCATAGGCGGGCGGATAATTCTCCTTCTTCATCGCCGGGATCATGGCGGCGCCGATGGCCGAGGCGTCGGCAACGGCGGAGCCCGAGACGCCCGAAAACACCATCGTGCCGAGGATCGCGACATGCGAGAGCCCACCCCGAATGTGGCCGACCAGCGCCGCGGCGAAGGCGAGCAGGCGGCGCGTGATGCCGCCGGTGTTCATGAGGTCGCCGGCGAGAAAGAAGAAGGGAATGGCGAGGAAGGCGAAGCTGTCGATGCCTTGCACCAGCGCCGTCGCCATCACGTTGAGCGGCACTTGGCCGCCGGTCGCGACGATGAAGGCCATGGCGGCCAAGCCCATGGCGAAGAACACAGGCACGCCCAGGCCCATGAACAGCAGGAAGGCGCCGAGCAGCAGCGCGAGCATGAGCAGTTGCGCCGTCATTCGTCGCCGGGCGATTTGAGGCGGCGCGCGAATTCTGCCGCGAAGGCGACGAGCATCAGCAGGGCGCCCACCGGCACCGACCAATACATCCAAGGCTGGCCGATCCCGATCGCGGGAAACGACATACCTTCCATCGATTCCACCACCGGCAGGCTCGTCCAGCCCAGCACCGCGGTGAAGCCGGCGGAGAGGAGGAGCGAGCCCAGTGCCGCGCCGCGCCGCCAGGCCGGGCTCCATTTGGCGACCACGAAATCCACCGCCATGTGGAGATTTCGCCGCACGCCGACATAGCCCGCGAGCATCGTCAGCCACACCAGCAGCAGCACGTCGAGTTCGAGCACCCAGGTGAAAGGCTGGCCGAACACGTAGCGCGCGATCACTTGGCCGAACGCCGTGAACAGCAACGCCGCGGCGACGAGGCCGATCAGGATCTCGATCGCGCGGTCGAGGAGTTTCAGCACGATGTCCAGCCGCCGGAGCTTGGCATCATCGCAGCATTCCCGTCATCCTGAGCTCTCGCGAAGGATCTGGCGCGAGCCAAGTGGCCGGTCGCCGCGCCGGCCGGAAACTGCCGCCAGGATCGCCCGCGCCGGCAAGATCCTTCGCTTCGCTCAGGATGACGGAAATCGCGAATCCCCGCGCTACTTCACCGCCGCGATCTTCTCCAGCGTGCCCTTGGCCCAGAGTTGGCCGTCGAGCTTGGCGAGCGCCTCGGCCGCGGCCTTCTTGAAGGGGGCGAGATCGGGCTCCACGATCTCCATGCCGTTCTGCTTCAGCACGGCGATGGATTTCGCGGCGATCTCCCAGGTCATCTTGCTCGCCCAGGTCTCGGTCTCGGCGGCGGCGTCGGTCATCGCCTTCTGCTGCGCGGGCGTGAGCTTGGCCCACTTGTCGGCCGCCATCAGCACCATCAGCCCGGATTGGATGTAGTCGATGCGCATCGCGTATTTCTGCACCTCGTAGTATTTGGCGCCGGCGATGGCGTCGAAGCCGTTGTCCTGTCCGTCGACGATGCCCTGCTTCATGGCGAGGTAGAGCTCGGCCGCGGCCACCGGCGTCGGCGAGGCGCCCCAGGCCTTGAACACTTCGAGGATCGTCGGCGTCTCGGGCACGCGCACTTTCAAGCCCTTCATGTCCTCGGGCTTCATCACCTTCGTCTTGGCGGTGGTGAGCTGGCGCGGCGTGCGGTCGGAGACGTAGCCCACGTATTTGAAGCCCGCTTCCTTTTCCACCGGCCCGAGCATGTCCAGGAAGGTCTTGGAGGCGAAGAACGCCTTGAAGTGCGCGTGATCGCGGAATACGTAGGGCGCGAACAGCGCGTTGAAGTCCTTGCCGCCGCGCGCGAGCGCCAGCGTGCCGGTGTCGGCCAGCATCATGTCGATCTGGCCGGTCTTGAGGCCGGCATAGTTCTGCGGCAGGTTGCCAAGCTGGCCGCCGCCCATGGATTGGATCTTGATCTCGTTCTGGGTCTTCGCCGCCACGATCTGGGCGAAGCGGTCGGCGATCGGGCCCCACACCGGCGGCGGCGCCACGAAGGCCATGCGGAAGGTCGTCTCGGCGCCCGCGGCTGGGGCCAAACAGAGCGCCGTCGCGGCGGCGAACAGGGCAAGGGTGCGCGTCTTCATCGGTCGTTCCTCCTCGTTCTCTTGTTGTCGCGATCGCGCCCGTCAGCGGCGGCGGGCGAAGTACTCCTCGTAGGGACTGCCGTTCGAAACCAGCACGCCGCCGTCCACGTCGATCGACGTGCCCGTGCACATGGCGGCGCCGTCGCCGGCCAGGAACACGATGGCATTGGCCACGTCTTCCGGCATCACCCAGCGCCCCAGCGGGATGGTCGCTTCCACGCTTTTGCGCCGGGCGGCATCGAGATTGCGCTCGATCATAGGCGTGAGCGTGGGGCCGGGACAGACCGCATTGACGCGAATCCGGTGCGTGCCGAGCTCGAAGGCGGCGTGGCGCGTGAAGCCCAGCAAACCGGCCTTGGCGGCGGTGTAGCTCGAATCGCCGCTGAACGAGATGCGCTTGCCGGCGATCGAGGCGACGTTGACGACGGCGCCGCCGCCGCGCTTGCGCATCGCGGGCACGGCGGCCTGCGTGCACAGCATGGCGCCTTTGAGGTTCACGGCGAGCACGCGGTCCCACTCGGCCTCGGGCATGCGCTCGATGGTCCAGACCGATTCGATGCCGGCGTTGTTGACGAGCACGTCGATGCCGCCGAAATCGCGGGCGATGGCGGCGAAGGCGTCCTCGACCTTGCGCTTGTCGGAGACATCGGCGGCATAGGCGCGGGCGCCGGAAAGATTTTTCGCCCGCGCGGCGGCGCCCTCGCCGTTGCGGTCGAGGAGGGCGACCGCGGCGCCGGCCGCCGCAAGCGCGGCCGCTGCGGCGGCGCCGATGCCGCTCGCCGCACCCGTCACGATGGCGACCTTGCCGGCGAGCGCGCTCAATCGATCCCCCCGATTTCCGATACCGGCGGCGCGGGACGCTTGACGCATCCACCGGATCGGCGCGTATACTAGTAACGATCGTTACCAATTGGCAAGGCAAGACCATGCCCGTCACCAAAACGAAACGTCCCGCCCCGAAGTCTCTCGTTGCGACGCAGCATGGCGCATCCCCGCGCGGCGCCGGCGGCGTCTATGCCTACGCCCTCGACGACATCCCCTGGCGCGATCTCGGCCGGCCGGGCGTGCGCGACAAGTCCGTGCGCCGCGAGCGCGAGACCGGGCTCTATCTCGGCGTGATTGCCTTCGACTCGATGTCGCGCTCAGGCCTGCACCAGCATCTCGGCACGGCGCTGTCGTATTTCCTCTCGGGCTCGCTGTCGGACTATCAGGGCAGCGCGCGCGAAGGCATGGCGGGCATCAACCTCGCCGGCGCCACGCACGACGCGATCTCCTACGGCGGCTGCCTGATCGCGGCGCGGCTCGAAGGGCCGGTCGTGGTGCCCGAAGGCGTCACCGCCGCGCATCCGATCCACGGCGGCGCCAAGGAAGGGCGGCTGGTCAATCCGTTTCCCGAGCGCTGGCCCGACATCAACATTCCCGTCGAGCCGCTGCAGCTCGTGCCGACGGCGTTCGCCGGCATCGGCCGGCGCATGGTCTTTGACTATGCGCCGACCGGCGACCGGCGCCGCTTCTCGGCGATCACGATCATGCCAGGGGCGTCCGCGATCGAGATCGCGCATGAGGGGCTGACCGATTGGTACGTGCTGGGCGGCGATGTGAGCGTCAACGGCAAGGCGGCGTCGGCCAACGGCTTCGTCGTGATCGAGCCAGGCACGCGCGCGGCCATCAAGACCGAGTACGGCTGCCAGCTGCTGTGCTGGGCCGAGGGACCCGGCCGCGGCGAGGCGGCGGGGCGTGCGGAAGCCGAACTCTACGGCTTCTGATCGAGACGCCGCGTTCGCGCCACCAGCAGAGTCAATTTCGCGAAAAAGGCGCGGCGCTCGCGCGGCGGCAGGGCGCCGAACACGGCGCGTTCGCGCCCCAGGCCGGAAACGGCGATCTCGTCGTAGACGCGCTTGCCTTCGGGCGTCAGATAGAGGTGGAACCGGCGGCGGTCGCGGGGGCTCGCCCGGCGCGTCAGGCGGCGGCGCGCTTCGAGCCCGCGTACCGCGCGCGAGACGTTCATCTTGTCGAGCCCGATATAGTCGGCGAGGTCCTGGGCGCTGATGCCGGGCCGGTCGGCGACGACCAGCAGCACGCGCCACTCGCTGAGACTCAAATGCAGCCGCCGCCCGAAGCGCTCGTAGAACGGCCGCGCCGTGAGGTTGGCGAGCACCAGGAGCTGGAAGAAGGGCGAGCGCTCGGTCTTGATCGGCACGGACGGCGTGCCCTTGCGCGGCGCAATTCCCGTCGTCCGGCGGCGCCGGTTCGGCCTGTCGTCGCGGTCTTTCATGGAGCGGCGGACAATAGCGGTGCCGGACGCGGGGCGGCAAGCGGCTGCCGAGTCAATTCACAGCAGCGCGAGCGTTATGAAATCGGCATGGCACGAATTCCTCACGCGCCGCTTGATTGCCACGATTCGGAAGCAATGTCTTGAACGGGTCGGCGCGCGGGTGGTGCGCCGCAAGAGGAGGTTCCATGGCCGTCTCGCTCATGCTCAACGGCCGGGCCGTTCAATTGAACGTGCCCGACGACATGCCCTTGCTCTGGGCAATCCGCGACATCGCCGGCCTCACCGGCACCAAGTACGGCTGCGGCATGGCGCAATGCGGCGCCTGCACCGTGCATCTCGACGGCGAGCCGATCCGCGCGTGCTCGACGCCGGCTGGCGATGCCAAAGGCAAGAAGGTCGTCACCATCGAGGGGCTGTCGAGCAAGGCCGGCAAGGCCGTGCAGGCCGCGTGGCAGAAGCTCGACGTGGTGCAATGCGGCTATTGCCAGTCGGGCCAGATCATGTCGGCGACGGCGCTCCTGGAGAAGAACCCCAAGCCGAGCGACGCCGACATCGACGGCGCCATGACCGGCAATCTCTGCCGCTGCGCCACCTATCACCGCATCCGCGCGGCCATCCACGCCGCCGCCCA
>Ga0268299_1003889_pt1 | contig 12718 bp, 3 predicted proteins | sample NOBtaG_FD_193484 | JGI IMG/M metagenome (GOLD analysis project Ga0268299, IMG submission 193484) | Activated sludge microbial communities from bioreactor in Nijmegen, Gelderland, Netherland - NOB reactor | ecosystem: Engineered > Bioreactor > Aerobic > Activated sludge | place: Netherlands...
CCACGGCCTCGTTGAACGTCGGCGGCTCGGTGCACTTCAGCACGGCCGATTATCTACGGCTGGGAAGCGGTAACGATCGCTTCTATGCGGATTTGGGCAAGACGAGCCAATTGACGAGCGCACCGGTCACAGCTTTTGGATTTTTGGGTGAGCGTCCGGCAGGTGCCATCACCGTGCAGGGGGCGACGTTGAATACGCACGAACAAGATCCTACAGTCCGGGAACCTCATCGGGCCCTCTCTCTGGTGGGCGGGGATATCTCCCTGTCGGGAGCGAACCTTAAGGCACCGGGTGGAATTGACCTCGTGAGTATGGTCGCAGCAGGAGAGGTGCGGACAGCGACTGTCAGCGGAGTCACTCCACCAACCTCAGGGACAATCCGGATGGTTAATTCAGTGGTGTTGACTGGAGACTCGAGCATTCCCAATTCATCCAGCGGTCCTATCGTGATCCGCGGGGGACAGCTTCTCATGGAGCAGTCCACTATTAGTGCTTCCATCGACCCGGCCGCTGCGTTTCAACAATTCGGTGCCGGCCATATCACCCTCCAGCTGAGTGACACCCTTCGTGCGACCGAGAGCCATATTGTCAGTAACGGCGGTGGGTTCAACCAAGGCACGGTTGCCCTTGAGGCCGGTCAGGCCATTCGCCTGACCAAGAGCACGGTGGAAGTGGATAATGTGTTTGGTGATCCCGGGACCAATAGGGGTTTCGCGGCCCTCAGCGCACCGGTGATCACTTTGGACGGAAGCCACGTCAGTGCAACGGGGCACATTCCATGCTGTGGTGCTTCTGGGGGAGGGTCGATCGCCATCCAGGCAAACCAGTTCCAGATGAAAAATGGTTCGGAACTGACTACCGTGGGAGCCGTCGAGCCAGGGGGTGGCAATATCGTCATCACTGCCACAGAAAATGTGAGCATTGACCACAGCAAGATTGATGTGAGTGGTGGCGGGAATGCCTCCCCCTTTGGAAATCCAGGAGGAGACGCTGGCAATATCTCCATCACGGCTGGCGAGGCAGTCCGTCTCAACCACGCGGAGGTCTTGGCTGAAGGCTCCCCCTCCGGCCCCCGCGCTCCTGGTAACGGGGGAAACATCGTGATCGACGCCGGGAAGAATGTTGTGAGTCAAGCGAGCACGCTGTCAGCCCATTCCGACAATTTGACTGGCGGGAACATCATGATCCAGTCGCGGGAACAGCTCCGTCTTGAAGGAGGCCTGGTCAGCACAGCTGGTGCCCAGGGGGGAACAGTGAACATGCAGGCGGGGCAATTCGTTCTGGACAATGCCAGGGTCTCTGCAAAGGGGGTAGAAGGAGGCGGCAAGATCGCTATTGACGCAACGGACAGCGTGGTCCTACGAAATAGCCCGATCGCTCTCGATGTGAGCGGCAGCAATCCGATACCGATACCGGCGCCGGGAGGAGAAGTCACGATCCAGGCCAACCGAGTCGTCATCAACGACAGCGGCATCAATGCCAATGGTATGACTGCCGGAGGGACCGTCGCCATCAAGGCCAACGAGACGATCCGCATGGATGGGAGCCGTGTTGAGACGGGACTTTCCATTTTAGGTGGGGGTGGGACGGCCGGCAACATCAGTATCCAGGCTGGTGATTCGGTGCGCCTCGTGAACGGCACCGTTCTGGCTGCTGAGAATAGGACGACCGGGAACGCCGGCAACATCGCGATTGATGGCGGTGGAAATGTCGTCGTGGACGGAAGCCGGTTGACCGTCGAGGCGAGACGTGGAGAAGCGGGACAGGTTCAGGTGTCTGCCGGTGACGCGGTGCGGCTCGTCAACGGTACGGTGGTGAGTGCAAATAATCTCCGGCAAGGGCCGGCAGGCCGGGTCGTCCTCAATGCGGGGGGCAATGTCCTCGTCAATGGCAGCCTCGTGACGGCGGAGCCCATTGAGGGTCAGCCCGGACAGATCCATATTACCGCCGGGGAGGCGGTGCGCGTGCTCAATGGCAGCCGACTGACCGTCAATAATAATGGTATCGGTCCTGCCGGAATCCTCACCATCCAGGCCGACACCAGCGTTGTGGGAGAGAACAGTACCTTCGTGGCCCAAACGGGCCAAGGCCACGGCGGTACGATTCAGATCACCGCGCCGGATCAAGTGCGACTGACGAACAGTATCGTCAGTACCGGAGTGGGAGGTTCAGCCGCTTCGGTGGGCGGTAGCATCGCGATCACCTCGGACACGGTTCGCGTGGAGAACGGACGGATCGTCAGTAACGCCAGCAATGGTTCCGGGGGCAGCATCACCATCAAGACGAATGACTTCCGTCCCGATGAGGCGAGCGTCGTGGAAGCCCAGTCGCTCAGTGGTGGTGGGACCAACGGCACGGTGACGATTCAGCCGTTGCCGTAATGCGGTGGCTGACACCAAGGGGAACCATACGATGGCAGGGCGACCGCCTCGATGTGCCGGCCCGCCTCGTGATTGACAAATGAAGCTCGTCCATAGATGAAGACAACCGAACAGGGGGGAGAGTTTCTGCGAGATCTGGAAGGAAGACTGTCATGGACAGGCGGTGGTATGTCATGCGATCGGTGTGGTTGATGAGCGTCCAGATCGGGCTGTTGTTGTGGGTGTCGCTGACCCAGGCGCAGACGACGTCGATTACGTCGTCTGGGTTTGGCACGAAGGTCACTCTGAATGGCGGGGCGCCCGTGCCCACATACGACATTACCGGCGGGACCAGACCCGGCAATGGCGCGAACCTTTTCCATAGCTTTGGCGACTTCAGTGTCGGTACGCATGACATCGCACGCTTTGGGAATGACTCTGGGCTTCCCACGACGAACATTCTCAGCCGGGTCACGGGAGGACAGACCTCGAATATTTACGGGATGATTCAGACGGCGGGGTTTGGAAGTGCGGCCTTGTGGCTGATTAACCCCGCCGGTGTCGTCTTCGGTCCTGCGGCTTCGCTGAATGTCGGTGGCTCAGTGCATTTCAGCACGGCGGACTATCTGCGGCTTGGCAGCGGCAACGATCGCTTCTATGCGGATCTGGGCAAGACGAGTCAACTGACGAGCGCACCGGTCACAGCCTTTGGATTTTTGGGTGAGCGTCCGGCAGGTCCTATTACTGTGCAAGCGGGAAATCCGCTTGCCGTCAGTGAAGGAAAGGCGATTTCCCTGATAGGCGGAGATATCTCAATCACAGGGAGGACTCTTTCCGCCCCAGGAGGACAGATTAACTTGGCGAGTGTGGCAGGCGCTGGTGAAGTGGTGCCGAATCAGCTAGGTCAGGCGCCTGTCCTCAGTCTCGCGAAGGTATCCCAACAAGGCACGATTCAACTCACAGAAGGAGCGATTTTAAGAACAAGTTCGACTACGGGCGATGGTGGCCCAGTTTTTATCCGTGGCGGACAGTTAGTGATGGAAAATGCAGGGATTGAAGCAGTTACAACCGCTCCTCGTCAGTTTGACTTTAGTTTTACTGTTATGACTTGTTGCAAAGGTGGAATAGTCGATGTTGTTGCTGACTCTGTCTTGCTGAAAGGAAGTACCGGGGGGGCCGCCGGAAAAACTATTTATACCAACAATCAGGGGGACATTACCTTTAGCACAAACGAGTTGACGCTGGATAACGCAAAGATTGTCACCGACGGGTACAATGTACCAGTGCTCGATATGAATCGGACGGGGCACATACGTGTCCAAGGTTTGGAGGGAGCCAACTCATTTGCAAATCATGTCTTTCTTCGAAACCAAACCGTTCTTAATACAGATGGATTCTTTCTAGACGTGGGGGGAGGCAGACCTGGCGGACAGATCAGCGTACAAGCAATCGACATCGACATATCGAATACCAAGATATTGACCAACCAAGGATCAATAAGCTTGGATGCAACAAAAACCATCCAGAGCGGTGGTCAGAACATCATTCAGAATGATTCCGGCTTCACTATCAACATATCAGATCATAAAGGCATCGTACTGAAAGCCGGCGATTCTATTGATTTGACAAGGGGCGATCGAGTGGAAGACCTCACAGCGGGTAGTATTCACGGTGGGACTTACCAGGCTCCGCCCATTTCTCTGCTGGCTCCAAACATCTCACTGAAAGGCACATTCATAGGCGTTAATGGGGCTTTATTCGCCGAAGCAGGGAAAGTTAGCCTGCGTGGCACCGATATTGAGATCGCCGATGTATCAACGATAAGCACTACAACCTCGGGGGGGATCTCCGCTATTGGTGGCGGTAGCGCAGGTAGTATAAATATTTCAGGTTTGGCCGATGGGACGAGTGCAAAGAGTATTCGCATCCTTCAAGGGAGTAAGCTTACGAGCGAAGTCCCCGGTGCAAATGCATTCGGAACTGCGGGGAGTATTGAACTAGATGGTCAACAGGTAATTTTTGACGGTGCGCAGGCAACGGCCAGTCATGCCGGAAGTGGAAGGGGTGGTGACATCACTATCCATGCAGCCGAATTAATACTTGCCAACAACTCGAGGATTGGGGCAGTTTCCACCTCTACCAGCGCTGGTGCAGCAAATGCCGGCAATATCAATATCACTTCAACCGACAGTACTCGCATTGCGAACAGCACTGTTTCGACTTCTGCCATCCAAGCGTCCGGCGGAAATATCACACTGAATGCTTCCAATCTGATACACCTCCGCAATAGTAAAATCACCACTTCGGTGACCGGTGGAACGGGCAGTGGCGGAAATATCAGCATTGACCCACAGTTTGTGGTGCTTGAACACAGCCAGATTCTAGCCCAGGCAACAGCAGGAAACGGCGGGGCGATCTCCCTTGTCGCCGAAACCCTGCTGATTGATCCTGCAAGTGTGATTAACGCAGACTCTAAGAACCAAACGCTGAATGGCACAGTTAATATCCAAGCCCCCATTCAGCAACTATCCGGCGCCATCGCCCCGCTGCCCCAAGCTTTTGCGGTAGCGACCAATCTCTACGGTCAGCGTTGTGCCACCCAGAAGGGCGGTCAATTCAGCAGCTTCGTGGAAGGGGCGCGAGATGGCGTTCCCCCGCAACCAGGCGATCTGATCCCAAGCCCGTTGCTGTTGGAGTCGGATGGCGCTTCTCCAAGCCTGGGCTTGCAGTCATCAACAAGTCTTGCCGCAATCCGTCTCGGACTTCCTAACTTGGACCAGACGCCTCATAGCCTGACAATCGTTACCGGCTGTCGAGCCTAAGCTGTTGATCGGTTCCGGCCCAGGCCCTGTTGCCCGGATGCAAAGACCTTCGCAGCCAGGCCGACTGTGGAGAATACGTGCCTTATACGAGCGTGAGCCCTGTGTAACGCCGGCGAAGTGAAGCGCGAGGGATTCATTCGCTTTTTCAGAGTTCGATTCAGATCAAGTGTCCCTTCCTGCCTCAGGGCCGCGGTAGGGCTCTGTAGCATCTCGCCCGTATTGCCATCGCCTCTATTTTTCTGAGATTTTTGTAACCCTCTATTTTCTTGTCGTTTGTTTCGACTCCTGCTCCATTGCGCGCAAGGCACGGGGATTGATAGTGCAATAGCATCAGGGGACCGAAGTGGGGAATTCTGGAGTAGGGGATCGGCTGTTGGGTATGAGGCTGAGCAATCTTCGGAAGCAAGGGTGAAGTCGGACGGGCTCCCGTTTCTGGAGTTCACCGAGAGAAGCTGGAGGTGCGGTGTGGGAGCTCAAGCTGATGTGCCAGATAGATAGATCGGGATAGAACAATCAACGTCGGCGGGTAAGCGGGCATTAGCGAATGCCGCATTCCTCATCGGCCCGAAAGGGGAGTTCCCATGGATGGGAGCCCAAGTTCGTTACGAATAGTTTTGGTTCTGATGGTAATGACGAGTCTATTCCTGCTGTTCTCGGTGACGGGCAGCGAGGGGCAGACGGTGACGACATCCATCACCGAATCAGGGCTCGGCACCACGATCCAACACCCAGCTGGCTCCTCTACCACGAACATTCGCGGGGGCACCTTGGTGACGGGCACCACCAATAGCAACCTGTTTCATAGTTTTGGTGACTTCTCGATCGCGAGCGGTCAGACCGCTTTGTTTCAGAACCTAGATGGGGCAGGAACAGCGCCACTGCTTTCTGCTCCCTCCACTGTCTCTAATATCATCGGCCGTGTAACCGGCTCCAACCCGTCGAACATCTATGGAACCGTCAACACGCAAAGCGGCTTTTCCAACGCCAGCCTCTTCCTGATTAACCCGAACGGCATCGTGGTTGGGCCCAATGCAAGTTTCACTCTCGGCGGGAGTTTGCATCTCAGCACGGCGGAATATCTGCGACTCGGCAGCAGCAACAATCGCTTCTATGCGGACCTAGGCAAGACGAGTCAACTGACAAGCGCACCCGTGACGGCGTTTGGATTCCTAAATTCCAATCCGGCAGCAATCGCGGTCAAGGGCAGTAACTTGGTCGTGCCGAACGCTCAGACTCTCTCATTGATTGGGGGAAATCGCACTTTTCCTGACCCCGATAACCCAAGTGTCAACGTGCCTTCTGGAGTCACGATGACCGGAGGGGCGTTATCCGCGCCGAGCGGACAGATCAATTTGGCGAGCGTGGCATCACCCGGAGAAGTCGTGATCAACGCTCCTGGAGAAACGCCTAGTCTTAACGTCAATTCTTTCGCTCGGCTTGGAGACATTAAGGTTCAGCAGGCCGCAAATATTGACGTCAGCGGCGGCGTAGGAGGGGTGGCAGGAGGCACGGTTCTCATTAGGGGCGGACAGTTAACGCTTGACGGTTCTTCAATTGCAGCCAAGACCCTGGGAAGCGTGGATGGAGCGTCGCCTGGTATTGATATTCAGGTCTCTGGTGACGTCACACTGAAGAATAATTCTGTCTTGGCGACCGGCACCTCTTCTGCTGGTAAGGCAGGAAATGTTTCGATTGCGGGTGCAACGCTCTCTATGGATTCGGGTGCGACCATTTCAGCATCAGCCGATCCAGGACCGACGGGCGCTGGGGGGGCCGCGGGTGCCATTGCCATAAATGTCGATCAGCTGACCGTAAGCAATGGGGGAAGCATTTCAAGTACCAGCTTAGGGTCATTTGCATCGACTGGGTCGGCAGGACAGATCCAGATCCAGGGGCAGAGCGGAAAAGGAAGTTTTGCCCAGACTGTCACTTTGGACAACGGTACCATCAACACTTCAGCGAATGCCGGTCAGGGGGGAACCATTGAGATCAAGGCGAGCACCATAGACCTGCGCAATGACAGCAGGGTCTTGGCCACTACTCAGGGCAGTAACAATGCGGGCGATATCACGCTTACCTCGAATGACAATATCGTCATTACAAATAGCACTGTTAAGACTTTCGCCGGGCAAGCGTCAGGAGGAGATATCACGCTCACGGCTCCACTGGTTTCACTCAATGACAGGGCTGTCGTGACAGGGACCCCCATTCACGTGGAGGCAAATGAGTTGCGTCTGGAATCCGCCGCGAATATTAAGGCCACGTCCTCAGGCGCCGGCAATACCGGCGATATTTTGATTTCGGCTGCATCGCTCTCTCTAAATTCGGGTTCGGAAATTTCAGCAGACAGTATCGGGAATGGAAATCCCGGCACCATCCAAATTATTACTGATCACATGACTGTCTCCGGACCTGGCTCTAAGGTGGCAACCGGAGCCGACGCTAGCGGTTCTGCTGGCGCCATTGCCATAAATGTCGATCAGCTGACCGTAAGCAATGGGGGAAGCATTTCAAGTACCAGCGTAGGGTCACTCGCATCGGCTGGGTCGGCGGGACAGATCCAGATCCAGGGGCAGAGCAGAAAAGGAAGTTTTGCCCAGACTGTCACTCTGGACAAGGGCACCATCAACACTTCAGCGAGTGCCGGTCAGGGGGGAACCATTGAGATCAAGGCGAGCAACATAGACCTGCGCAATGACAGCAGGGTCTTGGCCACCGCTCAGCGGAGTAATAATGCGGGCGATATCACCGTAACCTCAAATGACAATATCGTCATTACAAATAGCACTGTTAAGACTTCCGCCGGACAAGCGTCAGGCGGAAATATTGACCTCACGGCTCCAAATATGGTCCGGCTCGTTGGTGCGACCCTGACAAGCTCCGTGTTCGGCTCAGCGACAACACAAGGCGGCAATATTACCATCAACGAGGCCCATCCTCAATTTGTCATCATGCAAGACAATTCTCAAATTCTTGCCAAGGCCAATGAGGGCCAGGGAGGCGCAATCAGGATTAATGCCGGTGTGGTGCTTCTAGAGCCAGGGACTGTCCTAGATGCGACCGCAGGACCTGCTGGAATCAATGGCACAATCAACATCCAAGCTCCGATTCAGCAATTGTCCGGTGCGATTGCTCCCTTACCGCAAGCTTTTGCTGTGGCCACCAATCTCTACGGCCAGCATTGTGCCGCAGAGAAGGGCGGCCAATTCAGCAGTTTCGTGCAAGGAGCGCGAGACGGTGTACCCCCCCAACCAGGCGACCTGATACCTAGCCCTCTCCAGTTCGACTTTAATGAAACCACCACTTCATTTGTGCCTAAGCGGAGCGCAGTGTCCGCTGATATTGCTTACCTTCAGATGACCCAGGGCACTGATGCTCTGGTCAGTACAAGACATGTGAGTCCGACATATACTCCGCGATGGCCAATGAACCTCGCGCCGGTATTTCAGCTATCTGACCCTTGCCGGTAGGTGGTGTTCTTAGCCATCACAACCCGTCAGTCCGGATGGGACATGCAAAGGATGGAAGATAGCACTTGAAGAAATGACAGCAAGACACCATTCCGCGCACTGGCTAGTACCTTCCTAGTTCTCAACGTTGGCGAATTAATATATTATGAGGCGGGTTATGTGTGGCCGTTAAATACCTAAGTAGCGATCATCGAAGCAAAGGGGTTTTGTGCTTATTAGGTAAGAACGTCACGTTGGCGATACGAAGGAGGACAAAATGGGAAGGATGGGCTGGGGAATAGTCACATGCGTCGCTGGCATAGCGTTGACCGTTTCGGCTTCTGCGTATCAGCTCGATATCCTCAGCGGTACGTATTCTGTCAATGAGCTTTTTCAAGGTTGGTATAGTACCAGTGATAAAAATGTCGTCGGCAATATTGGTTCTCTGAACAGTCCGGGGGCTTGGACGCAAGTAAATTTCGATCAGAGTAAGTGGGGAAGCGTTGTAGTAGTCACCAATCCAAATATTACGCCACAGACCATTGTGCCGGGGACGGCAGCGCAATTTATGTGGGGAGGGCCCCCAACCCCAACAGGGAGCAATGGCCCTAACGAAGTGTTTTTCCGATTTAACTTTCTTGTGAATACCGCCGCTCCTCCCGTGTTGAACCTACGGATTATAGCCGATGACAGATATGACTTATTCTTGAATGGGAGATTCATTGATGCACAGACGCTCCAAAATCATATGGCTACTGATGGGAAAACGCCGATGCCTATAGAGTATACGCTTGGAGCGATACCTATGAACCCAGACCTGAATCTAGACGGCAAGAATGTATTAGCCATACGTGCTCGGGATGGGGCGCCGATCTCGGGGTGTGCCGATCCATGCGGAGGCTTGTTCGACACATTTTTCAGGCAAAACCAATGGGTCTTCGCAGTGGCACAGGTCTCTGCTCCTGAGCCAGGCACTATTTTGGTTTTCGGATCCGGCCTAGTGGGGCTGGTTTGCTGGCGGCGAAAGCAGGTCAAGTCGACGCATGCCGCAGGGTTTTGAATCGTGTGAGTAGCGATTCTGTTGGTCTTTGCTGGCGGTCGATCCTGAGCTGGCGATCATTCCTCCCTTGGCACTGGGGTGATCGTCCGCAGGGACCTTCGAAGCCCGGTCGATCATCGAGAATACGTGCATTTCACGAACGTGATGCCTGTGTGATATCGCCGAAGTAATGAGCCAAGGTTCCGTTCTTTTCTTCAGAGTTCGATCAATTCATCTGTCCCTTCTTGCCTCAGAGCCTGCCTCCACTTCTGTAGCATCTTGCCCTTGGTGCCATCGTTCTGCTCTCTGAAGAATTGTTAGAACCGTCTGTGTACGCGGAAGTTGCAGGGTTTTGTGAGCCTAGCTCGTTAGGCACAGGGATTGATACACAAAGATATGGGAGGCCCCATTGGGAGCTCCTAGCGGAGGAAATCGTGGTCAAGGTTGCGCAGGGTGTAGGAAAGAGGACTTCCATCATTCCAAACTATAGCTTGTCGCGAGCCGTTTGCCTGCTGAGCGTCATACTCGGGCTGCTTTCGCTACTGTGGGTGTCGATCAGCCAAGGGCAGACCACCTCGATTACCTCGTCGGGGTTGGGCACAACGATATCACCTGCTAGCATCGACCCTGCCGGGAGGCCAAATTACATCATTACAGGGGGGAGTAGGCCTGGCGACGGACCCAATTTGTTCCATAGTTTTGGAGATTTCAGCGTCGGGACGAACAATGTGGCTCGCTTTTTTAACGAGACGGGCCGCTCCACCACGAACATTCTCAGCCGGGTCACGGGAGGACAGACCTCGAATATTTACGGGACGATTCAGACAGCGGGGTTTGGAACTGCGGCCTTGTGGCTGATTAACCCGGCCGGGATCGTCTTCGGCCCCACGGCCTCGCTGAATGTCGGCGGCTCGGTGCACTTCAGCACGGCCGACTATTTGCGGCTTGGCGGTGGCAATGATCGCTTCTACGCGGATTTGGGCAAGACGAGCCAACTGACGAGCGCAGCTGTGACGGCCTTTGGATTCTTAGGTGAGCGCCCGGCAGGTCCTATTACTGTGCAAGCCGGAAACCCACTAACCGTCAGCGAGGGAAAGTCGATCTCTCTGGTAGGCGGAGATATTTCGATCATCGAACGGACTGTTTCAGTGCCAGGTGGGCAGATCAACTTAGCCAGTGTGTCAGGAGCCGGCGAAGTAGTTCCGAATGAGGCAGGCCAGACGCCTTCCCTCGATCTCGTAAACGTATCCAAACAAGGCACGATTCAACTCACAGAAGGAGCGATTTTAAGAACGAGTTCTGCCACAAGTGATGCAGGTGCCATCCTGATCAGGAGTGGTCAATTTTTCATGGAGACTGTTGGCATCGAAGCCAAAACCTCCGCTCCTCTGCAAATAGGCACCACCCCAGGTTCAGACACTGAATTCCCCACAGACTTTGTGGCCTGCTGCAAAGGAGGCACGGTAGACATTGCGGCGAACTTAATTTCGCTTATAGGCGGAGTGTTTGAGACGACAAGGCCGCAAACCGGCGAAAAAGTTTTCGGAATTACGATCTGGACCAACAACCAAGGAGATATCACACTGGGGGCAAAAAATCTGACGCTCGACAATGCGAAAGTATTTACCAATGGCCAAAATATGCCGAGTTTTCCATTTCCTGAAACGGGGTTCATTCAAATCCAAGGCTTGGAAGGGGCGGACTCTCGTGCCGATCATGTGTCGCTTCGAAACAATTCCTTACTGGGCACGGAGGGGTATTCCAACGACACAGGTGGGGGCCGAGTTGGTCGTGATATCAACGTGAAGGCTCATAATATGGATCTGTCTGATAGTAGGTTATTGTCTGTTGACGGTTCGATCATACTAGATGTGACAGAGACAATCTTGAGCAGAGGCAACAATTTGATACAGACCACGGCAAATGGCGGACACTCTGTCGGTCACATCATGCTGATAAGCGATGAGGCCATAGTTTTAGCACGAGGCGATCACGTCGAAAGCACTCTTGGGAGTAGTGGCCCAAGCCCATTCGTGCGGCTTGGGTCATTATCTTTAATCGCTCCCAGCATCAACCTCAAGGGTGCACGAATAGAAAGTGTGGGAACTGCGGCAAGTGGTCACTCAGGATCAGGCGACATCAATCTTCGAGGAAGCAATATTGAAATTACCGACACGTCAACGATCAACGCTTCTGTGCTATCGGGTTTTCCTCCCGGGAATGTGTCGGGCAATATAAGCATTTCAGGCCAGGATGATGGAACGAGCGCAGAGGCCATTCGAATCCTTGGTGGAAGTTCTCTTACGAGCGGAGGGCCAAAAGGAGAAAAGACATTTGGGAGACCAGGCCATATCACTCTTGATGGGCAATTGGTCATTTTCGATGGTTCGAAGGCAACAGTAAGTCAAAGCGGAGCCGGAGGTAGCGGAGATATTACTATCCGTGGAGGGGAATTAAACATTGTAAACGGCTCGACCATTGAAGCTACCTCTAGCGGGAGTGCCTTCAGTAGCCCTGCAGGAGCTACCTTCCCAGCAAACGCCGGAAATATTAACTTCACTTCGAGCGGCGATATCCTTATTGCGAATAGTACGGTTTCGACTTCAGCTGCTCAGGGGACAGGGGGAGATATTGATCTCACGGCTCCCAATCTGGTCCGGCTTGTCGGGTCGAATCTCACGAGCTCGGTGAACGGTCCAGCCGACTCCAATGGCGGCAACATCACGATCGATACCGCCCGCCCTCAGGTTGTGATCATTCAAGGAAACTCTCAAATTCTCGCCAAGGCCAACGAGGGCCAGGGAGGCAGGATCACGATTATTGGCGGGGTGGTGCTTCAAGAGCCTGGAAGCGTCCTTGATGCAACCGCAGGGCCTGCCGGCATCAGCGGGACGATCAATATCCAATCGCCGATTCAACAGCTTTCCGGCGCGATTGCTCCTCTACCGCAAGCCTTTGCCGTGGCGACCAATCTGTATGGCCAGCGCTGCGCTACTCAGAAGGGCGGTCAATTCAGCAGCTTTGTGGAAGGGGCGCGGGATGGCGTTC
>Ga0268299_1003890_pt1 | contig 12716 bp, 10 predicted proteins | sample NOBtaG_FD_193484 | JGI IMG/M metagenome (GOLD analysis project Ga0268299, IMG submission 193484) | Activated sludge microbial communities from bioreactor in Nijmegen, Gelderland, Netherland - NOB reactor | ecosystem: Engineered > Bioreactor > Aerobic > Activated sludge | place: Netherlands...
AGGCACCAGCCGCCTATGCCGCCCTCCGACACCGCGATCAGCTTCACCGGCAGGTCGAGGCTGCAGTTCCACACCGCGTAGCGCATCGAGAGCGCCAGGTTCTCGATGTCCTTCATGTAGTCGTCACGGGTGACGGCCATCCGGGACACGTTCTGGATGCCGACGGCGGCGTACTGCAGGCGCATGGTGCATTCCTCGCTGGAGTGCGGAAAGTATGGGCCCTGCCCCGCGTTCAGCAAAGTAAAACTCCGGGTTAACACCTGGCCTGTTCCCAGAGTGGTGACAACACGCTAGGCTCGATTCCCGAACTTCAGCACCGCAGTCGAGGCACCGCACCATGTGGATCCGCAAGAGCGACAAGGACCGGGCAACCGGCCGCGCGACCCCCGTCCCCACCCAGATCGTGGGCAACGAGGAATTCGATCCCATGCCCCAGACGGCCGACCAGCGGCGCGTCGAGCAGCGGATCTTCGAGCTCGCCGACCACTACAGCCGCAAACTCGGCATGTCCCGCCGGGCGTTCCTGCGCACCAGCGGCGGCATGGCGGTGTCGTTCATGGCCATGAACGAGGTGTTCGGCCCGGCGTTCCTCGTGAGCGAGGCCGAGGCTGCGGAGCCCGCCGCGACCCGTGAGATGTGGCCCAAGAAGGAGTTCATCCTCGACCTGCAGACCCATCACGTGAAGGACTCGATGCCAGGTCCCCTGGGCTTCCGCACCCTGACCGGCAAGTACAACCTCAATCCCGCGCTGGCCGGGGTGAAGCCCGGGCCCGACAGCCTGCACCGGGCGAACTACGTCAAGGAGATCTTCTTCGACAGCGACACCGTCATGGCCTGCATCAGCGGCGCCGCGATCGGCCCGCCCAAGACCTGGGTGCTACCCTCGGAGGAGATGGCCGACACCCGCAATTTCGTCAACGAGCTGGCCGGCTCCCGCCGCATGCTCTGCCACGGCCTGGGAACGCCCAACAGCCCGGCGTGGATCGACGACGCCGAGCGGCAGGTGAAGGAGCTGAAGATCGACGCCTGGAAGTTCTACACCGGCGACCCGGCCGGCCCCTGGCGGCACGACGACGAGAAGGTGGCCTATCCCTTCTACGAGCGCTCACGGAAGCTCGGGGTGAAGAACATCTGCACCCACAAGGGCCTGCCGATTCCCGGACCGGGCAAGGACTACTTCCGGCCTGACGACATCATCAGGGCCGCGAAGGACTGGCCCGACCTCAACTGGATCATCTTCCACTCCGGCATGCAGCACATGATGACCCAGGTGCCGGCCGGCGAGAGCGGCATCGACGCGGACGGCAACATTCCCTGGACCACGGAGTTCTGCCGGCAGCTCCGGGAATCCGGCGTCCGGAACGTCTACCTGGAGCTCGGCGCGGTGTTCGGGCACTCCGTGGTCACCCACCCGGAGGTCTGCGGCCACCTCCTGGGCCAGGTGATCGCGGCGGTTGGCACCGACCACGTGATCTGGGGCACCGACTCCATCTGGTGGGGCTCGCCCCAGTGGCAGATCGAAGCCTTCCGGCGCTTCCAGATCCCGGAAACCCTGCAGGCGAAGTTCGGCTACAAGCCGATCTCGGCCGGGGACCGGGAGCTGATCTTCGGCCTGAACAGCGCCCGGCTCTTCGACATCGACGTCGGGGAGGCCCGCAAGGCCATCCCGGCGGACGGGCTGACCCGGATGAAGACGGCCTACGAGGCCGACGGCGCCGAACCGAGCCTGACCCAGTACGGGTGGGTGGCCGCGGTATGAGGCGCGTCCGCTGGCAAGCCCGCGCACTGGTGGCCGCGACGGCCTTCATGGCAGGTGCAGCCTTGAGCGCCGAAAGCGCCCTGAAGGCCGTCAACTGCGCGCCCCTGGGGCAGGTCCGCGGTGACGTCGAACGCGGCGCCGCGCTCCACGTCCGCCATTGCGCCGACTGCCACGGCGCCGACGGCAGGGCCGAGGTCATCGTGATGCACATGGACGTGCCCCCGAAGGACCAGAGCGACCCGGTGTACATGAAGACGCTCCCGGACGAGTTCCTGTACCTGGCCATCTGCCGCGGCGGCGAGGCTGTCGGCAGGAACTTCGTCATGCCCGCCTGGGGCGACCTGCTGTCCGACCAGGACATCAAGGACCTGGTGGCGCAGATCAGGACCTTCTCCGGGACATGAAGCCGAATCCCGAACCCGGGGTCTTGGCGTTGCTGCGGGCCGTACCGGGGCACACCTACCGGGTCTTCCTCATCTGCCTGGTCGGGGTCACGTTCGCGAACCTCGACCACTCGCTCTTCACGTTCGTGCTCACCGAGCTGTCGGCCGAATTCGGCTGGTCCGACCTGGAGCGCGGCCTCTATATCGCCCTCACCTTCGTCATAGCCGGCGTCCTTATCACGCAACTCGGCGTGCTGGCCGACCGCGTCGGCCGGCGCGCGGTGCTGCTCGGGGCGACCCTGCTCACACCTGTGTTCGTGACGGCGCTGGCCTGGGCGCCCACGACGGTGACCCTGCTCATTGCGAGGACGCTTGGCTTCACGTCGGCGGCCGTGCAGTCGCCGATCACCGGCACGCTGGTCCTGGAGGAAGCGCCACCGCGGCTGCGCGGCCTCTTCACGGGTGTCCTCCAGATCGGCTTTCCCCTGGGCTTCTTCCTCGCCTCGCTCCTGGTCCCATTCATTTATGAAACATGGGGTTGGCGATATATCTTCCTGCTCAGTCTCCTGTTCCTTCCCTACGCCTGGGTCATCTGGCGCCACGTCCGGGACTCCGCAGCCTGGCAGCAGGCCCGGGCCAACCGGCAGGCGCGGGCCGCACCGCCGCCGTCCGTGAGGGAGCTGTTCCAGCCCGCCTACCGGCGCAAGACGATCCTCCTCTTCCTCGGCACCTTCCTCTACGTCTTCGCCTACGGCGCCACGATCATGCTGACGCCCTACTTCCGGGAGTCCCGGGGCTGGGAGGCGCGGGAAGCGATCGAACTGGTCGGCCTGTCATTCCTCATCGGCGCTTTCGGCTACATCCTGGCCGCCTGGTTCGGCGAGTTCCTGATCAGCCGGAGGAACACGATCGTCGCCTGGTGCTGGCTGGGCGGCCTCGCCTTCGGCGTGATGATCTGGTTCACGCGGGACTGGTGGGCGACCTTCCTGGCCTTCAGCACCATGACCTTCTTCTTCTACGGCGCCTACGCCGTGATGTTCACCTTCATCGCCGAGAACTTTCCCGCCGAACTGCGCGCCACGGCCGCGAGCTTCGCCAACTCGTTCGCCGTGGAGCTGGGCTTGGGCCTCGGGCCCTTCGCCCTGTCCTGGGCCATCGGGCTGGTGGGCTGGGAATCGGCTTTCACCTGGTGCGCGATACTGCCGGTGATGATTGCCGGCGCGACGTTCCTCGCGCTGAAACCGGTGCCGCGCGAAGCGGTCATCTGAGGAGCACCGACCTGGACACGGGCACCACACTCGTCGACATCGGCCACGTGATCCAGCTCGCGGTGGCTCCCGTCTTCCTGCTCTCCGGCATCGGGATCGTGCTCACGGTCCTCACCAACCGGCTCGCCCGCGTGGTCGACCGGGCCCGGCGGCTGGAGGAAGCCGCCAGGTCCGGCGCAGCGGATGCCCTGGAGGAACGGCGCCGGGAACTGGGCGTGATGGCCTACCGGGCCCGGCTCATGAACCGGGCGATCACCCTCAGCACCTGCTCCGCCCTGCTCGTGTCGGTGGTCGTCGTCCTGCTCTTCCTCGCCGCGCTGCTCGAGTTCAACGCCACGCTCCCGATTGCAGGCCTCTTCATCCTCGCCATGCTGTCGCTGATTGGCGCCCTGCTGCTCTTCCTGCGGGAAGTCTTCCTCGCGATCAAGGCGCTGAAGATCGGGGTGTAGCCGCCGTAGGAGCGCCGACCGGCGCGATGCCCTCCGGCGAAGCATCGCGTCCGCGCGTCGGCAAGCCGGAGGGCATCGCGCCGGTCGGCGCTCCTACGACGCCTTGACCTCGACGTAGCGCTCGAAGTCGCAGGTGAAGTCCTGGAACGTCGAGTTCGGTTCGAACGCGAGCGGCCGGTAGGTGATGTGGCCGTAGCCGCTGACCAGCGCGGTGGGCTTGATCAGGGCGGAACTGGCGACGACGGCGCTGAAGTTCTGCCTGCCGCCCCGGAACAGCAACGGGTCCCAGCCGTGGTACATGTAGACCATGCCGGGCTGCATGCTGGGCGTCACGTGGGCCATCGCCACGAAGGAGCCCATCGAATTGAAGACACGGATCAGGTCGCCGTCGGCGACGCCGCGGCCCTGCGCGTCGCCGGGACTCACGTAGATGTCCGGCTCGCCGCGCCGGAGGCTCAGCAGCAGCGAATCATCCGCCCACATGGTGTGGATCCCGTGGCGCAGGTGGCCCATCAGCATCCGCAGCGGATAGCCGTCCAGCGTCATCGGCGCCTTGTGCCCGGGCAGCTGCTCGTCCTCGGCCATGAACCACTCGTGGTCCACGTAGAACTGCTGGCGGCCGGTGAGCGTCGGGTAGGGCTCCTTCAACTCGACACCGCGGATCATCACCGACCCGTAGGGCGAATCGAACCCGTGGATGACCCGGTCCGCGTCTGTGTGCCGCATCTTCCCCTTGCCGCGCATCTCGTCGAAGGACACGCGGGGCACGCCCGGATCCTTGTCGATGAGGAACTGGATCACGTCCTTCGTGTCCCTGATCTGCCCGCCCATGGTGAACAGGTCGTGGTAGCGCGTGAAGTCCCGGGGCACCGGCTGGCCGAAGAAGCTGTCCTGGATCGGACCGATGCCCCGCACCCGGGCCCGCTCCGAGATCGCAGCCGCCAGCCGGTTCAGCGCGTGCCAGTCGTCCATGGACTCGCCGAGCGGCGGCACGGCGGCGTCGAGCACCTGCACGTAGGGCGTGCGGGCCTCCAGCATGTAGTCCTGGCGCTCGTAGTGGTGCGCAATGGGCAGCACGTAGTCGGAATAGAGCGCGGTGACGCCCATGTCCGGCGCCATGGTGACGATGGTCTCGAGCTTGCCGAAGGCAGTCTCCCGCCAGCGTCCGCCACCGGACCGCCAGTTCGCGGTGTTGCTGCCGGCGAAGATGCCCATGCGCCAGGGCGTGGCCGCGTAATCGGGCCAGGCACCGGAGCGGGTGGACTCCTGGAAGTAGCGGTCGACCTTGGCGGCCACCTCGCCGCCGTAGATCTTCTCGTTCAGGCCCTTGCCATCCGCGTGCACGTAGTCCCAGCGCGCGAGCGTCGCCACGCGCAGGGTCGGCGGCGTGCCGGCGAGCATGAAGGCAAGCTGGCTTGCCGTGCTGCCCAGGTTCTCCAGCTGGAAGCCGCCACCGGCCCTGCCCAGGTTTCCCGTGAGGGACAGCAGGAGCATGAAGGCCCGCTGCAGCAGGTCGCCCTGCAACCACTTGCACATGCGGTAGCCGGTGAAGATCATCGCCGGCTTCGCCGTGCCGAAGGTGCGCGCCACCAGCCGGATGTTGTCCGGATGCACGCCGCAGAGGGCGGACGCCTTCTCGGGCGTGTAGTCCGCTGCCCGCTGCTTCACCAGCTCGAAAACGGTCGTGACCTTGACCCGACCCTCCCGGGTCCGGACCGTCCAGGTGCCCTCGAGGGCGGGCCGGATCTCCCCCAGCGCCAGCGTGCCGGCGGGAATGACCGGCACCGGTGTACCCGGTGGCGGCGGCGGACCGCCGGTGCCCGGGGCCGGCACGGCCCGCCGGGCCTTCTCGTCCCAGACGTAGAACAGGTTGCCCCGCGCGGCCTCGCCGGCCACGAAGTCGGTCTCGCGCAGGTACCTGCCGTTGTCCGCCCGCACCAGGAACGGCAGGTCCGTCTGCTCGCGGATGTAGTCCCGGTCGATGAGGCCGTCGGCCAGCAGCACCTGGACCATGCCCATGGCCAGCGCGATGTCGGTACCGGGCTTCGGATTGACCCACTTGCTGGCGTGCATCGCGCTGGGCGTGAACTCCGGCGAGATCGCGATGACCTCCGTCCCGTTGTACCTCGCCTCCCAGAAGAAATGCGCGTCGGGGATGCGGGTCACGGCGGGATTGCAGAACCACACGAGGCAGCACCGCGACTTGTAGACCGCGGCCATGGTGTCGCCGAGCAGCGGCTCGCCCACGGTCATGTGGACTCCGGTGGGCAGGTCGCCCACGCCCGCGAACGCCTCCGGCAACTCGATGCCGCTGATCGTCGCAAAGCGGCCGAGCGCAGCGAAGGACGCGCGCTTCAGGACCATCTGCGTGCCCAGGTCGAAGCTGATCGACTGGGGACCGGACTGCACCGAATAGTCGATGAAGCGGTCGGCGATCTCGGCCAGCGCCTGGTCCCAGGTCACCCGCTCCCACCGGCCCTCGCCGCGCTTCCCGATCCGCTTCATCGGGTAGAGGATCCGCTGCTTGCCGTACATGTAACGGGCGTGCCGGAGGCCCTTCTGGCAGCCACGGGGTCCGTAATCCGGCGCATCTTCCGAGCGCCCGTATTCCCCCTGCTGTTCCTCCCGCCAGACGATGCCGTTCTTCACGTAGACGTTGAAGGCGCAGGTGCCCGTGCAGTTGGTGCCGTGGGTGCCGTGCGCCACCCGGTCCCAGGTCCACTTGCGGCGCATCAGGTCTTCCCAGGCGCCGTAGGGCGCCTGGGGTCCGGCGGCCCCTTGCGCGGAAGCCGGACCGTAACGCAGGGAGAGCGACAGCGCGACGGCGCCCGAACCGGCCAGGAAGCGGCGGCGCGACGTGGCCGTGATGGCTGGGGTGCAATCAGGCATGGTTCAGGCTCCGTGTGCGCCGGGAAGGACGAGCCGCATGCCGCCCTGCCGGGCCAGCGCGGCCTCGACCAGCGGCAAGCGGTCATTGCCGAAATAGAGGTCGCCGCTGGCCAGGAGGAAGCTGGGCGTGCCGAAGCCGCCGCGGCTGACCAGCTCCTGCCCGTTCAGCTCCACCTGCCGGCGCGAGCGCTCGTCGCGGATCAGGGTGGCGAACCGGGCCGGCTCGAGCCCGACGGAGGCCGCCACATCCTCCACCACGGCCAGGTTGCCGATATCCCGGTTGTCCGCGAACAGGGCGGCGAATACGGCCGCGAGGAAGGCCTCCGGCCCGGTGCCGTCGGTGGCGGCCAGTTCGGTAGCGGCTGTCGCGCCGCGCTGGGCCCATTCGGGACGGAGCGGCCAGGGATCCGGGCGCCGCAACCTGAGGCCGCAATAGCGGCCCCAGTCCCCGAGATCCTTGGCCTGGTAGCGGGCCCGCGCGGGGACCGGATCGGTGCGGTCCGCGGGATACCCGGGGTTGGCAACCCGCAGGACGTCGGCCACGAGGACCGGCCGGTACACCACGCGGGATCCGGTGCGGATGGCGGCTTCCCGCAGCCGGTCCAGCGCCAGGTAGCTCCAGGGGCACGACGTGTCGAAGAAGAATTCGATCGCCGGCTTGTTCATGACGGTCGTCAGCCTGCCAGCTCAGCCGCGCGCCCTGAGCACGGTCTTCAGCACTTTGCCGTTGGCATTCCGGGGGATCTGCGCGATGAATTCCACCTGCTTCGGCATCTTCATGCGCGAGATCCGGGATTCAAGGAAGGTGAGCAGCCCCTCCCCGGCAAGGTCCGAGCCCGGGCGGAGCACGACGAAGGCCTTGAGCACCTCGCCCCACTTCTCGTCGGGCAGGCCGACGACCGCGGCCTCCCGGACGTCGGGGTGCGCGACGATGACCTCCTCGACCTCCCGCGGGTAGATGTTCACGCCGCCGGAGATCACCATGTCCTTCAGGCGATCGACGATGTACAGGTAGCCCTCCGCGTCCCTGCGGGCCAGGTCGCCGACCGTGACCCACCCGTCGCGGAACGCCTCGGCGGTCGCCTCCGGCCGGCCCCAGTAGCCGTTGAAGAGATACGGGCTGCGGGAGAACAGCTCCCCGACCTCGTCGGCTGCGCAAAGCGTGCCGTCCTGGCGCCGGAGCTCCACCTCGGTGCAGGGGAAGGGCTGGCCGACGCACTGCTGCTTGCGCAGCTGGTCCGGGGGCCGGAGGTTGGCCACGATGCCGGCCTCGGTCGAGCCGTAGGTCTCGTGGAGGAGGCCCGGACCGAAGTGCGCGACCAGGCGCTCCTTCATGGACTGGGGCAGCGCCGCCGCGTTGGAGATGAGCGTCTTCAGGGCCGGGTTGCGGCTCCCGGCCAGGGCGGCCGGCCCCGCGGACATCAGGGCGTGGAAGTGGGTGGGCACGCCGAAGAATCCCGTGATCTGCCCGCTGCCGAGCCGGGCCAGCACCTCCTCCGGATCGAAGCTGTCCATGATCTCCGCGTGGCCGCCGAAGAACACCGGGGCCAGCGAGAAGATCATGCCCGCGCCGTGGCACATGGGGGCGATGGCCAGGAACCGGTCGTCCGGTGCGTAGCAACCGTACTCCACCGCCATGCCGAACAGGGTCAGGATCCGCGAGCGGTGGGGCACGAGGACCCCCTTCGGCTGGCCCGTGGTGCCGGACGTGTAGGGAATGGTGAAGTCATCCCATTCCCGGACCGGCGGCGCCACGGCGGCGGGCGCCGCCTTCGCCAGCCAGGCCTCGAACTCGGGGCCAATGGCAATGATGTGGGGCTTCGAAGCGAGCGCGGCGTCGCGCAGCGCCGCCGCCATCCCGGCATCGGCGAAGATCACCAGAGACCCGGCATCGTCACAGATGGCTACGACCTCGGGCAGGGACAGGCGGGGATTGACGGTGGCCAGCGCCACCCCGGCCTGGGAAGCGCCCAGCACGATCTCCATGTACTCGATGGAATTCTTGCCGACGATGGCGCCGTGCTGGCCCGGCTGCAGGCCGAGGCCCGCAGCGAGTCCCGTCGTCACCCGGTCGATCCGGTCGACGAGATCCCGGTAGCTGCGGGTCCGTTCGCCGTGCCGGTAGGCAAGCTTGCCGGGTGCGCGCAGCATGGCGGCCCTGATGCCGCCCGCCAGCGACAGGTGCTGGAACGTGGGGGGCGGGGCCAGCGGGAAAACCGGCGGGGGCATGACGGGCCTGCTCAGGCTGAAAGCTTGGCCGGCAGCTTGAAGACGCGCAGCGCGTTGTCGCGCATCATCAGGCGCCTCGACTCGGGCCGCAGGCCGAGTTCGTCGATCTCGCGCACGGCCCGCTCCGGATCGATCACGGGCCAGTCGGTGCCGAACAGGACCTTTTCCCGCCCATAGGTGTTGGCGTAATGGACGAAGGCCTGGGGCCAGTGGCGGGGCGCGTAGGCATCGCCGGCCGTGAAGACGTTTTCGTGCTTCCAGCACATCGAGATCATCTCGTCCGTCCAGGGCACACCGATGTGGATGCCGATGAGGCGCAATTCGGGAAAATCGATCGCCACCTGGTCGAGGCATATCGGCCGCCCCACGGAAGGGAGACGGCGCTCCCTCGAGTACACCAGGTTGTGCCCGACCTGCATCATGATCGGCACGTCCAGCTCGCAGCACTTGGCGTAGTACGGATAGTACTTGGCGTGGTCGGGCGCCAGGCCGCACCAGTGCGGATAGAGGTGCGCGCCGACGAACCCGTAGTCCCTGACCGCCTTCTCCAGGTCACGCAGGCCCTGCATGCCCCGGAACGGATCGATGCCCGCGAGGCCGGAGAACCTCGCCGGGTGCTGCCGGCACACGTCCCGGACCCGCTCGTAGGGCAGCTCGAAACCGCCCTTCACGTTGATGTCGCCCGCCCGGACGGCGATCAGCAGGGACCGCTCGATACCCGCCCGGTCCATCCTCTGCAGGTAGTCCTCGACCGTGACGCCGCCGCGGATCTCGGTTGGCATGCGCACCTGGGCCTTGAAGGCATCGTCGAGGCCGGTCTGGCCGTTGGCAACCTCGAGTGGCGTGAACAGGTTGCAGACGATGTCGATTGCGCCGCCGCTCACCAGCCGTCCTTGTCCCACTCACCCGCCGTGCGGGAGCGCACCGGGATGCCGGCGATCAGCGGGCCCTGGGTCGCCGGATCGTAGTTGAGCGGTGTGCCCTCGACGGTCACCTTCTCGTTGATGGTGATCCAGTTGATGATTGAACCGTCCATGCGGAAGATGCCGGTGAAGCCCTTTTCCGCGCCCGAGATGAAGTGCCCGTGCTTGACGCGGGCCGGACGGAAGAAGTAGGTGCCCGCATCCAGCCGCCCGAAGTTGTAATCCAGGTGGCCGTCGATGGTGTACGCCTCCTCGAACACCGGGTGATGGACCATCCGGTTGTCCGACCAGCCCGGGGGCGCCCAGCACATCATGGTGACGAAGCCCTTCTGGGGGTCGTTCTTCGGCGCCGGGTCGTTGTAGAGGAGCTTCAGCTTCAGGAAGCGCTGCTGGTCACCCTCGTAGATGTTGGGCATCCATTCCATGCGCGTGGTGTCGAGCAGCGTCAGCTCGCCGCGCTCCCGGGACGCCGTGTTGAGGCCGCGGGCGATGAAACCCGGCCGGTCCTTGGCGGAGGCCGTGAAGCCCCAGTCCTGGAGCTCCCGGAACAGCAGGATCTCGGTGCCCGCCTGCACGGAAATCGCGGGCACCCGCAGGCCGGCGGGAGCGCGGAAGTACGCGCCCTTGCCGAGGCGCTGGCTGCCGAACTGCACCTCGCCGGACAGCACGTACCACTCCGTGTCGGCGTGGTGGAAGCCCGCGGGCCGGTGCCAGGCGGAGTCGAAGACCAGCTTGGTCGAGCCCGCGCCGTTCTCCTCGTCGTAGGACAGGTTGCGCTGGCGGACCTTGCCCTCACCACGCGGCAGCTCGGCGGCGTGCCAGCAGAGGTCGGCTTCCTGAATGAGTTCCACATGGGGTCGCACGGCATTCTCCTTGTCGACCTGGGCCCGGGACGCCTTCCGGGACGGAGCGTGTTTATCTGAACGAGAATACCAAGGATCAACCAGCCCACCTACAGGCGGACAAGCCGCCATGCGGTCACGGCGACGATTCGGGTACAGTCATCGACGGCCACCTGCCCCGGAGCACGCACCGATGACCGAGTACGAGGTCTGGAAGTACGCCCACCTGCTGATGTTCGTCTTCTGGGTGGGTACCGACATGGGGGTGTTCCTGGCGGCCCGCCGGTCGACCGACCCCTCGCTCTCGTTCATCACCCGGGTGACCCTGCTGCACATGGCGCTGCGCATCGAGTTGCTGCCCCGCACGATGTGGAAGGCCGCCCTGCCCTTCGGCGTGATGCTGTCCCGGGACCTGGGTTATCTGCCGATTTCCGACCTGGCGGTGGTCCTCGTCTGGATCTTCAGCATCGCCTGGTGGGCGATCAGCATGGCGGGGGCCTACTGGTACGACAAGCCGGTGGGCCACCGGCTGGCGCGCGTCACCAACTGGCTTACGGGCCTGGTCGGCGTGACGCTGATCCTGCTCAGCCTGTCCTCCTGGCTCGGCTCGGGACCCTTCGTGCAGGACGTGCCCTGGCTGCACCTCAAGGTCGCGATCTACGGAGTCATCAACCTGATGGTCATCTGGATGATCGTCGCCTTCGATCCCATCGGCGTCGCGTTCGGCCGCCTGGCCGTCGAGGGCTCCAAGCCGGAGATCGAGGCGATCATCAGCGGCACGATGAGCCGCTCCACGATCATCATCTGGTCCACCTACGCGCTGATCGTCCTCGTCGGCTTCATCGGCACGGCCAAGCTGCCCGGCTGAGCCGGGCGTGCGCGTCCACGCGGACACCGGACGGTAGAAACGAAAACGCCCCGGCGAGCGGCTGCTCGCCGGGGCGTTCCTGCCCGTGAGGCAGCTGCGGCGGCCGGCCTAGAGGCCGCCCCCGAAGCGATAGGAACCGCGGATGCCGAAGACGCGGGGATCCGGCAGCGTGGCGAAGTAGTGGGTCGTGCCGAAGCCGGCCGTGAAACCGAGCTGTGTCACCTGCTCGCCGAAGTCCGGGCCGCTGCCGGCCGTCATGAAGCGGTCGTCGTCGAGGACATTGTCCACGTAGGCGATGACGTCCCAGCGGTCCGACGTGAGGCCGAGGCGCATGTCCAGGCGGGCATAGTCACCGAGCTTGACGACGTTTTCCGGGTCCGCCCAGCGCTCGTCCTGCCAGCTGCCGTTCATCTCGAAGAGGTATTCGAAGGACGTGTCCAGGAACGGCCGCTGGATGGCCATGGACGCGACGTAGGACTGCTCCGGGGTACGCTCCAGGTCGTTGCCGGAGTAGTCGAGCCGGCAGAAGGACGTGGGCAGCTGGCCCTCGAAACGCGGATCCAGCGGGTCGGCAGACTCGACTGCGCCGCGCTTGTAGATGAGGGGGCAGCTGCCGTAGACCGACGCCCGGACCAGGTTGCGCGTGTCGTCGGTCCAATCGGTGATCTCCGCGTCGAGCAAGGTGCCCGACAGGCTCAGGGTCAGCCCCTCCATGAACGCGGGCTGCCAGAGGGTCTCGAACTCGAAGCCCCAGACCCGGGAACCGTCGATGTTGATGATCCGGGGCTGGGAGACGTTGCTCTCCGACACCACCTGGATACCGACCTGCTTGTCGGTGTAGTCGTTAAGGAAGATGGAGCTGTTCAGGTTCCAGTAGCCGGCCGCCTCGAAGGACGTCTTGACGCCCAGTTCCCAGGCCTTCAGCTTCTCGGAGGTGAAGCGCTCGTCCTGGATCGGCGGGGGCTCCGCGCCGCCGCCGCCGGCCAGCTGGTTGATGCCGCCGGGCTTCTGGCCCTTGCCGTAGGAGAAGAAGTAGTTCGTGTTGTCCGTGGGCTTCCAGGCCAGGGTGACCTTGGGCGTGTTGTAGTTGGAGTAGGTCGAACCCT
>Ga0268299_1003891_pt1 | contig 12711 bp, 8 predicted proteins | sample NOBtaG_FD_193484 | JGI IMG/M metagenome (GOLD analysis project Ga0268299, IMG submission 193484) | Activated sludge microbial communities from bioreactor in Nijmegen, Gelderland, Netherland - NOB reactor | ecosystem: Engineered > Bioreactor > Aerobic > Activated sludge | place: Netherlands...
AACTGCGAAGCATCCTTATTGAAACTCTTAATCTTTAGCCGAACTTTGTTCGGTTTAGACTTCAGTCTACTTTCCCGAACCCACCTACTTTAGTAGGTGGAGATTCAGTTTTATTAGCAACTTCGCCTATTATTCACCCCACTAGAAAATCAACTTACAATAATTTTAATTAATTTCTTGGAGGAACTAATGAAAATCAGCGATACATTATTACCAGAATTTGATCATGAAATGGCGGGGACAAGAAAATCCTTAGAACGCATACCAGCAGATAAATTTGATTGGAAACCACACGAAAAGTCTATGTCTATGATAGATTTAGCCTCACATTTAGCTAATCTTCCTAGCTGGATGGGAATAAGTGTTAATCAAGATAGTTTTGATATTGCCCCAAAAGATGGCGAAGGCTTTCAAACTCCAAAAGCTGGCTCTGTAGCTGAACTTTTGGAAATGTTTGATAAAAATGTTGCTGATGCTCGGGAAGCCTTAGCTTCAGCTAGCAATGAAACCTTGATGGGAACATGGACTTTATTAAGTGGTGGTCAAACAGTTTTTGCTATGCCTAAAGTGGCTGTAGTTCGTAGCTTTATCCTAAATCATAATGTTCATCATCGCGCTCAATTAGGCGTTTATCTACGTCTTAATGATGTAGCCGTTCCATCTATTTATGGCCCTTCAGCCGATGAAACTGGTATGTAGAAACTTCTAAACCTATTTTTGATCAAAAATATAAAGCAAAAATTAAAAGCTTTATGTTTTTGATCAACTCTAAAAATATGCTTTAATTAATAAGTTTGTTTAATTTTTAATTTTTTAGGAAAAATTTATGAATAGGTTAGCTTGGGTTACAGATATACACTTGAATTTTTTACGTAAGGAAGCAATAAAGCTTTTTTGTAATGAAATATTAAAACCTGAACCTCAAGCACTTATTATTAGTGGAGATATTTCAGAAACTCCCCATCTAAAAAAACACTTAGAATTACTTGCAGAAAACTTACAAATCCCTATATATTTTGTTTTAGGCAATCATGATTTTTACTTCGGGGAAATTGCTCAAGTTAGGCAGGAAGTAACTCAACTAAGTCAAGAAACTTCATTTCTTAAATGGCTTCCAGCCGTAGAAATTGTGGAACTAACATCAAAAACCTGCTTGCTTGGTCATGATGGTTGGGGCGATGGTCGTTTTGGAGATTTTCATAACTCTCCAGTAATACTTAATGATTTTCTTTTAATTAGTGATTTAGTTGTGCCAGATAATAGAGAACTTTTTAAGGTGTTAAACCGCCTTGGTGATGAAGCTGCAAGCTTTTTAGAAAGTATTTTACCTAAAGCACTTTCTAGGTATGAAAAAGTTGTTTTAGTTACTCATGTTCCACCTTTTCAAGAAACTTGTTGGCATCGTGGAAAAGTTTCTGACAATAATTATCTACCATTTTTTAGCTGTAAAGCTGTTGGAGATGTGCTTTATAAAATAATGAGCGATCATCCTGAAAAAGAAATGCTGGTTTTATGTGGACATACTCATGGCGAAGGTCAAGCAAAAATTCTACCAAATTTGTTAGTAAAAACTGGTGCTGCAATCTATGGTAAACCTCATTTGCAGGAGCTAATTATTATAGACTAATTACTTTGACTAGGGATAATTCTTAGATTTGTAAATTTAGACTTTTCGTTTTGCACTAAATAGCAATAATGTCGTACAATTAAGCCAACCTTTAACTCTTTATTTATTTATCAAAAAATACCAAAAGTTATGAAAACTAAGAATTTATTGTTTGTAATATTTTTAATAGCTGTTTTGGTTGCTGAGAGTTTTTTCTTAGTCAATCAAACACAAGCAACACAACAACCAACCAACAATAACCCTACTGCAACGCAAGCTAAAAAAACAAAAACTAAAAATATCTCAAAGAAAAAAACTGCGGCTAAAGAAGAAGTTTTAGAAGAAATGCCTAATCTAGGTGATCGTCTTAATGAACAACGTTTAGCTATAAGACGAGGTGAAGCGCGTGAAACCTCTCAACCGTATTTGATTGATGAGATTTCTGTTAATGGTATTTACAAGTCTGTTGAAGGCTATGGTGCATTTCTAAAGGCTGTTAATGGTCGTTTATTTTTTGGTTATAGCGGCATGCTTTTTTATGATGGGGAGATACTTCAAATTGATGCAGATCAAGTAATTTTTGAGCAAACTTTAGCTAATGGAAAGAAAAAGCAAATTATTAAAGCTTATGACCCTAGTGCCTTACGTAATACTTCATTAGAAAAAGAGGAAAAAGATAAAAAGGAACCCAAAAAGCCTAAGAAAAAAGTAGTTGAAGAAGACGAAGAATCAGAAGATGCAGGAACAAAAGATGAATAAAACAAAAAGCCTAGTCTAATAGCTAGGCTTAGTTGTTTCTACTAGTAATAGCTCTGTTTTGTAACCAGCCTAAAAAATTTTTTCCAATGCAACTTATTAGTAAATTTTGCCGATGATAGAGCCTAGCCCACAACTTTTGCTAATTCTCTGAGAAAGGCCCTAAAAAAACCAAATGAAAATTAATAATGATGTGCGTTTGCCACAACAATTAGATAATACTACTAAAATTGAACCTACTAAAATTGAACCTGCTAAAATTGAATCTGCTAAAACTGAATCTGCTAAAACCCAAACAGTTGATATAGACTTAAAATCCCGTTTAGAAGAACAAACTACGGCATCTAGACAATCTTTTGACTCTCAAAATACACAAAATAGAATTAGTCAATCCTTAAATAAAATTACTGCATCTCACTCAATAGCTTCTCGTCAAGAAGCACAATTTGCTAAACAAATAGCTAAAAGTTTTCCTCCAAAACAAACTTTAGCTGATGCCATTCAAATAGGGATTAATCGTAGTCGCAGCAGTGCAGAAGCTAGCAGAGCTAATCTAACGGATACAGCAAACATAGATTTTTTAGGCCCTCGTGCAATTAGCAATAAAGATTTTCTTAATGGCACAAAAGATTTTCGTACTTCTATTCAACAAGTTAAACAGCTAGAAACTCAACTTCGCCAACTAGAGCAACAAGGCACAAATCCAGCAGAAATTGCCCGTGTACGTAGCCAATTTTTAACAGCGGAAAGCCAATTACGTTCTAAATATGGTTATACCGCTCAAACTGCACCAAAACCCGGCACAGTTTGGGTTGACCCACAATTTATGTCTTCTCAGCTAAATAACGGTCAAATTAATGCTAGTAAATTCCCTACAAAAGTGCCTGTAACACAACCACCTGACCCAAATAAATTACTTTTTAGCAATGGTAAACCTATTACTTTTAAGGGTGAAAATGGAAGTAATATTACTGTTAACAATTTAGGAGAATATAAACAACTTGTAGCTAGCAACCGTGCGGCACAAGGAATGCCTGTTACAGATGGCGAACCTGTAGGAGTTCACTTAGCTTTAGAAGGTGGTGGAGGAAAGGGAAAACGCTATAATCCTGCATTTTCCTCAATGTATGAGCTAGGAATAATTCCAACTAGCGTTAGTGGAACATCTGCCGGCTCAATTGCTGCGGCTTTAATTGCTGCTGGGGGAGATCCTAAAACAGCAGACGATTTTGCTAAAGATGAACGGTTGCAAAAGCTTTTTGATTTTGGTTTTGATGTGGATGGAGGATTGTTTAATGGAAGTGCTGCTTATGACCTATTTGATCAAAAGTTAAGAGAAATTACTGGAATTAAAGATCGCCCAGTTACATTTGCAGATTTGCCAATTCCTTGCCAAATTATTACAACTAAGTATAACGATAGCCAACTGCCTGCCGGTAAAGAAGATTTATCAAAAGTAGAAAACCGTATTTTTGTTTTTAGCCAAGAAACAACTCCTAACACCCCAGTTGCTCTAGCTGTTCGTGCTTCAATGTCAATACCTGGACTTTATGATAGTGTCCAAATGATTGATCCTGCTACAGGTCGTGAAGTAGAGCTTGTTGATGGTGGAGTGCTAGACAATTTACCTATTGGTTATAACAAAAATAATTTGCCTACAGTAGCCCTTAACCTAACTGAGCCAAATGGAAATAACCCTAAAAATAACCAGGGTCAACCTAAACCGCTTGCATCAGGCCAGTTAAGACCATCAAATGCAATTTCTAGTGGATTAACGGCTCTTAATATGATGAGGGCTGCTGCTGGTGGAGCAAAAGATTTTCGCGAAGCTTCTAAGCCTGCTGCTAATGTTTTTGCATTGTCTATTCCAACTTGGAATTTAGAAAATTATAAACAAGCTAACTCAACTTTGGGCTTTGGCTATGACACAAAGCTTGATCCTACACTAGATAGACAAACTCGGTCAGTTACTCAATCCTTTTTCCGTAACTTTTTAGATGATTTAAGAACACCTGGCGCACGAGGAACAAATCTTAAAACTCCACCAGCAAATATTTCTTTTGACCTCAATATTCAACTTAATGGAACTAATTACCGTGCAGTTTATACGGGTGGCGATAGAGTTAATTTTGTTTCTAACACAGGAAAACAACATTCAGTTTCTATTGGTAAAGATCAATTGGAAAATTGGGTTATTGATGATTTAGCATTTAATGACCTAAACGCTAGACTCCGTGTAGCACTAAATGATTTTCTAAACTAGAAATTTTCTAAATCAAAATAAAATCAGGCGACATAATAAAATGATTGTGTCGCCTGATTTATTTATTTCGCATTTTTAACAAAAATTACTTTTCTGCTTGTTGTGTTTTCGCATTTTTAACATATTTATCTAGCCACTCAATCATCTCCCATTGCATATGCAGAATAGATTCACGTGCTTGATAGCCATGGCTTTCATTTGGCAACATCACTAAGCGAACTGTTCCACCTAAACCTTTGACTGCTTGATAGAGTCGCTCGCTTTGGATTGGAAAAGTACCGGGGTTATTATCTGCTTCACCATGAATAATTAACAAAGCATCTTTAATTTTATCTGCATAAACAAAAGGAGACATTTTTACATAAGTTTCAGGTGCTTGCCAAAATGTACGTTCCTCAGCCTGAAATCCAAAGGGCGTTAAAGTTCGGTTATAAGCACCGCTTCGAGCAATTCCAGCACGAAATAAGCGTGAATGAGCAAGTAAGTTTGCTGTCATAAAGGCACCATAAGAATGACCACCAATAGCAATTTTACCTCGGTCAGCTACTCCACGTCGGACGACTTCTTCAACAGCAGCTTCGGCACTAGTTACAAGTTGTTGTAAATAAGTATCATTAGGCTCTTTGTCACCCTCTCCAATAATTGGCATTGTTGGGTCATCAAGAACCGCATAGCCTTGAGCAAGTAAAAATTGAGGGCCAAAATAGCTAATTCTTACAAATCTATAGGGTGAATCAGTAACTTGACTTGCTGCTGCCGCGCTCTTAAATTCTTGAGGATACGCCCACATTACTAGTGGGAGTCTTCCATCTTTAGTTGAATATCCTGGAGGTAGATAAAGTGTAGCTGTTAAATCCACTCCATCAGCACGTTTATAGCGGATTTGCTCTTTTTGTACATTGGCAAATTGTGGGCTAGGGTGTGGAAAACTAGTTACTGCTTGTAATTTATTTTTTGATAAATCTCTAAGAAAAAAGTTTGGTGGCTCAGTTTTTGACTCACGACGAGTTAAAACAAGTTGAGCATTTTCATCAATTAGCGAGAGTGGAAATTCATAATAAGGTGCTTCAGAACGCCAAAGCCTTTCTGTTTTACCTGTTTCTAAGTTTAGCTTGTCTAAAAATGGACGATCTCCTTCAGTAGAAGCACCAGCACCTATTAAATAAATGCTTTTGCCATCATTAGCAGTCATCATTATATTTGTGCCTAAATCGCTACGCTTAAAAACAGGGTTGCCAGGGTCAGCATATCGATCTTCTGAAGAATAATCAAAAAGTAACTTAGGGCTACCAGTTTGATTAGTATTGACTAACCAAGTACGAGTGGCACGGGTTTTATTCCAGCTTTCTGAAACTAGCGCAAAGCCTTTATCGCTCCAACTCATCCCATCATAACGATAAGCTAAAGAAGCTATGCTGTTTGGCTCAGCGTTAAAAGGTGCAGCTAAAGTAAAAACCTTGTCCCTAACATCTGCTTTTTGTAATGGGTCGCCATTATCTTGAGCTTCAACCCAATAAATTGTAGCAGGTGCATCACTTCTCCAAGAGTAAAATCTTGGGCCCGGTAAAACAGCATCAAAATTAATTGGTACACGTTCCCTTAAAGGTAAATCTACCAGTTGTTTAACTAGATTTCCTGTTTTATCCCATAGTTCAACGCGAGTAGGGAAGTAACTATAAGGCACACTATAGGAATAAGGACGATGTGTTATTTGTACTAGCAAAGTGCTAGCGTCGGGTGAAGCTTGAACAGAGCGAATAACAGCCGGACTACCTACTTTGTTAAAAGTCCCATCTATTGAAACCAAGCCAAGTTGGGCAGTTGTATAATGCTCAAAGAGTTGTTCATCAAAGGAATTTTTCAGTAAATCTTGAAATGTTCGAGTAGGGGCAGTTTTTCCAATGCTTTCTTGGATAATTGGCCCGTTTGGAATAACTTGAACAATTGGAGCTTCTGTGCGGCCTTCAGGAATAAATAAGCTAACTAAAGTTTTGCTATCTGATAGCCAAGTTAAAGTTGGAGCTAATGCCCAATTTAGCTTTGGAGTGTTTAACTTACGTGCTTTAGCAGTTGCTACTTCAACCAGCCAAAGTTCTATACCTGTATCAGTAGTATTTGTTAGAGCAATATGCTTTTCATCAGGCGACCAGACACTAAAACTTAACTGAGCATTTGCTGGCAAGCCTACAACCTCTTTTTGCTCTTGTGTTGATAAATTTAATAAAGTGATTTTGTAATAAAAAACTAGCTGTTTTGGCCCATTCGTATTTGGATTAATACGTACTCCAGCTAGTCGTAGCTCTGGTTGAGCTACGGCTGAAATAGCCGGTAAATTTGTTGCTTGTAGTAGTGCTAGCCATTGACGTTTAGAGCTAATGCTAACAACTGGCGTAGGAGGTATATCAACCAAATCTGCTACAGCTTTTGGAGGTGTTTGATATTTTGTATTTGATTGAGCCAAAATCATATTAGTACACAGAAGCGATAAAACAACTACCAAAAAGAACTGAAAAAAAGTTCTTAAAGTAAAATGATTTACTCGCAACATAGTTAAGTTTCTCCCTATAGATGTTAAATTTTGATATTTCGATAGCCTAGCCATTAATGATGGGTGTTAATCCCAAACACGGCTAGCATTAATTTTGTCTTTTTGGCGGAAAGCTTTTTCTAAGTCTACATTAAAGTAATTAGCTAAATCTAACAGGTAACTAAAAACATCTGCAAATTCTTCTTCCAAATGAGATTGATTGTTTTTAGTCTTTTCATCATATAAACCTTGATGTTTACGAATAGCTTTTGCTAGCTCTCCAACTTCCTCGGAAAATAACAAAAATAACTCTAAATGGGTGTTTTTATCCCAATTCCTTTCTTTACATATATCTTTTATATATTCTTGTAAATCGGCTAAAGTTGGGTTTTCTTTTAATGTTGCCATTTTTTAACCTGGTTATTAATTTTGTTGTGCTTTTAATTGGCTTTGTAAGTATACCAGCTTATCAGGATTTACAATTGTATAAATATTTTTGATTTGCCCATCAGCTACTTGAAAACAAGTAACATTAATCAAACTCTCTTCTAACCAAGAAAACACGGCTGGACTAAAGTTCACTTGTCCATATGTGAAGTAGACAGCCGGATTTTTGCTCATTAATCCAAATAGTAACTTTAAGACATTGTTTTGGCCTATAACAGGTCTACGAGCAGCATTAGTTTTGCCTCCACCGTCTGACCACGCAGTTATGTCTGTTGCTAGAATATTTGTTAAAGTTGCAAAATCTCCCTCTTGGCAAGCTGTAACAAAGCTTGACACAAGCTTTTCTTGAGCCTCGCGCGAAGGCTCAAAACGGGGTCTTTCTTCAACAATATGTTCTTTAGCACGGTGGAAGACTTGACGGCAATTAGCTACGCTTAAATCCAGGGTTTCAGCAATTTCTTGATGTGAATAATCAAAAACTTCGTGTAGCAAAAATATAGCTCTTTCCTGTGGGCTTAAGCGTTCTAGCATAGTCAAAAAAGCAATAGAAATAGATTCAAAAAGCTCTAGCTTATTATTCATTGGTAAATCGCTTTCATTTGTTAGCAATGGTTCAGGTAGCCATAGACCAATATATTTTTCCCTCTCAACTCGTGCAGATTTCAAATGATCTAGTGATAGTCTAGTAACAATTTGGCTTAGGTAAGCTTTTAAGGAATGAATTTGGGATTTATCTGTAGCTAAATAACGTAAATACGCATCTTGAACAATATCTTCTGCATCTGTCGCACTGCCTAACATTCGATAAGCAATAGAAAACAGCAGGGGTCTATATTCTTGAAAGTCTTCCATCTTTTAAGCTTTAGCCTCCAAGAGTTGAAGATTAGATTTGGGCCAAGTATAAGCAAATAGTTCTTTTTGTTCTAATTTAATTGACCAAACAGTATAACGACAAATGACTTCTTTTATTAATGCTGCTAAACGACCTGTGATAATGCTTTCTTTGGGTACATCATCCGCGCCAGCTACTTGAATTAAACCATGTTTGCGACCAAGACTTATAGAACGACCAGCAAAAGCAAAGGAAAATGGCTCTAAACCTTTGTTTTGCAACTCGTTACAAATATTATCTACAGCATGTGCGCCCAGCGGCATAGCACTAGCACAAGACATCCTTAGCTCTATTCCATCAATAGTTGCTGCATCGCCTACAGCATAAACTTCTGAGTGAGATAGAGATCTTAAAGTTAGATCAGTAAGAACTTGACCAAGGCTGTTTACCATTAAACCAGCTTGCCTAGCTATTTTTGGAACTGTAAAAGCTCCTGCCCAAAGGCACAAGTCAAACTCCAGTTGTTTGCCAGAACTTAAATGTAAGCTATTTTTGCTAACTTGCAAAACACGAGTTTTATCTTTAACCGTGATAGCAAATTTAGCAAAGACTTGATTTAAGTAATTTTGACCTTTTTGCGAGAGTTGCGAGCCAAAAACATCGCTAGTCACCAAAGTAATTTTAATTGTAGGGAAAATTTCAGCAATTTCTGTTGCAGATTCAATTCCAGTTAAACCACCACCGCAAATTACAAGTTTACCTTTATTTTTAGCTAGTTGTGTCAGCTTGTCTTTAATTTCCAACGACTTAGCTAAAGAATTTAAGCTATAAGTATATTTTTCTAATCCATCAATTACGCTAGTATCTGTAAGACTTCCCAAAGCATAAATAAGTCGGTCATAGGGAATTTGTTTGTCTTTGCTAGCTTGGTTAACTTTTACTAAACGATTATTTAAGTCTATATCTATAATTTGTGCAGCTAGAAAGTCAACATTTTTTCCAGTAAATAAGTCTTTATAAAACAGTTGTTTGTAGGGTTGACCAGTTAAAAATTGATGTAAGCGGATTCGTTCAACAAAAGTTTCTTGGGCATTGATTAAAGTAATTTTTATGCTCTTATTTTTTCTTGCTAAACGCATTGCTGCAAGTGTTCCAGCATAACCACCACCTAAAATAACTACTTTTTCTATTTGGTTAATTTTGCTACTAGTCATAAATTCTTACCTCTAACTTGTTTAAGTTTAGCTTTCGCCCCCTAAGACGAGTTAGAAGTAAAAAATGTGACAAGTTTTCTAAATTAATATCTTAACTTCCATGACTACATTCATGGTTACATTTTTTGCATTACAGAAATAAAACCACAACGCTCAAAAAATGCTAGACATTTATGTAATAACTCTGTGTCAATCTTAGGACAAATTATTTGTAATGGTAATAAGGCTTCTTCTGTTTGATGTACATCAAAAGTAAAGAACTCATCTTCTTGATCTAGGCGTAACTCTTTAATAAAAGGTATTAACGTATATAGTGCATTCTCTGGTTTTAATGTATTTTGAGAAGTTATTTCCGTTTGCCATTCTCTAAATGGTTTTGCCTCTAAGTCATAACCAAAGCTACGAACCCAGTCAAATAACCCACTAGCACTTGGAGGATAGGGATTAAGAAGATGAAAATTCTTTCCTATTTGATTTGTTTGCTTAGATAAAGTAACTATAGCATTACAAGCAAAATCAACAGGAGTAAGATCAAAGACTGAGTTTAACAATGGTGCGCTACCGTATTGTATACAACCTTTAATTAGTAAAGCGATAAAGTCACTGGTATTTGCAACACCAGTTTTGCTATGCCCACCTACTAAGTCAAGTCGATAGATTGATACTGGTAAGCCTCTTTGTCTTGCAATTTCAATGATTTTTTCACTAACAACCTTTGTTTGTGTATAGCCTGTGCTAAAATTTGCTTCTAAGTTGATCTCATCATATTCAAATACTGTTTTTCCACCATTGAAACCTTCAAAAACACTGCTAGTAGAAGTGAAATGAACAGGTTTTACTTTTGTTTTACTAGCTAGCCTTAAAACCTCTTGTGTCCCAAAAACATTTGCTGGTTTAAGCACTTGATAGGAGTAAATAAAGTTAACCGTTGCACCAACATGATAAATAACATCAATATTAGCAGCTAACTTATCAAAAGTTTCTTCACTTAAACCAAATCTTGGTTGTGATAAATCTCCAACTAAAACGCTAATACGTGAAGAAAACGCTTCATTCCAAAGCTCATAGAACTTCATTCGTTCTATTAGTCTTTCTTGTGCTAATTCAAGATTTGCAGCCCGTACAAGACAATATATTTGTGCATTAGTTTGGTTTATTAATTCAACAAGTAAAAAAGCTCCTAAAAAACCTGTTGCTCCTGTAAGGAAGATATTATTAGGCTCAGTTACTATTGAATAGTTAGAGGTTGGTGGTTTGATTGATTCATCTAAAACTATTTCTGCTGCTAAATCTAATTTTTCTACCATTGGGCTAGCATTATCAATAATTTCTGCTACTTTTCTGGCTGTAGGGGTATTGTCAAACAGAGTTCGTAAAGGGATTTCTACCTTGAAGGTTTCACGTAATTTAACTACTAGTTGAACACTAAGAATAGAATTTCCACCTAATTCAAAGAAATTATCTTCTATCCCTATTTGATCAATTTCTAACAATTGAGAAAAAATACTTATGATTTTTGCTTCTGTTTCAGTAGTTGGGCTTAGATAAGAGTCTTTTAGAAGTGGTCTTTCAGTAGTTGGAATTGGCAAGGCACGACGATTAATCTTACCATTTGGTGTAAGGGGCCAACTTTCCATTGGAACAAATGTTGATGGAATCATATATTCAGGCAATTTTTCTGACAGATATTGCCTTAATTTGTTTATTGAAGGGGAGTTTTTAAGTTGAGGGATAAAATAGGCTATTATTTTCTTATTTTCAGGCTGATCCGCTTGGATTATTGCTAGACACTCTTTTATCTCAGGATGTTGTGCTAATAAAACTTCTATTTCGCCAAGCTCAATTCTAAAACCTCTTAACTTAACTTGGTGATCTATGCGTCCAAGAAAATCAATATTACCATCAGGTAAATAACGGGCTAAGTCGCCTGTTCTATAAAGTCTTGCATTATTCTTAAACGGGTTTGGTACAAATCTTTCATTTGTTAATTCTGGTCTTTGATAATAACCTCTTGCTAGCCCATCACCACCAATATATAACTCACCTGATACGGCTATGGGAAGTGGTTGATTAAACTGGTCAAGGATATATATTTCTGTATTGGCAATAGGGCGACCAATAGAAATAAAGCTATTAGCTTCTTCAACATTGTAAACTGTAGACCAAATAGTTGTTTCTGTTGGCCCATACATATTAAGTAGTTTGCTAGGCAGTGTTTGAGTAATTTCATAAGCAAAATTGCTAGGTAATGCTTCACCTCCTAGCAACAAATAATCCAGTTTACTCATAGCACTACGCGCACCTTGATCATTCATAATTAATCTACCCAAAGATGGAGTGCATTGCATATGTGTAACATTATGGCGATGTATTTGTGCAGCAATTGAATAGTCATAAGTTAGAGCATTACTTTGCTTCATTAATTTGTTTAAGTAATCTAAAGCGTTTAACACTGCATCGGCATCAATCCCAAAATCAATTAAACAAGCTATCTCATCAACCCCAATAGCTTTTAATTGGTTGACTATCTTTAAACAAGTTTCTGGTGTGCCAAATAAACCACTAGTTTCAAAATAACGATCAAAGGCATGTGAAACAACGGTTTCTTTATCTTCGTCTGTTAGAGAATCAAAATTTAGTCCAATACTTTGTGCTAAAGGTTTTAATAGATCTACAGAACTACGTAAATAATTAGAAAAGGGAATAGTTACTTTCTCTTTAACATACTCTAAATTTTTTTCTACAAAAGTATGTAACATCAAAGTTACATATCCTTCACCTTTATGGCCGCTACTTTTCCAAGCTTGACGATAAATTACAATTTTTTCAGATAGGCTTTCAATTGATTGTCCAAGTAAATGGGTAAGTAAATTAATTCCCATTTGACCAGCTATTTTAAAAGTTTCTGGACTACCTCCAGCAGTTAACCAAACAGGTAAATCTTTTTGTACTGGTTGAGGTAGGGTTTTAATCTCTACATCATTTCCAAAACCATTACGTGCTGTTACAGACTCACCACGCCAAAGCTTCTTTACTGTTTCTATTTCACGAAGCATTATTTCACGG
>Ga0268299_1003893_pt1 | contig 12704 bp, 11 predicted proteins | sample NOBtaG_FD_193484 | JGI IMG/M metagenome (GOLD analysis project Ga0268299, IMG submission 193484) | Activated sludge microbial communities from bioreactor in Nijmegen, Gelderland, Netherland - NOB reactor | ecosystem: Engineered > Bioreactor > Aerobic > Activated sludge | place: Netherlands...
AAAACCGCCTAGCGTCCGGCGGCGCTCCGCGCTAACTTCCGCGGGCTATGACCAACCCCATGAAGACGTTGTTCGCCGCCGTTCTCGGCCTGTCCCTCGCCGCGTGTCAGAGCCAGCCCGCGAGCGACTCCGCGAAGCCCGCCGCCGACGCGCAGGGCAAGCCGGGCGCCGCGGCCGCAAAGGCCGGCGCCCCGACGCTCGAGATGTACGTCATGTCGCAGTGCCCGTACGGCGTACAGGTGCTGAACGCGATCGCGCCGGTGAAGGAACAGCTCGGCGACAACCTGAAGCTCAAGATCGGCTACATCGGCAACGGGTCCGCCGGGAACTTCCAGTCCTTGCACGGCGCGCCCGAGGTGAAGGGCAACATCGCCCAGCTCTGCGCCGCCAAGCTCTCGCCCGAGAAGTACATGAAGCTCATCGTCTGCCAGAACAAGAACATGAAGGCGGTCGATACGAACTGGAAGGAGTGCGCGGGCGAGGCCGGCATCGACGCGACGGCACTCGAGACCTGCATCAACGGCGACGAGGGCGCGCAGCTCCTCACCGCGGCGTTCGCCGAAGCGGCGCAGAAAGGCGCGCAGGGGTCGCCGACGATGTTCCTGAACGGCCAGCCCTACGAGGGCGGCCGGAAGCCGCGCGACTTCTTGAAGGCGGCGTGCGCGGCGACGACGGGCGACCAACCCGAGCCGTGCAAGAACATCCCGGTCCCGCCGCTCGTGCACTCGGTCTTCTTCTCGGACAAGCGCTGCCCCGAGTGCAACATCGCCCCCTTCGAGGGCCGCCTCAAGACCGAGCTCGGCGGCCTCGAGGTGAAGCACGTCGACTACATGAGCGACGAGGGCAAGGCGCTCTACAAGGAGCTCAAGGGCTACGATGCGCAGTTCAAGTTGCTGCCCGCGATCCTCGTCGACACCGAGGAAGTGAAGAAGGACACCGAGGGCTACCAGACCTTCGCCGGCTACATGCAGCCGCTCGGCAAGTGGAGTCTCCTCCGCCTCGACAGCAAGTTCGATCCGACTGCGGAGATCTGTGACAACGGGAACGTCGACGACGACGGCGACGGCAGAGCCGATTGCACCGACCGCGCGTGTCGGGACCACAAGTCGTGCCGGGAAGCGAAGCCGAAGACGCTCGACATGTTCGTCATGTCGCAGTGTCCGTACGGTGCGCAGGCGATGATCGCCGCCGACCAGGTCGTCGACCACTTCGGCAAGGACATCACCGTGAACGTGCACTTCATCGGCGGCATGCAGGGCGACACGCTCACCGCGCTGCACGGGCAGACCGAGGTCGACGAGAACATCCGGGAGATCTGCGCCGCGGCCAAGTACGGCAAGGATCACAAGTTCATGAAGTACCTGGCCTGCCGCAGCAAGAATTACCGCAGCACGGACTGGCAGCCGTGCGCGAAGGAATCGGGGATCGACGAGAAGGTCATCCAGAAGTGCTTCGACGGGGAAGGGAAGGAGCTCCTCAGGAAGTCGTACGAGCTCGCCAACTCGCTCAAGATCGGCGCGAGCCCGACCTTCCTCTCGAACAACCGCCGCGAGTTCAACGCCGTCGACCCGGTCGCGCTCCAGCAGCAGTTCTGCCAGGACAACCCGTCGGTCGAGGGCTGCAAGCGCCCGATCCAGCCGAAGCAGGGCTGAGAGCGCGGCGTCGTCGCACTGCAACGAGGGGGTCACGGCCGCGCGCCGTGACCCCTTTTGTTTTTGCTTGCGAAGCGTCGCTTACAAGTCGGAGATGACGTCCGCGGCGTGCGTCGCCGGCGTGACCTCGCCGTAGACCTTGCGGATCTTCCCGTCCGGTCCGACGAGGTAGGAGATCCGGCTCGCGAACATCTGCATGTCGGAGGTGGCGGCGCCGACGGCGCGCGCGAGCTTCTGGTCGGCGTCGGAGAGCAGGCGGAACGGGAAACCTTCCGCCTTCACGAACTCGGCGTTCGCCGCGGGCTCGTCGAACGACACGCCGACGATCTCGACGTTCTTGGCGCGGAACTCCTCGAAGCGGTCGCGGAGGCCGCGGCCCTCGGCGGTGCACCCGGGCGTCTGCGCCTTCGGGTAGAACCACAGGAGGTAGCTCTTCCCGGCGAGCGACTGCGACGTGACGACGGTCCCGGTCTGGTCCTTCATCGACCAGGCGGGGAAGGCCTCGCCTTCCTTCAGCAGCTTGGCGGCGTCGGCGGCCGCTGCGACCGTGTACGAGGCGACGAACCCGAGACCGACGACGACGGCGGTGATTACGGCGAGCTTGCGCATAGCCGGGGTCTTAGCCGCGGCTCTCTCGTCAGTCGAGTCGTTCCCGAGCTGCCGTCGCCGGTGGGTGTGGGTCAGGTGTGGTTTGGGGCGACGTAGCGGCGAGAGCCGAGGCATCCGACGAGGAGCCGACCCGAACAGCGCCCACGCTGTTTGAGCGAGCTGGGATGGGCGGGCGGCGGGTGCGAGCGAGTTCGTGGGCGCCGGGCCGGCGACGAAGACGGATCGGCTTCGCCGCTCGTCGCCCCAAACCACACCTGACCCACACCCACCGCCACCCCCTGGTCAGGGCAGGAAGTAGACCGGGTTCGGGAGCTTGAAGGTGCGTTCGGCGGAGCCACCGTCGAGGTCGCTTTGTTGGTCGCCCATGCTGAGGAGGATGGTGTAGCCGCGCTCCTCCAGTGCCCGTCGTGCCGGTGCTTTGAAGTCGACGGCGCTCGGGAAGTAGTTGCCGGGCGGCAACAGCATCACGCCGTCGAACGTGAAGCCTTGCTCGCGCAGATTGCGCTCGGTGCTGGCGCGGAGCTCGGGAGGACGGCCCGTCACGAAGAAGACCGCGACGCCGAGGGCGCGAGCGCGTGCGACGAGCGTGCGCGTCGGTTCGAGCGCGATGCCGCCGCCCATGCCCTGCCACGTGTGGATTCCGCAGGGGCCGTGCTCGAGATCGCAGGGCCCGTTCAGGATGCGCGCCCAGCCGTTCACGCGGTAGGCGTGCCAGTTCGAAAGCGAGGTCTCGTCGATGTCGAGCACGATGGCGGGTCGCCGTACCTGGGGAGCACGCTCCTCGACCCAGGCGATGGCTTGGTCCACGACGGCCGCGAAGTCGCGCGCGTAGCGGCCCGAATCGATGTACTCGGTGATCTGCCGCTGGGTCTCGTAGAGCGACGGAACGGCGGCCGGGGTTGCGACGGCCGGTCGAGGCGCGCGGACCGCCGTGCAGCCGAACGTCGCGAGCACGATCGTCAGTGCGAGCGCGCGCTTCATGAGCGGCCTCCTCGGGTTCAGTCGGCTTTGTCCTTGAACTGGCCGGTGTCGTTGCGGGACGCCGGGGCGGCGTAGCTCTGGCCCCAGCAGCTTCCGGTCGAGCTGTGGAGTTGCACGACCACGGCCGGCGACTGCGTGAAGGGCAGGGTCGGCGTCGTGAGCGACAGCCCGCGCGCCTTCACCTGGATCTGCGCCTTGCCGGCGATGCCGGGGCGGAGGATCGCCTGCGTGACGCCGTCGGGCGTCGCGTCCTTGTCGGCGTACTTCAGCATGCCGTTGCCGCTCGTCTTCCAGCAGGGCTTCCCGCGGCACGTGCCGCCGCCGGGGATGCGCAGGCGCGCGGCGAGCGAGGACGCGCCGCCCGACTGATCGTAGATGCAGACGTCGTAGCGGGTCGCGCTCGCGAGCGCGTTCCCGAGCTCGGTGCCGGTCGTCGCGTCGCCCTTCTTCCACTGCCAGGCGAGCTGATTGCCGGCGTCGGGCGAGGCATCGAGCGTCCGATCCTTGATCTGGAGCTGGCCGCCGAGGGCGGTCTTGCAGAGCGGGGCGGGTTCCTCGGCGCCGGCGCACGCGCCGCTCGCGCAGGCGTCGCTCGTCGTGCAGGGGTTCGCGTCGTCGCAGGTCGAGCCGTCGGCTTCGAGCTGGCAGGTGGCGCCGCAGCAATCGCCGGCCGTCGTGTTGCCGTCGTCGCACTGCTCGCCGACGGTCGTGATGCCGTTGCCGCAGCCCGTTGGCGTGCAGTTCGAATCGCAGCCGTCGCCGTCGTCGAGATCGCCGTCGTCGCAGAGCTCGGGGAATTCGGTGGTGCCGTTGCCGCAGCTCGTGCGCTCGTCGGCGCCGCAATCGACGCGCGGCCCGTTCACGCGCGCGCCGCCGTCGAGGTCGACCTCGCCGACGGCCGGCGTGAATCCGGGATCGCCGGCGTTGATCGCGGGCGATCCGGCGTTCAGGTGGAAATCGCCGGTCCCGGGTGACGCGAGCTGCGGGTTCGCGAACGTCGAGTTGCCGTCCTGGCCCGTGCCCGCCTTGTACGCCGCGAAGCCCGTGTACGGCGTCGCATTCCAGGAGAAGATCGCCGCGCCCGATCCGGCGTCGACGTACCAGAGGTTGTAGTCGAGCACGGTGTTCACGTTGCCGTACTCGGACACGAGCAGCTTGTTCTGGGCGGTCGCCCACACGAGGTTGTTCCGGACGACGTTGTCCTCCGCGTACTGGATCCAGAGCTCGCCGAACCCGGCGCCGAGCGTGTCGTTCTTGTAGAGCGTGTTGCCGGTGAAGACGGAGTCTCGAACCCGGCCGGTGAACGACGCGTAACCGCCGAAGCCGAGCCCCGCCTTGTCGTTGTCGTGGAGCACGTTGTTCCGCACGGTGATGTTGCGGGTCGCGATGCCGGCGTTCTCGGCGCCGATCTCCATGCCGAGATCGCACTGGGTGACGACGTTGTTCTCGATCACGACGTCACGCCCGCCGTCGACGTAGATGCCGGCCGCGAAGCCGCCGCCGTAGCTCGAGCGGGCGCGCTCGACGCGGTTTCCGCGGATGACGCCGTTCCGGCAGACCTTGGTGTCGTCGGGCTGGATGTCGGACTCGCCGCCGATGCAGTCGATGCCGATGTTGTCGACGTCGTGCACGAAGTTGTCCGCGACGAGGAACCCGTCGACGTTGCCGTTCAGGACGATCGCCTCGCTCGTCGCGGGCTCGGAGTCGTAGACCTCGTTGCCCGCGATGACGAGGTCGGAGATCGCCGTCGCCTCGGTCGCGTAGACCGTGATGCCCATCGCGTTCTGACCGCGCATGTCGTGGATGCGGTTGTTCCGGATCTCGAGGTGCGAGCCCGACCCGAGGATGCGGACGCCGGAGCCGTCGGTCACGCCGAGGTTGTTCCGGATCTCGAACCCGATCACTTTCAGATAGCTCTTCGAGTCGATGAGGATCATCGATTGGTCGCCGGGAACCCCGGTGCCGTCGAGCACGGGCTGCTCGCCGGGCGCCGCCTCGAGCGTGATGTGGCCACTCCCGGCGTTGCCGCTCTGGGGGAACACGAGGCGCTCGAAGTACGGCCCGAGCTTCTCGTGGACGCGCACCGTGTCGCCGGCCTGCGCCACGTCGAGCGCGTCCTGGATGACGGTGAAGTCGCCGCCGGACTCGGCGACGGTGTAGATGGTCGCGGCGGCGGGGAGAGGGAGCGCGAGCAGCGCTAGAGGAAGCGCCTGCAGGGCTAGAGGAAGCGCTTGCAGCGCTATGGCGAGACGCAAGGCGAGGGACCCCCGACGGGCGACGGCACGCATGGGCGGCACCATAGGACGAGGGTCCGCCGTTGCGCTACTCTCCGTCGGCCGACACGGCCGACCGCCCATGAGCCTGAAGCAGACTCCCGAGTTCACGGCCGCGCTCGCGCGGGCGAGCGCGGAGCACGGCCTCGCCGACTACTACCTGCCGTCGGTCCGGCCGCTCTTCTCGATGCCGTCGAGCCAGTGGCCGCGGTGCTGCGGCTCCACGTGCGAGCCGTGCGCGCAGACGCTGATCGCGGTGGCGACGCGCACGTGCGAGCTCCTCGGGATCGCCGTCGAGAGTCTGCCGGTCGACGGCTGAGGCACGTCGTCAGAGCTTCAAGCCGCTGCCTTTCTCGAACGTCGCGAGGTCGAAGTAATCGCGGAACGCGACGATCTTCCCGCCCCGCACCTCGAAGACGCCGGTCACCGGCAAGTCGAAGCGGTGGCCGTTCGGCATCACGAAGCGGTCGACGCGCTCGGCCATCACGAGCGCGCCGTTGGCGACGAGCTCCACGACGTCGAGCACGATGCCGGGCATGGTCGCGAGGAAGCCGGCGAAGGTCTCGCGGATCGCGGCGGCGCCGACGCAGGGCGCGACCGGGACGTTGTGGTAGACGGCGTCGGGCGCGAAGAAGCCCATCAGCTCCTCGAGATCGCGGCGCGGCCAGGCGCCGAGGAACTCGCGGACGATCGTTTCGGGGGAGACTGCCATGGAAGGTTCTCCTTCGATCAGGGGACGACGTAACCGCCGTCCACGGTGAGAGCGTGGCCGGTCGTGAACGACGCGGCGTCGGAGCAGAGCCAGACGATCGCGGCGGCGACCTCCTCGGGCGTGCCGAGCCGGCCCATCGGCTTCACGGTGAGGAGCGCCTCGATCACGCCCGGGCTCGCGGCCGCGAGGCGGTCGACCATCGGCGTCTGGATGACGCCCGGGCAGACGGCGTTCACGCGCACGCCCTGGGTCGCGTACTCGAGGGCCGCCGCCTTGGTGAGACCGATGACGCCGTGCTTGCTCGCGACGTACGGCGCGAGCCCGCCCGCGCCGATGAGCCCTGCGATCGACGCCGTGTTGACGATCGCGCCGCCGCCCTGGGCGGCCATGCGCGGCAGCTCGGCGTGCAGGCAGCGCCAGACGCCCATCAGGTTCACGTCGAGCACGCGCGCGGCCGCTTCCTCCGGGCAGTCGCCGATCGGCGCGAGCGTGCCTTCGATGCCGGCGTTGTTCACGGCGCAATCGAGCCGTCCGAAGCGGGCGACGGCGTGCGTGACGAGCGCGTCGACCGCGGCGCCGCTCCGGACGTCGCACGGCACGAACGTCACGTCGGCGCGTTCGGCACGCGCAGTGGCGGCCGTTGCTTCGCCGCCGTCGGCGTCGATGTCCGCCGCGACGACGCGCGCACCCGCCCGCGCGAACGCGAGCACGGTGGCGCGGCCGATGCCGGATGCCGCGCCGGTCACGACCGTGGCCTTGTCGGCGAGCGCGGTCACGACCGGGCCCGCACGTAGCCGTAGGCGAGATTGCTCGGCGCGCCGCCGTCCGCCGCGTACTCGCGTTTCAGGCGGCCGAGGCCGTCCTCGTCGAACGACGCGGCGGCGTCCGCCTGCGCGTCGGGCTCGAGACCGTAGAGCCGGGCCGCGTTGCCGCCGAGGATGGCGCGCTTCACCGCGCCCTCGGCCGGGCCGAGCGGCGCGAACCCATGGCGCTCCCGCATGTCGTCCGGGATCTCGATCCGGCGGAACGCCTCGATCTGCCACTGCGGCGAGCCGTACCAGACCGAGTCGGTCCCCCAGAGCACGTGCTCGTGGCCCATGCCTTTGACGAGCGTGCCGAGGAGCGCGGCGGCGTGCCGCGGATGCGTGACGGCGGACGTCGCGAAGCTCGTGCCGACCTCCGCGTAGACGTTGGTGACGCCGTGCTTCGCCGGGATCTCCGCGAGGTCGGTGACCCAGTCCATGCGGCCGGTCGCGTCGAACTGCGCGAGCGACTCGTCGGGCGGCGTCATGAGGGGCTTCAGCGCCGCGTGGTAGATGACGAACGTGAGATCGGGCCAGTCGCGTGCGGCGCGCCCGAGGTCGTCGACCATCGCGTAGCGCCAGTGTTTGAAGCTCTTCTCGTAGTCGGGCGGGATGAGCCCTTTGTGGATGCAGATGGTGCGGATGCCGGCCTTCCGCATCCGCTCGTACGCGGGATAGACGAGCGTCTCGTCGTCGAGTCGCCACGGCCACTCGGAGGGCGAGAGCGGATCGCCGACGGTGTAGCCCTTCCAGCTGTCGGGGCGGAGCTCGGCGGCGGCGTGATCGAGATCGTCGAGCCAGCCGGGCTGCCCGGGACGGAAGACGGCGTGGCAGAGCAGACGGCGGCGGCCGGCGATCGCGTTCACGATCGCGCGCGCTCGCGCCATCTGGTCGTTCCGGATGATCGAGTTCGCCGGGTCGTCGGCGGGCGCCGCGCTCAGGATGCCGATCCGCGTGTCGCTGTCGAGGAACACCTCCTTCACGAAGTTCTCGAACTTGAAGCGCTGCATCGTGACGCCTTCGGCGGCGAGCACGGGGTTCCAGCGTTTGGCGTACTCGCCGAGCGCCAGGATGCCGGGCCAGGTGAAATCGTCGCGGACGAAGTGGAGCTGGGCGTCGAGCACGAAATCCTTCGCGAAGGCGGCGCGGCGCGCGCCGGCCGCCGCGGGATCGGCGGCCTCGGCGGGATCGACCGCGAAGAGCCCGCCGTAGACGCGATTCATCGCGAGGAAGGCCGCCGCCATGCCGCAGCTCGTCTTCAGGAAGCGGCGCCGGTCCATACCGAGCGCGCGGCCGTGGCGCTCGGCGAGCGCGGCGATCGTCGCGGCGACGGCGCGCTGCGCGGGCGTCTGCGCCGCCGGCATGTACTCGCCGTTCGACACGACCTGGGTCGGGACGGGCGAGGGGACGGTGCGTTCGGCGGGGGCCGTCGCGGCGAGGTCGCGGCGGGTGAGCCAGGTTCCCATCAGGCGGCCTCCGGCATCGTGCGCGCCGTGAGGGCGCGCAGCACGATGTAGGGGTGGAAGAGGGCGGCGGGCGACTTGGTGAGGTGCATGACCTCGAGGAAGCGCTTGCCGACGAACTCGTCGCGCCACGTGAGTTGCTGGACGCGGCGCGTGTACCAGTGGAGGAGCGGCATCCAGGCCGGCCGTTCACCCTCGGCCGCCTCGCTCCGGAGGTCCTCGCACGTGGTGAGGAGCCACGGCGAGTCGATGAGCGCGGCGAGACGGCGTTGGAAGTCGCGCGAGAAGCCGGCGAGGTCGCGGCCCCCGTGCGCGGCGAGCGCGACGCCGAGCGTGTGCGCGCCGATCGCGCCCGTCGTCATGCCCTGGCCGTAGATCGGGTTGAAGCTACAGAGGGCGTCGCCGATCACCGCGAGCCCGTCCGGCATCGTCGGGAGATCCTCGTAGTGGCGGCGGAGGTTCGCCGGGAACTTGTGGAGGACGATCGGCCCGAGCGGCTCGGCGTCGCGGATGGCGGCGTGGAAGTCCGGCACCGGGAGGCTCCGGGCGAAGTCGAGGAAGCCGGCCTCGACGTCGGGCGGGTGGTCGCCGAACCAGCCGACGAGCGTCACCATCCAGCGGTCGCCCTCGACCGGCACCATCACGCCGAGCCGGGTGCCGGGCGGTCGCGGGTAGACGAAGAGCGCTTTCCAATCGGCGAGCGCGCCGGGCGGGCGGCGATAGAGGCGGCTCGCGTAGCCGACCGCGACGCTCACCGTACTCTCGCGCGGCGGCGGCAAGCCGGCGTCGGCGAGCCACGTCGTGGCGCGCGAGACGCGGCCGGTCGCGTCGACCACGAGGTCGGCCGAGAGCGGTGCGTCGTGGTCGGCGAGACGGACCCCGCGCACGCGCCGCGCATCGTCGAGCACGAGCCCGCGAACGTCGGTTTCCGGCCGGATCGTGACGTTCGGAAGCGCCGTGAGACGACGCCGCACCTGCCACTCGAGGAAGCTCCGGCTCTGCGACAGGAAGACGACTTCGCTCGTGAAGCGCGCCTTCCAGGCCCCGAAGTAGAACCAGCGCGTGTCGCGCGCCATGTCGATCGTGGTCGCTCCCGCCGCGACGAGCTCGTCGACGAGCCCCGGGAAGAGGTCGGCGAGGATGCGCTCGCCTTGCTTCAGCAGCACGTGCACGTGCCGTGCTTGCGGCACGCCCTTCCGGGTGTCGGGGGACTGCGGGAGCAGATCGCGCTCGACGAGCGTCACGTGCCCGAAGTGGCGCGCGAGGACCGCCGCTGCCATCAGGCCGGTGAGGCTGCCGCCGACGACGACGGCGTGCGTCCCGGAATCGCGTGCGACGACCATGCCCGCGATCTCCCATCCCGCGCCCGCCCGAACAATCGAGCGGACGGGGGATTCACCGTCCCTCGATCGGGGGATCAGCGAGTCGGATCAGCTAGTCAATGAGTTGCTGGCGGAGGGCGATCGCGACGGCTTGCGCGCGATCGGCCGCGCCGAGCTTCTCGTAGAGCCGCTTCAGGTGCGTCTTCACCGTCTCCTCGGCGATGCCGAGCACCTGACCGATCGCCTTGTTGCTCTTCCCCTGCGCGAGGAGCTCCACCACCTCGATCTCGCGGAGCGTGAGCGTGGCGGCGCTGCCGGCCGAGCGCGCGTCGGCGGCGAGCCGGCGGAGCAGCGGTTTCGTCACCTCGGCTTGCAGGAAGCCGGCGCCGGCGTGCACCGCGCGCACCGCGCGGACGAGCTCTTCTTTGCTCGCGCTCTTGAGCACGTAGCCGGACGCGCCCGCGTGCATCGCCTCGTGCACGTAGCTCGCGTTGTCGTACATCGTGAAGACGATGATGCCGGTCCGCGGCGCGGCGGCGAGGATCTCGGGGATCGCCGCGATGCCGGGCAGGCCTGGCATCTTGAGGTCGACGATCGCGACCGCGGGCAGCGTGGCGGCGATACCGCGCACGCCGGCGCGCCCTTCGCCCGCCTCGCCGACGACGACCAGATCGGGCTCGGCCTCCAGCATGACGCGCACGGACTGGCGGACGACCGTGTGATCGTCCACGAGATAGATGCGGACGCGGCCGTCGTCGCGTCCGCCGGGATCGGTCGCGACGCTCACGTGGCGGGCACCGTCACGGCGATCTCGGTGCCGGCGCCCGGGGCGCTCGAGATCGCGAGCGCCCCGCCGCAGGCCTCGGCCCGCTCGCGCATGTAGAGCAATCCGAAGTGGCCGCGCGCCGGTGCCGCGGGGTCGAAGCCTCGGCCGTCGTCGCGCACGACGAGCCGGAGCCGCGCGGCATCGGCGCGCCGGAACTCGATCGACAGGCGCGCCGCGGCGGCGTGCTTCCGGACGTTCACGACGGCCTCCTGGAGAATACGGAAAAGGGTGACGTTGACCTCGGGCCGCGCGCTCCGGACGGCGTCGTCGACGTCGAGCGCCACCGCGAGGCCCCCGTGCGTCGCGAGCGCGGCGACGTACTCGCGGAGCGCCTCGGTGAAGCCGAAGTCGTCGAGGACGGGCGGACGGAGCTCGTTCATCAACGTGCGGATCGTGTCGCTGCACGCGCGGGCATCGTGGCCGAGGCGGGCGAGTGCCGCGCCGGCGGGCTCGGTTTCGGCGCCGACGAGCTCGCGGCAACGGTCGATGCCGTACGTGAGCTCGAAGAGCTGGCGCCCCATGCGGTCGTGGATCTCGCCGGCGACCCGCTTCCGCTCGTCTTCCTCGACGTGGATGAGGCGCCAGAGGAGCTGGCGCGCCTTGTCGCGCTCGGCGCGCGCGCGGCGGGAGCTCGTGCGCGCCTCGCGACTGAGGAGCCCGCCGATCAGCGCCGAGAACCCGAGGTAGAAAACGCGTAGCGCGAGATCGCCGATGGACGCGGGCGCACCGGGCATCGCCACGAGGAGCACCGACAGGAGCGTGTGCCACCCGAAGGCGAGCGCGGTCTCGCGCGCGCCGAAGCGCATCGCCGTCGCCGGGAGCGTCAAATAGAAATACGGGTAGAAGTCGCTCGCGATGCCGCCCGTCACCGCGCAGATCGCGGCGACGATGAGCGCGTCCCCGGCCGTGCTCGCGACCGCCGTGCGACGGATGTCCGCCGCGCCGTGCACGCGTCGCTGGATCGCGACGGCGTAGAGGACGGACGCCGCGTAGATGGCGTAGACGAGCGGTGCGGGCGCGGTCGCGGCGGTGTGGCCGAGGATGAAGACCCACGAGGCGATGCCGAGCCAGCGCAGGCGCGCGACGACCGCTTCGCTGCGCCGGAGCTGATCGCGCTCGGCGTCGTCGACGGAGCGGGTCGGTTCGGGGGTCACGCGCCCCGCTTACCAGCCTTCCGGTCGGCCTGGCTACGCGCGACCCCCACTGGCGGATCGACGGGGCGACGCGCAGAATCGGCGCGTGCCGCGTACCTCTCCGCGCTCCGCGCCCCCTCCGCTCACGCTGCCGCGCCTCGGTCTCGGCACGTGGCGCATGGGGGAACGACCCGAGGCGCGCGCGGACGAGGTCGCGGCGCTCCGGCTCGGACTCGACCTCGGCGTGTCGTTGATCGACACGGCCGAGATGTACGGCGACGGCGGCGCGGAAGAGGTCGTCGGCGAAGCGATCCGTGACCGGCGCGACGACGTGTTCCTCGTCAGCAAGATCTATCCGCAGAATGCGACGCGACGCGGGACCGAGAAGGCGTGCGAGCGGAGCCTGCGCCGGCTCGGCACCGACCGTCTCGATCTGTACCTGCTGCACTGGCGCGGGAGCACGCCGCTCGCGGACGTGGTCGAGCGATTCGAAGCCTTGGTGCAGGCGGGCAAGATCGTCCGGTGGGGCGTCAGCAACTTCGACGTCGACGACATGGACGAGCTGCGCGCCGCGGGCGGGGCGAACGTCGCCGCGAATCAGGTGCTCTACAACCTCGCGCGCCGTGAAGCCGACTGGGCGTTGCTCCCGTGGTGTCGCCGGCATCGCGTGCCGGTGATGGCGTACACGCCGCTCGGGGGACGCGTGCTCGAGGATCGGACGCTGCGCGTCGTCGCCGCACGGCACGCCGCGTCGCCGGCGACGATCGCGCTCGCCTGGGTGCTGGAACAAAACGGCGTCATGACGATTCCGAAAGCCGTCAAGCCCGCGCATGTGCGCGAGAACGCGGCGGCGTTGCGGATCGCGTTGACGTCCGAGGACCGCGAGGATCTGGCGCGCGCGTTTCCCGCACCCGACGGACCCGTCGCGCT
>Ga0268299_1003894_pt1 | contig 12703 bp, 15 predicted proteins | sample NOBtaG_FD_193484 | JGI IMG/M metagenome (GOLD analysis project Ga0268299, IMG submission 193484) | Activated sludge microbial communities from bioreactor in Nijmegen, Gelderland, Netherland - NOB reactor | ecosystem: Engineered > Bioreactor > Aerobic > Activated sludge | place: Netherlands...
GAATCCACCGTACCTTGTCGAAGGGATTAATTTTGGTGCCGGACTTGATCAACACCGTGTTCGTCGTGGGGTCCTTAATATCCTCGGGATACTCGACCGTTGGATCAACGAGCACGACCCTCGCTTCCTCGGCATGCGGAAGGGCCAACCCTGGGCCCTTTGCGAACTTACGTTTGAGGGCGTCACCAGACCGCCGTTGAATATCCGGCCAATCCGCCTTCGCCAACCGCTCCTTCATCACATCGATCATGTCTCTCTCCGCGATGTCGGCTCCACGTGCGTCGCCCTGCACCTTCACACTCCGCCCAATGGTCGGAACCTGTGGCGGGGCTTCTTCCGTCGGCCCCCCCTCAAGAAAACCTCGGTGCCGGCGCTCGAACCATTCGATCCATGGCGTCACACCGGCTTGTTCCTTCGACAACAATGTCAGGAGATGCGCGACCGAAGCTCCTCCGCTCGCTATTAGGAATTTCTCGTCTTTCACAAACACCAGGGCCGGAACTTCTCCCGCACCAACCGTCCGGTAAATGACTGGATCAATCCCGATTCCAACCAGCAGTGAGTCATCTGGATGGTCCCCGGTGAAGAGCAGATGCTTGATCCGCTCCTGTGTAACCTTGAACGAATCCTGCACCAGTCCACGCAAGAGCACTTTGGCGCCAAGCAATTTCGCCTCTCGCAGGTAGTCTTTGATGGTATCGTTCGGTAACGAGAAGGAGAGTAGAAGGTAGACGCCGTCGCGACGCACCTCTTTTGGTGACTCCTGAGGACGCCCATGCCGCAACGCTTGGCGCGAGTACCTTGCGATGTCCTGCGCCATCTCCTCAGGAGATGGGATACTTGGACGTACTGCCGATGGTGAGTTTCCAGCGAAAACAGAAGATCCGATGCTTAGAAAAGAGAGCCCTGCGACCGCTACCACACAGACAATACCGCTCGATACGTTCACGGTACCTCCATTTCAGAATGTCTGTATGGAGTATTACCGACCTAGCTAGATGAGTGGTGTCACCGTGCCGAGAATATCCGCCTTCCGAATTAGGCCATAGTACCGAGAGTCGAACGACCGCGGGTGAGGCAGCGCCACATAGTATTCCCCTTCCGGAATAATCTCCGGAAGGGGCGCTAGATCGATCCGTTGCCCGTAACGATCGATCCCAAATCCACGCCCCACGGATTGCCCGTTGATATAGACCTCGTCTTCTTTGATCACGATGTGGTCACCCGGCACTCCAACAATTCGTTTCATCCACCGATTTCCCACGTCCGCATAGTCACGGTGTAAATGGCCTGGCTGCACGCGTTCCACGTAGTCCCGCCGCATGATGAACGCCACGAGATCCCCTCGTCCCACGGGCTGCCCTTTTTGAATGAGGAAAAAGTTATGGTGCGGCCAACTCCCGCTCATGCGAGCGGCGACCTCATACCAAGGGGCGATAACGCCGGCAGTAATAATCGCACCACAGAACAACATTAACCCCACATGCGTCCAGCGATGCCGATCAAGCCAGTCGAGAATTGTCGGCGCCCGCTTGAGCACGTTCAGCAGCGATAATGCATTGAATGGCTTCATCGATGGAGAGCTCCTCTGGTCCTTCTTTCCTCACGCGATCAATCATCGACAGTTCATCCGGATTCGTCGTAAACAACAGCTGTGTCTCACGCGGCACGGTTAGCCTGCAAATGCCTCGCCCAAATGGGGTGATCATAAAAATCTCAGAGTACTCCGTGGTTTTTGTGACAGATGACAGGAGTCGGTATTCCATTTCCGACAATACAATGCGCCCATTGTTCCTAAACGACGCGATGCTTTCGGTCTTTTGCTTGAGCAGTCCCACAAATTCCGCATTTTCAAGCAAATAGCGCCCAACATCCCGCATCTTGTCGTAGTAGTCGTTGATGCCCTGCGTGATGGTGATCATTGAGCCACCGGACTTCCGGACCCGGCGCGCGCCGGTTTCAAAAAATGCAGCGGTATTCCCTCCCTGAGACAACAAATCCCACGCCTCATCTAGGATGACGAATTTCCGCCGGCCACGGTTCTCCTTTTTGTACATCACTGCCTGGATATTCATCTGCATCTGCAGGAGAATGACTGACCGTAACTGCTTCTGCTCATTCAATCCGTCGAGTTCAAGCACAACAAAGTCATTTTCAAAATTGACGTTGTTCGCCCCGTTGAAGAGATGGGAATACATACCCCCCTTCGCATAGGAAGCCAGCACACGCGCGAGATCTCTGGCTCGAGGATCGGTCATGCTCTTCAACACCTTGTGTACCGAATCCGGACACCCCTCACATCCTTCCCCTTCGAGTACGCGCATGATCGCCTCTTCGATGAACGAGAGCTCGACATCGGAGAGCGGGCGCGAAGGTGACGCCATTTGCGCGTGCAACGCTTTGAGGGTCGCCAGTTCATCGGCTCGGTCACTTGGATCGTCAACCCCGCCAGCATTACTCCCCCAATGCACAAGTTTGCTGAACGGATTAAAACAAAGTCGTTGAGCGTTTGCGCCGTACTGGATGTATTGCCCCTTGAGCAACTCCACAAGTTTGACGTAGCTGAAGCCAGCATCGATGACCCACACTTGGCCACCAATGCCCAAGTAGCTCTTGATCCAATTGTTCATAAAGAACGATTTACCCGCCCCCGATGTCGCTGCGATCGCCATGTTGTAATTCGTCTGTTGATTGGCGAAGACATCCATGGTGATCAATTGACCTGAACGAGACGTCAGGAGCACCACTGGAGCTCCGCCCCCCTTCCAGTCAGCCACAATGGGGCAGATATGCGCCGGGACCTCGGTATGGTAAGTCTTCATTCGTCGCAGCCCATCAATGAGCGCTTTGTCGTCCGACGGTAGTCCGAGGGGTAGACCCGTCATAAGGATTTTCCATCCAATGAAGTGATCTTCCTGCAAGTTGATATCCTTCGCCCGATAGAGAGCCCGAAGGGCGCCTGTCTGCTCCTCCACATGTCGCGGTGTATCCCCATACAGAACGACCTGGAAATAGGACCCTATGAGCTGTCTGCCATTTTCAAGTTGCGCTTGGACACCATTGAAATGATCCAATTTGAACTTGAGGGAGGGAATGAGCCCCAGAAGAAACCCACTGGCCTGCTGATTAATAATGACGTGCTTCTTTCGTAACTTGCCTTTCGCTTTGGCCTGGTCAAACTTCAACACATTCAGCGTCAGAAAAAATGGACAGGTAATTTGATCGGTGAACCGGATCAAGCTCCCAATCAACTCGCGATTGTTCCCGCCATGCCACTGCACAGGCCAGGACTGAACAGTCAGCGTCTTGAGAAACTTTCCGTCCAGTTCAATCATCTTGGTGCGAAGCGTCGCCTTCGTATCGAGACGGACCGCCTGATCTCGTATCGGCAGTTGGTCGCTGTACGCCGGCGGCCGACTCTCCCAGCTGTGGCCTGGATTGAGCAACACATGCAAGAGACTCAATAATTGCAGCGGCCCTACGCGCTCGGGCAATAATCCCAACGTGTTCAATTGCCCCTCAATGCCCGACACCGCTTGATGAATCCGCTCGTCTTCCCATCCTTGCGCGGTCGTTTCCTGCGTTGGGAACGCCACGGATACATACACGGTGAAATCTCGTGGGCGCAGAGGTGGGTTAGACGTCAGTTGTGTATCTCTGGCATGCAGATAGAACTCTGCGGTCTTTCTCGCATCAGCTACATAACGTTCCCCTGCCTGACCTCGTTGCGCCAGAATCACGTGATTGTCCAGATATGGCTCGATAATGGGGGACGCATGAAGCATGAATTGAAACGTGGTTCCAACTGGCAGGTCCGACTCGAAGAGATTCGTCAGCTTCTGAATAGACTCTTCCGACAATCCCAGTAGGGGCTTGCTAGAAAACACCACACCGATGCGCCCATCATCCAATCGATAGACCTGATTGGTGTCATCCCAAGCCTCATAGGGCAGCCAGTCACTGATGGCTGTCCGATCGACCAGCTGCTTTACCTTCCACTCAAGGATCGTTGACATATTCGCTCCTCTGGGTTCCTTCCACTATTGGGGTGGCAGCGGCCCATCATCGGTCAGATCATTGGACGCCCCGGTCTGAGGGAGCTGAGGAAATCCCTGCGGCATGATGCCACCCGAGCCAAGAGGGTTCACGGACATAGGCGCCGAACGTTGTCCAACTTCAGGAACATTCTCCGTCATGGCGTTCGTCGCCGCATTCCCACTGGGTGTTCTCTTTCCGTCTCGTTTCTCGACCATCCGCCCCATTCTCGGATACAGATCCTTTCCATGCCCCGAACTCGACCCAGCACTCACCCCCTGCGCCATGTGTCCGAAAATAAAATCTGGTTCGTCGACAATGAGATAGTGCCGCGACTGATCATGGAGGCGCTTTTTCGTATCCTTCCATGGAAATACCGTCACACGAAGAGCCGACACCGGCGTAATCACCGGCTTGCCTATGGCGCTGTCCGTCTTGCCGCTGAAGATCATCGGAAGAGTGACCTGACCAGGGCCAGAGCTTGAGCTGGTGTCTTGTCCAACGCCCTTTTGGTCTTTCGTGTACTGCATCACCTTCTGCCCAGCAGAGAACCGCTTCTCGTAGGCTTCCGAGACGGACTCACACGTCGCTTGATCCGGATACCCCTTACAACTGAAATTAGACTCATAGCCCCCACAGCCCGCCAGAAGGACAGACAGGCCCATAGCTACCCCAGATCCCAAGCCGTACCATGATCCGCCTCGTGTGATGTAGCGCCTGATATACCCAGACATCATGTCGCATGCCTCCTCCAGAATCCGCCCACTCGACTTCTCTACTTCTGCTGGGCCTCTATCTGCAGTAAAGCCAATACTTCACTGGCAGGCCGATAGCCGGCAAACGATTGCCCATTTGGAAAAAAGACCATTGGGGTGGAGTTCACTCCCAAACGCTTCCCCAATTTGATGTTCTCGTCGATCGGATGACTACAAGCCCCTACCTCACCTATTACAGGTTTTGACATCAGCGCGCGCCCCAGCGCCTCGGCTTGATCGGGAGCACACCAAATGGCGACAGACTTGCGATAGGCATCCGGATGCGTCCGTACCAGCGGATACAGAACCACGGCCACGGGAACACCTGCCTCAACAAGCTTCTGCACCTCCGGATGAAACTGCTGACAGAACCGACAGTCTGGATCGTCAAAGACCAGCACCGGACGCTCCAACTTCGATTGCATGGGAGATAGCAGAATGGTTTTCGAAGTATCCATTCCGGCCAAGAGCGCCTGCTGACGGTCTCTCACATACTCTTGCGTAACATTTCGGCCCATTTGAATATCGAAGAGTGCCCCGGAGAGCACGTACCGCCCAGACTCATGCACGTACATATAGTTTTCCACCCGGTCACTGTCGCTCTCCACCAAGAGCCATCCAGGAATTTCCGTCTTGGACACTCGCAACACTTTCATGCCAGGAAACTTTTGCTCGATCACCGTTTTGATAGGCCTCACGGCATCATCCGTTTCGGCTCTCAGGATCGACTCTCCCGCAACCGACACACACACGGCACACACCAGCCCCGCGATTATCTGCTGATAGGATCGTCTCATCGCCATCATGCCCCCTTTCACACTACGAATTACTGGAAGAACCCCTCTAACTCACGTCCTGTCCCAACGATGAAATCCACTTCCCGTTGCGCGTCGATTTCAATCACCGGGAAAATGGAGGCAGCCATCATGCTGTAGTGGCGAGCCAACAATTCAGCCGCCCGACCGGCACCACCGGCCATTCCCGACATCGCCACAGGCCCGGCCGGCGGTAAGTTGAAGGCTTGGCTCGGGCTTTGTGCGACGAAAAATCCGGACTGGTAGGGCATAAAGGCTCGGGAGATGCCTGACACAAAACCAGCGAGCAGCGTGCGACCCAACAATGCCCCCTCTTTCAAGACAACCCGCCCGCGCATTCCCTGTTTGCCATCTTCCCCACTCACAAACCCTTTCAATTCGATATCTACCGCTTCCCCATTCTTCTTCACGCACGACAAGGCATTGCCACGAATCATCACGCGTTCCGAGGACAAATCTCCCAAGCCTTCTCCCACTAGGAAACAGTCCTTCGCATCAATCCTCGCCTCATTCGGGAGCTTCATGATGTCACGCACCATCATCAGCACCGGGTAGGGACTGTTTGCGGAGGCGCCCCCACCCTGCGCCCCCGTCGAACGGGCCGGTGCATCCATGCCAGAAAGCAATTTGACGGGAATAATCGTCCCCGTATTCAGCCACAATTTCTTCTCGTTCTTTTTGGCGCCAGGCACTATCTCTGGCCGAAATACCTGAAACCCCTCGGTCAACCCGCCCCCGGCCCCAGGGGCCGGTAGCGTACCGCCTGCCGGTTTCGGGGTGCTTTGCACCGGAATGGGGCCTTTCGGAACCGGCATGGCCGAGACAGGCGTCGCACTTCCTCCACCCACGGGATTGGCACTGAGCGGAGGCGGCAGCGGCGGCAACGCGCCACTCTTCGTCCCGGGTGAGATCCCGCCACCAGACCGCGCCACTGACTCAATCCGCTTCTGAAGGTCACTCAACTGAGTCTTAATCTCGGTCTTGTCTCGTCCGTCCTGCTCCAACAATCTCCGCATTTGATCCCGCTGCTGCTCCAACGCTTCGATCCTGGCCCCGGCGTCTTTCATATAAATGTCTTTGTCGGTTTCCTCGCGATTGATCGACACGGTCTTGGCTGGAGACTTCCCACGGACAATCCCCGGTTGATTCCCTCGGAATTGCTGAAGCACCATGCTCAGCACGATGAACCCACCCACCAGAACCACTCCCGCGAGCAGTTTGGATGGAGCGGGTTTCTCTGGACGAATCGGGTCGCCAGGGTTGAGAATCGCGCTCTCCGTCGGTTTAATCGATGCCATCCTAGGTCTCCGGTCTGAGGTTAGCTTTTTGCGTCTGGATCCACTTTCGGCTCGGGCTTGGGTTTGGGCGGTTCAGGCGGTGCGTCATCCAGCAGGTACACCACCACTTCTTCCCCTGACTCGACCACCTCGCGATTTAAGGCGATTGCTTTTTGAACCCCGGTCAGGAATTCTTGTTCCCGCAGTGTGTATTTGTGTCCCGCGGTATTCACCAATCGATACACAATCACCCGGTACTTCGGCCCTCGATACTCGATTCCCTGCACCACCTTCAGCTCAAGCCACTTCGGATACCGTTCTTCGGCAATCGACGTCTGCCGATACCCTTTCGGTAACGCTCCCCGCGCAGCCATCTGCAAAGTCTCGAGTAGCCCATCCACATAGTCAGCGGCTTGGCGAGCAGGATCCGTGTCATAGACCACAGTCCCCACGCGCCTATCTTCAATACTAATGGTCTGCGCGCCTAACGACACGCTCACCCCGACCTCAAAGACGTAGGTTTGCTCGCCGGCCATCACGACCAGATCAGCGGGGCCAGTCTTCACCTGGACAATCAAGTTGCGCCCTTCCGGCTTCGCTTTGAGATCCTCCCTAGAGCTCGTCGCCATGGTAATCGGGGCAGGAAAGGTCAGGACGTTCAAATCTCTTCCAGACAATGTGAGGGACGTCGCACCCTCATCACCAACCACCACCGCAGCTCCTACCGACCTGGCCCAAGACAGAAACAACAGCAGGCCAAGGACGCACATCGCCATCGCCCGGTGCTTCGAGTCTCGATACACGCTGGATGTCATACGTCTCCCCCTACCCCTTTGCCGGATCTGATTGACTGTCCTGCCGTGAACGATCTAAATGAGCCGCAGAGAGCCCAACCACCCACGGCCTGCCCTGATCCCACCGCATCGAGATACGGTACTCCCGCTCCTCTTCCCGTATCTCGCTCTTTCCCACAAATCGGCGCTCAATGCCCTCGAACACGGCCACGTCCCCGTCCACACGACTAGCCGTCACAAAAAACACACGACTGAGATTGTTGGTCTTCACGTACACGGCCTCCGCCCCGAGAGACTCTGACATAAGCCCATAGTGGCTTGACGGTACCCACTGCAGAAGCTGCCGATGGTGAAACTCAACAGAGGCCGGCGTGACATTAGCAATCCAGGGCAACATGGCCATGGCAATGGACTTTTTGTAATACTCGTCGCCGCCCATTGCGTTCGCCCAATATTCCTGCGTCGGATTGATCGGCACCACATGAACCGCGACGTTCTGCCGAAAAAATCCGTTCGCCACCAACGCCACCGCCAATACTGTTGTCAGGGCGGCGAACACCAGATTCAAGACCTGGGCGTTATGCAATTTTGATTTCCACAGCTCGATTGTCATCGTCGTTACTCCATCATCTCTCGGGTTGTTCCGTGAGGTGATCCCGTCAGCTGAAACGTGGGCACACCAGACCAATAGGCCCAATGGAAGAGGAATCCCTCGGATTTCCCGTTCTTCATTTTCGACAAAATCAACGTGCTCACGATCCCCACCACTATCAGGTAGGTCAGGAGTTTCGTGACAATGCCGAGAAAGATGCACACAAAGAGCACGGCCAACTCATCAATCTCCCACCAAAAGATCTGGGGCAGGCTATCGAGATATCGTGGAATAAATGTGCCGTTCATCTGTCCCTCTTCTGCTTCATTGTGACGGCGGGGCCATGATCTGTCCCGCCGTCACGACACCATGCCTGTACCGCCCGCTTACATCAGTCCCGTGGTAATGGTCGGAATGATGTTGGGGATATAGAAGGCTGCTGCCGCCACACCGAATCCGGTGAACATGCCGGCCCACCGGCCCGCCATCGCCGATCCCAACCCGATCGCCCCCGCCACCAGGGCTAACAACGTCCCCAGCGACCCCTGCATATAGTTGGTCAACAACGTGACCAGCGGACCAAACGTCGCATCCGCACCTGCGAACGCGGGCACGGCCAGCACCACAAACGAGGCAAGCACCATGAGCCCCAACAAGAGACTCATTCGCCACATTTCTCCGGTCACGCTCTTAAAGACGTTGCCCATACTCCAGCCCCTCCTCTGGCTCGTCGCTCACTGTTTACAAGACGTGTAGTTACCAAACCGAATGAGCGCCCTTAGTTCATTCCAGCATAGCCATGCTCCTCCTCAGCCTCTCCTTATGGTTTTACTGAGTCGCCTGTGACACCAGTGGACACAACAGATGTTACTGGAGGCATTTGGGATCGCTCCTCAACCGATGGGGGATCTCCACACCTACCTCGCAGCAGCATCGTGATCTCCACGCGTCGACTGTCCGCATGGTTCGGCATAAAGCAGCAGCCTCCGCGGCCGACCACTTCCACCTGAGTCGAGACCTTCAAGCCAGCCTGCAATGCTTTCGCCACCGCGTGTGCCCGAGCCGTCCCAAGTTCTTCGTTTGTCTCCCGAGACCCCGTCGGATCGGTGTATCCCTCCACCCGCAGATAGAAGACCTCCTCTGTGGACAGTTCCGTTAAGTCTCGTTGCGCACGCTCGGGTACAGCAGCCGAACCCATGGCAAACAAAACGGTTCGATGCCGCACCTCAGGATCGCGACGACAGGCGGACGGGGACGTCCTTCCTGTGAAACCAGGAGGTGCTGGTTTGTCCACGCTGCTCACCGCAGCGCGAGACATGTCACCTGGACGGCCTGCCAGCGCACCCGCAGAAAACGTCGGCAATGTCTGGAGCCGATGCATCACAGTTTTAATCGGGTTCGGTGTGAGATCCGCCGCCAGCGGTTTGTTTGGGCCCTGCGTCAGGGGTGTTGGCTCTGGGCATCCAGCGGGACGAGACAGAAGCCATTGCGGACCAGATTGGAAAGAAACCACCGTAGGCGGGAAGGTGTAGCCTTGCCCGCAGAGTCGCGTTGCCTCGGACATCGTTGGCGACGCAGCAGGTCGCGTCGTACAGCCCCCGACGGTCAGCAGTCCCATACAAACGAGACCGGCCCATGGCATGTAAGTCGTCCGTCCCCCTGTCATACTCCCCCCTTTCACCACGGCTTCCGAGTCGCCAGGTTCATCTTTGGTATTACCGACTGCCACGGTGTATCGAACAGAAACAGGGGTTGCCGGATGTCGGAAGGGACGTCGTCGACGCGACGACGGTAGCAAGAAAAGACGCCAGCGGGTCAAGAAGCGATCAGATTAACAGTAGCCACCCCCCCCACCCCAGGCCCGGAAGGACCCGTCGGGACATTGCTGGAATAAACGCGCGCACTGAAGACACTGATGAAGGTACCTATCCATGAATTCGTCACCATCGTGTGAACGATACCCAAACAACTCTCCGTTACAACGAGGACACGGTTTCAATAAATTTGCATACAGTCCCATTGTTTGCTCTCCTCGCTTCACTACAAGACCCTCGTATTGTTATCTGGGATAACTGCATGCATCACCGGTGCATGGATCAGCGTGCCGAGGGTCGCCATTCTGGAAGCAATCCTCGCGATTGCCTCCAGCGACTCACGCAGCGCCTCCAATGCGACGCCTCGCTGCTGAGCTTTTCCTTCCAGCGCCTCGCACAACACCTCAAGCCGCCGCACAATGGTTATGACGGCCATCTCTTGAAATTCTGCGGATTGGGTACACGCACCCACGAACCCTTCGGCTTCGAGATCCGTCGATCTTTCCTTGCCACCTTCCTGCTGCCGCGTACGATGAGCCTGCACACGCGCCTCGATACGCAAGACAGCACTCTCGAGGCCCCGTAATTCAGAGTCTTTGGAATACGTCACCTGTTCGGCATTCCAGGCACTATCCATAGTCAAGGCCGGCAGACAGAATCGGACGAGATAACTATAGGAAAGGGGAAAGCTCAATTGGGCGCGCAAGGCTTCAATCCGCTCCCACTGCCCTCCGAAGGCGTTGTAGATCCTCGCGGACTCGTACAGCATGTGTGGACGAATACACTTTCCGACCGCTGCGGACATACGTTCTGCCAGCTTCACGACGACAGCATCCCCATGCTGGCTCCGTTCCAGGGCTTCAACCACTATACCGCCACGCCGAAAGCGTTCGCGGATCAACTCTCCCGCCACATACGTGATGGACCTCGCACACTGTTCAGCCCGTTGCACCAACGATTCCTGCCAATCGCCCGCGTACTCCAGCATCAGTCCTCCTACTGCGCTAGAAGGCCCAGATCACTCCCGCTGACCCACGAAACGCCGCTTGCCCAACAGATCCGAGGAAATCACGAGAGGCACTCAAGGAGAACAACCAGTGTTTGTCCAACGCCAAGACATACCCCAGCTCCGGACTAGCGACTTGCTTCTTGGAATTGAGCGGGTCTTCTTGGAATCGCAAGCCACCCACAATCGCAGAAGATTCATCCAGGGCTTTTACAAACCCCAAGTTCACAAAAATGATGCTCGAACGATGCGGGACCCAATGGCCTGGCTGAAATGACGGCACGACCTCATATCCCAGATTGCCATGAAGCCACCACCGATTCCCAAGATTCCAGGACGTGACCAACGCTCCGCGCAAGCCAGGATTCGATCGGTCTCCCGCATAGGGCACCTCACCCAATACGCGCACGCTAATCGACGGCAGCAGCTCTCGTTCTTCGGCCTGTTTCCGGAACCGCGCTAGAATTCCCACCTGGATCGACCTAGGATCGTCCATCGTCCCAGGATTGAGCGGACCTCGGAGCGACGTCCCACTGACCGTCAATTCCATATTTTCTGTGGCGCCATAGCGAATATCGTGAGTCGCCCGGAAGCGGCCACTCTCAGAGCCCGAATCATTCCGCGTGATGTCGGGACGGATCGCCGACTGGATCACCACCTGATCTGTGGGCACCGGGTAGGCGTCATCCAGAGACGTAGGGTAGCCCGGACTGATATTTACCGGGGAGAGTGCCATCACCACGTTGCCCCCCCAGGCATACGAGCCCCAGGGCCCCCGCAAGCGCCAGTAACCACTTCCTGCCTCCACGCATTAGTCCCAAGCTCCTTATAGGAATTGCACAACATAGAAGGTTGTTACCCTCGTATTACCGAAGGACCAAGGACAGGAAAGGCAGGAGATTTTGAATCGAGTAGACGTCAGGGCCAGAGGAGAGAAGATGTCAGTGTCACGCCCCCTGACAGATCCCTAATGGCCCATTCCAGGGACCATGAGCCAGGCACAATTCGCAAGGAGAGCCGTGGATCAGCGCGATCCATTGGCCGTGTGATCCAGATCAGGTGCTGAAACCACTTGTCGTTAGTGACAATTCCAAATCGTTCGCACATATGCCAGACCGCATCCTGCATCCCCGGGAGATCTCGTGTGATAAGATCGCCCGGCACATACTCCACAATCGCATAACACTCCCCCTGGATCGGTAGGTACGGCTGCATCCCCTTTAGCTGAGTCCTAAACTCCCGTTCCACATTCGTCCGCCACCGCATGAAGCGCTTCGTTGGATACCGGCGAATCCGGCCATCGACAACCAACAGCCCCGTCTGATTCTTCCCCGACGGACTCGTATCGTGATATTCCAATGTCAGAATACGGTCCAGGCCCCGTGTCGCCATGGGCTTTACCACTGTGGCTCCGAAAGCACGCAAGGTCGTGGGCCTCCGTTGCTGTGAACCTCGCCATTGACCGGGCCTCATGCACCAGCCCCCACGGCTAATACACCATACAGACTGTCGCCTCACGTCCACGTGTTCTGCCAACATATTGCATGCGCTCCTCGACTGCAAAGGCCCCACATTCCCGCTCTGGAATGATAAACACCACGCACTGGTAGCGACT
>Ga0268299_1003896_pt1 | contig 12685 bp, 10 predicted proteins | sample NOBtaG_FD_193484 | JGI IMG/M metagenome (GOLD analysis project Ga0268299, IMG submission 193484) | Activated sludge microbial communities from bioreactor in Nijmegen, Gelderland, Netherland - NOB reactor | ecosystem: Engineered > Bioreactor > Aerobic > Activated sludge | place: Netherlands...
CGCGGGGCCGATCGTGGAGAACGCGCCGGCGCTGGTGCGCTGGAATATGTCCAAGCACTATTTGCGCGAGTTGGCGGATGCGGGGCTGCCGGTGATCGCGAGCGCGTTCGTGGCGCCAGGCGGGGAGACGATCGATGCGCTGCGCGAGGCGCTTGGCGCGCGCGAGATCATCTTGAAACCGGTCTATGGCGGCGGCGGGTTTGGGCAGCGGCGCGTGGCGGCGGGCGAGCGCGGCGCGGAGATCGTGCCGGAGGGCGTGTTCGCGCAGCCGTTCGTGCCGGAGATACAGACCGAGGGCGAGGTGTCGCTGATCTACGTCGATGGCGCGTATTCGCATTGCGTGCGCAAGTCGGCGGCGCCGGACGGCTATCTCGTGCATGCGTATCACGGCGGCGCGGAGCATGCGTTCACGCCGGATGCGGCGCTGATCGCGGCGGCGGACGCGTTTGTTGCGACGTTGCCGGCGACGCCGCTCGCGTGCCGCATCGATCTTGTGCCGACGGCGCGCGGGCCGCTGCTGATGGAGCTCGAAGTGATCGAGCCGCATCTCTTCCCGCATTACGCGCCGCCGGAGTTGGGCGACCGGCTGGCGCGGGCGTGTTTGGGGCGCAGGCGATGAGCCGCCCTTGGGTGTTCATTGTCTTTGCCACGCTCATGGTCGTGATGTTCTCCACGCAGTCGTCTCACGGCTCTACGACAACGTGCGTCAACGACAGCTGCTACATGGGCGCGTCTACTTCATTTGCGGGCGTGATCGGATCGGCCTTGTTGGCGATGTTCGTTGGGAACTACCCACAGCAAGCGGGCGTGGCGATTGCGGACGAGCCGGTCAGGTTGTGGGAACGGGGCGTCGCATTTTTCATTGATTTTTGGGCGGTCCTCGCAGCGATGTCTCCTTTGACGACTATTCCGCTTTTGCTTGCGGAAGCCCACGCCACAGGCGCGTTTCGCTGGGCCTTCGAACGGGACTTCGCGCGCCCGACCGATTTTGCGCTCGCGATGCCCGGCGTCTTTGGGAGTTTCGCGGTGTTGTTCGGCTACTTCTACATTCACCCCAAGATCGGCCGGGCGACGTTGGGGTAGTACCTGATGGGGTTTCGTGTGGAGGGCGCGCCCGATGCGGATCCTCCACCGAACTTCGCGCTGAATGTGTTCCTGGGTTGGATCGGCCTTTGCCTATGGCCGATTTCGCTCATTGAAGCCGCGCGGCGGGAAGACAAGTTGTTTTGGTGGAATCTGCGCGCGCGGACGCGCGTCGTGCGCTACCTTTGACTGTGCATGGGTGAGTTAATCGATCGATGAAGGTGTTGCGGAACGTGGTGCTTGGCATTCTTGCGGCGGTCGTTGTGCTGGCGGCGGGCGCGGCAGCTTTGTTGTGGCGAGGGGACATTCCGTACGCGACGTTGGAAGAGCGTTACGCCGTGGCGACGTCGAAGTACGTCGATCTGCCGGGCGGGGTGCGGGCGCATTACCGGGACGATGGGCCGCGCGAGGCGCCGGTGGTCGTGCTGGTGCACGGCTTCGGGGATTCGTTTCTCTCTTGGGCGCCTTGGATTGATATTCTGGCGCGCGACTATCGCGTCATCACGGTGGACGTGCCGGGGCATGGGCTGACGCGCACGCCGCCGGGCTATGCGCCGAGCGCGGATGCGCAGGTCGCTTTCATGGAAGATTTCGCGGCGGCGACGCAGCTGCCGCCGTTCGCGATCGCCGGCAATTCGATGGGCGGCTCGATCGCGTGGCGCATGACGCTCGCGCATCCCGAGCGCGTACGCGCGCTGATCTTGATCGATGCGGGCGGTTTCATGCCGCCGCCGTCGAATGAGCCGCCGCCGCTCGCGTTCCGTTTGATCGGCTCGCCGGTGGGGCAGTGGTGGCTGAAGCATCTGGAGACGCGCCCGCTCACCAAAGCGTCGCTGCAATCGACGCTGATGGGCAATCCGCTGGTGACGGATGAGTTCATCACGCGCTGGGTGGATGTGCAGCGCGCGCCGGGGCATCGCGATATTCTGATGGCGACGATGGGCGGCGCGGGGGGCGCGGCCGATCCCGCAGCGCTCGCGACCATCTCCGTTCCGACGCTCATTCAATGGGGCGAGGGCGATCCGCTAATCGGCGTTTTTGCAGCGCGCCGCTTCAACGAAGCGATCCCGGGTTCGCGGCTGATCGTCTATCCGGGTCTCGGGCACATGCCGCATCTGGAGTCGCCAGAGCAAACGGCCGCGGATGCGCAAGCGTTTCTGCGCGAGGCGCTGGCGAACTAGCTGCGGGCTTTGGCGGGGGTGCGGGCGCCGCGCGGGAGGGCGGCGAGGAGGCGGATGAGCTCGGCCTGGGTTTTGACGTCGAGCTTGCTGTAGAGCGAGCGGAGCTGGCTGCGGACGGTTTCGATTTTCACGCGCCGTGCGGCGGCGATGGCGGGGATGCGCGCGCCGTCGAACAGGGCGCGGGCGACATGCGCTTCGGCCATCGAGATGTTGAGCATGGCCGCGATGACGGCCGGCTCGGCGCAGGGCGCTTCGGGATCGGCGATGGTCACGTAGAAGGTGCAGTCGCGCTGCGAGGGCGCGATCGAGAGAAAGAGCGGGCGGCCCTGGTCGCCGGTCAAAGCGATGTGGGCGGTGAGGCCGGCGCGCGCGCGGGCGAGCGCGCGGGCATAGACGGCGGCGAAGGCTGCGGCGCGGGGGCCAAGGCGGCCGGCGCGGATCGCGAGCGGGCCAGCCTCGGCGGTGAGCGCGCCGGCTTGCGCGTTGTGAAACTTCACCTCGCCTGCGCCGTTCAACACGAAGATCGCGAACGGCAAATGGTCGAAGGCGCCGGATACCGCGTTCGACGAGGTATGCGGGGCTGGGCCGCCCGACTTTGCAGATGACACTGGCGAACGGCGCGCCTTCACTGCGTACCTTACCCGGTTACCGCCAACACCCCTGCGTTGGCGTGTACTTGGAAACCGTAACGTTGACGGCGCACGCGAGAGAAGCCGCGATTATTTCGATGACCGATAGCAAGAAGACCAATACCGACCCCGCACCGCAGACCGACGCCTCGGCGCTCGACTGGACGGACCTGCGCGTGTTCCTGTTTGCATGCGAGACGGGATCGATCAGCGCGGCCGCCAAAGCGCTCGGGCTCTCACAGCCGACGGCGAGCCAGAAAATTCGCGCGCTCGAAGCTGTCGTCGGCACGCAATTGCTGATCCGGCGCGCCAACGGGATCTCGACCACGGATGCGGGCCGGCGCGTGCAGGAAGCGGCGCGCGCGATGCACCGCGAAGCGCGCGCGATCGAGCACGTCGCGCGCACGCCCGATCCGGAAGCGGGGCGCGTGCGGCTCGCGGCGCCGGACGCGATGGCGACGTTCTGGCTTGCGCCGCGGTTCGCGGCGTTCCGGCGCGTGCATCCGAACATCGCGCTCAGCGTGGATGCAGGGCTGTGGCCGGGCGATCCGCTGCTCGACGATGTGGAGCTGTCGTTGCAGTTCGACGAGCCGGGCTCAGAGACGGCGCATGTCGTGCATCATCTGTGCACGGTGCATTATGGCGTGTTCGCTTCGCCCGATTACATCGCGCGGCACGGCGCGCCGCAGACGTTTCATGAAATGTCGTCGCACGCGCAGATCCGGCACGTCGCGGCGCGCCGGCAACCGGAAACGTGGGCCGAGGACATCGCAAAGCTGAAGTCGCGCGACTCGCCGGTGTTCGAGACCAATTCGAGCGGGGCCGCGGCGTTGGCGATCCGAAGCGGCGTCGGGCTTGGGCTGTTGCCGACTTGGCTGCACACGCTGGCGCCCGACCTCATCATGCTGGGCGAGCCGGCGGCGTCGCTAAAGTTCTGGCTGACCTATCACCGCGATCTCATTGACGTGCCGCGCGCAGCGCGCGTGATCGCGTGGCTCAAAGAGCTCTACGATCCGGCGACGTATCCCTGGTTCAGCCACAGCTTCATCCACCCGCGGGATTTTGCGTGAAGTGTTAGAGCCAAGGCGGTCTTGGGAGGTCGCGGTAGGCTTGGCGGAGGGCGGCGGACCAGCCTTCGCGGACGGTGCGGAAGTAGGGGTCGTCATCGCCGATGCGCTGGCGCACCGCGATTTCCATTGAATCGCGGCGATAGACGAGGAGATCGGCGGGCAGGCCGACGGAGAAGTTCGAGCGGAGCGTTGAATCCATCGAGATCATCGCGAGCTTCACGCCGTCTTCGAGGGATGTGTCGTGTTTGGCGACGCGATCGAGGATCGGCTTGCCGTATTTGGTTTCGCCGATCTGGAAGTACGGCGTTTCGGGCGCGGCTTCGATGAAGTTGCCAGCGGAATAGACGTAAAACATGCGCAGGCGCCGGCCGGCGATTTGCCCTGAAAGAATGAGCGAGGCTTCGAACGCGTAGCTCTGCTGCGCGAGGCTCTCGGCATCCCGGTCATAGACGGCGCGGATCGCATCGCCCAACAGGCGGGCCGCGTCGAACATGCTTTTGACGTTGTGCAGTGTTTCGACCGGTTTGCCGTCGACGGGCTCGACGCCCGCGCCTTCGACGGCGCGCGCGATCACCGATTGGGTGATGGCGAGATTGCCGGCGGTCATGATGGTGATGACGCGATCGGGCGCCTGCACGACGTGCATCTTGGCGTAGGCGGCGATGTTGTCGGCGCCCGCATTGGTGCGGGTGTCGGACATGAGGACAAGGCCGTCCTTCAGGAAGAGGCCCACGCAATAAGTCATTTCTGGAATCGTCTCCGGGTCGCGCCGCTGGCTTTATAGAGGAGCGGTCAGCGCATGTAGAAGGCGGAAATCTCACCGCCGAGATCGGCTGTGCGGTCGATGATATCCGTCAGCCGCTCGTGCAGGCCAGCTTGGAAAATGTCGGCGATGCGGCCGTAGCGGAGTTCGGCGGCGATGGAGCCTGCGGCGCGGTGGCATTCGCCGCGGCGGCCGCCGTGGATGCGCGAGATTTCATCGAGGCTGGCAGTGATCTCATCGTAGCAGCGCCGCAGCGAGCGCGGCATTTCGGGGCGGAGCATGAGAAGCTCCGCGACATTCCAGGGCTTCACCTCTTCGCGGTACACCCATTGATAGGCGCGCACGGCGGAGACGGCGCGCAGCACGCTCGTCCACTGGTAATAGTCGAGCATGCCGCCGACGCCGGAGGATTCCTGCGGCAGCAGCACGTGATATTTCACATCGAGAATGCGAGCGGTGTTGTCCGCGCGTTCGAGGAAGACGCCGAGGCGCGTGAACCAGTAGATCTCGTTGCGGAGCATCGTGGTTTGGTAGGCGCCGGAAAAACGCGTCGTGACGGTGCGCACCCAGTCGAGCGTGTCGGGCAGCATGGCGGGCGCGAAGTCTTTCGGCGTCAGGCCGCGCGCGTGCAGCCACGCTTCGTTGACGGCGTCCCACATGTCGCGCGTCAGCGCGGTGCGCATGGCGCGCGCGTTGATGCGGGCTTTGTCGAGGCAGTTGAGGATCGAGGAGGGGTTGTCCGGCGCGCAGCAGAGATAGAGCGCGGCGCTCTCGGGCGTGACGTTCTCCCGCGTTGCGAAATAGGGCTCGTCGCAGCCGGCGGCGATCAGCACGGAGCGCCACTCTTCCGCTTCGCTGGAAAGGCCGGCCATCAGCTGCGCGGCCTCGATCAAGCGCGCGAGATTGCCCATGCGCTCCATGTAGCGCGCGAGCCAGAACATGGAATCCGCGGCGCGGGCGAGCATCAGCCTTGGCCCTGCGACTGCGATTGCCACTGCGTTTGCGGGCGCAGGACCCAGGTGTCTTTGGTGCCGCCGCCTTGGCTCGAGTTCACGACGAGCGAGCCTTCGCGGAGCGCGACACGGGTGAGGCCGCCGGGCACGATGCGCACGCCATCGGCGCCGGAGAGCACGAAGGGGCGCAGATCGATGTGGCGGGGGGCTGCGCCAGTTTCGACGAAGGTTGGGCACGTCGACAGCGCGAGCGTTGGTTGCGCGATGTAGTTGGCGGGGAGCGCTCGCAGTTTCTTTGCAAAGTCGGCACGCTGCTTTTTCGATGCGTGCGGGCCAACGAGCATGCCGTAGCCGCCCGAGCCGCGCGTTTCCTTTACAACGAGCTCTTCGAGGTGATCGAGCACGTAAGCGAGGGCGCCGTCGTTGGCGCAATCCCAGGTCGGCACGTTGTTCAAGATCGGCTCTTCACCGAGGTAGAACCGGATCATCTCCGGCACGTGCATGTAGACGGCTTTGTCATCGGCGACGCCGGCGCCGACGGCGTTGGCGAGCGCGACATTGCCGGCGCGATACGCCTCCATCAGCCCCGGCACGCCAAGCATGGAATCCGGGTTGAAGGCTTTCGGATCGAGGAAGTCATCGTCGATGCGGCGATAGATGACATGGACGGGTTTGAGCCCATCGGTGGTGCGCATGAAGACGCACGCGTCTTTGACGATCAGATCGACGCCTTCAACGAGTTCAACGCCCATCTCGTCTGCGAGGAAAGTGTGTTCGTAATAGGCGCTGTTGTATTGGCCGGGCGTGAGCACGACGACGGTTGGTTCGCCGTTGCCGTTTGGCGGCGCGACAGAGCGCAGCGTGCGCAGCAAATGTTCGGGATAGCGCGCGATCGGCTCGACGCCCGCCTTGGCGAAGAGATCGGGGAAGAGCCGCATCATCACGGAGCGGTCTTCCAGCATGTAGGAGACGCCGCTGGGCGTGCGGCAATTGTCTTCCAGCACGTAGAAATCGTTCGGGCCGGTGCGCACCAGATCGATGCCTGCGACGTGCGTGTAAACGCCGCCCGGCGGGGAGACGCCTTCCATCAGCGCGCAATAGGCCGGGTTCTTCAGCACCAGGTCTTCGGGGATCTTGCCGGCGCGGATGATCTCGCGCGGGCCGTAGACGTCGGCGAGGAATTTGTTGAGCGCGTTGACGCGCTGGATGAGGCCGCGCTCGAGGTGCGCCCATTCGGCCGCATCGATCACGCGGGGAATGATGTCGAACGGGATGAGGCGCTCGGGATCGCCGCCCTCGGTGTAGACGGCGAAGGTGATGCCGATGCGGCGGAACAGGCGCTCGGCCTCCTCGCGCTTGGCGCGGAGCGTGGCGGCGGGCGTTTGCTCTAGCCAGGCCGCGATCTGGGCGTAGGCGGCCCGCACCTCCCCGTCGGCCCCGTTCATCTCGTCGAAAATCTCGCGCATGCGCTCCCGCCGCTTGGGCTGCGATGATGGGATGCGTCTGCCGCCAAAGCGAGCACATCCACCGCCGCCACTATGCCAGCGCAACGGCTCGCGCCTAGATTTGTTGCTTCAAATTCAGGTGGGCGCCCGAAATTCGGGCGCGGCGGGCTAGCCGCCCTTCTGCTCTCGACCACGGGCCATGACGCCTTCACGGGCGGCGGCGACTTCTCCGGGGGCGACCTTGGCGTTGCGCGGGCCGGTGGTGGCTTTTTCGTGCGCGATGGAGGAGCCGAAGCTTTGGGCGAAGCCTTCGTCGATCAGGCGCTTGTAGTCCTGCACGGCGGCGGGCGGGACCGAGGCAATGTCGGCCGCGAGTTTGAGCGCGGCGGGCACCAACTCTTCGGCCGGGACGATCCGGTTGATGAGGCCCCAGTCGAGCGCCGTTTGCGCGTCCACGAAATTGCCGGTCAGCGAAATTTCCTTGGCGCGCGAGATGCCGACCATGCGGGAGAGTTTTTGGCTGAGCCCCCAGCCGGGGAGGATGCCGACGCGCGCGTGCGTATCGGCAAAGCGCGTGTTCGGGCTGCCGAGGAGAATGTCGCACGCGAGCGCGACTTCGAAGCCGCCGGTGATGGCCGCGCCGTTGATGGCGCCAATCACCGGTTTGCGACAGCGCTCGATGGCGAGCACGGGATTGCGTGCGGGCGAATCTGAGTTTGCGTCTTCCGAGATCGAGCCGCCGGCGCCGAGTTCCTTGAGATCGAGCCCTGCCGTGAAGGCGCGCCCCGCGCCTGTGAGAACGACGGCGCGGATATCATCATCGGCATCGACCGCGACCATCGCTTCCGCGAGCCGCACGCGCACTTCGCGCGAGAGCGCGTTCATCGCTTCGGGGCGGTTCAACGTGACGAGGGCGACGCCGCCGTCGCGCTTTTCGGTCGTTACAACTGTCATTGTGGTGTGATCGCCATTGGGTGTTTGGGTTCGTAGAGATCGAGTTCGGCGCCGCCGGGCAGCGTCATACGGGTGACGAGGCCGTAGCCTTGATCTTTTACCGGCGTGAAGCGCGCGCCCTTCGCGGAGAGGCGCGCGATTTCGGCTTCGACGTTATCGGTCATGAAGCAGACTTCTTGTTTGCGCGCGTCGGCAGCGGTTGGGTGCACGCCCATTTCAGCGGGCGGCACGGCGAAGATCAGCCAGCCATCGCCGGCATCGACATGCGCAAGGCCAAGAGCGTCACGGAGAAACGCGCGGTCCTTCGCTGGATCGGGCGTGAAGATCAGCGTGTGCGTGCCGATGATGGCCATGCTGCATGCTCCTTCGGTCAGAAGGTCGGGAAATCCGCGAAGGCTTCTTTGAGGTCGCGCTTCATGATTTTGCCGTTGGCGTTGCGCGGCAGGTTGTCGGGCAGGAACGCGATCTTCACCGGCACTTTGAACGCGGCGAGTTGCGTGCCGACGTGCTGGCGCAGTTCTTGTTCGGTGGCGTCCATGCCGGGCTTCAGGTGAACGACGGCTGCAGGTTCTTCGCCGAGAATCTTGTGCGGCAGGCCGATGACGGCGGCGTCCATCACGCTCGGATGCGTGTAGAGCGCGTTTTCGACTTCGACGCAGTAGATGTTCTCGCCGCCGCGGATCAGCATGTCCTTGGCGCGATCGACGATGTAGATGAAACCTTCATCGTCGATGCGCGCGAGATCGCCGGTTTTTACCCAGCCATCGACGAACGTTTCCGCCGTTGCTTCGGGCTTATTCCAATAGCCGCGCACGACGGTGGGGCCTTTGTACCAAAGTTCGCCCACTTCGCCGACCGGCAGCTCCTTGCCTTCGAGGCTGACGATTTTCGCTTCGCCCGTTGCGCTCGGCACGCCGCAGCTCGAGGGTTTGCGGATGTAGTCTTCGCCGAAATTCGTGGTCGCGGTCGCGCTCGTTTCCGTCATGCCCCAGCCTTGGCCGGGCTGCACTTTCGGGAAGCGCTCTTGGATGCGCTTGACGAGATCGGGCGCGGAGGGCGCGCCGCCGTAGGAGAGCACTTCGAGAGAAGAGAGGTCGTAATCGTTGAACTTCGGGTGCTCGAGGATTTGCCACGCGATCGTGGGCACGCCGCCAGCGGAGTTGATCTTCTCGTTTTGAATGAGTGGGAGCGCGGCGTCCGCGTCCCAGCGGCGCTGCATGACGATTTTGCCGCCGCCCATCGCGTTCGGGATCATCACGGCAAAGCAGCCGGTGGCGTGGAAGAACGGCACCGAAAGCAGCGTTGCTTTCTTCGGCGCGTTCGGATCGGCGGCGGGCGGGGCCTCGCCGCGCCGGAGGAACGAGCGCGCTTGACCGCTCGCGGCGTTGAACATGTTCGAGATGATGTTCCGGTGCGAAATGATCGCGCCCTTGGGCTTACCGGTGGTGCCCGAGGTGTAGAAGATCGTGACATCGTCATCGGCGGCGAGCGGCACGTCCGGCACGGGGCCTTCGGCGATCTTGCCGTAATCGTTCGGTGAACCGATGACGCTTTCGAGCGGCGTGACGAGCGGGTGCGCGGGCTCTTCGGTGAGGCGGCACACGTAAATCTTCTTCAGCTCGGGGCACGCATCGACGTGCTCGCGCACGCGCTCCCAGCGCTCGGCGTCGACGATCAGAACCTTCGAGCCGGAATCTTGCAGGCCGTATTCGAGCTCAGGGCCCGTCCACCACGCATTGAGCGGCGTGACGATCGCGCCGGCGATGACGCCCGCCCAAAACGCGATTGGCCAATCGGGCAGGTTGCGCATCACGATGGCGACGCGGTCGCCCTTCTTGACGCCATCGGCGATGAGTTGGTGCGCGAGCTTGATCGCGGCGGCGCGGTAGCCGTCATACGTCACGCGCTCGTTTTCATAGACGAGCGCGTCGTGCCCAACGTGCGCGGCCGTCATCGCGAAGACGTCGCGCAGCGTCTGCGGCGCGTTCTTCCAGGCTTTGAGCTTCACGCCGCGGACGGTGACTTCCTCGGTTTCGAGGGGCGAGCCCGGCGCGGTCAGCATGGCGTGGGCCTGCTGGATCGACATGGCGGGGAAGTTCGGCGGCAGGGACGTCATATCGGCGCGTTTCCTCGGAGTTTGCGCGGCTTGGCGCCGCGCGTGTTTCCCGCCCTTAGAAGCACGCCGCAGGGCAAGCGGGCAACGGGCGCCCCGAGGGCGGCGGACGATTTAGTTACGAACTGTTAACCTCACTTGCGGGTCACGCGCCCGTGAGGCAATCCTCCTCTAAATACAGAGGGGAAAGCGCATGGCGGCGTTCGATCTGGCGGGGCTGAGGGATCGGCTCCTGGCGTTCGCGCGCGGCGTGCCTCAGGCGATTGGGTGGGAGCAGAACCGCAACGCCGTGCTCGCGGCGGCGGTGGCGCTGGTGACTGGGCTTTGGGGCGGCGCGGTGCTCGCGCGCGTGGGCTCGGGCGAGGGCGGGATCGCAGACATCGCCGCGATTGGCGCCGCCTCTGGCCCTGAAGTGATGCGCGCCGCCAACGCGCCGCGCGCGCCCCGGCAAAACATCGAGGGCATGGCGTGGATCAACACGCGCATTGACACATCCGGTTCCGCGCCGCGCGCGTGTATCGAGTTTTCGCGCGAGCTTTCGGCGGAGCCGAACGTCAATTTCGCGGACTACATTTCGCTCGATCCGGCCGTTCCGTTTCAGGTGGAGCGCTCGGGCACGCTTTTGTGCCTTGCTGGTTTGCCGTTCGAGCCGGAGCGCCAAGTTACGATCCGGCAAGGGCTGCCGGCTGCGAATGGCGAGCGAACGGAGCGCGACGAGACGTTCACGCTCTCGTTCGGCGACCGGCCCGCTTATGTCGGCTTTGCCGGCAATGGCGTGATCTTGCCGCGCGCTGAGGCCGATGGCCTCGCGATCGAGACGGTGAACGTTTCCAAGCTCGATATCGAAGTGCTGCGCGTGCCGGACCGGATCTTGTCGCAGCGCTCGGTCGAGATCGGCGAGAGCTTCGATGAAGGCTCGTGGGGCTGGTGGGGCGAAGGCGACGATGTTGGCGTCAAAGTCTATGAGGGCGAGATCGATGTCGCGCTCAATTCTTGCCCCGATCGGCCACAGGATCGCGGCTGCAACCGGCGCAATCAGGGCGTCACCACGGTGTTCGCGCTTGGCGCCTCGCTGCGGGACATGCGGCCAGGCGCGTATATCGTGCGCATCCGCGACGATAGCCCGGGCGCGGGCGCCAACGGGCAGGACAATGACCGCCCTGCGTTCGCGTTCCGCTGGATCATCTACACCGACACGGCGCTGCAGACGTTCGAAGGCGCGACTGGGATGGATGTCGTTGCGCGCTCGCTCCGGACGGCGCGCCCGCTCGCCAACGTCACGCTCACGCTGATCGCGGAGAACAACGAAGAACTGGCGCGCGCCCGCACGAACGCCGATGGCCTGGTGCATTTCAACAAGGCGCTGTTCGAAGGCGAAGGGCCGGCGCGCGCGCGTTACGTGATGGCGTATGGCGCGGGCGGGGATTTTGCGGCGCTCGATCTCAATCGCGGGGCGCTCGATCTCACCGATCGCGGCATCGATGGGCGCCAGACGCCCGGCGATGTGGACGCTTATCTCTATACGGAGCGCGGCGTTTATCGCCCCGGCGAGCGCGTCCGGTTGATCGGCCTGGTGCGCGATCCGGCGGGCCGGGCGCTGACAGACCGGCAATCGACGCTTGTGGTTTATCGCCCGAACGGCACCGAAGCGCGCCGCACGCGCCTTGCCGAAGCGCGCGAAGCGGGCGCGGTGGCGCAAAACATCGCGCTCGATCGCTCGGCGCCGCGCGGGATGTGGCGCGCGGAGCTGCTCGTCGATGGGCAGGATGCGGCGGCGGGCAGCGTTTCGTTTTCGGTCGAAGATTTCGTGCCGCAGCGCTTGCGCGTGCGGATGAGCGCGAGCGAAGCGGCGCTGCGGGCGAACCAGCAGCGCGCGATCGCGGTGCAGGCGGACTTCCTCTATGGCGCGCCGGGCGGCGGGCTTGCGGTGGAGGCCGAAGCGCGCGTCACGGTCGATCCCAATCCGTTCCCGGAGCAGCGCGGCTTCCAGTTCGGCCGGGAAGACGAAAGCTTCTCCGAGCGCATGATCCAACTGCCGGGCACGACGACGGACGGCACAGGGGCTGCGCAGCTCGTGTTTGCGCTCACCGATGTGGCGGCGACGACGCTGCCGCTGCGCGCACGCGTGGTTGCGAGCGTTGCCGATCCGGGCGGGCGCGTGGTGCGTGAGAGCTTCACGATGCCGGTGCGGCTGTCGGACGCTTATGTGGGCGTGAAACCGCAGTTCGAGAACCGCAGCGTCGGGCGCGGTCGCCCGGTTGCGTTCGATGTGATCGCGATGAGCGCGGCCGGTCAGCGCACGGCGCTGCAGAATGTTGCGTGGCGCATCGTCGAGGAAGACTGGAGCTACGATTGGTATTTGGAAGGCGGCACGTGGCGCTGGCGGCGCACGGGGCGCGATATCCCGATCGATGGGGCGACCATCGCGGTCGGCGCGCGCGGGGCGGTGATCTCGCGTGAGCGGCTGCGCGATGGGCAATACCGGCTCATCCTC
>Ga0268299_1003897_pt1 | contig 12680 bp, 9 predicted proteins | sample NOBtaG_FD_193484 | JGI IMG/M metagenome (GOLD analysis project Ga0268299, IMG submission 193484) | Activated sludge microbial communities from bioreactor in Nijmegen, Gelderland, Netherland - NOB reactor | ecosystem: Engineered > Bioreactor > Aerobic > Activated sludge | place: Netherlands...
GGGGGGGGGGGGGCGGGGGGCCCCCCCCCCCCCCCCCCCCGTTTTTCGCGGGGGTCACGGGAACTGCGGCATGACATGCCGCGTTAGAGGCAAGATAACACAACGCGTCAGTCCGTCAAGCGTTTTATTTTGCAGACACACGTTTGCCCGATGCGGAACCGTTTTCCCCAGTCAGGAAGGTCAAAAGATGTGCTTGACACGCTGTTTTACCAGTGGGAAAGTGGCCCCAGTCATAAAGAAATTCACGGCCTGGCAGAACGGCTAGACGGTTCTGCCTTTGCCATTTTGGGGTCTTCACAGGATCAAATCCGTTGCGGATGTTACGTTTCCATAGCTCTGTTTCAGCCATATTGTTGATGGCCGTCGGCCTCTGGCTCGGAATCCCGGCCGGCGCTTCGGCCCAGATCAGCGTCGGCCGGTCGGAGTGGAATGTCACCGGCCCCATACCGGCGGCGGAACTCCAGATTGTCGAGCAGCAGCTCGCCGAAGTCGCCGGGAGCGCCAACCTGAAGCTCGTCTCCATCGGCCAGTGCCCGGAAACCTCATGCACAATGGCGTCGCTGGCGTCTGGACTCTCAAGGTACCTCTACCTTGAGCTCCAGGATACCGAAGATCGCGGCATGCGGGTCCGCCTGCGGGTCGTGGACGCCCTGAACAGCCGGCCGCTCGCCACCCGGTCCGTCTATATCCAGAAAAACGACCGCCGGGGCACCAGGTCCGCCCTCGAAGTCACGGTGCGGGACGTGGCTTTCCACCTGTTCGGTCCTCCGGTACCTGATTCCCTCCGGGCCGACGCCGCCCGCAAGGCCGGAAATTCCCCGGCAGCCCCCGCCGCCCCCCAGCCCGCATGGGCCGGCTCGCCGCCGCAGCAGCCGGACGTCGTGAAACCTGCTCCAGAACCGGAGGTGATTCCGGTCCGGGCTGAAGCAATCCGGGAACCGGCACCGGAACCGGTCCGCGAAACTCCCGTTATTCAGGAAGCAGCCCCGCGTCCCGAACCTGTCTCCGAACCGGTGTATGCCGCTCCGCCTCCCCCAGCGCCGGAACCCGAACCGGAACCCCAGCAGGAACCCGTTCCGGCCGCGCCCCCGCCCCGTACAGATACGATCATTCCCGACAAGATCGACATTCCTTACCTGCCGTAAGGGGGTAAGATCCTGTCTGCCGGGCGGAGTTGCCCCGGCGGAAGGAGAACCTTTCATGCGGCTTTCGGACTACGCCACCGGCATGGCCCGTTACAACCAGTGGATGAACGGAAAGGTCTACGCCGCTGCGGCGGAGCTCTCCGACGCCGAACGCAAGCGGGACCGGGGGGCGTTCTTCGGCTCCATCCATGGGACGCTCAATCACCTCTATATCGGCGACCGGGCCTGGCTGTTCCGGTTCAGGGGCTGGCCGCTCGACTTCAAAGGCCCCAGAGATCAGCCGTTCTCCGATTTCGGACGGCTCCAAGAGGCGCGCGTCCGGCTGGATGGAGAAATCATCGAATGGGCTGCTTCCGTCAGGGACACGTTCGGCGACTCGCCCTATTCCTTCTACAGCGTGACCTACGGAAAGCACCTGACGCTTCCCGGCTGGGCCACGGTCGTACAGATGTTCAACCACCAGACCCACCACCGGGGACAGGTCACGACGCTGCTCACGCAGGCGGGCAAGGACGTTGGCGTGACCGACTTCCCGTGGATGCCCTGCTGGACGGAGACGGCCGGGACCTGAGGCGGGAAATCCTACAGCTCGCCGGCGTCGGTCTGGACCCCTGCCTCTTCGCGGACGCCGGCGGGGCGGACGACGCCGGGGCCGAGGAGGTCGGCGCCGGAGGTGTCCTCGATGACGAACTTGAGGCGGGTCTGGATCTGGGTGAGCCGCTTCTGGTCGCGGATCTTGTGGCCGAAGATGTCGGTCACGTAGAACGCGTCGTCCACCCGTTCCTTCTTTGTGGTGATCTTGGCGAGGTGGATCGAGAGACCGAGGTCCGCCATTTCCTGCGACACGGCGTGCAGGAGTCCCAGCCGGTCCCCGGCCGTAACGTCGATAATGGTATGCTCGCGGGAGCTGTCGTTATCCACCCGGATCTTGACCGGAATCTGGAACGGGATCGGGTTTGAACGCATCCCCTGCTGGCTCTGCGCCAGCAGGTTCGGCACGCGCTTCCGCCCGGAAAGGACCTCATCGAGCGTCTTCTCGAGCCGGTCCCACTGCTTCGGGTTGTCCGTGTATTTCCCGTACGGGTCCCGGAGCCAGAACACGTCGAACACGGAGCCGTCGCGCCGGGTATTGATGTTCGCCGACATGATTGAGAGGCCCAGCGCCGAGAACGTACCCGTTAGCTTGGCGAATAGCCCCTTTGCATCGAGCGTGAAAATCGCCACCTCCTGGTACGGCGTGCCGGGGACATCCCGGCGGAACATCCAGAAACTCTTCTGCCCGAACGGCGCCCCGGAATCGTCGCGGAGGTTCGCCGGCAGGCCCGCCTTCACGCTGAGCAGGAACCGGGTGTGCTCGACCATCTCCTCGCCGCCCGTGGCGAAGAAATACCGCATCGGAAACAGCGAGAGTTCCGTCTCGATGTCCGGTCCCGGGAACTCCGGATAGAGGTGGTTCAGGATGAACGTCGAGGTCTTGGCGAGTTCCCGCTGCACGTCGCTCTCGTCGTAACGGCCCTTGTCGATGGCGACGGCCGTCACCTCGTGGAGCCGCTTCGTGAGCTTGTGCTTCCACTCGGTCCAGAGATCGGGACCCGTGCCCCGGATGTCGCAGACCGTGAGCACGTAGAGCATGTCGAGCATCTCGCGGCGGCCGCACATGGTCGCGAACAGCGATATCTGGTGCGGGTCGTTGATGTCCCGCTTGAGTGCCACATGCGAATAGTCGAGATGCTTCAGTACCAGCCATTCGATGTCGTCGATATCCTGCGGCGGAAGGCCCATCCGCGTGCAGGCAGTGCGGGCCTTTTCAGCCCCCTTCACGGCGTGATTTCCGCCCATGTTCTTGCCCACATCATGGAAGAACAGCCCCAGTGCGAGCACATGCGGCCGCTGGCAGCCCTGAGCCAGGTCGCAGATCTCGGGATAGTCCTTCCGGTAGTGTCCGAGCGTGAAGTGACGGAGGTCCTTCATGCAGAAGATCGTATGAACGTCCGTCGTGTAGACGTGGTAGGCGTCGTGTTGCACATGGCATGAAATCGTCCGCCATTCGGGAAGGATCCTCGAAAGCAGCCGCAGCGCATGCAGGTCCCAGAGGATGTGCCAGAGGCGTGTCTGGCCGATGAAAAGATCCCGGAAGGCATGCTGGGCGGCCGGTATGACCGACAGGTCCGCGCCGCCCGTAAGGCTGTTCAGGTAGATCTGCTCCTTGGCGACCCGCGACACCTCGCAGTTCATTTTCTGGGACCAGACAAAAATCTCGACCATGGCCTCCGGGCGGCGATCCACCACCTCGCGATCGGCGAAGGCCAGTTCGCCGTTCACGAACCGGATGCCGTCGGCGATGGTCTTGGGCCGGCCGAACCGGGCCTTGATCCGCGCGCCGATCGAAGCCGACCGGCCGTAGGCGGTAATCCGCTCGGTGGACCGGATCACCGTGTCGTTGACCGCGTTCGCCATCAGGTAGAAGCGGCGCATGAACCGCTCCACACCGCGACGGCCGTCCTCGTCCTGATAGCCGAAATATCTCGCCACCTGCTCCTGGAGCTCGAATCCCAGCCGGTCCGCCTTGCCGGAATTCGTGAGATAGTGGAGCTCGTTCCGGGTGCGGAGCATGAAGTCGTGGGCGCGCTGGATCTGGAGCAGCTCCGCCTGGTTCAGCATGCCCTTGCCCGCCAGTTCCTCCAGCGTCCGGATACCAAACTTCACATAACCCAGCCAGAGCAGCACCTGAACGTCGCGCAGACCGCCGCGTCCTTCTTTCACGTTGGGTTCCAGCAGGAAGACGGAATCGCCGTATTTCTCGTGCCGCTTGCGCATAAGCCCGCACTGGAGATCGACGAATTTGTCCGCGGCGTCACGCAGGGATTTGGCCAGAATCTGCTTTTCGTATTTTTCGTACAGCGTCCTGTCGCCGGCCAGGAAGCGCGAGGAAATGAGCGCCGTGCGGACCGTTTCGTCCGTCTTCGCAAGCTGGTCGCAATCGGCGAGGCGACGAACGGAATGGCCCACGTCAAACTTGAGATCCCACAGCCAGAAGACGACCTTTTCGACAAATTTGGCGAGCGGCTCCGCATTCCTGTCCTCGCCGACAAACTGGATATCGATGTCCGACAGGGGGCTGCGCTCGCAGCGGCCGTATCCGCCGATCGCCATCAGACACCAGTTCTGAGGCCTAACTGCGACGGCCCTGCCCGCTTCCTCGACCAGATAGGTCAGCAGACGGTCGATCATCTCGGCATGAAGCCCGGCCACAAACTTTCCCGAAGCCCCGGCCTCATGAGCCTTACGGATCACCGCCCGGCAATCAGCGAGGAAACGGCTCGCAGCGGCTATGGGCCCGCCGCCGCTGGCGGCAGCGGTGTCGAGCGGCGGCATGACGACCGCGACGTCCGCAGCCGGGCGTTCGGGGTCTTCACGGTCCAGATCACGCCATTCGAGGGGAAGCAGCGAATCGCTGCCGGTTGTTTCCGCTGTCAGTGCCATCGTTTCCCGCGGAAGCCCTCCGTCTCACCTGCCGGAAGGCCATCTGCCGCTCCAGTCTGTCCGTTCCGGCGGGCCGGAGTCCATGCCACCGACTGCCCGTGCCCTTCCGGCGTGTGGAATCGGCTACACTTCAGGACGTGCCGAATTCCCGACGAAAACTGCTGCAATTCACAGGTGCGGCGACAGCGCTATGGGCCTTTCATGACGGCCTGTGGCGGCCTTCACACGCGAAGCCTTCCGCCGGTCCGCCGAAGATTCCCAGAACCCCGTCAGCCCGGCCGGTCAACGTCACTTCGGTCACCTATACCCAGTCAGAGGGCTATTCGCGTATCGTCATCGAATGTGACGGCGAGCCGTCCGTCCGGATGGAGGAGCTTCCGAAGGACCCCGTCAACAACAAGACCGACCGGGTGCTGGTGGATCTCAAGGCTGCCAGGCTCGGAAAAACCGTTCCGGCCGAAATGAAAATCGAGAAAGGTATTCTGCTCGGCGTCCGGACCGGTCAGTTCGACCGGGAGACCGTGCGGATCGTCCTCGACTTTTCCGAGATGAACAAGGTCGGCCTGACGAAACTATTCGACCCGTTCCGGATTGTCCTCGATATCGACGGCCGCCAGATCGGAGACCTGATCGGCGCGGGTGCTACAGGAGACCTTCCCGAAGCAGCAAAGGAGGGAGAGCCCGATTCGGACGCCCTTGCCGCCCTGCTTCCGGGACCGAAGATCTCCCCTGCCCTGCCGCCGAGACCTGATATCGCCGGAAAGCCCCGGAAGAAATTCCGCGTTATTCTGGATCCGGGGCACGGGGGCAAGGACCCCGGCGCGGTCGGCCCGAAAGGGTTGCAGGAGAAAACCATCGCCCTGCGGGTCGCCGACCGCACAGCCGAACTGCTGTCCTCCGCCGGATACGACGTCCAGCTCACCCGGACCGGCGATCGGTTCCTCGAACTGACCGAGCGCACCGCTTTCGCCAACAAGAAAGGCGGCGACCTGTTCGTGTCGATCCACTGCAACGCCGCGAAGAACCGTGAAGCCAGGGGCGTCGAAACCTATTACCTGAATCCCAAGGCCGATAAATCGCGGGCGCTTCTGATCGCCAAGGAAAACTTCTCAAGCCTCGAGGCCGTGCAACGTACCGGCGACAGCTTCGCCGATGCCATCCTGTCGGATCTCGCCTTCAGCCTGAAGGAAGGGGAATCCCGCGAACTCGCCGAGGTGCTTCTCGGCGGCCTGTGGGGCGGTGCCTCCGGATTTCCCGGCACGCAGAACCGGGGCATGGGACATGGGCCGCTTTATGTGCTGATCGGAGCCCGGATGCCGTCATCGCTCGTCGAGCTGTCGTTCATCTCGAATCCGCAAGAAGAAAGGCTGCTCGGCGATACGGACTACCAAAGCGCGCTGGCTCAAGGACTCGCAACGGGTGTGGCGGGTTATCTCGAAAAAACCGCCGGCGCGAAAGGCGGCTGAAAAAGGGAACAGCGGCTCCTTCCGGATGCCGCCGTCCCGTTGTTCCGGAAAATCCGCTTATTCCGCGCGGTCCAGGTAGGTGCCTTCACGAGTATCGACGGTGATGACGTCATCGACGTTCACGAACTGGGGAACCTGAACGATCAGCCCAGTCTCGGTCTTCGCCGGCTTCTTGGAGGCCGATACGGTCGCGCCCTTGAGCGGCGGGTCCGTCTCGACGACCTTCAGGTTCATCTTGTTCGGCGGAGTGATCTGGATGGCCTTGCCTTCGTAGTAGGCGACCTGCACCTTGAGACCGGCCAGCAGGTAGTTCACCACTTCGCCGAGCGTTTCCGCGTCGAACTCGAACTGGTCGAAGGTTTCCGAGTTCATGAAGTGGTACGTTCCCTGATCCTCGTAGAGGAACTCGGCCTCGATGCGGTCCAGGAATACCTGTTCGAGCCGCTCGTCGGGGCGGAACCGCTGGTCGAAGGAGTTACCCGAAACCACGTCGCGCATCCGGGTCTGGATCATGCCCCGAAGGTTGCCCGGGGTGTGGTGATGGCGTTTCATCACAAGGCAGAGCTTCTTTTCGTACTCGACCAGCATACCGGGACGGAGATCTATGGCTGCGATTACGGACATGACTGACAACTCCGGTTTCTATCAGACCGCAGGACCGGGCGTCTCATGCCCGGCAGGCGGCAGGAAATAACGGCGCAAGCCTTTAGTTTGGGGAGCTTGGCACGTCAACTCCGGGTGAATAGGCTCCCGTCTGCCGGAAACAGGCGCCCATAGGGGAGACACAAGAGAATCATGCTGCTCAGCGAGCTGCCGAAGCGAAACGCCAAGCTGGATCCGGATCTGATCGCCGCCGTGGAACGGGACCGCCGGATCACCAACCGCGAATGGTACGCCCGGGTGCTTGCCCAGGCGAACTGGCTGAAGGCGAAGGGAATCGGCCCCGAGAAACGGGTCGCTGTCCTCTCCTACAACCGTTCGGAGATGCTCGAACTCTATTTCTCTATCCCCACGGTCCAAGGCGTGATCGTCCCGGTCAACTACCGTTTGAAGGCCTACGAGCTCGAATACCAGTTCAAGGACGCGGAAGTCGACATCCTGTTCGTCGAAAAATCCCTCTGGCCCGAAGCCCGGGCGGCTGCCGCAAAATCCGGCCGGAAGATCCAGGTCGTGGGGCTCGATTTCGATGGCGATGACGGTGTTCTTCCCTATACCCTGACGGTGAGCGGGCCGCCCCTCCGGGAGATCCCCGTCTTCAGCGAACAGGAAACGGCGCTCCATGCCTATACTTCCGGAACTACCGGACGCCCCAAAGGCGTGCTCCTCACCCACCGGAACATCCTCGCGAACTCCTGGACGGGATGCATCGAGAAGCGCATCTATCCCGGCGAAAAGCTGCTCCACTCGGCACCCCTGTTTCACCTTGCCGCAATCTCGTCATTCTATTCGACGGCGCTCATCGGCGGATCCCACGTCTTCCTGCCGCAATTCGAACCCAAGGCGGTCGTGGACGCGATCGAACGGGAAAAGATCACCTTCGCCCTGTTCGTCCCGACGATGATCAACATGCTGCTCGAGATGCCCGGCATCGAGCAGCGGGATTTCTCTTCCCTCAAGGTCATCTCCTACGGCGGGTCGAGCATCCCGGTCGACCGGCTCCGCAGGGCGATCGAGGTGTTCAAGTGCGGCTTCGTCCAGGGTTACGGACAAACCGAGGCCGCGCCGATCATGACGGCGCTCCGGCCCGAGGATCACGTTCTGGACGGCCCGGAATCGAAACGGCTCGCCTCTGCAGGGCGCGATGCCGTGGGCTGCGAGGTTCGTGTCGTCCGCCCGGACGGAACGGACGTCAGGCCCGGCGGCGAGGTCGGCGAGGTGATCGGCCGGGGCGACAACATCATGAAGGGTTACTGGAAAAGACCCGAAGCCACCGCTGAAACCATCCGCGACGGGTGGCTTCACACGGGCGATCTCGGATGGATCGACGAGGACGGATACATCTATATCGTCGACCGCCTGAAGGACATGGTGATCTCCGGTGGCGAGAACATCTATCCCCGTGAAATCGAAGAGTTGCTCTATCAGCATCCCAAGGTGCTCGAAGCCGCCGTTTACGGCATCCCTGACCCCAGGTGGGGAGAGAAGGTAATCGCGGCTGTCGTGCCAAGGGCCGGGCAGACGCTCGTGGCGGACGAAATCGTACAGTTCTGCAAGGAGAATCTGGCCAGCTACAAGAAACCCCGTGAGGTCCTGGTGCTGGACACCCTCCCCCGGAATGCCTCCGGCAAGGTCCTGAAGACCGAGCTCAGGGCCCGTCACGGCTGACACCCCCGGCCTTGAGTTAAATCACGTCGCAAGCGGGCGGGCCGCTTCCCGTATCCAAGGAATGCGGTAGACTGTAAAGCCGAGGGCCAGAACGGAAGATCGTGCAACTCGCGCCTGTACAGAAAAGGCGGATCGAAGACTACCGCCGCATTGCGGAAGGATTCGGGCTCGACGGCGGCGAAACGAAGGAAGTCGTCGAAACCGCCGAACGGTTCGAGCTGTTCTGCCTTCTGCAGGATCGTCCGTTCCGGGAGGAGAGCTTCCGGGCGTTTCTCGAGGGACTGGCGAAAGGATCGCTGCCGGCCGAAGAACAGGCACGGCAGAAAGAACGGCTTCAGCGCTACTATCACGCCTTCTACAAACTGCTCAAAGAGGACACCGGCGAAGAAGCGCCCCCGGCAAATACACCGGTATCTCCTTCGCCCGTACGTCCACCCGTTCCCCTCAAGCCTCACCGGGCGAAAATCACCTGTCCCAGATGCAGCACCGAGCAGGATGAATCTCCGGAGTGCATCAAGTGCGGCGTCGTCTTCGCCAAAATCGGCTTCGGCAAGGATGCGATCAAGCAGGCTTTGCTGCCGGGCGATCTTGCCTGGAACAACGCCCGGTTCGGCAACGACGACACGGTGCCGCGGGCGATCCGCATGCTCATTCTTTACGGGGCCATGCCGCTGCTCATCATTGTGATGACCGGCATTTATGAACTGGCGCACCGCCGGAGCCGCTGGGATGTGCTCCAGGCCCGCGAACAGCTCTCTGCCCTCAAAGCCGGACAGGCACGGGAAACGGGAGCGGGCGGAGCCCTTTCAAAGCCCTGCGGCGTGGTCAATGGTGACGGCCGGACCCCCGGACAGTTTTCCCTTTCGTACCGGCCGGTCGCCCGCACCGGCGGCGGCGAGGACTATGCCCCCGAACTGGTCAGCACTAACCGTCGCCGCCCGGCATTCGAGATCGAACGGGCGCTCCTCACGAGCGAACGGATCGTGGAGTCCGGAAGCGGAGACCCGAACGGCAATTACACGGCCCGTGTATCCACCGAAGAGGAAGTATTCTCCCGCAGCGTCGCACGAAACGAGCTGGGCCCGGTCCGCGAGCACTACAACGACGATCCGCCTGAAACCCGCGACTTCCCGTTCGACCTTGCGCCGCATATGGACAAGCCGGGAATTTATAACCTTTTGTTCTGGTTCAATATTTATTCGGCAGAGCCCGGGGGTTTTCGCCGGACGGCCTACTGGAAACCGATCGAGGTCGAGTGCCGGGTCAGCCGTGTGAAGATCATGGATACTGCGGCGGTCCAGGCCGCGGAAGCAGATTTCCGCCAGCGAATTTCCGGAGCGGAAGGCCGCCTGGAGGCCACCGAAAAAATTCTTGCCCGGAACGGGCTGATCCGCACGACCCTGATCGTGGGATTCTTCCTCTATGGAATCTGGGTCTATTACTCGCTGAAAAACTTCAGCTAGCGGGGGGCCTAGAAGCCCAGCTCCTGACGGAGCGAAAGCAGTTCGAGCGTCTTTTCCAGCCGTTCGACGGACGGGATAACCACCGAGGTTTTCTCAAGAACGACAATGCCCTTGTCCTTGAGTGTGAGAATCACCCTTTTCACCTGGGTGACATCGATACCCATCGTCTCGGCCATTTCGCGCGGCGTGATATTGACCCGGATACCGGTATCGGCAGGAAGGCCCTTCTCGTCGGCAATCTGCAGCAGGGCATTGATCACCCGGCTCTCGATATCATGGTAGAGCAGGTTCTCGATATGGTTATCGGCGTTCTGGAGCCGGGACGCCAGCGTCTTGATGATCCGGATCGCCAGTCCGGTATTATTCACGACGAGCTTTTCGAACCCTTCCTGCGGGAACCGGAGCAGACGGACCTGGGTAGCAGCTTCCGCCGAGAGGCTGCGTGGCCTCTTGTTCAGCACCGACATTTCGCCAAAGAACTCGCCCGTCCCCACGGTCTGGAGAACCTTCTTCACGCCGCGAATCACCTTGAACAGTTTCACGCGGCCTTCCTGAATGATGAACATGCCGTCTCCGGCCTCACCTTCCCGGAAGATCAGGTCGCCGGGCTGGTAATCGACACCAAACCGCGCGAACACCTCGCGCTGGCCCTGGGAAACCGGCGCTTCGATCTCGTACGATTTATCGACGAGGTGGGCCGTGGCACCTTCGCCCGCAAGAATGTTCAGACTGGTGGCTTTGTCGGACACTGGTTCGCTTCCGGAAAACGGCACCCCGCTGCGCCGCATGCTCCCGCGGTCAATCTATCAACATAAGGCGCTTCCGCCGCCGTGGGATGTTGGGCAAGTGTGAACGCGAAAAGCAGTGAAATTCAACGGGTTTAGGCAACTAGCGGAGCGCCTCGATATCGTCCACTTCCTTAGGCACTTTGGTAAGATCGAGTGGAGCGCCGGCGGGGCGGACCACCACATCGTCTTCGATCCGGATACCGCCGAAGTCCAGATATTTCTCGGCCAGCGAGAAGTTTACCATCCCCTGATATTTCTGCCGCCGCTCAGGACTGCGGATCAGGGCCTCGATGAAGTAGAGGCCGGGTTCCATCGTCACCACAAAGCCCGGCTCGAGCCGGGCATTGAACCGGAGCATGGGTTTGCCCATGTGGCGCAGCTTCCGGCGGCGCCCGCCGGACACATCGTGAACATCGAGACCCAGCATGTGGGAAAGACCGTGAGGATAGAATGTGGCGACGGCCCCGGATTCCACCAGATTGTCGAGATTTCCCTTCAGAAGACCGAGGGACTTCAGTCCGTCACCAAGGACTCTCAACGAGTGCAGATGCAGTTCCGCGCTCGTGACGCCGGCCCGGGTCCGGCCGATGCATTCCTTCTGGGCCGTGAGAACGATGTTGTACACGTCTTTCTGGCGCCGGGTGAACTTGCGGGACACGGGGAACGTCCGGGTGATGTCCGCTGTATAGCCCCGGTATTCGCCACCCGCATCGATCAGCAGCAGGTCGCCCGCTTTCATCTGCCGCCGGTTCGACTGGTAGTGCAAAACGGCACTGTTGCGGCCGCTCGCGACGATGGACGGATAGCCTTCATGCCGCAGTCCGGCCTTCCGGAACTCCCGTTCCAGTTCCGCCTGGACCTGGTATTCGAACATCCCGGGCCGGGTGCATTTCATGGCGGCAATGTGGCCCACGGCCGAACGGTCGTTGGCATGCTGAAGCGTCTGTATTTCGCCGGGAGTCTTTACCGCCCGCAGCTCATCGAGTGCCTCACGGAGCGGCTCGGGCCTGGCCTGCAGACCCTGCTTCAGTTTCCGGCCGAGGAGCTCAATGCCGCGGCGATTGCCATAGAGACGGTGATAACCACGCTTCAGCAACGGGAATACTCGCGACAGTTCCGATATGCGGTACGCCCGCCGGATCCCAAAATGCCGGGCGGCCTCGGCCGGAGGGGGAATGTAGCCCCGCCAGACGAGCTGCTTTTCATCCACATCGGGAACGAACAACGTCGTCTCGCCCCGTTTCGGGTCGAGCAGGAGCGCGAAATCCGGATCTTCGATTCCGGTAAGGTAGAGGAAGTCCGACGACTGGCGGAACAGATAGGAAACATCGTTGTTGCGAATCGTCTCGCCGTCCGCACGCATGAAAATGAGCCCGTCAGGCAGCCGCGTCATGAGCGCTTCACGGTGCTTCGAATAGAAACCGTATCCGAGTTCGTTAGCCAAGATTCAGCTTTCCTCTTCCGGAATCTAAATAGTGCGTGCGGGCATCTGGAACAACCCGGCTAGCCTGACTGATCCTGCCATGATTTAAATCACCGGAGTTATTCGGGTTTTTCCACGTCCGAAATCCTGACGCGCCGCACCACCCTGAACATCGTTTCGAAATGTCCCATCGCATGCTCCAAAGTGCTCATAACCTCTTAATTTCCCTCGCTTTTCTGTGGTTTCCAGGACAACCGAATGCTACATTTGAGCCTGCGTGTTCAGAAGCTGGCGGCGTTGCAGGAAGCACGCGGCGATCCTAGATCGGGGCGGGTTCGCAACCGGTATCAGTCTGTTCCGATAGATCTGCATCCGCCGGCCGGGATGAACGGTATTGGCTGTCGATAAAACCAAACTCGTCCAGCAGGCCCAGAAATTCATCGTGGGCCAAAAATGGGACAAGGCGATCGAATGCTACGAGCAGATCGCCAAGATTGAGCCCAAGGACACTCGCGTACGCCAGAAAATCGCCGAACTCCATGCCCGGCGTGGCGATATCCCGAACGCCCTCAAAAGTTACGCCCAGG
>Ga0268299_1003898_pt1 | contig 12677 bp, 15 predicted proteins | sample NOBtaG_FD_193484 | JGI IMG/M metagenome (GOLD analysis project Ga0268299, IMG submission 193484) | Activated sludge microbial communities from bioreactor in Nijmegen, Gelderland, Netherland - NOB reactor | ecosystem: Engineered > Bioreactor > Aerobic > Activated sludge | place: Netherlands...
CGCGTCGAAACGCAGACGTTTCGCGGGCGCAATGTGACGCGCGGGCTCGCGTCAATCGGGATCGAGGGACTCGTGCCCTACAGCTATGACCTGGAAGCCAATATGTTCATCGATCAAAACGGCGCGGTTTCTGCGCGCCTCTCGCTCACCAAAGATTTGCTCCTGACCCAACGACTGATTCTCCAGACCCGTTTCGAAACCAACGCGGCCATTCAGCGAGTCGAAGAATTCACCACCGGCTCCGGGCTCAACAACCTCGAATTCGGAGTGCGTCTACGCTATGAAATGCGGCGCGAGTTCGCGCCCTACATGGGCATGTCCCTGGACAGAAGTTTCGGCGAGACTGCCACGCTGGTTCGCCGAGAAGGGGGAGACCCGAGTCAGGTTCGATTTGTTGTGGGTGTGCGGGCGTGGTTTTAATCGAGAAATGGAAATTGACGTGGCAAGCCGGAGAAATATTTTGCCACAACACGGGATCGTTCGAGTCGGGTTCGCGAGGGGCAGGGCATGGAGCGCTCCCGTCCCTCCGATCGCTTGTTTGTTTGGACCATCATCGGCTGGCCGGTGAGATTGTAAGAAGGGAGGAAGTAATGTCATTCACTCGTCACAGGTTTCACGTATTGCTGTTCGTGATGGTGGCATCGGTAATCGGCGGGTGCGCGTCCACGCCGAAGTCCGCACAGACAGTGCTACCGGCACCAGCCGGCACGAGTGCCGCTGCGGTCCGCCACCATGACGAAGGCATTCTCGCCTATCAGCAGGGACAGTGGGAGAGCGCGAAGCAACATTTTGAGGCGGCCATTACCGCATCCCCAGAGTTGGCCGAAGCGCACTACAACCTGGGGATGGTCTTGTACCGCCTTGGAGCACTGCGTGAGGGAGATGCGCATTTCATCACGGCGGCGAACTTGGCGCCGGGGGACAAAATCATCTGGAATTCACCCCCTCTCGCTGGCGTGTCAGTTCCGGAGAAAGACAGCAAAATGCCCGGTCACGGAGGAAGCGGGCATAGTCACTGACGAGGTTGTGGCGAGAAGGGCAGAAGTCTACAGGTGCAGTGTCGCGGCGTACAGGCAGATGTTTCCGCCTGAGACTGGGGCAGAGCAGCTTGCTTCACGATGGAAAGAATGGATGTTGCGATGACACCACGAAGGCCTGGCGCTCACAGGCGCGCATGTTGGCTTTGACCATACGGTCTGGATCCAGCATGCCCATACGCTCAGCTGTGTGATTCGTAGACATCCTTTCACTTTGTTCCAGCCTGGTGTTGCGCTTGGCCGTACCGCCGAGCGCCAAGTCTGTCTGGTAGTGGGCAACCTGGAATCGCTCCCTGCCAGGGTCGTAGTTGACTTCAACGTCATCCCAAAACGGCGTGTCCTCGCTCTTCGTGTGCAACATCTCGATGGGTGTCTGGCCGTTCAGGGAGCCATGAGGCCGATCCCAGTTATAATAGTGTTGCCACTCGGCCACCCGCAATTCCAGGTCAGGGCTGTTCAGGTCAGCGACCGCCCAGAATTCCTCACGATCGGTCTTCTGAGAGCGCTCCACTTTGCCATTCAAGTGCGGTGAGGCGGGCTTGATGGGACGGAATTTGATGCAATGGTCCATCAGCCACTGTTGGACCGACCCCGCAAAGAATTCCCGGCCCCGATCGATCTGAACCCGCTGCACAGGAAACGGCATCTCCTCCAAGACGCGCTCTAAGAATGCCAGCGTACTTGCCGCCGTGCGTCGACGGAAGATTGCCAGCACTCGGTAACGCGTACAATCGTCAACAGCCGTGTACTGATAACATCCCGGAGCAATCTTGCAGGTGTCGAGCTGCACGCGGTCCCCGGGAATGAGCCGCGCATACCGGTGTCGCGTCTTCGGCCGCGCCGGGCGCACCAACGGAGGAACTTGGTTGATGGTCAGGACTTTGTGAATCGAGTCTAACGAGAGCTTGAGATCATGATGGCGCCGCAGTTCACTCTGAATTCGCCGTGCTCCCAGTTTCCGCTCGGCTCGCAAGCTGAGAATGAGCCGTCGTTCTTTCTCGAACACACGCCGATTGGGGGACCGCACGGGGCGGCGACTGTGACTGAGGAGACCGGCCTCTCCTGCCTCATGAAACCGGCGGACCCACTTCCGGAGTGTGGGGCGGGAGACCCCGCATCGTCGACAGACCAGGCCGGCATTACCAGTTCGCTGATAGAGCTGTACCCACAGAAGTCGCCGGCGAATGTCGGAGTCCATTGTCCTACTTTAGTTGAAACGATGTGTGCGAATCACACACTTGATGAAAGCGATGCGACCAACTCGTGGAACCGTTTGACCGATCGTGACGCTCCGTCTACTTGGATAGCGCCGCGCGTGGGGGATGTTCTCTATTGTTTGGGGATAATCAGTTACTTCAGCGGTCATTGGCTGAGCTGGCCTCATTGAGAATCCCTCCTTCTTTCTAATTACATAGAGGCGCTGCAGTCGTCTCTAAACTGATGCGCTCGCCGCCGGAGCCGACATGTAGAAGGGCCCGCGGCAGGCTTTTGCTACATAGATGGGGTCTAATTCGTGAACATGTTTGTGTTACGCAGTCGAGTGTTTCGCAATCTCGGTTCATCTCTAAAAGCTCCAGCGAGCCCCTGCTTGTACCATGAGTGGAAGCCCGGGATAGATACCTCTTGTTCGGTCGACCATAAACAGCTGGTCTAATAGGTTTTTGCCTGTTATGAACAAGGTGGTATTGATTGGCTTTACATACTGATTCACTGCCGCATTGAGCACACACCACCCACGGACGACTCCTCGCTGGCCATTGGGGGTGGGACTGACGGTGTTACGGTCATCGCCAAACATATCGCTGATACATTGCGTTTCGACTCTGGCATTAAAACCCAGGGGCCGATTGTAGTAGCCGAGTCCGGCCGTCAGCATATGCTTGGGTGAATAGGGTACACGATTGCCACTCACATTAAAGATTGCAGCCTCGCCGGGCAACAGTGCAGCACCGGTAATTGAGCTGTTTCTATTTCCTTTGAATTCTGCGTCAGCTACCCACGTATAGTTGAAATCCAATAAAACGTCATGGTCTCTATTTTGGCCGGTTACCATGTCCAAGACGTCCGCCTTCACCGCGAATTCCACTCCTCGCTGCCGAGTTCGCCCACCGTTCGTCAACGTGGCGCCTACGCCACCTGCCACGGATTGCGACACGATTTGGTTTTGGAAGTCCATCTGGAACAGTGTCAATTCATAGCCAAGCCATTGAAGCGGTGTGCTGCGGAGACCCAGTTCGTAGTTCCAGCTTAACTCAGGGTCTAGATCAACGACCGCGCCCGTTCCCGTAATAGAATCGGAGACTTGGGGTGGCGAAAACCCACGATGGACCCCGGCGAAGAGAGTATGATTCTTGACGGGTGTATAAGTTGCTCCTATCCCCGGCAATACCTCGGTGAGTGCCGTTTTACCGAACGTCTCTCCTGTGGCAGGAAGTTTATTAAACTGCTCATAATTCACGTGCTCAACGCGCAAGCCTGGTGTAATGGTAAAGTTGTCTGTGATGAGAAAGCGGTTTTGAAAAAACATGGCATAAGCTGCGGTCTTGCGAATATTGTTTTCTCCGAGACAAGTTGCTGCTGCCGGGGAAGCGAAACACGATGAGGTCCCCCCCACCCCTGAAACTTGGTTTAGAAACTGTTTGCGGTCTGATTGTTCGTACATCGCCCTTGCGCCGAAGTCGGCCTCGCTCGCTATTCCCAACAGGCGATGCGTCAAATGGAAGCGAGGCTCGACTCCATATACCCAATATTCCCGCTCGTTCGTGAACCGCTGATTTGCAGGGACGACGCTAAACGCTGCTGCTGGCAGGTTATTTCCCGTCTGGATGCCTCCAACCGGGGCTCCCGTGTCGCTAACACCTTGTTGGCTCTGCCGAGCCCAATCGCGCTGAATGTAATGGCCAAATAAGTTGGTAGTCATCGTTAGATTGGCGTTGAACATGTGTTGAACCGCTACATGCATACCGACCCTACGGAAATCAAAATTATCGTTCGTGAAGGGTGTTTTTCGGTCGCGACCACGAGCTGCCCAGTCTGCCTGCGTAAGACCCTGATAACCAAGGCCTGAATCCTCCCGGTAATAGTTAAATTTCGCTAGTATGGTCGTGCGATCCGACAGCTCCTGCACAGTCTTAAATGTAAAATCGTCCACCTTGGCACGTATGTTGGTAAAACGGGGCGAGTCGCTCTGAAAATGGGTGTAGTCCGCGAGATAACCGCTCTTGCCCCAGGTGCCCCCATAGTCGAAGTGGGTATTGAAATAGTTTAGGTTACCCCCCCGGAACTCGACATTGCCCTGCGGTGTAGCGGGAGGCATGCGCGTAATTAAGTTCATCACCCCACCAATTGTCTGTGGGCCATAAAGCAATTGGCCACTTCCTTTCAGGACCTCAATGCGATCAAACCGAAAGACGGGTGGGAAGTAATAGGAGGAGGGATCCCCGTAGGGCATCAGCATGATGGGTACCCCATCCTCCATAATGTGTATTTTCCTGCTTCGGGTAGGATCGAGACCGCGGATCCCAATATTGGGCCGAATCCCCAGTCCATCCTCATCCCGCACGTTAACGCCGGGTACTTCCCGTAAGGCCTCATTGATCGTAAGCCGGCGATTCTGGGAAAGACTTTCCTGGGTCACAACGCGGCCCGAGCCGGGAATATGTTCAAGTGCCTCAGGCGAAGTACCGATTATTTCCGTAAGAGGAGCCCGTAAGGGTTCCTCAGGGCGGACTAATGGCGTAGGTCCGACTGGCTCGGCCTCAGCGCTTGGGGCCGATTCACGGATTTCCTCAGAAGGTCGAGGCGCGGCCGGGTCAGGAGTAAGTGTTTGCGCGGCTGCTTGACCGCCGGTGAAAAACAATGCAGCGATCATTATAATAAAAAGGCAAAGACAAGGTGCGTCGAATATAGTTATGTTTCTAATTATCATTCTCAATTTATATCCATAGAACTTCATCACTACATCTCCTCCGTTATTATTAAGGGCTTGAATAAAGGATGCCGCACGCGCCGCGAGTGGTAGACGAACTGGTTCTGACAGGAGAGTGTTGCATTATTTGAAGACGATCTTTGCTAGCCCAGTGGTTGGGAATTCGATATCTCCGAAATCAGACATTCCTTTGAAACTCCCTTTCACTGCGAACGTGAACTCTCCCGTCTTGCCATTAGACAGGGTAATCACCATATGGAGGAGAGCCGAATCCACAGAGGGCTTTAGATCAATCTGTTTGATCTGATCAAACCTGATTCTGATGGTCGCCGAGCCTCGTTTTACGGGCACTTCTCGTAGTTCGTGGGGCACGAAGGCGGTTTCACTGACCTTCTCCTCCCAGTAAAAGATCATATTTTTTATTTCTGCATCCCCACCCTGCGAGTCCGTCACTACTGCATTGAATGTGCGCTCAACCTTGCCGGATGTCTCCGACCACACGAAGTCTCCGGCGAACAATCCCCACAAGGTCATGAGTCCTACCAGGATATAGCACCGCTGACGTTGCAACTGTTTCACGTTCATAACTCGCCCCTGGAAAAAATGCATAGGATTAATTAAGCTTATAACTGATTGGAATGTTGACGACAACTTGTGACCTGCCCAACGGATGTTCCAAATGGAGCGGGCACGATTTCCTCATGACATCCATCGCATCTTGATCGAGTAATTGATGCCCGGAACTTTCCGCGACCTTAAGGTCCAGGAGCTTTCCGTCCTGACTTATAACTGCTTGCAACACCACCATACCTTCCCATCTATTAGTTCTCGCGATATAGGGATATCGTTTGAACCGCTCGACTCGGCTCCATAATGCTTCAATCAACCAGCCATAGTCTGGTTTAGTGGCATGCTTGACCTGCGCCGGTGTACTCTGAATTGAGGCCTGAAGTGTGGGTTCGACAACTGCAGAGGAAACGGGCGACTGTTCTATGGCGGACACCTTCTGTGTCACGGGCACTTCAGTGGGAACTGGACTACTTTCACCGACTGGGGTGTGAATCGTCTCGACCGAATGGTCCGAAAGAGACACGCGTTCAATGGGCGAAGAGTCGGCTGTTTTAATCCCCTGCTCGGATTCAACCGCAAGCGCCTTCGAGACCACGTTAGAAGAATGGTCGATTAACGGCGGGGTGTCCGATTGTGCGAGAGACTCTGGTGTTACGACCGGCCTCTCGACGCTCTTGAATTGGACCTCCTGTTCATATACGGGCTGAGAATAGGTAGCATTAGCGGCCACTGTTTCGATTTGCTTAACGGGCTCCGTGGCACGAACTTCCTGGTGCATAACCTGTGGCTTGCTTTGAATGACTTGGGCAATCTGTTGCGTCTTCGTTATTGGCTGCTCGCGTGGTGAAGAGGCGGCACGTTTTGGAGGTGTAAGAGGTTCACTGATTTTCGCTGGGATAGGCGTGGGGTGTGGGGTTGATGGCTTATTAGCGATTTGTGGTACGGGAGGCTCGACCATCGAGATGTCCCAACGAAAGGGCTCAGGTTGAAGCGCGTGGCGAAGATCCGTCATAAGAAATGCGATCGCGGCCACCACGATCAGGTGCGCGGTCAGCGAGGCGAACCACCCCCATGATCGGCTGGTCAGAATACTGTTATTTACAGAGAGAGCGCTCACGTCCATACAGCCTCTGGCGGACCTATTGACGAAGGGCCCCCCCCACCTCGCGTCGCTTTCCATGGAAGTACCCATCTCGACAAAGAGCGATATTGATAATAGTTATCACAACCAGTAGTCAAGCAAAAAAACGTGGAATGACTATTAAATAATAGAGGGTCGGGGTGGGCGCGGTTTCAAGGACGACTCGCGCTTTCTGCAGAGTTTGCACATTCCGAAAAGTTCGAGCTTGTACCTTTCTATTTGAAACCCATGTTGGGAAGCCACCATCGCATGGATCCTTTCTAATGTCTCATAAACAAAATTCAGGACTTGTCCGCAAGACGTGCAGATAAGAAGATGGTTGTGAGACCTTCGGAGAAAGGCAATGTCATAGTAGCTTTCCTTGTTATAGCGCCGGCTTTTCGCCACGCCAGCTTTGCATAACTGGCCCAGTGTCCGATACACGGCGGTCAACCCGATGCCCGGAAGACGTTTTTTCATGTGCTGATGAAGTTGTTTGGCGGTGACATGGTTATGGCGGGTGAAAAAAAGCCATACTTGGGTACGGAGAGGACTCATCCTGAGACCATGGGACTTCAGTTGTTTTTCCAGCAGCGAGAGCTGACTTTTTGCCCCTTGTTCGATTTGTAGACCCGCTTTGAATGAGGCGACCTTACGTAGACCCGGTAAACTAGAAACGTGTTTGGGGATAATGCCAAGTTTCTGGTAAATCTTAGCCATATTAATAGCGTTCTTCTACCGAGTTTTGGTCCAGCGCAAATTCATTAGCATTGAGCCCATACGAAGCGTTATTTCAGCACCGACTCGACCAGTACAGTTCGGTTGGTCCCTCACAACGGCTAAGTACCTCCTAGATCTCTGTTATCCTACAGGCCATTTGCGATACCTTCTGCAGCTTCATAATCGCGACAGGACGAGGCTGAATCCCTTCCATGTGATACTTGAATAGTGCTCAAAGAGTTTGTTGCTGGTAAACTGCTTCATGTACAATGAAAATAATTGTCCCGACGCGAGCTGCCCGCACTTGACTAGATCTCTGTAATTGGTAGAAACTGACCAACGTGGACCAAATGGCTCAGTGCAAAACTGTGTGATGTTATAATGCTACGGATGAATGTACAGTCCATCGGGCTCCTGCTCCTTTTCGTGCTCTGCCAAGTGGTCGGTACCATGTGCGCCTTGCCCGACGTTACCATTGCGGAACAGCCGGCGTCGTTCACCGAAGACGTGATGGTCTGCCCGATGGATGGAACTCTTATGTGCCCACCATCGGCGATCTCATCTCCCGAACGTCAGGGAAAGCAGGGGTCGGCCGTGGATGTCGATCATGCAGCGCTTCTCTGGACTACCTCTCTGGGTCTCTTGAAACGATCAATGCCGACGCTGCGCTCCTCGAGCAGTGCGGTATCTGTAGTCCCTATCTCCATAAGCTCCTCCTCAGTTCTCCGGATTTGATCCCACACCGCCAGTAGGTTCACTGCTTGGCTGCATAAGCTGAGCGGCCGGTCATTAACTATATTTTTTTGCTGCACACGCCCTTTGGAGGTGCTGTTGTGACACGAGTACGTGCTCGTCGCCATCTGTGTCCTCTTGTTGGTGGTCTCCTCTTCGTTTTGACTGGGCTCCCCTATGCCCATGCGGTCGACGATCAGTCGTTTCCACGTCTGACGGGCGGCTATGCCGCTAGTGACTCAAGAATGAGTCTCGCTAGTCTCATTGCAGAACTCGAAGCTACGAACCCCGGCATCAGAGCGGCCCGTCAACGGCGGGAAGCGGCTAAAGCGGTCGTGCCGCAGGTCCAAACCTTGCCCGATCCTAAACTGCGGCTCGGCTATCAACGCATGCCGATGGTCCCTCCTCTGATGTCGGGCAGCAAGGTATCGGGTAGAAAGGATCGACGAGACTGAAGACAAGCCCATTAACGCCATCGAGAGACGCAGAAGGTGGCAGACGAGCAGCGGACGTTGTTATCTCAGCGGTCGGTTGAGGAAGGTGTCATTTCTTGGGCCGTGACCAACATCATGCTCGTGGAGAGCACCGTAGGTCTCGTCGGCTTGCCCTATGTGAGCGAGGAGGTAACGAGACATGGGCGTTCTAGTATTCATCGTGGCTTGTGCAGTGCTGCTCATGGGCGGCTATTGGTGGGCGCACACCTCAGTTCCTCTCGCCACAATCTTGGACCAACTCACGGCGATCGACGAAGGTCTGTACCCGCAAGCATACAATTATTTGAGCTCGTCCGCCCAGGCCACATTGTCCTTTAGTGAGTTCGTGACGCAGATAGAGGGAAATAGCGTGGTAAGGGAGAACTGTCATAGCACCTTCCCATCACGGACGACTGCCGGTGCAACAGCCACGGTGAGCGGTATCCTGCAAGGCTGCCCTCACCTCACCAGCGAGGTCGAATATCGGCTGGTGAAGGATGGCGATGAGTGGAAGATCGAGTGGTTTCAGTGGGGAAGGACGAGATTGGTGAAAGAGTAGGTCACGAAACCGATGGGATCTCCGTCTCCACTGCGCCTCGTGAATATCGGGTTGCTCCTGGTCGGCCTCATGACGCTCCTGAGCATCATGGCCTATATCGGGCCGTCGAAGATTTACGACGTGGGCGCGAACTTAGGCCCGATCGCTATTGCACTGATGCTCGTGCCGTCGACCGTCATGTATGTGCTGGATGGTCTCGGTTGGCGCTTCACGTTGGGGCAATATCAAACGGCGGTCCCATTCGTACGACTCCTCATGGTGCGTACGGCGGGAGAGTTTCTGAACACGGCTACGCCCACGGCCAGTGTGGGAGGAGAACCACTTAAGGCTGCCCTTCTGAAGACATTCTCTGTCCCCATGGGCGATGGGCTCGCCTCTGTCATCGTGGCGAAAACCACTATGACACTGGCTCAAATCATGTACATCTTCCTGGGCCTTGCCCTCTGGCTTTTCCTGCTGGAGGACTCTCCGCAGTCCCGTGGTCTGTCACACTGGGCTATGGCTGGTACGGCGGCTTTGCTCTTGTTCTCGACTGGCCTCTTTGTAGTGCTGCAACAACGAGGACTTTTCGCCGTTCTCTTCGCGGTCGTGGATAAGTTCCCTTTCCGCATGGCTTTCCTCGCCGACAGACGTGAGGAGCTTCGCAGCCTGGATGCGCTGATTGCGGCCTTCTACCGTCATCGTCGAGCGCTATTTGCCTTGTCGGTTGTCACGTTTTTCGGTGGATGGTTAGTGGAAGCTGCCGAAGTGTATGTGATGCTCCGATACCTCGGGCAGCCTATCGATGTGGTGACGGCGGTCTCGATTGACGCCCTATGCACACTCATTAAGGGGGGAGCCTTTTTCATCCCGGGAAGCGTCGGTGTGCAGGAAGGGGGCATTGTCTTGCTGCTCAAAGCGTTTGGCTACAGCGACGTGACAGGGATTTCCTTCGCCTTGCTTCGCCGGCTGAGGGAATTGGTCTGGATGGCAGTTGGCGTGGCGTGTTTTGCACTGCTGCGCCGCGGCGCCGCGGCAGAGGAGCGCTGAAGACGCCTGATGCCATGGCTGTTGAGACACGTTCAGTGTGACCGGTAGTGCCTACTTGCCGGAGGGAGCGTCGGTCGCATGCATCGGGTTCCGCGGTCCGTGGTTGCATTCGTCTTCATCAATATGACGTTTACGCTTTTGATGATGAAGAAGTGACACTTTATGAGAGAGGCTCATCGCCATCCAAGGAGATGGGCTAACTGCGAGGAGAAGATGGTGGCGGCCTCATAAACAGAGAGGTACGGTATGGATAGCCGACGCATTCTTCAGATCGTTCCTGTCGATGGGTGGAGCGCAGTGTACGAGATTCGTCCCGACCGAAATAATGGAGACCCTGTGTGGATCAGTCGTTTAGCCTGTTGGGCCCTAGTGCAACAGGAGAACATCGGTATGTGGTCGGCATTGATTCGACATTATCGTTCTGCGACCAATGTAATAATTTTCTCGGCTATGCTCCCCCTGGGAAGATTTGTACGACATGGAAAGACAAGGCGCTGGCGTTCTTGAGAAAGCCAAGCGCGAAGACTGGCCTTCTCCGAGGCGAGGCCAGTCAAGACGTTCCGTAGCTTGAGGAAAGGCATTCTGGTGGCCACACATATCTCGAATGTGGTTCTCAGGGCGCTAATCGAGAGAAAGGAGAAATACCATGAGTACTATGAGGATCATCGTTGCTGCGGCTCTTACCGTGGCGCTGAGTGCCTGTGCGTCCAAGGCTACTCCCCAGCTATTGGCAGCGCCGTCGACCGCGAGGGAAGGCGCGAAAGTGCAGAACGATAGAGGGATTCGCGCCTACCAGGAGGGTCACATGAACCAAGCCCGGCAATATTTTGAGGCCGCGATCACAGTTGAGCCTGATTTAGCCGAGGCACACTACAATCTTGGCATGACCTTGTACCGTCTAGGGATGGTCGGCGACGGAGATCACCATTTCATTCAAGCCGCTAACTTAGCCCCTGGCAACAAAACGATTTGGGACGCCCCGCCACTCCGGGCTGCGGCCCCCGGTGAGAAGGACCTCATACCTGGGGGCTCCGATGGGCATATGCACAGCCACTAGCTGACTCTGGGCACAGTGCGGTGGTACCAGCATCCGCTTTGGGTTAGGTTTGTCTGTCTGAGCGTCGAACGCCGTCGGAAAGGTTGTCTGTCAGGTCCCAGAATCGCCCGACCCTGTGGTGAAACGGAGGAACTATGATTACCCAACCGATAAACGTGTTCCTGGTCGTGTGGTTTAGCGGCGTTTGGGTCTCGCCTGTCGGACGGATGAATCCTTGTACGATTTGCACCAATGACCGGCCCGCTTGAGGAGTGCGTTGATTGATGGGATCGGAGAACTGTGCTACTCTAAAGCTCCTATGCACTTGAAAGGTTACTCTCCCTGGTCTGCTCGCATCGTGCTTCTCGCGTGGGTGTCCCTATGGATGCTCGTCGCGCCGCTGGTCCATATTCATCCCGAGGCAGATCATCGTCATGGAACCACGGACCACGTCCACGGTGGGATGGTTCATACTGTTTTTTCCACGGACCTGACCTGTGAGTTTTCGGCTCACGATCATGCCTCCGTTGCAGATAATGAAAGCCTCTGTCCGCTTCATTTGCTTACGCTAGTGCCCCATGGGCTGGAACACCTTGAAATTGATCTGGTTTTCGCCTCTTCCTCCGAATCACAGAGTGGCAAAAGCACCGCGCTCGATGTGGCTGCACGTTTCTTTCACGCGAACCCGCCTACAAAATCTCATGCCGTGTGGCAGCCGCAACCCAGTCCTTCGCCGACCATTGTTCTCTTAGAAACCAGTCTTTCATCCCGCGCTCCCCCTACCGTTTGATAGCAGTTTTTTACATCTCCTAACGATTCGATCTATTTCGTCGGTGCTATACGTCCGTCGCTATTGTGGCGGAAGCGCGTCGCCATGGCGCCGATGGGGGAGGACCAGCATGAGACCTGCACTTGTTTGCAGAATTATTGTCGCGCTCGGATGCGTGATCATATCCGAGTCATATCCTGTGGGCTATGCCGCCGAGCTAGGCTCGGGCGGATACACATTGAGCCAAGTCGTCCAGCTCGCGCTCCAACACAACCCGATGATGAACGGTGCGGAGGCAGTTCTGGAACAGAGCCAGAGTCAGCGGGTGACGGCTGGCGCCTACCTGAATCCCACCATCTCGGGGTCGGCCGGCCGCGGGTCGATTCGTGATCCCAGCACCGGTGTTTCCGTCACCGAACGGACGATCACCGTGGAGCAGCCGCTGGAGTGGCTTGGCAAACGCACAGCCCGACAACGCGCCGCCGACGCCGGTGTGGCCGGCGCCCTCGCCGGCATGGACGAAACCAAAGTGCTGGTCATGACCGAAGTAAAAGGGGCGTTTTTCCAGTTGCTCCTAGCGCAACAGGATGCACAGCTCGCGAGGGAGAACCTGAAGACGGTCGAAGATCTCGTGAAATTGGTGAGTGCGCGGGTCAGCACGCGAGAAGCGCCGAAATTCGAGTTGGTCAAGGCAACCGTTGAAC
>Ga0268299_1003899_pt1 | contig 12673 bp, 8 predicted proteins | sample NOBtaG_FD_193484 | JGI IMG/M metagenome (GOLD analysis project Ga0268299, IMG submission 193484) | Activated sludge microbial communities from bioreactor in Nijmegen, Gelderland, Netherland - NOB reactor | ecosystem: Engineered > Bioreactor > Aerobic > Activated sludge | place: Netherlands...
AGAACGACACCGTGGTGGTCACGATGCTGTCGCAGCCGAATTGGTTGGTCAGGTTGTCCACGAACGTGCCCACGTTGGCCGGGTTGCAACTTTGGCTGAACAATGCCGTCGTGTTGCTCGGCAACAAAGACACCGTCGTGATGATGGTGCTGTCGCAGCCGTTCTGATTGATCAGTACATTCTGAAACGTGCCTACATTGGCCGGATCACAATCGGAGGCAGTCAAATACGTCGTATCGCTGGCTAGCAACGAAACAGTTGTCATCAGGACGCTGTCACAACCGTCGGCGGTGACCAACGTTTGGAAAAACACCCCGGTAGCAGTCGGATCGCAGGATGCAGCGGCCAGTTGCGTCGTATCGAGGTGGAAAAACGAAACCGTGGTAAATACGGTACTGTCGCAACCCAGGATGTTGGTCAGGTCCTGCACAAATGTACCCACCTCGGACGGGTTGCAACTGGAGCCAAACAGGAGGGTCGTATCGCTTTGCAGCAAGGTCACCGTCGTGATGATAATACTGTCACAGCCTTCGACAGAAAGAAGCGTTTCGGAAAACACCCCCACATCAGCCGGATCACAACTGGCGGAGGTCAGGTTGGTGGTGTAGGAATCGGAATACGTCACCGTGGTCGTCACGATACTGTCGCAGCCCCACTGATTTGTGAGGTTTTGGACAAAAACTCCCACATTCGCCGAATCGCAACTTGTGGTAAAAATTGCGATGGCATCTGAGGGGAGCAGGTTTATCGAGGTGATGACGACACTGTCGCAACCGTTGGTTTGCGACAAAATCTCCGTCGTGAAGCCTGCCAAGGCAGGATCACAGTTGGTACCAATGACAATTATGGTCGTGTCAATGGCATTTACGTTCAATGCGCTGATGATGACGCTATCGCAACCGTGGATCGTGTTGAGCGTGTCGAAATACACTCCTGACGTGGTTTGCATAGCCCCACCGAGCAAGATGGACTCGCCCTGACAGATGGCAAAGGCCTGGTTGGTGGTGGCTGGATTCCAGACCGTGACGGTCACGTTGCCGTTGGCTGCAGAGACGCAAGCGTTTGGCGCCGTGTTGTCGGTGACGGAAACGAGGCTGTACGTGGTGCTTAGCACCGGGCTAACCGTCACGACGTGGCCGTTCGAGATGTTGTTCAACGTGGTGTTCGGGCCTCCGTCGGACCACACCACGTCGAAGGGGCCGTTGCCGCTGAAGGTAAAGGTCAGGTTGACGGACTCCCCTAGGCAAATTTCGGCGCTGCTGTTCAGCGCAACCGTGGGGGCTGGAGACACCTGTACATTTTGGCAAATAGGCGGAAGGGAACCGCACACATTTGAGGCCGTGACACACACCGAGCCGCTTGTGGCATTGGTAAAATCAACACTGATCGTATCGCCGGAGCCGGTGAAGACCGCTCCGGGTGGAACAACCCAGTTGTAATTTACACCGACTTGCTGGGTGTCGAGCGTAAACAAATATGTGCCACCATTGGCGCACACTGTGGCAGGACCGGCCAATTGAGGCTGCACGATCGGTTGCAGCACGTTGATCGGGATACAAGCCGGGCTGGAAGCGCCGCACGAATTATTGGCGGTCACACAGAGCGTGTCCAGCACTACGTTCGTCCAGGTGATTTGAATGGAGTCGAAACCCAAGGTGGTGATTGGAGTATTGTTCCGGGATGTCCAGACGAACGAAGTGGGCGGTGGGTTCCCGTTTGCGGTTGCCGAATAGATGACAGTAGAATCGCCGCAAGGGTTCGGGTTGCCGGTTACAATGGGCAACGGGGGTATTGCACTGTTTGCCAATACAGTCACGCACGTCGTATCGGCACAATACACCCCTCCTCGGGCATGCGTGACGGTCAGGCAGTACTGGCCTGGCTGATTTACCTGGACGTTTGATTGATTGAACGGCCCCACAATACCCGGCCCCGTCCAATTGTACAGGGTGATGCCGCCCGGCACGGTGTTCGGCGGGGAGGCGCTTCCAATCACGGTCACGACAAGGTTGCTGTCGCAATCGAGGATTTCGGGTGGAGCAATAATGGCTTGCGGCTCCATTATGGCCAGGTTCACGTTCACGATACTGTCACAACCAAGGTAATTCTCGCAAACTTCGGAATGCAGCGCAGATGCTATCAAGGTGTTGTCGCAAATTTTGTACTCATTCGGGCCGCACAGGTTCACCAGTGTGTAGGGCGAAACGTATGTCGGCACCAGCCGGATGGAGCACCGTACGATGCTGTCGCACCCGAGATCGGTCTGCAGCGTGACCGGAAATGTACCCGGTCCCGTGAATTCCTGACCTGCGCACGAAACGGTACCCGGCGGGCTTGCGCATAAATTGTAAATTTCTGTGGTTGTCACCGTGGGAATAAGGGTGATTTTGCACGTTACGATGCTGTCGCAGCCAGTATCTGCTTTAAGCACGACCGGGAAGTTTCCCGGCGCCGTGAACGTTCTGCCCGCACAGGTCGTGGTTTTTCCCTGGCAGATGTATGCCTCCTCTTCTCCGTAGACCACCTCGCCGATATTGATGTCCAGGCAAACAACCGGGGCGTTGGGGCAGTTGATGCTTTGCGCGCAAATCTGTGCCGGCCCGGGTTCCAGCCAGGTAATGCTCGCCTGTGTTTGGGCGGCATTAACCACTACGTTACCCGCTGTTGATGGGGTAAGCGTCCAGGTAGAGGGGGTATTGGTGGAATATACGCTCGGTATGCCCGACGGCAGGCAAACGCCGCTGGTGGGCCCGTTGATGGTCGGGTTGGCGCCGTTGATGGAATAATCACATTGCGCACCCGAACTTCCGTCCACGCAGATATAATATGTTTCGCCGGGGATAAGGGGGGTTGCCACGAGGGTGGCGGATCCGCCGGATGGGATGTTGCCGATACAAGTGGAAACGAACTGAAAGTTGATACAATCTGCCGTGGATAACGCCGCCACCTGAATTCCGTTGCCGACGGCGCAACCATAGACATCGAACGTAAAACTGGCACTGGTAGCATCGGCCACAAACGCAAACCAGTGGTTGTTGTGGATCACGGTACACCAAGACGGTGGAAAAGAAATGGGCGGGTCGGCTGTGGTGGCCCCAAAGTAACAATCCAACGCAGAAGGGGTCAGGTTAACGCACGCCTCCTGTGCATTCACAGAAGGGACAGGCGTGATACAGGGAGTTGTGTTGCACTGCGAAAAGGCCGCTGAGTGATTAAAAAAAATTATTATGCCAGCGATTAAAAGGGTAAATAATATTCTCATAATGTTCTGATTTTAAGAATAGTAACAAAGTAGTTTTGTGAATCGTGTGTGTATTGGCTTGCGTAAAAATAGGTCGAACCCGCCATTCGCACCTTCTTTTCGGCGGACAATGTTTCTTCTGTCAAACTTTTTTTCCGTCACGAGGCAACGGACTGCAACGTACGAACACCCCAAGAGATCGAAGGCTGCCCCTATTCGCTGCCTCTTGTTGTGAAGAAGGCATAACTTTGTCCCGCAAAATTCTTGACATGCGATACCTTTTCCTGATTCGACACGCCAAATCCAGTTGGGACATACCCGGTCTGCGCGATTTTGACCGCCCCCTCAACGACCGCGGCCTGCACGATGCGCCCCGTATGGCCGGGCTTATGCGCGAAAAAGCCATACGGCCCGATCTAATCGTCAGCAGCCCGGCAAAACGCGCCATCACCACAGCCCGATTTTTTGCCGAAGGCTTGGGCATACCGCCCGAAACGATCGTCCAAAAACACGAAATCTACGATGCCTTTGCCACGGATATCCTCGAGATCGTCCGCAATTTGCCCGATCCGGCCCGAACGGTGTTCCTCTTCGGGCACAACCCCACATTCACGGACGTGGCCAACCGATTTACAGACCACTACATTGACAACATTCCCACTTGCGGCGTGGTCTGCATCGAGTCGTCAGCAGCCCGCTGGTCGGATTTCAACACCGACAATGCCCGCGTGATCGCCCACTTTTTTCCAAAAGAATCGCTGTGAAAAATCTGCCTGCCCTATTTCTGTCGCTCCTTTTTGCCGCTATAGCCTGTCGGCAAGAGCCTGAACAACCCTCGTTGTCCAAAAAGACCACGGCACGAATCATGGCCGATCTCTACATAGCCGAGGCCGCTACAAACGGGCTTGGTGGCTATGAAAAAGACAGCCTGACGCACGTCTACTACGAACAGGTATTCGACATTCACGGCGTGACAAAAGAAGAATACGAAAAGAACATACGCCTGCTTTCCCAAAACGAACTCCACATCGGGGAAGTAGCGGATTCCGCCATCGCACTCCTGAAAAGGATGAGCGAGAAGCGATGAGTGCCATACCCATCAGCCGCCTCACTCCCGCTCGAAATAAATCATGCCGTGTTTACGGAACAGTTCGTGGCAACCGGGCAGTGTGGACAGTTCTTGCGCATTGTCGTGTTTGGCCACAAAAAACACTTTTTTTCCGGCATTGCCGTGGGCGAGGGTAAGGTAATCGTCTATGGTTTTGTCGCCCAGCACCGGTGGCTTTTGCGTGTAAAACAAGTGTGCGTAGCTCTTGAACCCGACAGGTTTCACAAAACAGTCGTGTCCCGCCTTGCTTTCATAAAACTCGATGGTGGAGTACTGGGTGTACTGCTCGATGTTCCGGATGCACAAAAGCAGCGTGAAGGCTGCGAAAAGCGCCCCACCGGTAAAGATCGTTTGCGCCGACTGCCAGGCCTGGTTTTTTCTCCAGTACAGCCAGGCCGCTATCGTTGCCCCGATCAGTACTGCCCCGGGTAGTCCTTGCCACCAATGCCAGTCCACAACAATTTCCAATCTGGCCAGCTCGTACGCGTCGTTTTCAAAAAACGGGCGCAACCATTGCGTGTTTTGCCCGATCAGCGGCATCAGCATTTGGGCGCCACCGATCAGTATGCCGAGTACGGGCAGCAACGCACCCACAAATTTAGGCCGCACGTCCCACCGAATGGCACGCCAGATGGTGAGCACGCCAAGGTAGGTAAGCGGGAAATAGGCCAGCGACGAGTAATGAACAATTTTGGTTTGGACGATGCTGAACAGCACCAGCACCACCCAGAACAGAATTTGCATCCAGGTGGTCAGGTCGGAGCGTTGGCAACTGGCAAGCGTGTCGGACTCCAGCAGTTCGTCCTCCGGCTGACGGTCGCCCCACAGGTTGGGCAGCGCGAACACCGACACCGGGAAACAGCCCAGAAGCAGCACAACAGCGTGGTATCCGAAAAAGCCGCCATGACCGCTGTCCGGCGTACGGAACAAGCGCGTCTGGTACGCCAAAAACTCCTGAACAAACTGTGGCCCGTGCGCAATTATTTCGGCCAAAAACCAAATCGCCGATACGGAAAATGCCGCGGCGGAAAACAGCAGTACATGATTCAAAAATCCTCGGTTGCGGAATTTGTACCGCGCCCAGTACAGCAACAGCACGAGCAGGATGATCAGGTATGCCGTGGGGCCTTTGGTCAGGATGGCCAGCCCAAGCAGCCAGCCGCCTATGAGCAGATATCGGTACCGCTGCCAGAACGTACGCCCTTCATAACGGGTAAAAAACAGCCAACGGAATTCGATAAATCCGAACAGGCCCGCGAAAATCAGCAGGTTGAACCAGGGATCAATGATTCCGCTGCGGAAATACAGGTGCGGAAGCAGGCTGCCAAGCCATGCCAGTGCCCAGAGCCAGCCAAACGCCTTGTCGTGCAAGCGCCGCCCGAGGTGATAGGCGAGCACCATCGTCAGCACGCCCGCTATGGCGTTGGGGAATCGCGCGGCAAACTCGTTGACACCGAAAATTTTCATGGACAACACCTGCAGCCAGATGAAAAACGGCGGTTTTTCCCAAAACGGCTCGTAGTCAATCTGCGGGCGCAGATAGTCGCCCGTAGCCAGCATCTCGCGCGCGCACTCGGCGAAGTTGACCTCGTCCCAGTCGAACAGGTGAACGCCGCCCAAAAATGGCACAAAAAAAAGCAGGGCAAGGCCCGCGATGCGCAAGTAATCAAGCCGCATAGTTCAGGTTGAGAAGGAAATTCAAAAGGGAGCACTCAATGCGCATGGCGTTTCAACAATGTGCAGCGCTTCCGGTTCATCGCAATGCAAGTTGATGTGGAAAAACCGGACATTTGGCCCGGATGCAAACACCCGGCAACACAACCCGGATCATTCGCCTGCTGGCGCTGGCGCTGGCGGCGCACATTGTCCTTTCCTGGCCGCTTTGGTACGCAGGGGGAGGGCGTACGTTTCCGCTGTTGCCTGCCTGGGGCGGCGCCATTGCCCCCTCGACTTCCCCCCTGGATTTGGTGCAAATCGGCTGTTTCATGGCCGTACTTGGCCTTGTTGCCGTTTTTCCGGCAAAGAAATACGCGGTGCCGAGCCTCGCGGCAGCCCTGTTGTGGATGGTCGCACAAGACCTGAACCGCCTGCAACCCTGGTCGTATTTTTACCTGCTTGCACTCGGAATACTGTTAGTGTCGGGTCATCAATCAAGTCGCGCCGAAGTAGGGCTGCGCTGGCTACTTGCCGCAGTGTACGCCTGGGGCGGGTTCAACAAAATCACGCCCTATTTTGCGGAGGACAACTTCGCGTGGTTTTGCGAAGCCTTCGAGTGGACCAAACCCTTGGGCGCCTTTCCCGCCATTGGCTACGCCGTGGCCGTGGCGGAACTGTTGCTGGCCCCCGGCCTGCTCTGGAAAACCACCCGCCGGACATTTCGGTGCTTGGCCATTAGTTTTCACCTGTTCATCGTGCTGGCCCTCAGCCCGATCGGCTTGGACTGGAACGCCGTGGTAATCCCCTGGAACCTCGTCATGGCGGGTATGGTGTGGGTGTTGTTTTCCGAAAAATTGGAATTTCACCCCGTCGCACGCAAACCCCACCCCCAGCCTCTCCCCCAAGGGGAGGGGCTGGGGGTGGGGTTGCACGCGCAGGAGCACGATTCACGAGTAATCCCCCAAAAAAAAGTCACCGTCGGGGCAATACTCGCACTCGCATGGTTGATGCCGGTGCTAAATATCTGGCACCTCTGGGACGAGCCGCTTTCCTGGAAGATGTACAGCAATACCCAAGCGGAGGCCGGGTTTTTTCTCGAAAAAGATGCACCATGCGCGAACCTGATAGCCGTTTGGGAAAAACACGCCTACGATTCGGGCCGCAAACTGCTCTTTGACGACTGGGCCTTCGACAACCTGCACGTGCCGGCCTACAACAGCCGGCGTACACACAAACACCTGGCGCAGTACCTTTGCCCGTGTGCAAACGCCCCGGCGCACTCCGGACTGTGGAGGTTCACCGTGAAACGCTGGGACAGCACCGGCGAACGATGGGAATCCGTACCTTGCACCACACTAATCCGGTAACAAACCCATGAAAAGTTCTCTCCTTTGGCGCATTACTCCCTACTCAGGCGGCCCGGTCTCGTACTTGTTCGGCACCATGCATGTGCGTGATTTACGGGCGTTCAAATGGCTGGAACCGGCCAAGGCCTGCATCGAGCGATGCGAGGTGTTTGCCACGGAGTTCGATTTTTCCGACACCGATCATGCTGCCGTGGAGGAAGTGCTCCGCTTGCCTGCCGACCAATCGCTCGAAACGCTGCTCAAGCCGGGGGGCTGGAAAAATCTGCAATTCTATTGCCGGAAAAAACTCGGCACCGGGGCCGAAACCATGAAATCCCAGCACCCCATGACCGTCAGCATGGCCCTGACCAACGCCCTGTTGGAAGACGAGGCCGCCCGCTCCTTGGACGAAACGCTCTGGGAATACGCGCGAACGCTCGGGAAAACCACCACCGGTGTGGAAACGTTTGACGAGCAACTGCAGACCTTGAAAAACATACCATTTGAACAGCACCTCAATAGCCTCGTCTGGCTGCTGAAAAATTACGGTCGGCAGAAAAGACGGCTCAAAAAAATGCTGCGCTGGTACCAGTCGGGCGAATTGCAGCAGCTCTACCAGGCTGCCAAAAAAGATGCCCGCGGCATGCGCCGGATCATGCTCTACGAGCGCAACACGATCATGGCGCACCGTTTTGCGGAGATCGCCTCAGAGCGCAGCCTGTTTTGCGCGGTGGGGGCCGGGCACCTCGCCGGCGAAAAGGGCATGTTGCGGCTGCTTAAAAAACAGGGATTCAAACCCACACCGGAGTAACACCATGCCAAGTACGTTGCTCGAATTGTTCTACTGGCCGCCCGTTTCCTGGATGGCACTGGCAACCGCCAGCAACGGGGTACAAATCGAAGCCTGCGAACATTACCAAAAAGGCAGCTACCGGAACCGCTGCCACATCGCCGGGCCGAACGGGTTGCAGCGCCTGAGCATTCCCCTGTTGAAGGGCAAGCACCAGCAAACGCCCGTCCGCGAGGTGCGCATCGCCAACGACCAGCCCTGGCAGCGCGCCCACTGGCGCAGCATCCGAACTGCATACGGCAACGCGCCTTTTTTCGAACACTACGCCGACGAGGTGTCCCCTTTTTTTGAAAAAAACTTCGTGTACCTGTTCGATCTGAACCTCGAGATCATACATTTCCTGCTAAAAAAAGCGGCTTGGACAGGGCAACTGATGCTGACAGAACAATTCGAAAAACCCGGCCGGGCAACCCTTGCTGGCCCAACGCTCGATGTCCGCGGAAGCATTTCTCCCCATTCGGCCCCCGAAAAAACATTGTTCGATCCCCTGCCCTACCCGCAAGTTTTTCTGGAACGGCACGGATTTTTGCCCGACCTTTCGGCGCTCGACCTGCTGTTTTGCCTTGGAAAACAAGGGCTTGCCCCAACTCAAAACTCAAAACTCAAAACTCAAAACTGTGATGCTTAACCAACGTACCCAAGCCCTGCGCGTCCGCATCGAGGATGCCATCAAGGACCTGCACGACCTCACGCAGGCCATCGGACACAAAGCGCTCGCCACCACGGTCGGCGAGCTGCGCAACCGCATGTCCGAGCCGTACATGTTCGTCATCGTGGGCGAGGTGAAAGCGGGCAAAAGCAGTTTTGTCAACGCCCTGCTGGAACGGGAAATTTGCGCGGTGGCGCCACAGCCCATGACCGACACCATTCAGCAAATCCTCTTCGGCGAACAAGCGGAAACGGTGGTCGTGAACCCTTACCTGAAAAAAATCTTTCTGCCCGCCGACATCCTGCGCGACATCGCCATCGTGGACACGCCCGGCACCAACTCCATCGTGGAACGCCACCAGGAGATCACCGAAGGCTTCGTTCCGGCCAGCGATCTCGTCATTTTTGTGTTCGAGGCCAAAAACCCGTACCGGCAATCGGCCTGGGATTTTTTCGAGTTCATCCACGCCGACTGGCACAAGAAGATCATTTTCGTGTTGCAGCAAAAAGACCTGCTACCGGCCGAAGACCTGGCCGTGAACGAGCGCGGCTTGTTCGATTTTGCCCAAAAACGCGGCATGCTTGAACCCGTAATTTTCGCCACCAGCGCCAAAGCCGAACAGGAAGGCCACTTCGACGAGAGCGGTTTTTCCACGGTACGCGACTACATCCGCACGCACGTCACCGGCGGCCGCGGAGCTGCCCTGAAACTGCAAAACAACCTGACCACCTCGCGGGGCATCCTCGCCCGCATCCGGCAGGACCTCGATACCCGGGCCGAGCAGTTCCGCGCCGACGGGGCGTTCCGTACCGATGCGCAACAAACGCTCGACCACCAGGAAGCCAAAAGCAACCACCAGAGCCGGGTGCTCATCGAGAACCTACTGAACGGCTACGACCGCATCACCAAACAGATCGGCGACGAACTCGGCGACGGGCTGTCGTTTCCGGCCCTGCTGCGCCGGTCTTTCCTCGGCATTTTCAGCAAACAGGCCTCCATCAAGGACTGGCTCGACGAATTAGCCAAAAAACTGGAGACCAACCTGAACGCGGAACTCAAGTCCAAACTCAGCGACGGCGTGGTGGACCTGGCCGACAGCGTACAGCAGATGGCCAAGATGATTGACCTGAAAATCAAGACCAGCACCAGTACGGTGGTCAAGAGCGATTCGTACATTTTTGAGGATATCTCGGACAAACGCGCCTCGGTGCTCAAAGACTTGCAGGATGCTTTCGGGCGGTTCATGTCCCGTGCGGAAAGTTTCACCGACACGCGGCTGTTCCCAGAAAATACCAGCGTGTCGCCCAACATCGCCGCCGGCAGCGGGGTGGCCGTCATCGGCATCATCTTGGCGGCCGTCACGCAAACGGCGGTGTTCGACATTACCGGCGGCGTGCTGACCGGCATCGGGCTGCTGTTCGCCGGCATTACGGCGGGTTTGCAGCGCCGAAAAATCGTCGGGGGGTATTTTGCGGAGATCGCCCAGGGGCGGCAACGCATGGAAGAAACCCTGCGCGACAAACTCACCGGCTACGTGCGCACCATAAAAAGCCGCATTGCTGACAATTTCGCAGATTTGGATGCCCTGCTCGCCAACGAAGAAAAACAAATCGCCCACTTCGATGCGCAATACGAGGCGTTGCTCTCCCGTTTCGATGCCTTGGAAAACGAATTGGAAATCAGGTGAATGCCCAAATTTATTCCGTGGGCAAACTTCCCGTGCTCCGAAACTTCGGCTCGTTTTTTGTTTCCCGTTCCTGCACAATTACCGGGCAACCGGTATTCCTGCGCTCCAGAACTTTGACCTACATTTGCCTCGCTTTTTCACTCGACAATTTGCACTCCGCATAAAGATGTAATCGGTTTTTGGGATGGCCCTCTATCCGCGCAACGCTGGATGAGGGCTTTTCTCGTTTATATCCACCGCAGAGACGCGAATTTTTTCACCGCAGAGACGCGGAGGCGCAGAGAAATAATCAAAAAAACTCCGTGTCTCCGCGTCTCTGCGGTGAAAAAATTCGCGAAGTGACTACTCACTTGCTCAAGACAACCGTCTGCCGAAACACCCCCGCCTTCCCCGAGCACAAGATATTGTACACGCCGACCGGCCAGTTTTCCGTGGGCATACGGAGTACCTGGCGTTGGTTTTCCAGCGGGAGTTCGCGCTGCCACATCAGGCGACCACCGGTGTCGAACACCCGAAAATCGGCGCTTTGACCGATCCAGTTTTCCGGGATTTCCAACAAAACAGGCTGGCCAGTCGCGAGCAGACTGGGATACACCCGCCAGCCCGCCTCGGAGGCCGACTGCACGTTCACGGTTTTTGCGATAAACCTGCCGCTGGGCGAGGGCGGCACCACAGAAGCGCGATTGAACGGGCGCACGCGCCAGTAGTAGTTCCAGTTGGGCGTCAACTGGCCGGTCAGCACAAAGGTATCCGTCACCACTGCCTCGAAATCGTTGATCCCATAACTGGACACCTTGGAAACCTGCACGAGGTAATGCGTGGCTCCGGGCACTGCTGACCAGGTCAGCAAGGCACTTGCGGCTGTGGCATGTGCGAAGTTGATCGGAGAGATCAGTTGGGTTTGCCCGGTGACGATGGGAGCAGGCGCTACGGGCGCCAGCCAGTTGGCCTTGACCGTTTGGAGCTTGGCCCGCATGATCTGGATTTGTTCCGGCGTGAAGCGGTTTTGGCAGTTGTCGGCGGCGTACGACATGAAGAGCGTGCCGTCGGAACGGAACGTCGCGCCGGATGGATCTTTTTGTACTACCGTACTCAAGCCTTGGTTGTCGCAGTTCCAGCGGGAACTCAGGTAGTCGGGGCCGGAGTCGCAAATGCGGTCGGACGCGATGCCGCAGTTGCTGCCGTCCACATATTCCACCAAGGCCGTGTCCAAGGGCGCGGGCACGATGGTGTCGGGCGTGCTGTGGAAGTGGGTGTAGTCGTAGGTGAGGGTGTCGGGAGTCGGGTCGTTAGGGTTGTAGGTTTTATTTTCCCAGCCGATGAACGGGTGCTGGATGGACAGGGCGTGCCCGATCTCGTGGGTCCAGGTATGGTCGTTGGGGCCGGAACACATGTGTGTCATGGCAACTCCCGCATACGGCAGGTTGTAGCCACAGGTACCCGCTGCCTGGCTGACAAAATATGCGTTGAGCAGGTCGGGAACGTTGTTCGTGAACATCATCGAGATGCCATGTACCAACGAATCATGCAGGAACCAGTGGGTATTATTGATCAGATTCCAATCGTTTTTCCAATAAAACCGGATGCCCGACGGGCCGAAATCCACATTAAGGCGGTACAGCGCATCGAGCATCCGATCCGTGCCGAATCGCCCGGTTCCGTCGTCTTTGGCCAAGAGGTGGATTTGAATCCCCACCCAGAGGGTGTCGTTGCTGTCCGGGAAATCCGTCGGCGACGCCAGGTATTTTTTCAGCCAGGGGTCAATGTGCGACACCGTGCCGCAGGGCTTGAGGCTGTTTTTGTCGAATTCGTCCTGCGCTTGGAGGGCGAACGATGCAAGGAGGAAAAGCAGCAGTGTACAGTTTTTCATATTCGTGCGTGATTGTCGGTTATGCAGTTTGGCGCAAGGTGCGTCGGATTTGTTTGAGGTGGCGGTCCAGGTGGGTGCGGAAAAAGGTGAACATGCCCAACCAACTCAGCCTTCCGGCGATCGGGTGGCGATAAACGGCCTTGTTGGCTATATCCGAGGGCATCTGTTCCAGATAGCCGGTCCAATCCTGCCGGATTTTCAGCCAGCGCGCCTTGGTATCGGCTGCCGTGACGAACGCCGGAAGGTTCTCATCCCCGACCATCGGG
>Ga0268299_1003900_pt1 | contig 12672 bp, 9 predicted proteins | sample NOBtaG_FD_193484 | JGI IMG/M metagenome (GOLD analysis project Ga0268299, IMG submission 193484) | Activated sludge microbial communities from bioreactor in Nijmegen, Gelderland, Netherland - NOB reactor | ecosystem: Engineered > Bioreactor > Aerobic > Activated sludge | place: Netherlands...
GACCTCGCAGAGGTCCTGCGCTGCTCGCGAACGCCGCAACCGACATCGGCTCCGCCCGACAATGCCAACAAACCTGTCTACAAAAGCGGATCAGGCCCAACGAAGGTCTCACCCTGAGACGAGACTCTCATCTCACCCCGAACCCACTCGGCTCCGGGACGCCGGCAGCGCATACAAACCGCCGGCCGTCGCCCATCGGCTGTCGGTCGTGCGCGGCCCAGGGCAGCCCGAAGGGCGGCGTCTGCCGCGGCGAAGCCGCTGCCCGAAGCAGGGGCCGCCGGTCATGCGAGCACGGCTCACTGCCCCGACGCCGCCACCGGCACCACGTGCCCCGCCGAGTACGCGGTGAACTCCGGCGCGTACATCGACTGCATCACCGCCGGCCCCACCCGGAACGTCCCCGCCATCGACGCCCTCACCCGGTACTTGAAGTTGAACTCGCCCACCGGCACCGACTCGAAGAAGAAGTTCGTCGACGAGTCCCGGTACTCCTCGTACCAGCCCAGGCCCAGGTTCCACTTGTACTTCGACACCGCGCCCTCGGGCTCGAACCCGGCCCCGCGCGGGTCCTTCACGTGCACGTACTCGGCCGGCGCCCGCGAGCGGATCGACAGCTGCACCTCGAGCTCGTCACCCACCTCGATGCGAGCGCCGTCCGCCAGCGGCTTCAGCACCACGTCCTTCGGGCCCTTCTCGCGCTTGAAGTAGGCGCGCGACACCGAGAACATGTCGCCCCTGCCCTCCTTCGGCAGCTGGTCCGTCGAGAAGTGCCAGGTCGCCGACGCGAACTGAAACCCCTTCGTCGTCTTCGACACCTTCACCGTCGACATCGCCGGAGTCACCTCGGGCCCCGGGATCACCAGCTGGTTCTTCTTCCCCGTGTACTCGTCGGGCTGGAACACCCAGGTCTTCTTGATGGGCCCCACCTCGACGACCGACTCCTCGCGCACGCCCAGCGACCCGTCGGCCTGCATGTACTTCACGAGCGCGTAGATCACCTCGGCCGTCGCGCGCGTCGACTTCCACTGGTTCAGCTTCTTGTTGAGCAAGAGCCACTGCACCAGCCCGTCGCGCCGCGCGTCCTTCGGCTGCAGCTCGGTCAAGGTCCGCAGCGCGAACGCATGTGTCTCGATCGAGTCGTTGTACCAGAGCCACGAGCGGTCCTCCGGCGCCCAGAACGTGCCCTCGTCCTTCGTCGTCTTCGCCGAGTCCATCACGCTGTCGAACACCAGCTTCGCGTCGGCGTCGCGCTTCGCGCGCTTCAGCGTCAGCGCCAGGTACCCCTTCAGGTACGGCGAGTGCCGCTTCCAGTGCTTGAAGCTGAACGCGAGCATCTCTTCGCGCTCCTTCTCCGAGAGCGCCCCGCCCAGCCACGACGCGTCGGGGAACGCCGACGCCACGTAGTTCAGCGTCGTGATCCACTCCCAGCACCCGTCGAGCGCCATGCACGAGCGCCACGAGCCGCGGAACTCGTTGCCGACGTACCCCCACGCGCGCTGCACCACGTCGCGCGGCACGTCGACCTTGAACTCCGCCGCCTTCGCGAACCCGTGCAGGATGTACAGGCTCATGTACGCCGACGGAGGCCCGCCGGGAAACCACGGGAACCCGCCGTTCGGCAGCTGCGCCTTCTTCAGCTTCGCCAGCGCCGACGCCCGCTCGGCCGCCGCCACCTTCGGGTCGAGCACGTCGATGTACGCGTCGCCCGCGTTCTTGCCGCCCTTCGCGAGCTCCAGCCACGGAGCCTCCTCGAGCTGGATCTTCCGGTTCGGGTCCATGCCGTCGAACGTCTCGAGCGGGGTGTCCCGCTTGCTGAACTTCGCCGCCATCTTCGCGACCGCGGGGTGATCGCGGAACACCGACGACACGATGCCGGTCGACACGAACCGGTTCAGCGTCTGCTCCGTGCACTCGTATGGGTACCGCGTCAGGTACGGCAGCGCCTGCAGCACGGTGAAGAACAGCTGCGCGTCGACGGTCACGACGAGCTGCTCGTTGATGCGCGTCGGGTCGTCGTTCTTCGCGAGATCCTCGAACGTCAGCGTGCGCGAGTCTCTGTCGCGCAGCGTCGCGAACTTCGACTGAACCAGGTGCATGCGCGACGGCAGCAGCGGCACCGTGCGCAGCTCGCCGTCCGAGAAGTCACCGCTCTTGGCGATCACGCGGAACGCGGCCTGCCCCACCCGCTTCGGCGCCGTCAGCGTGAACGACAGGTTCGTGCTGCCGCCGGCCTTCGCGCTGAAGGCCTGGGGCGCCGCCGGCGCGGCGCCGAGCTCCTTCATGAGGCTCGCGTTCGTCTCGGGGTCGAAGATCTCGAGCTTGAGCTCGCCGCTGAGGTCCTTCGCGGAGGCGTTGTTCACCACCACCTTCACGAGCGCCTGATCGCCCTCGCGCAGGAACCGCGGCAGGTACGGCCGCACCATCAGATCTTTCACCGAGCGCGTGGTCGCCTTCACCGAGCCGCCGCGCAGATCCTTCGTGACCGCGTGGGCCCACACGTTCCACGCGGTCACCGAGTCGGGCACCTGGAACTCGAAGCTCACCGCGCCACTCCCGTCGGTGATCAGGTTCGGCTTGAAGAAGGCCGTCTCCGAGAAGTTCGAGCGCACCTGCACCGGCGCGGCCTCCTGCGCGTTGCCCTTACCCGACAGCAGCCCCCGCGCGTCGGTCTCGCTCGTCGTCGCCGGCGCCGGCTCGGCCTTCGCCGCCATCCGCGCCGGAGGGGGCGGCGGCGCCGCCGGCGCGTCTTTCGCGAGCGCCGCGATCTCCCGCGTCGACTCTTCGGCCTCGCCGCCCTCGTCGGCGTCTTCGCGCCGCATGCGCCCGATCGCGCGGTTCTTGAAGCGGTAGCCCGGCCCCCCGATGCCGTACTCGTCGAAGAACTTCAGCGCGTCTTCGCGCAGGTGCGGGTAGCTCGGCAGCGAGAACCAGGTCGAGCGCGACACCCACTCGACCTCGGCCTGGCCGACGCTGAACATCGTGTACGGCACGCCGCTGCGCCCCGGGTACAGCGACAGCACCGACGGAGGCGAGTGCGGCCCGAACAGATCGAGCGACTGATCGTACATGTACGCCAGCACCTCGGCCGCCCCCGGCTCGAGCTTCGACGCGACGCCCTTCACGGTCACCTTGAACGTCTCTTTCGTGCCGGGCCGCAAGGTGTCGCGCATCGTCGCAAACTCCACTTTCAGCTCCTTGTCGTCGCGCGGCACGTAGACGCTCTCGGTGAACTGCATGACCTGGTAGTCGCGCACGATCTGCGCCGTCACCGAGTAGCCGCCGCGGTCGTCGGCGGTCACGGGCAGCTCGAGCACCGCCGAGTCTCTGCCCGCGTGCAGCACGCGCCGCTCGACCCGCCGCTGGTCTTTGAACAGCTCGACGATGATCGGCTGCCCCTCGACGCCGCCGAGCAGAAAGCGCGCGGTGCCGCCGACCTTCACCGTCGAGCTCTGCAGCTTGAAGAGCCCGGGCAGCCTCACCGGGAAGTTGCGCCCGCCGACGATGAAGTCGGTCGACGTCTCGAACTTCGCGCCGTACTCGTCCTTCGTCTCGTAGCGAAGGCGCCAGGCGCCGGCGGGCAGCTTCGGCAGCGGCACCTTGCCCTCGCCCTTCGCGTCGTGCACGACCTCTCCGCGCCACTGCTCGGCGCCGTCCTTCCACGAGCGCAGCGTCGCCCACGGCGAGTAGCCGAACGCCCAGCGCGAGCGCAGCCGGTCGCCCTCGGTCTGGTTCGGGTCGGGCTTGCTGCCGGGCCGCGCGACGATCGGCTCGTCGGCCGGCAGCCGCGCCGCGTTCGGCTGCACGATCGCCAGCAGCCGGTACGTGCCCTTGCCGGCGCGGCCGTTGCCGTCGAGATCGGTGCGGCGCACGTGCAGCTCCGAGTCGTTGCCCTCGACGATGAACCCCTCGCCGAGCGAAGCGCGCGCCTCGATCGCCACGGGCCCGAGCCGCGTGCCCTTGCTCGCCGAGCGCGTCTCGCCGCCCTCGTCGGTGACGTCGGCGGTCACCTCGTAGCGGTAGGTCACCGAAGGATCCAGCTTCGGGTCGGCCTCGGGCTTGAACTGCAGCTCGAACGAGCCGTCGGCCTGCAGCTTCGCGGTGCCGGCGCCGACCACCTGGCTGCGCGACGGCGGCGGCGACCAGCCCCACTCCCACCACCACCACGGGTACTGCGGCGTGCGCAGCACGCGCCAGCGCACCTGCCCGGCCGTCACGGGCAGGCCGAAGTAGTAGCGGGCCTCGCCCTTCAGCGTGACCGGCGAGTTCAGGCGGAACGCGGCGCCGGTGTCCTTGAACGAGACCTCGAAGGTGGGTCGCTTGTACTCCTCGACGCGCAGGTACGCGCTCGAGCCGCGCACGGCGATGCTCCAGCTGCCGAGCAGCCGGCCGGTGGGAATCGTGAACTCGCCGGCGACCGAGCCGAACGCGTTCGTCTTGAAGCTCTTCGTCTCGACGGCCTGGTGGTTCGCGTCCATCAGGCTCACCGCGACGTCGGCGTTCGGCACGGTCGTGAACGCCTGGCGGTCGGCGGAGGCGTGGTACGCGATCGCCTTCCAGAACACCTTCTGCTGCGGCCGGTAGACCGTGCGGTCGGTGTAGATCATCGCCGCGTTCACCTCGTAGCGGCCCTGCACCGAGAAGTAGAGGCTCTGCCTGTCGATCGCCCAGTCCGAGCCGCTCCGCGCCGTCACGAAGTGGTTCTTGCCCTCGCGGCCCTTCGCCGCGAACTTCACTCCGCCCGAGGCGTCGGTGCGCTGCGTGTCGACGCGCTTCTTGGGCTTGCCGTACTCGAAGCTCCACAGGTCGACCTCGACGCCCGGCACCGGCTCGCCCGTGTTGCCGTCGACCACGACGGCCTCGAGCGAGCCGTCGACGTACTGCTGCTTCACGGTCATCACGAGCTTCGTGATGACGAGCGCCTGCGCCACGATGCGGTTCGACTGGTCGACGAAGTCTTCGCGCGCCGAGGCGGCGACGACGTACAGGCCGGCGTCGCGCAGCGGGGGGATCACGACCGTGCGGTGGCTCTTGTAGTCGGGCGTCGGCGGCAGGTTCACCGTCCACTTCGCGACCGGCGCCTGGCCCGCGATCAGGCGGCGCACGTCTTCGTCCTGCGGCATGAGCGAGTACTCGGCGCGCTGCAGCGTCTGCTCGACGTCGACCCGCCACGCGCGCAGGTACACCTTGCCGAGGTTGCGCGCGGTGAGCTCGAGCGAGCGGCGCTCGGGCCCGTCCGACTGCATGCCCGCGAGCGTGTAGTCGGGCGCCTCGATCGACTTCACGACGTAGGCGCAGCGCTGGCCTCCGAACGTGGTGGGGAACGCCTTGGCCCCTTCGAGCGCGATCGCGCGCGCGCGCACCGAGTCGCCCGCGTCGCGCACCCACTCGGCGAGCAGGCCGCGGGCGGCGGCCGACCACGGCAGATCTTTCACCGCCGGCAGCCGCGACTCGAGCTCGGCGATGAGGCTCGCGCGCTCGTCTTCGCTCGTGAAGTGGTTGCGCAGCGAGGCGAGGCGCTCCATGCGCGCGTTCAGCGCAGCCTCGCGGCGGCCGGCCCGCGCGTGCCACGCCTCGAGGTCGTCGTACATGGCGCCGACCTTGAGCAACGGGTGCACGCCCGGGTCGTCGAGGTTCAGCTTCGCGGACGCCGCCGGGTCGCCCTTCACGAGCGCCTTGAAGTCGAGGCGGTAGAGCTCGTTCGACTGCTCCGCCGACCAGCTCTGCGTGTTCTCGGTGGAGTCGACGCGCAGGTAGGTCAGCGCGTCGCGCAGGGTGTCGCGCACGCCCTTCGGGTAGTCGTTCGGCACGAGGTACTCGCTGAAAGAGCCGAGCGGCTGGGCGCCGAGCTCCTCTCGCTGCTTCCAGACCTCTTCGTAGGCCTTCTGGGCCTCGAGCCAGAGCTGGTCCGCCGTCCACGCCTTCAGGTCGACCGCGCCCTTCGTGTCCACGCGCTCGCGCTGGCGGATCTCCCACGAGTACGCGTTCACGTAGCGGATGAGCGCGTGCGCGTAATAGAGCTGCACCGCCGAGCGCGGCAGCAGCGTCTTCGGCCACGCCTCGCCTTTGAGCTCCTTCACCGCGGTCTCGTAGCCGCCCAGCCCGATGCGCAGCTGGGTTCGCTTGAGCAGGGCGCGCGCGAGCTCCGCCTCGTCGGTGCCCTTCTTGGCGGCCGCGAGCCGGGCGTCGACGGCCTTCGCCGCGGCCTCCAGCTTCTGCTCGTTGACCAGCTTGTCGATCTCGGCCCAGCTCTGAGGGGCCTGGCTCAGCACCACCGCAGCAAAGAGGGGAAACATGAGGGTCGCGAGCATAGGCACCTTTCCGCGCCTTAAAGACGATGAAGCAGTGCTGACTCGTTCCGTGTGACCGGCGATTATTTCCGCCATGCACTCCACCCTCTTCGTTCTCGCGCTGCTCGCCGCCGACTCGAAGGAAGACGCCCAGAAGAAGGTCGACGAGGCCATGGCCAAGAGCTGTGAGCTCGCCAAGAAGAACGTCGAGAACAACAAGGAGGCCTGCTCCGATCAGGCGAAGGCGTTCGAGGCGCTCGACTGCGCCAGCAAAGACTCGCGCAAGAGCGTCGACTTCTTGAAGGTTCAGGGCGAGTGCTTGAAGAAGGTGAAGGAAGGCGCGAAGGCTGCGCCCGCCTCCGAGAAGAAGGCCGCGGGGACTCATTGCAAGGTCACCGATGAGGCCGGCGCCGTCGTTCTCGAGCACGACTCCGAGGGCACCACCATCAAGTGCCAGGGCGAGATTCGCGAGAAGGTGAAGGCCGAGAAGTGCGAGCCCGGGAAGAAGCTCGCGCTGCAGTACCTCGCCGATGGGGGAAAGCCCATCGCGATGAACATCACCTGCCCGAAGAAGTGATCGGGGTGGGGTTGGGGTTGGGGCTGGGCTTGGGGTTCCGGGCCCGTCTTCCGGGCCCGGTCCCGGCCACGGGTCCGCGTTCGTTCACGGTTTCGGGCCCCGGCCCGCGTTCCGGCCGGGGTATGCGGCCGGGGTATACGGGGGGGTTCTACCCGCTACTTTCGCTTCAACCCCACCAGGTACACCTCCACGCTTCCTCCTCGCGTCGCCTCCGGGCGGACCACCTTCACGTCCGTGAACGATGATCTGACTTCCTCGCGGAACTCCTCGAAGTCTCCCCCCATGAACAGCTTCGCCACGAACGAGCCGCCTGGCTTGCCTCTCGTTCGCGCCACCTCCAGCGCTTTGCCTGCGAGGCGTAACGAGCGCGCTTCGTCCGTCGAGCGGATCCCGCTCGTCTTCGGCGCCAGGTCCGACACCACCGCGTCGAACGCCCCCCCGTGCAGCTCGGAGAGCTTCTCGTCGAAGTCGTCGCCCAGCACGTCCAGCACCGCCGTCTTCACATTGGCGCGGCCCAGCGGGCGGATCGGCACCACGTCGACCCCCACCACCGCGCCCTTCTCTCCCACCTCGTCCGCGATGATCTGGAGGAAGCCTCCCGGCGCCGCCCCCAGGTCGAGCACCACGTGCCCTTTTCTGAACAGCTGGAAGCGCCTCGCGATCTCGTCGATCTTGAACGCCGACCGCGCCCGCAGCCCCTCCGCGTGCGCCTTCTTGAAGAAGTGGTCCTTCTGCTTGTACGGCCGGTGCGCCATCAGCCGCCGCCGGACGCCGTCGGTGTCCCCGACTCCGCCGACAGATCGTCGCCGTTCGCCACGCTCTTCACTTTTTCGAACAGCCGCATGTACCGCGTCTCTGCGAAGTCCTTCGCCTTCTCGGGGTTGATCTTCGCCGCCGCCGTCGCCGAGATCAGCGCCTGGAACACCCTCACCTTCGGCGCCGCCTTGTCCTGCGCCCACACCTGAATCGTCGACAAGATCGGACACGCCCCGCTCGTGCTCGCCGCCACCAGCGACGCCTCGACCGCCAGGTTCTCGGGCTTCTCGTTCAGCCACTGCACGTACGCCACCGCGTGCGGCTCCGTGATGTCGACCTCGATCTTGCCGATGCGCCCCGCCACCTCGCCCTTGCCGAGCGCCTCCTTGATGTTGCCCTCGCACTTGCCCTTGAAGTCGCCCGCCGCCACCGCGCGCTCGATCGCCTTCTGCATGTCCTTCAGCTTGTACTTCGCGTCCTTCGCGATCGCCGCCGGCCGCGCCTCTTCCTTCATCTTCTGCACCCGCGGGTCCTCCATCGCCTGCTGGTAGTGGCGGTACATCTTGAACTCGTCTTGCGTGAGCTCGATCGGCTCGGCCGACAGGAGAACGGGCAGGAGTACGGGCAGCACCATGGCGGGTGTTATACCCGCGACATGCCTGGGTGTGGGAAGTGCGGCCGACGCCTCGACATCATCGCCAACCAGGTGGGACGCCGCGACGTCTGCCCCCACTGCGGCTCCGAGCTCCATGCGTGCATTCATTGCCGGCACTACGACGAGACCGTCGCGAAACAATGCAAAGAGCCGTTCGCCGAGGTGCCTTCCGACAAGGAGGACGCCAACTTCTGCGAGCTCTACCAGATCGGCGACGGCGAAGACCGCGGCGGCTCAGCTTCCAAAGACGCCCTGGTCTCGGCGGCGGAGGCGCTGTTCAAGAAGTAGCACCAGGGCCGCGAAGACGGGCATGGCCGGGCCGCTCGAGCCACAGCCGCAGCCGCCCGCGCTCCACTCCCCCGGGTGCTCGCACGTGACCGGCGCGCACCCCTCGCCCTCCGTGCACAGGCGGTCGCCGCACTGATCCGCCCCCGGCGCCTCGAGCGTCGCGATGATCGGCCCCTCGGCCGTCACCGTGATGCCGCTGATCGAGATCCCCGACGGCATGCCCGAGTACCAGTTCGTCGACGCCACCTGGTAGTCGGCCGACAGCGGCGTGCCGGCGCTGTCGGGCCCGAGCGAGTCGCCGTCGCGGAACAGATCGTTCTCGTAGTCGGGCACCGCCAGGTTGTCGGCCTGCAGATCGAACCGGCCGTCGCCCTGCAGGTTCATGATGTACGGGTGGAACCTGTCGCAGTTCACGCAGTCGAGGATCCGGTCCAGGAACTTGCCCTCCTCGCCCTTCAGCTTCACGCGGCGATCGACGTGGTACACGACGAGGCCGCGCGCCGCGAACGAGCGGTCGAACACGCCGCCGGTGCCGCGGTTCTCGATCAAGAAGTACTCGTCTCCGGTGCCGAGCCTCCACACCTCGCCGGTCGCCTCCGCCGGCCCGATGCGCACGCGCTGGCGGCCCTGCACCTGGTGCCAGTTGCCCCAGCGCAGGCGGAACCGTGACTCGGCGTCGTGCAGGGGGATGTTCGGGTCGTAGCCCCACGCGCCCATCAGCGAGAACTGCAGGCCCGGGTACGTGCTGCTCTCGTCGTAGAGATCGGTGAGCCCGAGCAGGTGCCCGAACTCGTGCACCATCACGTAGACGTCGTCGTACCCGGCGATCGCGACGTGGCCGATCTTCACGCCGTCGACGATCAGCGGCCCCCCCGTGCCGCCCGCGAGGTTGTCGCCGCGGTTGAAGTAGCCGATGGGGAACGCGATGCCTCCGAACGGTACGTTCGTGATCAGCATCACCCCGTCGGCCCAGCCGTCGGCGGCGCCGCGGCGGCCGTTGACGTCGAGCTTCGCGAAGTCCACCCCGTCGTCGTTCGAGAAGCGCACCGCGTCGCGAATGAGGTCGATGCCGGCGGCGAAGACAGCGATGTCGCCGCGAGCCACCATGCAGCTCGGAAACTGGGCGGCGGGCAGCGGGCAGCTCGCGAAGCGGATCGCGGGGCCGATGGTGACGTGGGGCCGGTAGCGGCCGAGCGAGGCGGTCTCCCAGTACTTCACGAAGCCGTTGGCGTCGGAGCCGGTGAAGAAGCGGTTCAGCCGGTCGTAGTCGATCGGCGGGTGGCCGCCGACGTCGACGGGGATCACGAGCAGCTCGGCGGGCCCGAGCGACGGGGCCTTGTGGACGCCGACGTCGTCGCGCACGACGAAGTGATCCATGTAGTCGGCGCGGACGCTTCCCGCGGCGAGCAGCGCGATGAGGGCCGGTTGCAAACGCACGAAGCCGCGATCATGATGACTTCATGCAGCAGAGCAAGCGGCGCGACACGACGACGGTCACTTTGAAGCCAAAGATCGCCCGAGCGATCAAGGCGAAGGCCGCGTCCCTGGAGCAGAGCATGTCGGAAGTCGTCAACGACCTGCTCGCCGACCGAATCAAGCAAGATCAGCGGCACATCCGGCTCTTCCGCAAGCGGCAGCACGAAGTCGGTCGCCCTCTCGAGGAAGTTCTCGCTGACATGAAGCGCGATGGCCTCCTTTAAGGTCATCATCCTGCCGACCGCCGAAGACGAGTATCGAGCCGTGGCGTTTCCATTCCGCCGCGAGCTCGGGCACGCGATGATGAGCCTTCAACGAAACCCGCGACCGGAGACCGCAAAGGACCTCGGCGAGAATCACATGTCGCTGACGGTGCACGGCTGGGAGGTGCTCTACGTCGTCAGCGACATCGCAACGACCGTCGTCGTCTACAGCGTCGCTAAAAGCCCACCAGCTTCGAGATGATCTCCTTCATGATCTCGCTGGTGCCGCCGCCGATGGTGATCAGCCGAATATCGCGCCACGCGCGCGCGATGTCGGTCTCTTCGATGTAGCCCATGCCGCCGTGGAACTGCTGGCAGTCGTACGCGACCTTCTGCGCGAGATCGCCGGCGACCAGCTTCGCCATCGAGATCTCCTTCACCGGGTTCTCTTTGCGGTCGAACAGATCCACCGCGTGGTACGTCAGCCGCTTCGCCGCCTCGATGTTCGACAGGTGCTCCACGAACTTGTGCTTCCACACCTGGAACTTGATCAGCGGCTTCCCGAACGCCTCACGCTCGTGCCCGTAGCGAATCGCGTCGGCCACCATGCGCTCCATGCCGGCCACCGCGCAGAGCGCCGCGGTCAGCCGCTCGCCCTGGAAGTTCGTCATGATGTGGTAGAAGCCCTCGTTCTCTTCGCCGAGCACGTAGCGCGCGGGCACGCGGCAGTCCTCGAAGAACAGAATCGCCGTGTCCGACGAGAGGTTGCCGATCTTGTCGAGCTTCTTGCTGACCGTGAACCCCTTCACGTCCGTGGGGAACGTGAGCAGCGAGATGCCGCCGTAGCCCGGGTCGCCCGTGCGCACGCCGAGCGTGATGAAGTCGGCGCGCGTGCCGTTCGTGATCCACATCTTGCTGCCGTTGATCACGTAGTCGTCGCCGACGCGCTTCGCCGTCGTCTTCAGGTTCGCGACGTCGCTGCCCGCTCCGGGCTCGCTCACGCCCAGCGCCGCGATCTTCTCGCCCGCCAGCGCCGGAGCCAGGAACTCGCGCTTCTGCTCGTCGGTGCCGATCTCGTTGATGATCGGAGTCGCCATCTGCGACTGCACCAGCAGCGCCATGTTCACGCCCGCATTGCGGCTGCCCAGCAGCTCTTCCGTGAACGCCGTCACGTACCAGTAGTCGAGCCCGCTGCCGCCGTACTTCGGGTCGTGGTTGATGCCGAGGAAGCCGAGCTCACCGGCCTTCTTGAACACCCACTTCGGGAAGATGCCCGCCTTGTCCCACTCGAGGGCGTGCGGGGCGAGCTCCTTCTCGACCCACGCTTTCACCGTCTTGCGGAAGGCGTCGTGCTCGGGCGTGAACGGGTTCGACATCGACATGGCTTGAAGACCTCGGTTTGGTTGTTGACTGGCGAGTCAAATATCAGCCGTGCCCCGCCCGTTCAACCGGCGCGCGTGCGCCGGCCGAAACCGCGGAGCGACAGGCCCTCACTGCCGCTGGCAGAAGCCGTAGAACGACATCGGCGGCGCGTTCGCGATCGGGTTGCAGACCTGCGCGAACGGCACCTGCAGGCAGCCCGACGGGCCCGCGCTGGTGTCGCAGTACGCCTTGCAGATGCCCGTCGTGCCGAGCGCGAGGCCGTTGCAGTGCATCGGCCGGGGCGGAGTGCCGCTGAAGCACGCCGTCGCCTGCTGGCACGCCTGGTCTTCCTGCTGGGTGCCGGTCGGCACCGCGCAGTACGACACCGGGGTCGCCGCCGCCGTGTCGAAGAAGCAGTGCTGCGGCGCCGGGCAGTCGGGCGCCACCACGCTGCACGGCCTCCGGCACGTCTGCTGGAGCGCCGTCGACACGCACACCTCCGCCTGCACGCCCGCATCGGCGCCGGCGCACACCGTGCCGCCGCGGCCGCCGCACTTGCACCGGCCGTCTTCGGGGTCGCACGACGTGCCGCCGCTGCAGATCTTCGGGCCGCCGTCGGGCAGCACGCACTGCGCTCCGCCCTGGCACTGCGGAACACGGCCGAGCGCGCAGATCTGGTTCGACGCGCACGCGGGGCCGCCCGGGCCGCCGCACTTGCACTGGCCGTCGACCGGGTCGCACGTCGTGCCGCCGTCGCACGCCACGTTCGCGCAGGCGCTGCCGGTGCGGCACGTGCGCTGGCCGTCCGCGCACTCGCCGCCGTCGGAGCCCGGCGGGCACGCGCACGCCTCGCCGCTCTGGCAGATGACCCCGTTGCACTTGCAGTAGCCGTCGGCGGTGTCGCAGACGTTCGCTCCGGCGCAGTGCACGCCGTTGCAGATGTTGCCCGTGCAGCTCTTCGTCTGGTCGTTGTTGATCGCGCAGAACTGCTCCGGCGCGCAGGTCGCCGTGCCGCACTTGCACACGCCCGTCTGCACGTCGCACGTCTGGTTCGTCGAGCACGCGCGG
>Ga0268299_1003901_pt1 | contig 12661 bp, 14 predicted proteins | sample NOBtaG_FD_193484 | JGI IMG/M metagenome (GOLD analysis project Ga0268299, IMG submission 193484) | Activated sludge microbial communities from bioreactor in Nijmegen, Gelderland, Netherland - NOB reactor | ecosystem: Engineered > Bioreactor > Aerobic > Activated sludge | place: Netherlands...
GGCGGATCTCACTCCACTGCTCCATATCGGCGTACACCCTTTCACGTTGTTTAGGGGTGCTGCCTTTTTCGACCGCCCCGTCACTCCCGTGACCCCCGCCGCACTTTTCGAGCGCCCTCTACACTGAGTTCATCCTCTCCGAGCGCGCTCTTGAGGATGTGGACGTCATCCACACCTACATCTGCGCCGACAATCCGGGCGCAGCGGACCGGGTCGAGGAGGCCCTCTTCGACGGATTCCATCTGCTGGCGCGCAACCTCGGCTTGGGCCGGCTGCGGGATTTCCGCCGCCACAAAAACATCCGCTCTTGGGTCGTTGCCGAGTTTCCCAGTTACCTCATTTTCTACCGTTAACTTCAGGGCGGTGCCGGCGTCGAAATCCTTCGTGTCCTCCACGGCGCCAGCGATCTCGATGTGCTGTTCGACCCGTGAATCGAGCTGAAACAATTCCCACCGCATTGGCTTCGAATCGTGAGCGACTGGTCTTCGACCTGAAAATCGTGATAGGATGACCAAAGAGACCAATGTGTGGCTCAATCTGGTGGAAACGCTCTTTGGCAAAATGGCCCGAAGGTTCCTCCGCGGTATGCGGGTTCAAAGCTGGGACAAATTGAAGGCACAAATCGAACAGAGAATCGCGGAAATCGACCAAGTACCGGTCGTCCACCGCGGGACCCAATTTCCGGATCCCTGATTTGTTCACTGTTCATTGAAACGTTATACTAGGGTCATTGTCTGCAGACGCTACAATGGGTCGGCGAGAATGTTACTGCTTCACCTTAGCTGTTCCATGCTCCGCCTCCGGTCCAAGCCACTTGCCGCAAATAAGATACAGCTCGTAAAAGACGAGCCATTCCGCAATCCACGGAATGATCTTCTCATGGATGTTGTCAGATGATCGCCACGGCTGTTCTGTCGGCTTGTAGAGGCAGAGGGAACCGTCTCCGTACATGTGGATGCTGGCTGACGGAGTAATCTGCGGCTCTTTGATCCGCACTTTGGGGACTTTGTTCCGCTCGTAGGAGATTGCGACCCGGTAGGTGGTGCAGTCCTGCGACGGTGTGATGAAGCCTTCACACTCTAGACGCCGGTGCAACAGCTTGGTCTTAAAACAGGGAAAGTGCTTGTCGATCAGCGCTTTTTGGACCACGAAGTGTCGGTACTCCACACTGCGGTCACGGGTGATCCACGGGGTCATCGCCATAGAAACTGTGGCTCATGTTTGCAACTCCGATGCCGCCTAGAACTCCCGCTGGCGAAGTCCTCGCGCCAACGCCTACCAGCACCGCTTTCGCCAGCAGTGAGTTTTTCTTTTCTTCCTGTTTCCGGTCAGCATCGTACTCGGCGAAGAACCCATCGCTCTTGAAAATCCAATCCCACGCCGACCGGGCAGAGTCCGCGTTGTTGCCGTCGGCCTTATCCAACGTAGCGAGTTGGTCGAGTGCTTCGCTGATTCGGATTTCGAGATCGGCAACATTCTGGTCGCGCGATGTCCGAGTGAGGTCGGGCTTGTCGGGATGGGCAAGATTCTTGATGACCTTATTCCAATACAACCTGTTCTTGAGGTTGGAGATTAGCTCACGGAAAGCCACATCAATGCGCTCCCGATATGATGGCTGGCACTCAGCGACAAGCATTGTCAGCTTCATGCCGTTCGGAAGATCCCAGTCACTGCGCGAACGGCAGAATCGCTTCAGTAGCTGGATTAGGTGCCGCATCTGCGTGCCCCATCCGGTTGCGCGTCGGTTTCGAGTCTCGATTTCAGCGTCGAACCACTTGTTGACCTCCGTCGGATCGGACGCCACCCACCCACTTTCTGCAGCGAGTTCACGCACCTGGTTCCCGTTGGCGTCCAAGTATCGCCGATAGACCGGAAAATCGACATGGTGCTTTTCTTCGTCCTCATCGGCGTAGAACACGCGCACGCAATTCGAGCAGATCTTAGGTTGTCGGCTGAATCGGCTGTCTTTGAGCGCATCGCGCACGATCTCTCGAACTTTCTCGGCGGTGAGCTCGTTGCCGTCTTTGTCCACGAGCTGGTGCTTCCAGAGTAGGAGGCCGTCGTCGATATCGTATTCCTCATTTACGAATCGTGTCTGAATTACCGTCTGCATTGCCACCGAGCCTTGCGGGCGAAAGCTAGAGTCACCAATTGTGACACCAGGAATCAGCTCCCGCAGCCGACGGATAAGCCTGTCGCGATTGGCTTTCCTGTGCGCGAGCAGCTTCTCAAGAAAGTCAGTGCTGAGACGGACTTTCTCGTCGCGGAACGCGTCGATTCTCTCAGAGTAGTTGAACATGGTTATTGGCCCTCCTGTTTGTGGCTGAGTTGATTTGCGTAGGCCATCCAGTTCACGGCCGGCACGGTCGCAAGTGATTGGAGTTTCCACAGAAGGCGAAACGCAAAAAATGCCAATGCGTTGTCTGCCGGTCCAAACGTGAACGCGCGCCCTTCGGCGAAGGTGTCGAAGCTCGCACCCTTGGCCGCGAAGCCACAATCTATCGCGCTGTCCCCTGTCAGGCTTTCATGGACCATCCTAAACGCATTGCTGCCGAAGCCCTCTTTCCATTCCACCTCGATGGCCAAAATCCCGGCAACGATGTCAAACAGTTTCTTGGCCGGATGCACTCCGCCCGCGTGGTGAATCTCCACTGAGGTGCGTTTCAACTTCCGGACGGACGCCGCCTTCTCACCTGCATATTCGAGGTAGCCTTTGTCGATAGTAGGCTTGCACTCGAAGATCGCATACACCGCCTCGGCAGGGACGTAGCGGTGCTTGTCGTTGTCCAGCAAGGTCGGTGTGTACTGCCGGTCGAAGACCACCACATCCACTGATTGGCTCACGTTGCCTTCGGAATCGAGGATGATGGCCTTCTCCACGGTGTAGCGGTTTGGCAAGTACTTGCGCAGGAAGTCGATGAAGTGTTGCTCGTTCACCTCGCCGCGATCCCCGGCGTGGGTGATGCGACTCGAAGCCTTGAGCTTCGGAATGAGGCATTCCTGCTCAGTGGCAAACGCTTGACGCAGGAACTCAGCACTCGCAGGTATGCGGGCTTGCTCCGGTGGGCCCTCGTGATATTTCAGGTACTGGGACATGTCGTCGAATACGTTTGCGATTGCTTTTGGATGCCGAAACCGTATAGTCTTGTGCACCAAAAAAGACGGAATTCTCTCTCGTCTTGTTGGACAATACGGTAGCGTATACCAGCCGACAAGCAAAATTGTTCATGCCCGAAGATTTTAAAGACCGCCTACGGCGAACCCGCGAGGCGCGGGGTCTGAGCCAACTCGATCTCGCCAACAAGACAGCCGAAGGAGGCAAAGCGGGTTTGCAAGCCGCTGCGATCTCGCATTTCGAAACCGGCCAGCGGTCGCCCTCTTTTGAAAACTTGAGGCGACTCGCCGATGCCCTGAGCGTGAGCATTGACTACCTTCTCGGCCGGATCGATGAGGAACAACACGGCCAAGGCATCGCGGCAGCGCCAAGGGCACAGCAGCTTTTCCGAAACGCGGAGAGTCTCTCCGAAGACAGCTTCAGCCAACTGGAGATGATGGCTCGGATGCTGAAGGAACGGGACGAGAGGAAGAAAGGCGGCTCACCGTGATCTCTCGTTTGCGGTTACAGCAGATTCAGACCTTGGCTAGGGAAAAGCTGGTCGAGCACCACCGGATGCATCTGCCGGTCAGGCCGATAGACCTCGCCGGCCAGCTCGACATTCTAGTCGAGCCGTTCTCACCCGTGCGGTCAGACGTGTCTGGGTTTCTCATGCGACTGGGAAACAGCTTCGGGATTGGCTACTCCACCGCCATTCGCAATGTCGGATTTCAAAATTTTACGGTGGCCCACGAACTCGGTCATTTCTTCATCGACGACCATCCGCTTGCTGTCCTCAGCACCGGCAAGCACCTCTCGCGGTCAGGTTATATTTCAAAGGACCGATATGAACAGGAAGCCGACGCGTTTGCGACGGAACTCTTGATGCCTTGGAAGCTCATCGAGCCGATCATCGGAGCGAACCGAGGTGGCTTTGGAACGATAAAGGCCATAGCCGACGGCTGCGAAAGCTCGTTGCTTGCTTCCGCCATTCGGTACACCCAAGTCACCAAAGAGTGTGTCGCCGTAGTCGTGTCTCACCTCGGCACCGTCGAGTTCATGGCTGCTTCAGACTCGTTTAAACAAATCCCAGGCCTCGACTGGCTGCGCAGAAGGGACTCGTTGCCGACAGATGTTCCGAGCAACCGTTTCAGCACTGACCTCGGATGGATTCGAGAGCGCGGCCTGGCAGAGGAAGGAGGGCGGCTCTCGGCGTGGTTTCCTGATACGCGGGATCGAGAGATTGAAGAAGATGTGGTCGGCTTGGGCAGCTATGAGCGATTACTCACCGTATTGATGACGGAGGAAGCCGAGACCGAGGATGCCGATGAGGAGGAGCAAGACGACTACATAGATCGCTGGAAGCAGGGAATCTTCCGAGGAAAACGCTAACGTCACTCAGGCACCAAGTTACGCTCGCGGTCAATGATCTATCACGGGGTGAAGAGCGAGGAAGGCGTGCTAATGCGAATGAACAATATTCCTCGTTCTATCGCCGAATCGATGGGGGGTTCCGGAACACTGCAAGCCACACTGATATGGCCTTCAGTGCAGTCTGCCCGTGCGTTTATTTCCTCATCGGACATAGCGCTGTGGGACCGCGGGCGACCAACAAATTCACCTCTCTCAGGGGCGGAGTATCAAAGCGTTTGGCACACCCTCTCGGGTGAAGGCCGATAAGAGCGTGTAATAGCCATGCTTCCGGTGAGGCAAGAAAAAACCACCTGTCAATCATATATGTTCCCACGAACGGTACAGCAAGGAGAGGCCTTTTCTCCTGAGGCATTCCTACGGACGCGCCGGCCGGAATTGTTTTCCGATTCTGTGGTCGAGCAATCCAAAAGGCTCGACCGTCCAGTTCTCGAATATCACCTAGAAACGCCAACCAAACGGGGCCAGGAAACAAGCTCTGAAAACTTCGCACGCAAAGTAGCAGAGCAAGAAAAGCCCACGCACTCGCCGAACTTGCTCCATACCTATGAGCGTCAGATTTGCACATATGCGCACATCCTTGAAAGGCGATACGGTAAGTGTCCCGAACGCCTGTTTTTCTACCGGACTGCCGAGCCGACCAAGGCGGAGGTCTTGATGCAATTTGCCGACCGTCCGGAGATCGTGGACGCCACCCACCGGGACTTCGACTCGGTGGTAAAGAAGATACGGTCCAAAGACATCACCATCGCAAAGCCACCGGAGCAGGCCATCTACTAGGAATGCGTCATCCGCTCGCTTTGTGTTTCCGAAGGAACCATCTCATGAGTGCCCCACCACCAGCCCCCATCCACTTCGGACGGGAGATCGACTACCTCGAGGACCTCGGCGCCAAGCTCAGGAATCTCCAAGGCTTCGCCACCCTTGCGCACGAACTGCTTCAAAACGCCGACGACGTTTCCGGCGTCACCACCCTCACGTTCAACATCTGCCAGCACGCCTTGATCGTGGAGAATGATGGCAAGTTCAGTGACTGCGGCCATCCCGAGACGGTCGAGTGTGAATGGAGAGAACGCCCAGCGAACGGCTCCCATCGGTGCGACTTCCACCGCTTTCGCCTGGTCGCCGGGGCCGACAAGCGCAACGAAGCCGGTACCACGGGTGCCTTCGGCATCGGCTTCATCTCCGTGTATCAGATTACCGATCGCCCGGAGTTAATCTCCAGCCGCCATTGGATCCTCGACGAAACGCAGCAGGCTAGTCAGCGCATCACTCAGTGTTCTGGCTGCGCCGATTGCAAGGCGGTAGGACTGCCCGCTACCCGGTTCATTCTGCCGTGGGCCTCCGACCCTGCGTCCCGGCTCCGGAAGAGTCTCCGCGCCGAGCCTACTACCGCCGAAACACCGGCGAACCTTCTCGCGGAACTGGAGCGGTCTTTACCCACCGCGATGCTGTTTCTTAAGAAGCTCGCCAAAGTCGAAATTCGGCAGGGCGAAAGACTACTCCGTCGTCTTGAACGCGTCCCGCACGAGGATTCAATTATCCTCGCCGACGGCGATCCGACCAACGACCGCGTGTGGTACTTGGTACGCGGCAATTTCTCCGCCAAAGCTACCGAGCTTCGCGGTCTGCACCCCAATCGCATCGAGCAGAAGCGCTCCGCAGACGTGATCATCGCAATCCCTGAATCCGCCCTCGATTCCGGCCTGCTGTGTGCCACGTTGCCCACCCAGCAAAGCACTGGCCTTCCGTTCCACATCAACGCCGATTTCTATCCTTCCGAAGACCGGAAGCGAATCATCGCCGAACACGATTACCAGTCGGCTTGGAACCGCGCCGCCCTCGACGCCGCGGCCACACTCCTCGCCGACTCACTGTCAAAGGTGAAGTCCTGGCTCGGGCACCAGCGCCTTTGGGCGCTGCTCGCCAGGTTGCATCAATCCGCCGCCGCAGACGCAAACCGCCGTGAGCAAGTCTTCGCCCAGTTCTGGATTCAACTGGCTCCCTCCCTCGCCGTTGCCGAAGTCATCTACACCCAGCAAAAGCAGTGGCGGAAGCCTCCTGAAGTCTTCTACCTCCAGCAGGAGACGGAGCGCGCCGCACTGCCTGTTTTGGAAAGTGTCGGCCTTTCCTTTGTCCACCAAGACCTGCGCCCATACCAGAATATTTTCACGGCCACCCCCATCAGTGTTCGCACATTGGCCCTCAATCACGTCGCGCAGGCTCTCGATCAAAAGGGGCTCACACGGCGTTATCCCGAGGGCGCGTGGCCGGAGTTCCTCGCGGCAACAGGCGCGTTGCGCGCCCTCTGGGATGAACTGGAAGTTCTATTTAATCGCCGCGCTGCAGCTCATCAAAACCCGCAGCATCGCGATGCACTCTTGCTTGCTTCACTTTCACTGGCCGTCAACCGCGACGGAGCACTTTGCCCTTGCAACTCCGTTTACCGCACCGGCACTGCTGAGACTCAGAACCTGTTCCTCCGCCTCGACCCGTCCATCTCCTTTGCCTCCGCGGAAACCAACTCATGCACGCTCTTCGTTCCTCTCTGCCCCGCGTTCGGCCCTGCCCAGGCCGTCAGCGTCATTCTGAACCTTGGCCAGGCGGCGTTCGCTGCTGCTTTGGGAGCCGGCTCCGTTACGGTCCCCGATCTCATCTCGTGGTTTGTCGATCACCGCACGGAAATTCTCCGAGACCCGCAGCTAAAGGCCGCTGTTGCGGCGCTTCCCATCTTCCCCAGCGCTAGAGAGTTCCAGCCGCTGACCGCCCTCTCGCTTCCGGGGAAATTTCAGGATCCGCTCCAGCTCGCTTCCTTGTTGGATGTTTCCGTCCTTCCGAAGCATCACGACTTTCTGCGTGAACTCGGCATCGAAGAACTATCGTTCCCGGTTTATGCCTCCCAGCACCTCATCCACGCTCTCCGGCGCTCCGATCTGCCCGAGCAAAAGCGACGTGAGGCAATCTTGCTCCTCGCGGGCCGCCGCAGCGAGATCAGCGATGACGACGAGATTCGCTCGCAACTCGCCTCGCTCCCGCTCGTGGAGTGCTCCGACAAAAAATTCCACGAAGCCAGCGCCGTCTATTTCCCGAGCCAGATTGTTTCCGAGGTTCTTGGGGACACCGTCTTTCAGGCGGTGGTCCCGCAGGAGCACCAAACAACCTTCACGGAATTGTTCCGCTGGTTGCATGTGGCCGAGAACCCCCGATTCGAAGACATCGCGGCCCGGGTCCAAACTCTTGTTTCGACCCCGCCCACCCCGCCCTCACTGGCCTCGGTCCGCACCATCTTCAGCCATCTGGCCACTCGCCTCCAATCCGGCGAAGCCACAGTGGCCTTGAACGCCCTTCGAGCCCTCGCTTGGTTACCGGCGCGTAGGCAGGTGGCCGTCTGGTTCAAACCAGACGAACTGTTTGCCGTCTTCCAGGACTACCTGTTCGAGTCGCAGGCGAATTTCCTCGACATCGACCGCACCGCGCAGAATGCGCGCCACGCCGCTCCTCGATTACCTCGGCATCAAGAGTTCGCCGTCCGTCAGCCATGTTGTTAACCATTTATTGCACTGCGCCGCCGTCAACACCGCAGTCAATCAGGAAGCCTACCGCTTCTTGAACGAGAGGCATCAGGACCCTGCCATCGCTCGCCTCCGGGATCAGCGCTGCCTGCTCCTGACTAACGACACCTATGAATTCCCGGCCAGGGTGTTCTGGTCCGATCACCCGTTCGGCCGTTTCCGCCGGCAACTGGGCGCCGAACTGCGCCGTTACAACGGCCTCTTCCAACGTCTCGGCATCCGTGAAGTACCCACCCACGAGGACGCTTCAAAGGTTCTCTCCGAAATCACCATCGCCTTCGGCTCCGTGAACAAGCCGCTCGACGACGCGGCACAATCCGTTGTCATGGCCTGTTGGTGCATGTTCGAGACCGCGCTCCAACAGGGAACCGTCTCCAGCGCGGACTTGGCCAGCCTCGCCGAGGTCAAATGCGTCCCGAACGCCGTGAAACTTCTCTGCCCTCCCAATTGGATGTTCTTCGAGGACCGCGCGGGCCTCGCCGCCAAGTTCGAGGGATTCCTGAGCTCGAATGTCATCGCACGCCCCATCGGTGCTTCCCAGGCGATGGCCGCCGCCGGTGTGCGCACCCTCGTCTCCGCCGTCGAGGTCGAACTCCTCGAATGCCAGAACCCGTCCGAAAGCACGCTTGTTACGCAACGCGTACGCGAGCGCCGGTTGCAGCTCGCCCGTGTCCTCGAAGCCCAGTCATCGGGTGGAAATCGCCAGGCCAGACTTGTCGAGTTGGACGCCATCCGCTTCGAGTCAGCGGACTTCCTTCAAGTCCGCTACAAGCTCTCCGCGTTCGACCGCACCCTCATGAGTAAGCCGGAAAGCTGCCCCGCTTTGTTCCGCGCCCAAAGCCAGTTGCTCTCATTCGTCTCGGTGAACGACCGCCTCCCTTGGGCCCCGATTGCCCGCGAACTTGCGCTCGCCTTGTATCCCGCCGAAGAACCCGGACGCATTGCCCCCGGACTCAAGGAAGTGCTCGCCGCTGACTCCGTAGCTGAAGCCATCGAGATCCTCAACCAGCTTGGCTTTGCCGTTTGGGAATCCGCTGCTCCGGCTATCCCCTCTGGCTCTGCCACCATCACCGAACTCGGCGGCACCACCACGCCTCCATCAGACTTAGCTCCCGGCACAGCTTCACCCGGCGGCGGCCCGGACATGACTGCCAGCGGGTATGTGGACGCGTTGCTGGGCCCCGGTGCGGCTCCGCCTACGCCGCTGCCGCCCGGCACGAACCAGCCCGAGACTCCCCAACGCACAGCACTTGGCACTTCGGCGGGCGGGCCTGGCTCCGACACCAGCGGCAGCGCAACCACGGGCGGTGGCTCGAGAACCGGCGCCATGCCGCCGCAACGCGCCCCGCGTCGCGGCAAGCTCCGCAGCTACGTGCTCAGGGACCCCACACCGCCTGAAGAGCCGCCCAACACCGACGCAGCCGCTGGTCGGTCCGCCGTGTCCGCGGCGGGCGTGGCGCGGGTCAAAGCGTTTGAAAGGACCGCCAACCGTGACCCAAAAGAAATGGAGCACCACCATCCCGGCTACGACATCGAAAGCCGCGATCAGTCCGGCGAGATTGCCCGATACATCGAGGTCAAGTCCCTCTCGGGGCACTGGGGCCAGGACGGCGTCGGCCTCACCAGCACCCAATTCGCCAAGGCCCGCGAGCTGGGTTCCCGCTATTGGCTCTATGTCGTCGAAAAGGCGGACACCTCCAACGCCCGCATTCATCGCGTCCAGAACCCCGCCAACAAAGTGGATCAATACCTCTACGACGACGGCTGGCAGCAGGAAGCGGAGGATGTTTCATCATGAAACGCAAAAAGCCACCGCCCGTCCTGTTTGCTTACGCGCGCCACACGCGTGACGTTCTGCGACACGTAAAGCCCGCAACAGTACGCGCGTGTGTCGGAAAGTTGTCCGCGGTCACGGACAATTAGGGCGCCAGGGGCGGTCATGTTGGTCGGCCTGGACGATGCGGAGCAGTATTTCAGAGAGAATCTCGGCTGCGGACGCTGCGCGGACACGCAAGCACGTCTCCGGCAAGTGGTGTGGCGATGGGCCGAAGCGATTGCGGGTGCGCGTCAAGGGATGACTTCGTCAAGCTCTGCCGCAACCTGCGCTCGGCACTAATGAGCGGCTGACTGGCAGCGGATGGTCAAGACAAGCCAGGCAGGGTCGAAAGTCAGGGGTTCGAAAACCAGCCACTCGGAGCACGGAGCAGGGTGTTAGCGCAGCCAAGAGTCCGAACCTCGCCTCTGCAAATGCTCGCACAAGAAGGCCCGCGGGGGGGGCCGACTAAACTTCCCCGAACCGAAAGCCGAACTCGTGGAATAGGTCGGCAACCGCGGTCTCTTCGCCAGCACGGGCAAGCTCAAGGAGCTGCCAGAAGCGCTGGCCGCTATGACGCTGTAGATTGGCAGGGTGACTTCTGGAGATGGCGTTACTCTCCGGGTGATCCGGCGTGGCAATCATGGCCCAACCTCCATCCCGTAGACGTTGCCATTCTGGTTCCCGGAATCCTCAACCTTTCGGAGGACTCCCCTGCGCGGTACTCGTGAAGTTTCCAGCATAAACCTTGCGGTTGCTGGACCCACGATGGAGCCCTCAAACTGAGTGATCTAAGGTTAACAGTGGTAAATAGGTGCCAACGTCCTCACCATTGTAAACATTGAGCGAAATGCGCTCTGTCAAACCGGAACCAACAGGTAGGGCGTCTATTTCACCTTGAGGAAGAAGCGCCCGTTTCTTCCCGCGGAAACGATCAGCCTCTTCCGAAGTTGCGGAAGCACCCTTTTGTTGGCGTTGAAGTAGTGATCAATGCGAACGTCGTCGCGCCGACGAAAGCCGCCCTTTTGCCGAACGTATGGGTCAATCTCATCGGTGAGATGCTTCGCAGACTCGACGTCGAAGGCGGCGCAATTGACGAGATACTCAAGGCACAGCTGAGCCTGCCGTCGCGTCCGAAGATCATAGTGGTCGTCATCAACCCAAACGTCTTTGAATCCAGGAGAATATCGCAGTCGCCCAATCTCATTGACTCCACCTGCGGCTTCAACCTTCCTCGAAGCCCCACCGACGGGATTCGCCTTGCCGTCTCCTTCCGCGTTCGGCCCGAACGAGGATTCCGGTTTCTTCGGATTGACGCCGGTGTTTGACGCCTCCTTCGGCTTTGGGATTGCGACCTGAATCATGGGCTCGCCACTCTGGCTTTGACGAATTCTTGGGTCGTCAATCGAGGCTACCAGCACAATTGCCACGGGCCATCGACTGGACGTACCGTTTCCATAAGCCATCATGCGCCCGTACTTGCCTGCGAAGACAGCCAGTCCGCACCGTTTTAGCTCCTGAAGTCACTCCGTGACCGTCCGCTCGTACTTCAAATTGTCGCTAGGCTCGAGGTCATTTCGGATATCCGCGTAATCTCGCAAGAAATCCATTAGGAACCCCACATGTTCCGCCTGTTCGGTATTCAACTGTTCGGGATAATCCTGATGCGTTCCGTAGCATCCTGCCAAGAGCGCCAATAACCTACGCCCTGTATCCCTCCTAATCAACGGTACCACAGCATGCTGCTCTCGAAACTCCTTCTCCTTTTGCGCCTGTACTTCTGCGACTACCAATCGACTCGCCTCCAAGATGACCAAGATCGACTCCTTGACTTCGGGAGGCAGCCGGTCCTCGACACGAAGAATACGGCTCACTTCCGCAAAATACGTGGAATCCGTCACTTCCTTGCTGGGCAAAGGCAGCCCCGCCTTCTGAAGCTTTGCCGCAAACGGGGCAAGCAGCTCGCCAACAGCAGATCGGCCAATTCGGGAAAGACTCTCTGGAGCAGCAAAAGCACCATAGTCCAGAGGGTCTGCCCGACTCTCGTCCGTGCCAACCGACTCCGCGCCTTGGGCCACAACAGGTCTCGCTCTTGCATCCGCATTGGCGACACCATATCCGCTCGGGAGTGACGCCTTCAGAGCTTCCACGAGCCGGACTTTTAGCTCAGGTTCCTCATCCCACCCTGAATCTCCTTTACGCGAAGTAAGCTTGGCAAACAGATCGCGGCTGCATCTCAGCGTGATGTCGATTTCGTAGACCGTTCCACGTTGGCACCGTACTTCGCCGTACTCAATCGAGCAGCCCTTCAACGCCGCTCCCTCCTCTGTTTCGCCACCCTCGTCCAAGAACCTGATGGCGGTGGCATGCAGCTCTGCCGGGCTCATCAACTCCCAGAGCGTTCGCTTGGCTTGGGCAAAGATGGCGTCAGACATTTTAGGCTTCCTTGGCGATAATGACGAAATGCGGCCGGCCGTTCATCCCGGGTGTGGGAGGTGAGCCGTCCCTTTGCTCCGTATCTGTTGACTCGGTGCTTCGTCTCCTTGTCCGCATAAAGGTACTTCTGGACACCAGCGAAGACCCTGCCGATTTCCTCCGCCGGTGGGGAGAATAATCGTCGTTCTACGCCTAGGTCCTAGCGCCCGTCCATCCCGCTTTCCAAGCGGTTGGGTTGGCGGAAGTCATGAGAGAGAAGGCCCTGCGAGAGTTGTCGGCACGGAGGGAGTTGAGGAAGTCGCGTGTGGTGAGTTT
>Ga0268299_1003902_pt1 | contig 12655 bp, 9 predicted proteins | sample NOBtaG_FD_193484 | JGI IMG/M metagenome (GOLD analysis project Ga0268299, IMG submission 193484) | Activated sludge microbial communities from bioreactor in Nijmegen, Gelderland, Netherland - NOB reactor | ecosystem: Engineered > Bioreactor > Aerobic > Activated sludge | place: Netherlands...
CCCGACGAGGACGGCCGAGGCGAAGAGGATCGACCCGCTGACGAGGCCACGCGGCATCGGAGAGCCCTGCCGAGAGGAACGGTTCCTGCCCAATCCTAGCTGACAAAACCGGCCCGGGCGGCGAAGTCGTTACCCACGCGCGGTAGGTGCCGGGCCGGCCGGCCCGTAGAATGACGGGGATGGACCTGTTCCCTGCAACGGCGGAGGGGCCCGTGCGAATCCTGCTCACCAACGACGACGGCGTCCTCGCCCCGGGCCTGCGGGCGCTGCGCAAGGAGCTGCTCAAGCTCGGCGACGTCACCATCGTCGGACCGGCGACGGAGCAGAGCGCCGCCGGCCACTCCGTCACGCTGACGACGCCGCTCATCGTCCAGGAGATCCTCGACGAGGACAACCGCGGCCGGATCGGCTGGGCGGTCGAGGGCCGGCCGGCCGACTGCGTCAAGCTCGCCCTGCGCGAGCTGCTCCCCGAGCCGCCGGACCTGATCGTCAGCGGCCTGAACGCCGGCTCGAACGCCGGCATCAACGTCCTGTACTCCGGCACGGTCGCCGCCGCGATCGAGGGGGCGTTCTTCCGCGTGACGTCGATCGCCTGCTCGCTGGAGTTCAAGCGGGCGAGGCCGCTCGACTTCCCGTACGCGGCGACGCTCGCCCGCCAGGTGATCGAGCAGATCCTGGCCCGGAACCCGTCGACGGGGAGCCTGTTCAACGTCAACATCCCCGACCTGGAGCGCGGCCCGGTCAAGGGGGTCGTCGTCCGGCCGCAGAATCTGGGGGTGTACGAGGAGGTCTACGAACGTCGAACCGACCCGCGGGGTCGTCTATACTTCTGGAGCGGCCCGGACTTCACCTGCCCGGACCCGCACCCGGACACGGACGTGACGGCGATGGCGGAGGGGTACATCACGGTGACGCCGTTGCAGTACAACCTGACCGACCACCTCCGCCTGCGCGAGATGGCCGACTGGGACTGGCACCTGCACGGCTGAGCGAACGGAACCGATGTCGACCTACCCGACCCCCGACGACCTGGCCCGCGGCCTCCGCGACGGCGAGCCGGCCGCCCGCGCCCGGTTCGAGGAGGTGCTCCACGGCCCGCTCCTGAAGCTGTTCGAGCGCCTCGCCGCCGAACACCGGCTGCGGTATCCGCCGGAGTACCTGCTGCGCCGGGCCCTGCGCCTGGCGGAGGTCCACGTCCGCTCCCGGTCGGCCGGGGCGTATCGCGACGGCTCGTGGAAGGCGTTCCTCGGCGACGGCCTCGTCCACGTCGCCCGGCTGCTGGAGCAGCCGCACGGCAAGGCGACCCTCGCCGCGGCCGCCGCGCTGCCGGACGACGCCGCGTACCAGTGCCAGGCGTACTCCCGGCCGTTCGAGACGGTCGGCGACGCGGCGTTCGGCGGCGACTGGTACGTCGGCCAGCACGACGCCGGCGGGGCGCTGTGGCTCTTCCTCGCCGACATCACCGGCCACGGCTACAGCGCCTACCTGCTCGCCAGCGCCTTGCCGCTCCTGTGGCGCATGGCCTGGGAGAAGCAGGGGCCGTCGCTCGACCCGACCGACCTGCTGACGACCATGCACCACCTGCTGGAGGGCGTCCTGCCGGAGGGCATCTACGTCGAGGGGACGCTCGTCAAGCTCCAGCCGGAGGGCGACGCCGTCCTCGTCGCCGCCGGCGGGACGCGGGTGCTGTTGCGCCGCGAGGGGACGCTCCAGCCGGACCTGCTCAAGTACCGCGGCTGCTGGCTCGGGATGATGGCCCCGGAGCGCGGCGAAGAGCACCACCTGCGGCTCGGCCCGGGCGACGAGCTGGTCGTCGCGACGGACGGGCTGTTCGACCAGCTCGAAGGCTTCCGCGGCCAGGATCTGGCCGGGCACATTCAGGGGGTGACGTCGGCCCGGCTGTTCGATTGGCTGCACGGCCTGGTGCAGGAGAGCCTGGCGGCGGGGCCGCAGAAGGACGACATCACCCTGGTGCTGCTGCGGCGGCGCTTCGCCGCGCGCGGCGCGCCGACGCCGGCCACGCCGCGAGCCGCCGATGTTCCAGTGTGACTGCCCGCCGGACGACTGCGCCGCCCGGGTGGCCCGCTACCTGGCCGGCGACCGCGCCGCCGGCGACGAGCTCGCCCGCAAGTTCGCCCCGCTCGTCTACCGCATCGTGCAGCGCGTGCTCGGCCCGTCGCGCCGCGAGGAGTGGGACGACGCCGCCCAGGCGATCTTCCTGCGCCTGTTCGCGAACCTCGGCCGGTGGGAGCAGCGGTGCCCGTTCTGCAAGTGGCTGCCGGTCGTCGCCGCCCGGCGGGCGATCGACATGACGCAGGCCGCCCCGCCGGGGGAGCGCGTGCCGCTGGAGCAGATCGCCGACCCGACGCCGCCGGCGGCCCTGGAAGGCGATCTCGCCGAGCGACTGGAGGTGCTCCTGCGGCGCTTCCCGCCGGACTGGCGGCAGCTGTGGGACTGGTTCGTCCAGGGCGTGCCGCGCGAGGAGATGGCGAAGCGCTGCGGCAAGTCGCTGCGCACGGTGCAGTACCGCCTGGCGGAGATACTGGACCAGGTCCGCGAGGGGCTCGCGGACCTGGCGTGACGCGGGTCGGGAAAGGAGTCCACATGCCGCTCTTCGGGGCCCACCTGTCCATCGCCGGCGGCTGCCACAAGGCCGTCGAGCTGGCCGAGACGTTCGGCTGCCAGACGCTCCAAATCTTCACCAAGAACGCCAGCCAGTGGCAGGGCAAACCACTCAGTGACGACGACGTGTCACGCTTCAAGAAAGCCGTCGGCCGGCTCGGACTGAAGCACGTCACCGCCCACGACTCGTACCTGATCAACCTCGCCTCGCCCGACCCGGCACTCTACAAGAAATCGCTCGACGCCTTCGTCGATGAGATGCAGCGGGCCGAGCGCCTCGGCCTGGCTTACCTCGTCATGCACCCTGGGGCGCACACGACCGACACGCCGGAAGCCGGTCTCTCCCGGGTGGCGGCCGCCCTCGACGACGCCCACGACCGCTGCCCGGGCTACCGGCTCCAGGTGCTCCTGGAGACGACCGCCGGCCAGGGGACGACGCTAGGCCATCGCTTCGAGCACCTGGCGGCGATCCTCCAGGCGGTGAAGCAACCGCGCCGCCTCGGCGTCTGCCTCGACACGTGCCACGTCTTCGCCGCCGGGTACGGCCTGGCGACGAAGGATGACTACGACGCGACGTTCCGCGAGTTCGACGCCGTGGTCGGCCTCGCTCGGCTCAAGGTCTTCCACGTCAACGACAGTGTCAAGGACCGCGGCAGTCGGGTCGATCGCCACGCCGGCCTCGGCAAGGGCAAGATCGGCCTCGACGCCTTCCGCTGGCTCGTGACCGACGAGCGCTTCGCGGATCGCCCCATGATCCTGGAGACGCCGAAGGAGGACGGCGACGTCAAGGACATGGACCGGGTCAACCTCGGCATCCTGCGGGGGTTCCTTTCCGAGCCGGAAGCGTAAGCGACGGAAGCGAAATCCCGTCGCTTACGCTTCCGGCTCGGACAAAACCCGCCCCGTCCGCGTTGTCACTCCTGTGGCGACCCGTTCGACCCCTCGCGTAGGATGCTCCCCATGCCGTCCCTTCCCCCGGACGCGCTGCTGCTCGGCTGGCACGCGTCGGACCCCGGCCCGTTCGGCTTAGACACCCGCTCGACCCGCCCCGGCTCGGCCGAGGAGCCCGTCCTCTACCAGGGCGAGGGACACCTGTTGACCGTCGCCCCGACGCGCTCCGGCAAGGGGCGCGGCGTCGTCATCCCGAACCTGCTGCGCTACCCCGGCCCGGTAGTCGTCTTCGACCCGAAGGGCGAGATCTACCGCGTCACCGCCCGCCGGCGGCGCGAGATGGGCCAGCGAGTCGTCCGCATCGATCCGTGCCAGGTGATCGGCCCGGACTCCGACACGCTCAACCCGTTCGACGTCTTCGACCTGGCGAACGCCGACCTGGAGACGGACGCCCAGACCGTGGCCGAGTGGCTAGCGCAGGGCAACCGCGGCACGAAGGAGCCGTTCTGGGACAACCAGGCCAGCGCCCTGCAAGGCGGCGTCATCACCCACGTCGCGACGCGCGCCAAAGAGGAGCGCAACCTCGACGCGGTGCGCAAGTTCCTGATGAACGACGACGTCGTCTACAACCTCGCCGTGCTGCTCGACACGGTCGGTAAGTCGATGAACCGGATGGCGTACGACGAGATCGCCGCGTTCCTGGCGACGACCGACGTGACGCGCTCCGGCATCCTGTCCACGGCGCAGGCGTACCTGAAGCCGTTCGTCAGCGAGCGGATGGCCGGCGTCCTGCGCAACTCGTCGTTCGACCTGGCCGACGTCGTCCGGGGGGAGCCGCTGACGATCTACCTGATCCTGCCGCCGGACAAGCTCAAGAGCCACAAGGCCCTGCTCAAGATGTGGGTCGGCACGCTGCTCAAGGCGCTGACGAGCCGGCGGACGCTGCCGGCCCGGCGGACGGTGCTCTTCCTCGACGAGGCGGCTCAGCTGGAGAACTTCCCGTACCTGGAGACGGTCATGACGCTGTGCGCCGGCTACGGGGCGCAGTGCTGGACGTTCTGGCAGGACCTGTCGCAGCTGAAGGCGTGCTACCCGGCGTCGTGGGAGACGATCCTGAACAACTGCGACGTGCTCCAGACGTTCGGCGTCCGCAACCGGCACATGGCGGCCCAGTGGGGCGAGTTCCTCGACCACGGCCCGGAGGGGCTGCTGTCGCTGACGCCGGGGCGACAGGTCGTCCGCGTCCACGGCCGGAAGGAGGCCGCCTGCCGCCGGGCGGACTACCTCGCCGACGCGCTGTTCGCCGGCCTGTACGACGACAATCCGATGTACGGCCCGGGCCGCGACGGGCCGCGCCTGGCCGGGTGAACGCCGCCGGGCTATCCTCCCCGGATGCGAACCCTCCTCACGATCGCCGTGGTGTTCGTCCTGGCGGCCGACGCGCCGCCCGAGACGGCCCGCTACCTCCGCCCGGCCGGGTACGGCTTCGCCACGGAGTGCGACTTCGCCCTCAAGCCCGGGCGGGTCGAGAGTACGACCCAGCGCGGCAAAACGAAGCTCGTCGTACACGCGCAATACGACGACAAGGACTGCCTGACGACGGCCGAGGTCGTCCTGCACGCCGGCGACGAGAAGAAGGCCGCCCGCGTTGCCGTCCGCGACGGCAAGGCGACGGTCGAGCGCGACGGCAAGCCGGCCCAGGTGTTCGACGTGCCGCCGGGCGTCATCGTCACGTCGGCCCCGGACTGGACCGACACGTTTCTCCTGTGCCGCAAGTACGACCGTGCCAAGGGCGGCAAGCAGGAATTCGCTGGGCTGTGGGTCCATCCGGTCGAGGACGCCCAGCGGCTGACGTTCACCGCCGAGCGGCACGACGCCACGGCGATCGACCACGACGGGAAGCGAGTGCCGATCGACCGCTACACTCTCCGCATCCGCGGCAACAGCGCCTACGCCGCGTGGGCCGACGGGGAGGGCCGCATGGTCAAGCTCGTGCCGCTGCCGTACAAGCAGGACGCGAAGAATTGGCTGATCCGCGCCGGCTACGAGAAGTCGGCCGGCGGGTTGACGCCTCCCTAACGGAGGATACCGGTGACGACCTCGCCGTAGACGTCGGTCAGCCGCTCGTGCCGGCCCTGGTGGAAGTACGTCAGCTTCTCGTGGTCGAGGCCCATCAGGTGCAGGATCGTCGCGTGCAGGTCGTGGACATGCACCCGGTTCTCGACCGCCTCGAAGCCGAGGTCGTCCGTCGCGCCGTAGGCGACGCCGCCCTTGACGCCGGCCCCGGCGAGCCACATCGAGAAGCCGTACGGGTTGTGGTTGCGGCCCGGCTCGTTCTTCCCCTCGCTGAACGGCATCCGGCCGAACTCGCCGCCCCAGACGACCAGGGTCGTTTCGAGCAGGCCGCGCGCGTCCAGGTCGGCGAGCAGGGCGGCGATTGGCTGATCGACCTCGGCGGCGTGCTGGCCGTGGTTTTTCTCGACGCTCTGGTGGGCGTCCCACGTATCCTCCAGATGGCCGCCGCCGGAGTAGAGCTGGACGAACCGGACGCCGCGCTCGACGAGCCGACGGGCGATGACGCAGTTGCGGCCGAACTCGTCCGTCGGCTGCCGGCCGACGCCGTACGACTCCAGCGACTTGGCCGTCTCCTTCGTCAGGTCGACCGCCTCCGGGGCGGCGGCCTGCATCCGGAACGCCAGCTCGTAGCCGGCGGCGCGGGCGGCGAGTTCCTTGCCGCCGGGCCGGGCGTCGAGGTGCTCCTGGTTGAGTTTCGCCAGCAGGTCGAGCTGCTCGCGCTGGGCCTCACGCGTGACGTGGCCCGGGCCGCGCAGGTCGAGGATCGGGTCGCCGATCGGCCGGAAGAGCGTGCCGGAGTACGCCGCCGAGAGGAAGCCGTTCGCCCAGTTCGGCTGGCCGCTGATCGGGCCGCCGCGCCTGTCCATCAGGACGACGTAGCCGGGCAGGTTCTCGTTCGCGGAGCCGAGGCCGTAGACGGCCCAGCTGCCGAGCGACGGCCGGCCGATGAACGTCTTGCCGGTGTTCATCATCACCAGGGCCGAGCCGTGGGCGTGGCTGTCGGTGTGGCACGACCGGATGACCGCGAGCTTGTCGGCGTGCTCGCGGACGCGCGGGAAGTAGTCCGAGATCGGCAGGCCGCTCTGGCCGCCGGGCCGGAACGGCCGGAACGCCGGGGTCAGGAAGCCGACCTTCCGGCCGCCGGAGTTGATGTACTTCTTGTCCTTCGGCAACTCGCTGCCGGCGAACTTTTCCAGGGCGGGCTTCGGGTCGAACGTATCGACCTGGCTCGGGCCGCCGTTCATCATCAGGAAGATGACCGACTTCGCCTTGCCGGCCGGCGGCGCGCCGCGCGTCTCGGACGCGAGCCGGTCGAGCAGGGCCAGGCCGGCGAAGCCGCCACCCATCTCCCAGAGCAGTTCGCGTCGCGTCCGGCCGCAGGGGAAGAGTCGCATCGGCGGGGCCTCTAATCGACGTACAGGAACTCGTTCGTGTTGAGCAGGACGTGGCACAGCGACGCCAGGGCGTCGTGCTCCGGCTCGGGCCGGCCGGCGAACCGATTCGTCTGCGCCTCCAGGTGGGCGACCGCCGCGGCGCGTTCCATCGGCCGGGGCTCGCGTCCCAGGGCGAACCGCCACGCCGCCGTCACCTGCCCTTCCCTGGTCTGATTCGTGCCGACTCGCCGCGCCAGGGCGGCGCTCTGCTCGTGGACGAACGGGTTGTTGAGCAGTGCCAGGGCCTGCGTCGGCACGGTGGTGACGTCGCGGCGACAGCTCGGCAGCGTCGTGTCCGGCAGGTCGAACGTCGTCAACAGCGGCGGCAGCAGGCCGCGCTTGGCGAAGACGTACAGGCTCCGCCGCGTCTGCTCCGCCGGCGGCGACGGCTTCCACGCGGCGGCCTTCATCGACAGGCCCTCCAGCGCGTCGGCCGGGATGTCCGGGGCGAAGCTCGGCCCGCCGATCCGGCCGAGGTCGAGCCGGCCGGATGCGAACAGGAGCGAGTCGCGCAGCGCCTCGGCGTCGAGCCGGCGGCGCTCCGCCCGCCACCACAGGCGGTTGGCGGCGTCGGCCTTCGCGTACTCGTCCTGCTTCGGGTGCAGCGACGACTGGCGGTACGTCTCCGATAGGAGGATCATCCGGTGGAGTCGCTTCGTCCGCCAGCCACCTGCAATCAAGTCGGCCGCGAGCCAGTCGAGCAGCTCCGGGTGGGTCGGCTTCTCGCCGGTGAAGCCGAAGTTGTCCGGCGTCCGGACGAGGCCCCGGCCGAAATGGCCCGCCCAGACGCGGTTCGCCATCACGCGGGCCGTCAGCGGGTTGGCCGGGTCGGTGATCCACCGCGCCAGTTGCAGCCGGCGCGTCGTCGTCTTCGCGTCGGCCGGCGGCGGTGACAGCGGCTTGTCCAGCGTCGGCACGACGGACAGGTGCCCCGGCTCGACGACCGGCCCGGGCCGGTTCGGGTCGCCTTTCTTCAGCAGGCGCAGCGGCGGCACCTCGCGGCCGCGGTCGGTCCAGCCGAAGACGCCGATCTCGCCGAGGATTTTCGCGTCGGGGCCGCCGAGGTGCTCGCGCGGCCCCGGCTCGATGAACCCGGCCCAGAACGCCCCGGCGAGGCGGTGGTAGTCCGTCTGGCGGATCGGGTCGAACTTGTGGTCGTGGCAGCGGGCGCACTTGACCGTCAGGCCGAGGAACGCCGTGCTCGTCGCGTGGACCATGTCTTCGAGGCGGTCGTACTTGTACTCGTTCGGGTCGTTCGGCTCGTCGTTCCAGGTGCCGAGACGGACGAAACCCGTGGCGATGACGCTGGCCGTCGTCCGGTCGACGACCTCGTCGCCGGCGAGCTGGTGCATGATGAAGCGGTCGTACGGCAGGTCGGCGTTGAACGCGGCGACGACCCAGTCGCGGTACTTCCAGATGTCGGGCTTGACCTGGTCGCGCTCGTAGCCGCACGTCTCGGCGTAGCGGGCGACGTCGAGCCAGTGGCGGCCCCAGCGCTCGCCGTAATGCGGCGAGGCGAGCAGGCGATCGACGACTTTCTCCCACGCGTCCGGCGACGCGTCGTGGACGAACGCCTCGACCTGCTCGGCCGTTGGCGGGAAGCCGACGAGGTCGTAGTAGACGCGGCGCAGGAGCGTCCGCCGGTCGGCCGGCGGGGCGGGGATCATGCCCTGGTCGCGGAGGGCGGCCTGGATGTAGGCGTCGATCGACTGGTAGTTGCCGGGCCGGACCGGTTGGAGGCTCCACCAGTCGAGGCCGGCCCGGCGGCGGGTCGTCGTCGCGAACTGGTCGATCGGCTCTGCGCTCCACGGCGCGCCGGCGGCGACCCAGCCCTTGAGGACGGCCTTCTCGTCGGCCGGGAGCGGGTGCTTCGGGGGCATCTCGTTCGTGTCGATGCGCTTCCACAACAGGGCGACGTCGGCCGGCTTGCGCGTCAGGTCGAGGCCGGCCTTCGGGTCGGTGCCGCCGTGGCAGTCGAGGCAACGATCGACGAGGATCGGCCGCACCTTCGCCGCGAAGAACGCCGCGTCGGGGGCGGCGAGCGCCGGCGTGGCGAGCAGGGCGACGAGCGGGATGGCGAGCCAGCGCATCGGGTCGGACCTCGGGGTCGGGAAAGTTGCTTGAACTTAAAGACCGGGTATGCGAAAGTCAACTACCTTGCCTGGCCAGCCTCGGAGGCGATCCCTTGCTCCGACTTCACGCGATGCTCTTCCTATTCCTCGTCCTTAACCGACCGGCCGTCGCCGGGCCGCCGGAGGACGCCGCCTTCTTCGAGAAGCAGGTCCGCCCGGTCCTCGTCGAGAAGTGCCTCGGCTGCCACGGCCCGGATAAGCAGAAGGGCGGCCTGCGCCTCGACACCCGGGCGGCCGTCCTGACCGGCGGCGACCGCGGCCCGGCCGTCGTCGCCGGCAAGCCGGCCGAGAGCCTGCTCATCGCCGCCCTCGGGCACGGCGACGCGGTCAAGATGCCGCCGAAGAACAAGCTGCCCGAAGCCGAGATCGCCGCCCTGACCGAGTGGGTCCGCCGTGGCGTGCCCTGGCCGGACGCCGCGCCGACGACCACGATCACGAAGGCCGGCGAGCGCGTGTTCACCGCCGAGGAGAAGGCGTTCTGGGCGTTCCAACACCTCGCGACGCCGGCCGTCCCCGCCGCCGCGCCGTTGACCCGGAACCCGATCGACGCGTTCGTCCAGGCGAAGTTGCGGGAGAAAGGCCTGGACCCGTCGCCGGAGGCCGACCGGCGGACGTTGCTGCGCCGGCTCTCCTTCGACCTGACCGGCCTGCCGCCGACGCCGAGCGAGATCGACGCCTTCCTCGCCGACGCGCGGCCCGATGCATACGAGCGCCTCGTTGATCGCCTCCTCGCGTCGCCGGCCTACGGCGAGAAGTGGGGCCGCCGATGGCTCGACGTCGCGCGATACGCCGACAGCAACGGCATGGACGAGAACCTCGCCTACGTCAACGCCTGGCGCTACCGCGATTACGTCATCCGCTCCTTCAACGCCGACAAGCCGTACGACCGCTTCGTCACCGAGCAACTCGCTGGCGACCTCCTCCCCGGCGACGACCCGGACCGCCTCATCGCGACCGGGTTCCTCGTCGTCGGGCCGAAGATGCTCGCCGAGGACGACCCGGTCAAGATGCGCATGGACATCATCGACGAGCAGCTCGACACGGTCGGCCAGGCGGTCCTCGGCCTGACGCTCGGCTGCGCCCGCTGCCACGACCACAAGTTCGACCCGGTCACGGTGGGCGACTACTACGGCCTGGCCGGCCTGTTCTACTCGACGAAGACGATGCGGAATTACTCCGTCGTCGCGCAGTGGCACGAACGGCCGCTTCCCGGCGCGGATGCCGCCCCGCTGGCCGAGCACGAGAAGCGCGTCGAGGCCGCCCGCGCCGCGCTCGCCGCCGTGCAGAAGCAGGCAGCGACGGCGACGGCCGCCCGGCTCGCCGAGGAGCGGAAGCGCGCCGCCGAGTACGCGGCGGCGGCGGTCGAGGTTCATCGGCGCGGCGGCGTCCTCCGCCTCGTCGCCGACCCGGGCAAGGAGACGCCCGACGGCACCCTCCGCGTCGAGGCCGAGGCGTTCACGCGCGGCAACGCCGCCAAGCACACCGACGGCTACGGGGCCGGCATCGGCGTCATCCTCAACGCCGGGCCGATGCCGAACGTCGCCGAGTACGACGTGACGATCCCGAAGGCGGCGACGTACCAGCTTGCCGTCCGCTACGCCGCCGCCGAGGCGCGGCCGGTGCGCGTCCTGATCGACGGCAAGCCGGTCGCCACGGCGGCGTGCGGGACGACGACCGGCTCGTGGTACCCGGACACGCAGCGCTGGGCCGCCGAGGCGAATGTCGCCCTGCCGGCCGGCAAGGTGACGGTCCGCCTCGAGCGCGACGGCCCGTTCCCGCACCTGGACAGATTCGTGCTGGTGCCACTGACGCACGAGCAGGCGGCCGCCGCGCCGCTGTCGATCGAGCAGGCGGCGGTCGAGCGGAAGTTGCTCGCCTCGATCCTGCGGCAGTGGGTCGCCGCGGTCGCGAAATCGGACGGCAAGGCCCCCGACGGCGACGGCCCGTTCGAGGCGACGCCGGATGTCGAGGCGGAGACGCAGGCGGCCCGCGGGGCGGAACTCAAGCGCCTCCGCGACGCCCTCGCCGCCGTCGAGAAGGCGCGCCCGGCCGTGCCCGAGACGATGGCCGTCGAGGACGACAAGGGTCAAGACCTCCGCGTTCACCTGCGCGGCAACCACACGACGCTCGGTGCGGTCGCCCCGCGCCGACTGCCGCGCGTCCTGGCCGGCGAGGCGACGCTGGCCCTCGACGAGAAGCGGAGCGGTCGGCTGGAATTCGCCCGGTGGCTGACGCGGCCGGACCACCCGCTGACGGCCCGCGTGATGGCGAACCGCGTCTGGGCGGGCCATTTCGGCCGGGGCCTCGTCGGCACGCCGGACAACTTCGGCCGCCTCGGCGAACGGCCGTCGCACCCGGAGCTGCTCGACTGGCTCGCGGGGGAGTTCGTCCGCTCCGGCTGGTCGGTCAAGCACCTGCACCGGCTCGTCGTCACCTCGGCGACGTACCGCCAGGCGACGCCGGCCGGCGAGCGGGCAAAGCTGATCGACCCGGAGAACCGGCTCCTGTCGCACTTCAGCCGCCGTCGGCTCGACGCGGAGGAGGTGCGCGACGGCCTGCTCGCCGTGAGTGGCCGGCTCGACCGGACGATGGGCGGCACGCTCCTCCAGGCGACGCCGCGCCAGTACGTCACCAGCACGGCGAACAAGAACTACGAGGGCTACGCGGTGCCGCGCCGGTCGGTCTACCTGCCGGTCATCCGAAGCGCCGTCTTCGACGTACTCCAGACGCTCGACTTCCCGGACCCGTCCGTGCCGCTCGGCCAGCGGACGGCGACGACCATCCCGACGCAGGCCCTGCTTATGCTCAACAGTCGGCTCGCCGACCAGGCGGCCGAGGCGCTGGCGAAGGCGGTCGTGGCGACGCCGGGGACGGACGCCGACCGGGTTCGTGAGGCGTACCACCGCGTGTACGGCAGGCCGCCGACGACGGCGGAGACGGAGCGCGTGCTGGCGTTCCTGAAAGCGGCCGACGGGCCGCAGGCGTGGCGCGGGTTGTGTCGCGTGCTGCTGGCGTCGAACGAGTTCGTATTCGTCGAGTGAGGATCGGCCATGCTCCGCCGTCGCGACCTGCTACGAACCAGCGCCCTCGGCTTCGGCTGGCTCGCGCTGGCCGACTTGCTCGTCGGACAAACTCCGGTCGCGGACGCGCCCGGGCCGCTCGCGCCGCGGAAGCCCCACTTCGAGCCGAAGGCGAAGCGCGTCATCTTCCTCTTCATGCACGGCGGGCCGTCGCAGGTCGACACGTTCGACTACAAGCCGAAACTCGACGCCGACGACGGCAAGCCGCTGCCGTTCCCGAAGCCGCGCGTCGTCTCCAGCGAAACCGGCAACCTGCTCCGGTCGCCGTTCGCATTCAAGCGGCACGGCCAGAGCGGGGCGTGGGTGTCGGAGCTGTTCCCGCACCTCGGGACCCGCGTCGATGACCTCTGCTTCGTCAAGTCGATGCACGGCTCGAACTCGCGGCACGGCGGGGCCCTGCTCGAACTGCACACCGGCTCGG
>Ga0268299_1003903_pt1 | contig 12654 bp, 12 predicted proteins | sample NOBtaG_FD_193484 | JGI IMG/M metagenome (GOLD analysis project Ga0268299, IMG submission 193484) | Activated sludge microbial communities from bioreactor in Nijmegen, Gelderland, Netherland - NOB reactor | ecosystem: Engineered > Bioreactor > Aerobic > Activated sludge | place: Netherlands...
CGAGAAGTACAGGGCCAGCATGACGACCAGCATCAGCGCGCTGCCGACCAGCGTGTACAGGAAGAACTTGATCGCGGCGTACACCCGCCGCGGCCCGCCCCAGATGCCGATGAGGAAGTACATCGGCAGCAGCATCACCTCCCAGAAGACGAAGAAGAGGAAGAAGTCGAGAGCGCAGAAGACGCCCATCATGCCGGTATCGAGCAGCAGGAAGAGCGAGAAGTATCCCTTCACCCCTTTGTCGATGCCCCACGAGGCGAAGATACAGATGAAGCAGAGCAGCGCCGTCAGCAGCACCATTGTGATGCTGATCCCGTCGACGCCCATGTGGTACTCGATGTTTGCCGGCGCGATCCACGACACCTTCTCGACGAACTGGAAGCCCGGCGTCGTGCGGTCGAAGTTGGCGTACAGCCAGATCGCCATCAGCAAGGGCGGCGTCGTCGCCCCCACCGCGGTCCACTTCGCCAGGTTGTGCGCGTCCCGCGGCAGACAGAGGATCACCACGAACCCGGCCAGCGGGATGAACGTCATCAGCGTGAGAAGGTGTTGCTCCATCATTCCCCCGAATCACCCGAAGTAGCGCAGCCCGACGATCAGCAGGACCGAGCCGAGGACGCCGTAGACGTACCAGTTGATGTTGCCGGTCTGGATGTGGCGCACCCGCGCGCCGACCGCGTCGGTCACCCAGGCGGCGCCGTTCACCAGGCCGTCGACGACGTAGTGATCGAACGCACCGCTGACCCAGGCGAAGGCGCGCGTCACCGTCGCGGCGCCGTTGACCACACCGTCGATGATCACGCGGTCGAACCAGGCGAGGGCGCGCGAGAGCAGCAGCGTGCCGCGCACGAACACCACGTCGTAGACCTCGTCGACCCAGTACTTGTTGAAGATCAACCGGTAGAGAGCGCCGCTACCGAGGTTGGCGAAGACGTCGGGTGAGAGGCTGCGCTTGTAGTACATCAGGTAGGCGAGGAAGAAGCTGCCGGCGACCACCGTCAGCGTGATCGCCATGATCAGCGTCTCCACCCCGCCCCAGTGCACCTCGTGCGCGTGGTGCGCTGCGTGCCCGCCATGGCCGGCTGCCAGCACCGGCTCGAGGAACTTCTCGAAGTAGTGCTCGCTGAAGAGCGCCGAGACACCGGGGATCTGACGGAAGAGAGCCGTCACCCCCAGGCCGCTCGCCAGCAGCGCCAGCGCCGCGAGGATGACCAGTGGGATCGTCATCACCGCCGGCGACTCGTGCGGATGGGCGGCGTGCCCGCCGCCGTGGCCGTGGTCGTCGTGCCCGCCGTGGCCGTGGTCGTCGCCGTGGTGGCCGCCGTGCAGGTCGCCGCGGAACTCGCCGTGGAAGGTCATGAACACCTGGCGGAACATGTAGAAGGTGGTCATTCCCGCGGCGGCGCAGCCCACCGCCCACAGCCACACGCTGCCATTGACGAAGGCCTTCTCCAGGATCTCGTCCTTCGAGAAGAAGCCCGACGTACCGGGGAAACCGGTGATCGCGAGGGTCGAGATCAGGAAGGTCCAGTAGGTGATCGGCATCCACTTCTTCAGGCCGCCCATCTTCCGCATGTCCTGCTCGTGGTGCATCGCGTGGATGACGCTGCCCGAACCGAGGAAGAGACAGGCCTTGAAGAAGGCGTGGGTGACCAGGTGGAAGATGCCGGCGGCGTAGGCCGCCACCCCCATCGCGAGGAACATGTAGCCGAGCTGGCTGACGGTCGAGTAGGCCAGCACCTTCTTGATGTCGTTCTGCGCCAACCCGATGGTCGCGGCGAAGAAGGCGGTCGCCGCACCGACGATCGCGATCACGTGCAGCGTCGCGGGCGCCATGCTGAAGAGGAAATTGAGGCGGCCGATCATGTACACGCCCGCGGTCACCATGGTGGCGGCGTGGATCAGCGCGCTCACCGGCGTCGGGCCCGCCATGGCGTCCGGCAGCCAGACGTAGAGAGGGATCTGCGCCGACTTGCCGGTCGCGCCGACGAAGAGGAAGAGCGTGATCAGCGTCGCCACGCCCATCCCCCAGAACTCCTTGCCCTCGAGCGCCGGCGCGGCGTGCGCCAGCTCGCGGAAGGTGATGGTCGGGTGTCCGGCCTCGGCCAGCGTCCAGAACAGCAGGAACATGCCGAGGACGAAGCCGAAATCGCCGATGCGGTTGACGATGAACGCCTTGTTGCCGGCGCGGGTGTTGTTGTGATCCGTGAACCAGAAGCCGATCAGGCCCCACGAGCACAGACCCACGCCCTCCCAGCCGACGAACATGAGGAGCAGGTTGTCGCCCAGCACCAGCGTCAGCATCGCCGCCGTGAAGAGGTTGAGGTAGGCGAAGAAGCGCCAGAAGGCCTTGTCCTCGTGCATGTAGCCGGTGGCGTAGAGATGGATGAGCCCGCCCACGCCGGTCACCACCAGCGACATCACCGACGACAGCGGGTCGATGGCGAAGGCCATGTCGGCCCGCAGACTGCCCACCCGGATCCAGGTGAAGAGCGGATCGAGGAGCAGCCGCTGCTCCGGCTCCAGCCCGAGCAACTGCAGGAAGGCGCGCACCGACAGCGCGAACGCGATCGCGACCGGCAGCACGGCGATCGCGCCGTTGGCCCGCTTGCCCAGCGAACGCTGGATCGACGCGCCGAAGAGCCCGTTGATCAGCGCCCCGATGAGCGGCAGGAAGACGATCCAGCGGATGTAGGTGACTGTGGTCGGATGGTCCATGGATAAGACTCAACGGAGATGAACGGAGATCAACGGAGATGCTCCGGGATCAGAGCCGCCAATTCGGAGGTGCGCCGCGCGATCCGCGACCAAGCGCCAACCATCCCCGCCCATCTCGGTTCATCTCCGTTCATCTTCGTTTACCCTTTGAGCGTCTCCGTCGCCTCGACGTCGATGCTCTGGAACTGCTGGTAGATCCCCAGCACGATCGCGAGGCCGATGGTGGCCTCGGCGGCGGCCAGCATGATCACGAAGATCGCGAACACCTGCCCGTCGTACGAACCCGCCGAGTAGCGCGAGAACGCGAGGTAGTTGATGTTGGCGGCGTTGAGCACCAGCTCGACGCCCATCAGAATGCCGATCGCGTTGCGCCGCGTCAGCACGCAGTACAGGCCGAGCGCGAAGACGATCAGGCTCAGCATCAGGAAGTGGTTGAGGCCGATCTCGCTCACTGCTTGAGCTCCTTGCGCGACAGCACCACGGCGCCGATCAGCGCCGCCAGCAGCACCACCGAAGCGAGTTCGAAGGGCAGCGCGTAGGTCGTGAGGAAGGCGTTGCCGATGCCGGCCGTCGTCGGCGCCGGCTCGGCGACCTCGGCCGCGTGCCAGGTCGTGTGCAGGATCGCGTATCCCATCGAGCCGGCGACCACCCCCACGACCGCCAGCGCCGGCAGCGGACCGACCGTGCGGTTCGAGATGCGCACGTCGGCGATGCGGTGGGTCAACATCACCGCGAACAGCGTCAGCACCACGATGCCGCCGATGTAGAGCAGCACCTGCACGATCGCGAGGAAGTCGGCCGCGAGCGCGACGTAGACTCCCGCCACCCCCATGAAGCTCCCGACCAGGGCAAAGGCCGAGTGCACGATGTTGCGCGAGAAGGCGACGATCGCGGCAAAGCCGACCGTCACCACCGCCAGCAGGTAGAACAGCACCGGGCCGAGAGAGAACTCACTCATTCCGCCTCGCCTCCGCTGGCGAACTCGTTGACGTAGCGCAGGCCGCGCTCGAGCAGCATCGCGGTCTCCGGATCGGTCTCCGGCTGATCGCCCTTCTTCACCTTGTAGGCGACCACCGGGTCCTTCACGAAGCGCCGCACCAGGCTCTCGAGCGAGAAGTCCGCGCCCTCGAACTCGGGCGTGTGGTGGATCGACCCGGTCGGGCACGGCTCGCTGCACAGGCCGCAGTACATGCACTTGGCCATGTCGATGTCGAAGCGGGAGAGGATCATCTCCTTGGTCTTCATGTCCTTCTTCGCTTCGATGACGATGCAGTCGATCGGACAGGCGCGCTCGCAGGCGAGGCAGCCGGTGCAGATCTCCAGGTCGACCTCGAGGATCCCGCGATAGCGGAACGGCAACTGGTCCTGCACCCGCACCGGCATCCGGTCGGGATACTGGACCGTCACCGGCTTGCGGAAGACGTGCGACATGGTCACGGCCATGCCGTCGAAGATCGTCCAGCAGGTGTCCGCGATGTTGCGGAAGTAGCCCTTCTTCCTCATCTCCGTCCCCTCACGACAGCGGGTTGGCGGTGAACAGGCCGCGCTGGCGGACCTGGGCGCGCCGCAGGTGGAAGATCACCCGGCCGCAGAAGTAGAGGATCACGGCCGTACCGAGGGCGAACAACAGGATGCGCACCGGCCACAGTCCCTCCGGAAACAGCACCATCCACACCGCCGTGCCGATCAGGTTGACGAAGGCGATCGGCACCAGGAACTTCCAGCAGATCGACATCAACTGGTCGACGCGAACCCGCGGCAGCGTCGCCCGGACCCACATCGCGATCAGAACCCAGCCGTAGGCCTTCAGGAAGAAGCACAGGAACTGCGCCGCGTTCTGGACCACGGCGACGTCGGTGAAGTGCGGCACCTGCCAGCCACCGAGGAACATCAGCGTCACCAGCGCCCCGATGATGTACAGGTTGCCCCACTCCGCCATGAAGAACATCAGGTAGCGAACGCCCGAGTACTCGGTGACGAAGCCCGCCACCAACTCCGACTCTGCCTCCGGCAGGTCGAAGGGCGTGCGGTTCCCCTCCGCCAGCGCGGCGGTGAAGAAGACGAAGAAGCCGACGAACGTGAACGGGTTGTAGAAGAGGAACCAGGTCCACGGCGCCCAGCCCTGCTGGCTGATGATCCCCTGCGTGCTGAGCGTGCCGGCGATCATCACGATCGGCAGCAGCGAGATCCCCGCCGGGATCTCGTAGCTCACGATCTGGGCGGCCGAGCGGATCCCGCCGATCAGCGACCATTTGTTGTTCGACGACCAGCCCGCCATCAGGATGCCCACCACCACCAGCGCCGTCACCGAGGTGATGAAGAGCAGGCCGACGTCCAGATCGGCCACGATCAGCGCGCTCGAGAACGGCACCGCCACGAAGGCGGCGACGAAACCCATGATCACGACGTACGGCGCCAGCTTGAACAGCGGCGGATCGGCGTCGGCGGGAACGATGTCCTCCTTCATCAGCAGCTTGATGCCGTCGACCAGCCACTGCAGGATCCCCTGCGGGCCGACGCGGTTCGGCCCGACGCGGTTGTGCATCCGACCCCACACCCGCCGCTCGACGAACGTCGTCGCTCCCGAGACGTTCAGCACGAACCCGAACACCACGATCAGGCCGAACACCAGCATGCCGCCGGCGTACACCAGATCGCGCGGAATGCCGGCGAACGAACCGCCGGCGATCAAGCTGTCGAGAAAATCCTGCATCGCGCTATAGGCTCTTTCAACGGAGATGAACGGAGATGGACGGAGATGAAGGCGATCCCGGCAGGATCATCCCGGACGATCTCGGTTCATCGCGGTTCATCTCCGTTCCGTTCACCGATCGACCTCCGGTGCCACGATGTCGAGACTCGCGATCACCGCCACCAGGTCGGCCAGCATGAGGCCGCGCGACAACATGTCGATGATCGACATCGCGGAGAAGGAGCCGGTGCGGACGTGCGTGCGGTACGGGAACTCCGTGCCGTCGCTCATGCAGAACCAGCCCATGTCGCCGCGCGCGCTCTCCACCCGGATGTAGGCGTCGCCCGCGGGCGGACGCAGCTTGCGCGGCACCTTGGCGACCACCGGCCCGTCCGGCATCTGCTTGAAGCACTGGCGCAGGATGCGGCAGCTCTCCTTCATCTCCTTCATCCGCACCATGTAACGGTCGAAGCAGTCGCCCACCGTGCCGACCTCGCCCGTGCCGACCGGCACCTCGAACTCGAGCTCGGGGTACACCGAGTACGGTTCGTCGCGGCGGACGTCGTACTTCACCCCCGAGGCCCGCAGGTTCGGGCCGACGAGGTTGTAGTTGATCGCGGTCTCGGCGCTCACCGCCGCCACGTCGGCCAGGCGCGCGACGTAGATCGTGTTGTAGGTGATCAGGTCGTGGTACTCGTCGATCGCCGGCTCGAGATAGTCGAGGAACTCGAGCACCCGCGCCGCGAAACCCGGCGGCAGGTCCCAGGCGACGCCGCCGATGCGCATGTAGTTGTAGGTCAGACGCGCGCCGCACAGCTCCTCGAGCAGATCGTTGATCTTCTCGCGCTCGCGGATGGCGTGGAAGAACGGCGTGGTCGCGCCGATGTCGAGCACCATCGTCCCCACCGACAGCAGGTGGCTCGAGATGCGGTTCAGCTCGGACGCGATCACGCGGCAGTATTCGCCCCGCTTCGGCACCTCGATGCCGGCGAGCTTCTCGCACACCATGCCCCAGCCCTGGTTGCAGAACATCGCCGCCACGTAGTCGACGCGGTCGGTGTAGGGCATGAAGCCGTGGTAGCCGACCTTCTCGGAGATCTTCTCGATCGAGCGGTGGAGATAGCCGACGTCGGGGATCGCTTCGCGCATCACCTCGCCGTCGGCCTTGACGATGAAGCGCAGCACGCCGTGGGTGCTGGGGTGCTGCGGACCCATGTTGAGGGTCATCTCCTCGGTCTCGAAGCCCTCGGCCGTCTGCCGCTGCACTTCGACTTCGTACCCCGCGATGCTCATGCTCCTACCCGATCCCTCCGGCCGCGCCCGTCAGCGCAGCAGGCTCTCCCGTCGCGTGCTGATGCCGTGGTACTCCTCCGGCTCGACGAAGTCCTTGCGCAGCGGATACCCGATCCAGTCCTCCGGCATCAGCAGGCGGCGCAGGTCGCTGTGGCCGGTGAACTCGATGCCGACGAGATCGTAGGCCTCGCGCTCGAGCCAGTTGGCCGCCTTCCACACCCACTCGACCGACGGCAGCACGGCGGCATCGCGCGGCACCGAAGCCTTGAGCACGATCGCGTGGCGGTGCCGGTACGAGTAGAGATGGTAGACGACCTGCAGCTTGTCCTCGGCCTTCAGATCGACGCCGGTCAAGTTGGAGAGCGAGTCGAAGGCCAGCTCGGGATCGTCGTGCAGATGGCGCGCGACCGTCTCGATCGCCGCCGCCTCCACCGCGATCCAGGGATCCCTCGCCTCCAGGTCGCACGCCGGGATCTGCTCCCCGAAGCGCGACTTCAGGCGCTCGTGAATCGACTTCGCGTCCATCGAGGGGAGCTCAGGCGGTGGCGGAGGCGGAGCGGCCCACGAGCCACTTCTCCGTCATCATCTTTTCCTGCAGTTTCAGGATTCCCTCGGTCAGCGCTTCCGGCCGCGGCGGACAGCCTGGGACGTAGACGTCCACCGGGATGACCTTGTCGACGCCGTCGCACACCGAGTAGGCGAGTTGGAAGAGGCCGCCGCAGTTGGCGCAGCTCCCCATCGAGATGACGTAGCGCGGCTCGGGCATCTGCTCGTAGAGCAGCTTGGTGCGCAGGGCCATCTTGAGCGTCAGCGTGCCGGCGACGATCATCAGGTCCGACTGGCGCGGTGCGGCGCGCGGGGCGGTGCCGAAGCGGTCGACGTCGGCCCGCGGGCCCTGCGTCTGCATCATCTCGATGGCACAGCAGGCCAGCCCGAACAGCATCCACCAGACGGACGACTTGCGGGTCCAGTTGAGGAACTGGTCCGCCTTGGTCGTCAGCGTCATCTCGGGCATGGAGTTGATCAACGACATATCGACTGACCTCTCCCCTCCGCCTCCCTCAGGCGGCTTCGCGCAGTTGCTGTTCGCGTTCCGCCGCCGCGCCTTCGGACTCCGGCACTTTCTTCAGCCACTCGAGGTCGCCCTTGACCCAGACGTACACCAGGCCGACCACCAGGATCAGCAGGAAGGTGCCGATCTCCGCCAGGGCAAAGACCCCCTGACCACTCAGCACCCACTGCTTGAAGACCACGGCCACCGGCACGAGGAAGACGACCTCGACCTCGAAAATGAGAAAGACCAGCGCGACGATGTAGAAACGGATGTTGAAGTTGATCCAAGCGCCACCCGTCGGCGGCTCCCCGCACTCGTAGGAGGTGAGCTTCAGACTCTCCGGGTTGTTCGGCCGCAGCAGACTGGCGAGCAGCAGCATGCCGCCCACCAGCACCACCGCCAGGGCGAAGAACACGAGCACGTTGGCGAACTGAAAGTACATGAAAATCTCTGCGTTAGGTTCACCGGCGGGGCTAACACATTCGGCCGAAGCGAGTCAACGGCGGGTCCGCTGTCCCGCCCGTGTGGAGTCTGGTATGCCGCTGGACGAATGCAGCGCCGGTTTCTGGTCGTTCTTCTCCTCCTCTTTGGGGGCTGTGGGCTCGAGGAGATGGCGCTGCGTACGGTGCCCGAAGGGGCCTCGCCCTGGCGCTGGGGTTATGCCGACGGCTGTCTGAGCGGCAGGCGCAGCGCCTTCGGGCGCCTCGAGACCCATCGCGACCAGCATCGCTTCCGCACCGATGACCAGTACCGCGCCGGCTGGCAGGCCGGCTTCGAGGATTGCCGCAAGCAGGAACTGCTCGAAGCCTCCTACACGCCGACCGTCGAGGCCGCGCCGGCCGCCGCGCCGACCCCACCCGGGCCCGCCGCCCCGGTCGAGCAGCCGGCCACCGCACCGCGGCCGGCCGAGCCAGCGGCTTCGGCGGCGCCGGTGTCGGCGCCCGCTCCGGCGCCGATGGCCCCCGCCGCGGCCTCCCCGCCCGAGACCGCCGACACCGCGCCCGCCCCGCCCGACACCGCCGCCCGGCGCACCGAGATCGAGGCCCGCCTGCGCCAGCTCCGCGGCGAGATCGAGAAGCTCGAGGCGGAGCTCGACGCACTGCCGCCGGCAACGCGATGAACGACGCTCCCGGGACCCCGCCGATCACCGCGCGCGACCAGCTCGACTGGCGCCGCTTCCTGCGCGCCGTCCGCGCCCTCGCCGACTCCGAGGTCGGCACGCGCGCCCGACTCCTCTTCGCCCTGCTCCTCGGGCTGATGCTCGCCATCAACGGCCTCAACGTGGTCAACAGCTACGTCGGGCGCGACTTCATGACCGCGATCGCCACCCGCGACCGGTCGGCGTTCCTCACCCAGGGGCTCTTCTACGTCCTCGTGTTCGGCGCCTGCACCCTCGTCGCCGTGCTCTACCGCTTCGCCGAAGAGCGCCTGGCACTGCTGTGGCGTGACTGGCTCACGCGCCGCTTCGTCACCAACTACCTCAGCGACCACGTCTACTACCGCCTGCGCGAACACGCCGAGGTCGACAACCCCGACCAGCGCATGGCCGAGGACACGCGCGTCTTCACCACCACGACCCTCTCCTTCTTCCTGATGGTGCTCAACGGCGGCTTCACCATCCTCGCCTTCTCCGGCGTCCTCTGGTCGATCAGCCCCCTGCTCTTCTTCGTCGCCGTCGCCTACGCCGCCGTCGGCTCGGTGCTCACCTTCGCCCTCGGCCGACCGCTGATCGGGCTCAACTACGTCCAGCTCGACCGCGAGGCAGCCCTGCGGGCCGCCCTGATCCACATCCGCGAGAACGCCGAATCGGTCGCCATCCTGCGGCGCGAGGGGCGGCTGACGGCGCGCGTCCTGCGCCGCATCGACGAGGTCACCGGCAACATGAAGCACATCATCGCCGTGAACCGGAACCTCGGCTTCTTCACCACCGGCTACAACTACCTCATCCAGGTGATACCGGTGCTGATCGTCGCCCCCGCCTTCATGAACGGCTCGATCGAGTTCGGCGTGATCACCCAGTCGACCATGGCGTTCGCCCACCTGCTCGGCGCTTTCTCCCTGATCGTCACCCAGTTCCAGTCGATCTCCTCGTACTTCGCCGTGCTCGCCCGCCTCTCCTCCCTCGGCGACGCCACCCGCCAGTTGCGCGACGAAGCGGGCATCGAGATCGTCGAGAGCAGCGAGGGCTTCGCCTTCCAGGAGTTGACCCTGCACTCGCCGCGCGACGGCCGCACGCTGGTCGACCAGCTCACCCTCGAGATGGGGCCCAGCACCCGGCTGCTGATCCGCGGCAGCAACGAGACCGCCAAGATCGCGATCTTCCGCGCCTCGGCCGGCATCTGGAAGTGGGGCAAGGGGCGCGTGCTGCGGCCGGGGAACGACCAGGTTCTGTTCCTGCCCGAGCGCCCCTACCTGCCGCCGGGAACGCTGCGCGAGTTGCTGGTCCGAACCGGCAGCGAGCACCAGGTCGCCGACGAGGAGATCCTCGAGACGCTGCGCCTGCTCGAGGTCGACGCCGTCTGCTCGCGCGCCGGCGGCCTGCACGTCGAGCGCGAGTGGAACAACATCCTGGCCCTGGGCGAGCAGCAGTTGCTGGCCGTCGTCCGCCTGCTGCTCGCCCGCCCGCGCTTCGCCTTCCTGGACCGAATCGACACCGCCCTCTCCGCCGCGCGCGTCGATCGCGTCCTGCGCGTCCTCTCCGACCGCTCGATCGCCTACCTCGCCGTCGGCGACCACCAGGATCCCGCCCGTCACTACGATTCGATCCTCCACCTGTCCGACGACGGCACCTGGTACTGGCGCCCGCTACTCGACCCCAGCGACCGCTGAGCTCGCCGCCCGGACGCGGTGGCGCGGGGCGAAGCGCCTCCCGGGCCGAATCCATGATCGTCCGAGCGCGGTTGCAATGGCGCGGGCCGGATCGTACAGACCCTCGATCATGGCGAGGATCAACGAGAACTACCTCAAGCTGAAGGCCGGCTACCTGTTCCCCGAGATCGGCCGGCGCGTCACCGCATTCTGCCAGGCGAACCCGGAGGCGCAGGTGATCCGCCTCGGCATCGGCGACGTCACCGAGCCGCTGCCCGAGGCCGTTCGGCAGGCGATGCACGCGGCGGTCGACGAGATGGGCGCGCGCGCTTCCTTTCGCGGCTACGGGCCCGAGCAGGGCTACGACTTCCTGCGCGACGCGATCGCCGAGCACGACTACCGCGCCCGTGGCGCGCACGTCGAGGCCGACGAGATCTTCGTCTCCGACGGCTCGAAGTGCGACACCGGCAACATCCTCGACATCTTCGGCTCCGACAACACCGTCGCGGTCACCGACCCCGTCTACCCCGTGTACGTCGACACCAACGTCATGGCCGGCAACACCGGCGCGCCGGACGAGAGCGGCCGCTACCCGGGCCTGCGCTACATTCCGGTCACCGCCGAGAACGGCTTCGTGCCCGCCCTGCCCGACGAGCGCGTCGACCTGATCTATCTCTGCTACCCCAACAACCCGACCGGCACGGTGGCGACGCGCGAGACGCTGGCCCGCTGGGTCGACTATGCCCGCCGCAACGACGCCATCATCCTGTACGATGCGGCCTACGAGGCCTACATCACCGACCCCGCCATCCCGCACTCGATCTACGAGATCGAGGGAGCGCGTCAGGTGGCGATCGAGTTCCGCAGCTTCAGCAAGACCGCCGGCTTCACCGGCACGCGCTGCGCCTTCACCGTCGTGCCGAAGGAGCTCACCGGCACCGCCGCGGGCGGCGCGCGCCAGCCGATCCACCCGCTCTGGAACCGCCGCCAGACGACCAAGTTCAACGGCGTGTCCTACGTCGTGCAACGCGGCGCCGCCGCGGTCTACTCGCCCGAGGGCCGGCAGCAGGTGCGCAAGCTGATCGACTTCTACCTCGAGAACGCCCGCCTGCTGCGCGAAGGGCTGGCCAAGGTCGGCATCCGCGTCTACGGCGGCGTCGATGCGCCCTACGTCTGGCTCGCCACCCCCGGCGGCACCCCCAGTTGGACCTTCTTCGACCAGCTCCTGCAGAAGGCCCATCTCGTCGGCACCCCCGGCAGCGGCTTCGGCGCCGCCGGCGAGGGCTACTTCCGCCTGAGCGCCTTCAACAGCCGCGCCAACGTCGAGGAGGCGGTGGCGCGCTTTCAACGCGTCGTCGGCTGACGGCCCTCGCGTCTCACGAGCGCGACGTCGGGGTGCCGAGCTCGAGCAGCAGCTCGCGCCAGCGGGCGCGCAGATCGGCGTCGGCGTAGTCGACGTCGCTCCAGTCGTCGGTCGAGGGCTCGGCGCGCACGCTCGCCGGCCGCCCGCGCGGCAGCAGGAACTCGAGGGTCGCGGCCAGCACCCGATCGGACGGAGGCGGTGGCTGCGCCGCCTCGAGGTCGCGCCCGGCGACGATGGTCGCGTTGGCGAGGCCGCGCTCCTCGCTCGCGCCGGTGGCGCCGAGAAACACCCGCGCCTCGGGAAACACCTGCAGCAACGACGCCTCGATCCGCGCCAGGCCGGGGGAGTCGCCGCTGGCGCGGGTGGCGATGTTGATCACCAGGCGGCCGCGCTCGCTCAGCCGCGCCGCGATCTCGCGGAAGGTCTCCACCGTCGCCAGATGCCAGGGCATGCTCTCGCCGGCGAAGGCGTCGAGCACGATCAGATCGTAGGGTGCACCGCGCCGGCGCAGCACCGTGCGGGCGTCGCCGATCTCGACCGAGACCGAGTCGGGCAGGCCGAAGTACTCGCGCGCCACCTCCGCGATCCGCGGCTCGACGTCGACCGCGTCGACCGCGATCCCCCGGCGCGCGAGGCCGCGCGGCACCACGCCCGCGCCCAGGCCGAGCACCAGCGCCCGTCGCGCCTCGGGCGCGTACCGGTAGGCGATCGCCTCGAGATAGTCGG
>Ga0268299_1003904_pt1 | contig 12653 bp, 10 predicted proteins | sample NOBtaG_FD_193484 | JGI IMG/M metagenome (GOLD analysis project Ga0268299, IMG submission 193484) | Activated sludge microbial communities from bioreactor in Nijmegen, Gelderland, Netherland - NOB reactor | ecosystem: Engineered > Bioreactor > Aerobic > Activated sludge | place: Netherlands...
CCGCACCCACGGTCTGCGGTCCGAGCCCGGCCACCCGGCCGGAACAAATTGGTGCGCAGCCCCGATCCGACCCGCACACGGGTGTACGAACCCGCGAGGAGGCTGAGAATTTTGTTGAGTTCACCCACCCCCCCGGCTATAGCTCGCACTTCCTCTATGTCCGGCACCAAGACCGCGTGGCCCGGGCTCCTGTTGCTGTCGATCCTCGCCCTGTCCGCCCCCGGGCCGGCCGCAGCTCAGGTCAGCTCCGCCGACCAGATCTGCGCCCCGACGACCGACCCCTGCGTGGTCTCGTCGGCCACCCAGGTCGTGTCCGGAGCCATGCTGGACTTCGGCGACCGGGCTCTGGTGATCACGGCCAGCGGCCGGCTGATCTCCGCCGGCGGCGCGATCACCATCTTCGCGCGGCAGTTGCAGATGGACCCGAGCAGCCAGATCAACCTGCGCGGCACGACCTCGACCCCGGGCGGCAGTCTGGACGCCTCGATCGACCAGATCTTCTCCCTCGCCGGCACGGTCGACGCCACCGGCAACGGCGGCGGCTCAATCAACATCACTGCCACGCGCCTCGACGTCGACGGCAGCGGCCGCTTCCTGGTCAACGGCATCAACGCCGACTCGTCCGGAGGCGACGTCGACATCAGCGCCGACGAGATCACCTTCGGCAGCGGCTCGACGCTCGGCCTGACCGGCGGCGCGCAGAGCACCGGCGGCACGCTCACCATGGCCGCGACCTCGATGCTGACCATCGGTGGCGTGGTCGACGCCTCCGGCGGCGACGCCGACGGCGGGCTGATGGACATCGAGGCCGGCGGCCTGCTCGAGATCAGCTCCACCGCACTGGTCCGCGCCAACGGCGGCCTGTCGGGCTCGGGCGGCGAGATCAGCATCTCGGCCGGCGACAGCTTCATGGGGAGCGGCGCGGGCGACCTGGTGATGAGCGGGACGGTCGCGTCGATCGGCGGCGGCGAGGGCGGCGACGGCGGCTCGATCGACCTGAGCGCCGGCACCGGCTGCCAGTTGCTCGGACGCGTACAGGCGCAGAGCGGCGGCGAGGGTGGCGGCGGCGCGATCACCATCACCTGCTCGGTCAACGCCCCCGGCAATCTGTCCATGGGCGCGGACATCGACGCGCGCGGCGTCGGCACCAACGGCGCAGGCGGCGAGGTCACCCTCGACGTCGGCCGCGGCACCATTGCGGTCGCCAACAAGATCAACACCAGCGGCGCGCAGGGCGGCGGCACGGTCAGCATCGACGGCGCCAACGGCATCACCCTGGCCGAGCGCATCACCGCCACCGGTAGCGCCGCGACCGGAGGCGACGTGACCCTCACCGCGCGCGGCGCGCAGGACGCGCAGGTCATCGTCACTTCCGACGGCAGCATCAACGCCGACGGCGGCGGCGCCGAGGGCGAGGGCGGCCAGTTGACGATCGACGCCTGCCGCATGCGCATCGACTCGCGCGGTACGGCACAGAGCCTCACGGCGCTCGGCACCAACGGCGGGATCAGCCTGACCGGCGTGCGTGAGATCGACATCGCCGGCCGGCTCAGCGCCGGGCCGACGATGGGCTTCATCGAGCTGATCTACCGCGACCTCGACCCGCTGTTCGAGTCGACCGCGCGCTTCAGCCCGGCTCCCATGCTGGTCGTCGACACGACGCTGGCGGGCTGCGGCACGCCGCTGCCGACGCGCACGGCGACGGCGACGATCCCCGTCCCGACCGCCACCGAGACACCCATCCGGCTGACGCCGACGGCGACCTCGACGCGCACCCGCACCGCGACGCCGAGCGGGCCGACGTCGACCCCGACCACGCGTCCGACGCCGGCCGGACCGACCGATACCGACTGCAACGGCGTGATCGACGCCGACGAGACCGTCGGCGTGATCGCCGCGATCTTCAACCCGCAGTTGGCGGTCGACTGCCCGAACGCCAACGCCGACGGCAACGACGGCGTCACCGTCGCCGACGTGCTGGCGCTGATCCTGAAGACGCTCGGCGTGAACTGATCCAAACCGGACCGATCGGGCGCATCCGTCCGATCGGTCCGGTTTCGCCGCTCAACCCTCGCGCAGGAAGGCGCGCACGACCCGCAGGAACTCCTCGAGCTGGTCGTGGTGCACCCAGTGGCCGGCCTTCTCGATGTTCACCAGCCGGTACTGCTGAAACGCCGTCGCGCGGCCGTCCTTCTCCGGGTCGGAGGCCCACGACTCGGTGCCACGCACCAGCAGCGTCGGGCAGGTGATCTGCTGCCAGAGCGCCCGCGCGTCGCGCATGTTGAACATGTAGGGCGAGGCGGCGCGCACGTAGTTGTCGAACTTCCAGGCGTAGGTGCCGTCCTCGTTGCGATTCACGCCGTGCACCGTGAGGTGCCGCGCCTGCTCGGCGCTGAGGTTGGGGTTGGCCTCCTGCATGCGCGCGACCGCCTCGTCGAGGCTGGCGTAGTTGCGCGTGCGACGGCGCGCCAGCGCCTGCATCTCGCTCACCCAGTGCCGCATGCGCACCTGCGCCGGCGTCTCCTTGATCATCCCCGGCGGCGGCCCGAGGCCTTCGATCGCCACCACCCGCTTGACCCGGTCGGGGTAGGTGCCGGTGTACTGCAGCGCGATCGAGCCGCCGAGCGAATGCCCGACGATGGTCATCGGGAACTCCTGGATCGCGTCGAGGAGCTGCGCGATGTCGAGCGTGTAGTCGATCAGCGCGTAGGCGCCGCCGAGGGCCCATTGCGAGTCGCCGTGGCCGCGCAGGTCGGGTGCGATGACGTGCCAGTCGTCGCGCAGCGCGCGGGCGACCCAGTCCCAGTTGCGGCAGTGGTCACGCCCGCCGTGGATCAGCAGCAGCAACGGCTTGTCGGGGTTGCCCCAATCGACGTAGTGCAGGCGGAGCCGCTGCGAGACGTACCAGTGCGACGTGGGTCCGATCAGCTCTTGCGCCATGGCCGAGACCTATAGCGAGGCGCGCCCGGCCCTCCAACCCCGCCCGCCCTTCCCAAGAATGTGCAAATCGGTTTAGGTAGCGCATGCGGGTGAGCGAGACCCTCCGCCAGGACGCGATCCTGACCGGGGAGAGCTGGGGGAACTTCGAGGCGGCGGTGGCGGCCCTGGTCGAGCGCCTGGTCCTCAACGGGAGCGTTCCGGCGCGCCTGGCCGAGTCCGCGGTCGCCTCGGTCTGCGAGCGCGAGCGGGTGGCGAGCACGGCGATGGTCGACATCGGCGTCAGCATCCCGCACTCCCGCCTCGAAGGCCTGGAGACCCTGGTGAGCGCGCTCGCCGTGCGCGCCGAGGGCGTCTACGGCGCCAAGGCGGGAACGCCGATCTCGATCGTCTTCCTGGTGCTGTCGCCGCCGTCGTTGAGCGGCGAGCACCTCAACTTCCTCTCGGCGCTGTCGATGCTGCTGCACTCGCCGCCGGTACGCCGCGGCCTGCAGGAGGCCGCGGCGCCCGCAGACGCGCTCGCCTGGATCCGCGCCCACGAGCGCCGCTGACCCGGCAGATCCTCACGCCGCCGCCCGCGCCGCGGCGGGGAGGTAGACGGAGACCGCCGTTCCCCTGCCGAGCTCGCTCTCGATCCGCAGCGCGCCGCCGTGCGCCTGGACGATGTGCTTGACGATCGCCAGACCCAGACCGGTGCCGCCGAGGGCACGCGAGCGCGCCTTGTCGACGCGATAGAAGCGCTCGGTGAGGCGCGGTAGCTCGTTCCGCGGAATGCCGATGCCGGTGTCGACCACGCTCACCTGCACCCAGTCGTGCACCCCGCCCTCCGGAGGCGCGGCGCCGGCGTCCTCGGGAGGCGGGCCGTCGACCTTCGCCCGCACGGTGACCGACCCGCCTTCGGGCGTGTACTTGACGGCGTTGTCGACCAGGTTCACCAGCAACTGCTCGATGCGGTCCTGGTCGGCCAGCACCATGGGGGTGTCGCCGGGGATGTCGCGCTGCAACTGGACCCGGCGCTGCTCGGCCTTGTCGCGCACCACCTCGACGGCGGCGTCGACGGCGCTCACCAGCGAGATCGGCGCGCGCTGGATCTCGGTGCGGCCGAGTTCCAGATCGGACAGCGCCAACAGGTCGTCGATCAGGCGGCCGAGGCGCTCCGAGTGGCGCGCGATGACCTCGACGAAGCGGCGCGCCAGCGCCGGATCCTCGAGCGCGCCCGACTGGAGCGTCTCGGCGTAGCCCCGGATCGCCGTCAGCGGCGTGCGCAACTCGTGCGACACGTTGGCGACGAAGTCCCGGCGCGTCGCCTCCAGACGCTTCAGCTCGGTGAGATCGTGGAACACCAGGATGAAGAGCTGGCCGGCGCTGCCGGCCTCCCCCAGCGGCGTCGCGGTGACCTGCAGACTGCCGCGCCCCTGTGCGTCGAGCGTGATCTCGCGCATGCACGGGCCGGCGACCCCCGCCTGCATCACCTCGCGGACGAGGTCGCGCAGGTCGGGATCGCGCGACACACTGATCAGAGGTCGACCGACGAGCGTCTCGCCCGGCGCCACCCCGAACAGCCGCTCGGCGCAGCGATTGGACAGACGGATGTCGCCCGCGCGATCGAGCACGAGGACGCCCTCGACCATGCCGCTCAGCACCGCCTCGAGCTTCTCCTTCTCCTCGCGCGCCGCCTGCAGCTGGGCGCGGAAGTTGCGCGAGGCAGCCAGCAGGTTCGACTCGAGTCGGCTGACGGTATCGTCACCCTCGGCTCGCCGGAGATCGCCGCCGGCGGCGATCGCGCGCGACAGCTCGGTCAGTTGCGACAGACGCCGCGCCAGCAGCCAGAGCGGCGCCAGGGCGGTTACGGCGGCCACGCCGAGCGCCAACCAGGCGCTGCCGCCGAAGTACAGCACCGCCGCGAACGCAGCGGTGCCGAGGACATAGGGAGCGAGCAGGTTTCCGAGGAGGCTACGAGTCCAGGGCACGTTCGTCGAACTTGTAGCCCACGCCGCGCACCGTGACGATCAACTCGGGCTCGGCGGCGTCGCGCTCGATGCGCAGGCGCAGCCGGCGGATGTGGACGTCGACCGTGCGCGGCTCGACGTAGGTGTCCTGCCCCCAGACCAGGTCGAGGATCTGCAGCCGGTCGAAGACCCGGTTGGGCGAGCGCACGAAGAACTTGAGCAGCTCGAACTCGCGCAGCGACAGGTTGACGCGCTTACCCTCCACCAGCACCTCGTAGGTGTCGAAGTCGATCTTGAGCCGGCCGCGCTCGTAGACCTCGTGCGGCCGCTCGATCTCGACGCCGTAGGCGCGGCGGAGCACGGCGCGCACGCGCGCCACCAGCTCGCGCGGGCTGAAGGGTTTGGTGATGTAGTCGTCGGCGCCCATCTCGAGGCCGACGATGCGGTCGGCCTCGCCGGCGCGAGCGGTGAGCATGACGATCGGCACGTCCGCCATGCGTTCGTCCTGGCGCATCATGCGGCAGACCTCGAGCCCGGGCACCCCCGGCAGCATCAGGTCGAGGATCACCAGCGCCGGCCGTTGGCGGCGCGCGAGCTCCAGGGCCTTCTCGCCGTCGGGCGTCACCACCACGGCGAAGCCCTCCTGCTCGAGATGGAAGCGCACGAGGTCGCTGATGTCGTGCTCGTCCTCGACGACGAGCACGATCTTCTTCTCTCCCTCCTGCGGGCGGAGCGGCTGGCTCTCCCGCGGGCGTATGGATGGGGTGGTCTCGGCTGGGCTCAAGGTCGCCTCCCCCGACGTCAGACCGACTGCGGCACGTGGTCCAGATGTCGGATGCTCTTCCCCTTCACCATGTACACGACCATCTCCGCGATGTTCGTGGCGTGATCCGCGATCCTCTCGAGATACTTGGCGACGAACAGCAGGCGGATCGCCCGCGTCACCGACGCCGGCTGCTCCATCATGTACGACAGCAGCTCGCGGAAGAGCTGGCCGTTGAGCTCGTCGATCTCGTCGTCCTCGCGACAGACCTGCAGCGCCAGGTCGACGTCCTCGCGCACGAAGGCGTCGATGCTCTCGCGCAGCATCTTCTGCGCGACCTCGGCCATGCGCGGGATGTCGATGTAGGGCTTGAGCTGGGCTTCGGTATTGAGCTCACGCACGCGCTCGCACATGTTGACCGCCAGGTCGCCGATGCGCTCCAGGTCGGTGGTGATCTTGAGGGCGGTGGTGATCAGGCGCAGGTCGCGCGCCGCCGGCTGGTGCAGGGCGAGGAGGCGGATGCTCTGCTCGTCGATCTCGACGTCGAGCCGGTTGACGACGTGGTCGCGCTCGATCGTCAGGCGGGCGAGATCCTCGTCGCGCTCGACCAGTGCCTGGACGGCGTTGGCGATCTGCTTCTCGACGAAGCCGGCCATCTCGAGCAGACGCAGATGCAGATCCTTGAGCTCGGCCTCGTAGTGCGGGTCCGTGTGCTGGCGTGCGTTCACTGACCTTTCCCCTTCTAACCAAAGCGGCCCGTGATGTAGTCCTCCGTCTCCTTGCAGTCCGGTGCGGTGAAGATCTGGCTCGTCGATCCGAACTCGACGAGGCGGCCCAGGTAGAGGAATGCGGTGGAGTCGGAGACGCGTGCGGCCTGCTGCATGTTGTGGGTGACGATGACGATCGTGTACTTCGCCTTCAGCTCGTGCAGCAGGGCTTCGATCTTGGCGGTCGCGATCGGGTCGAGCGCGGAGCACGGCTCGTCCATCAGGATGACCTCGGGCTCGACCGCGAGCGCGCGCGCGATGCAGAGGCGCTGCTGCTGCCCGCCCGAGAGGCCGAGTGCGCTGGAGCCGAGCCGGTCCTTGACCTCGTCCCACAGCGCCGATTGTCGCAGGCTGCGCTCGACCGTCTCGTCGAGGGCGTTCCTCGGAACCCGCCCGCGCAGGCGCGGGCCGTAGGCGACGTTGTCGTAGATCGACTTGGGGAACGGGTTGGAGCGCTGGAACACCATGCCGATGCGCCGCCGCAACTCGGTCACGTCGAGGCGGGGATCGTAGATGTCGATGCCGTCGAGCGTGATCGAGCCGCTGACCCGCGCGCCGTCGACGAGATCGTTGAGGCGGTTGAGGCAGCGCAGCAGGGTCGACTTGCCGCAGCCCGAGGGGCCGATGAAGGCGGTGACCTGATTGGCGTGGATGTCGAGCGAGACGTTCTCGATCGCGGGCTTCGGGCCGCCATACGTCATCGACAGGTCGCGCACGGCGAGCCGCGGCTGCCTGGGAACGACCTGCGGAACCGGCGCATGGGCCGCGACCGAGGTCGCCGTTCGCGCCCGCAGAGGTAGCTCTACCACGGTATCCGCACTCGGGCTGTTCGTTGCCATCGTCTACCTCAGAACGCCGCCCCGGTAAACCGACGCCGCAGGCGGTTGCGCAGCATCATCGCGGTCAGATTGAGAATGAGGATTATCCCCACCAATAGCAAGGCAGTGGCGTAGACCATCGGCTTGGCCGCCTCGACGTTGGGCGACTGGAAGCCGACGTCGTAGATGTGGAAGCCCAAGTGCATGAACTTGCGCTCGAGGTGGAGGAAGGGCCAGTGCCCGTCGAGCGGCAGGTCGGGCGCGAGCTTCACCACCCCGGTGATCATCAGGGGGGCGACCTCGCCCGCCCCGCGCGCCATCGCCAGGATCATGCCCGTCAGGATGCCCGGCAGGGCGTTCGGCAGCACCACCTTCCACATCGTCTGCAGCTTGGTCGCCCCCAGGGCGAGCGATCCCTCGCGGTTCTCCTTCGGCACCGCCGCCAGCGCCTCCTCGGTCGCCACCACCACCACCGGCACCGTCAGCAGCGCCAGCGTCAGCGACGCCCACAGGATGCCGCCGGTGCCGAAGGTCGGCGTCGGCAGCCGGTCGGGGAAGAAGAGCGCGTCCAGGCTGCCACCGACGGTGTAGACGAAGAAGCCCAGGCCGAAGACGCCGAACACGATCGACGGCACGCCCGCCAGGTTGTTGACCGCCACCCGCACGCCGCGCACCAGCGCCCCCTGACGCGCGTACTCGCGCAGGTACAGCGCCGCCAGCACGCCGAACGGCACCACCGAGATGCTCATGATCATCACCATCATCACGGTGCCGAAGATCGCCGGGAAGACACCGCCCTCGGTGTTCGACTCGCGCGGGTCGGCGGAGACAAACTCCCACAGGCGACCGGCGTAGAGCCGGCTCTTGGCCGCCACGCCCATCTGGTTGGGGGCATAGACGCGCACGATCTGGGTGAGGCCGACCTCCACCTCGCGCCCGTCGGCCAGGCGGACGGCGACCCGCTCCCTCTCGCTCTCCGCCGTCAGCGCGTCGAGCTGCGCCCGCATCGTCTCGTACTCGGCCTCGAGCGCCGCGATGCGCGCCTCGACCGTCGACACCGCGGCGTCGTCGGCGCCGCGGCGCTCGAGGCCGCGCATCTCGAGGCGGGCGGTCTCGAGCTCGTGATTGATGCCGCCGATCTCGCTCTTCTCCAGTCGATCGATGCGGCGCGCCAGATCCTGCGCCGCCGGCAGGCGTTGCTGCAGCGCCGGCCAGGCCTCCGGCCCCTGCGCGACCGTCCTGTCGCCGTCGCTCAGACGGTCGACGAAGCCGAAGAGCTTGCCCCACTCGCGCCGCTCGAACACCAGCGCGTCGCGCGGCTCCTCCATCGCAGCGATCTGCGAGCCATCGACCCAACGGAAGTCGAGGCCGTAGACGTCGCGGTTCGCCACCTGGAACTGCAGCCGCTCCCCTTCGGCGCCGCCCGGCATCGCCTCGCGCTGGCGGATCTCGCCGAGGAAGGGCTTGCCCTCGACCAGGCGGACCTCCCAGAGCGGGCTCGGCCAGAAGAACCCGAGCGACTGGGTTCCCAGCAGCACCAGCAGTCCGAACACCATCAGCAGGCTCGCGCCGAGCGCGCCCGCGGTGAGCCAGACGAAGGGGTCGCCGGAACGGAAGAGCCGCAGCACGCTCACAGCTCCTGGTAGCGGCGCCGCAGCCGCTGGCGGACCACCTCGGCGACCGTGTTGACGACGAAGGTGGCGATGAAGAGCAGCAGCGCGGCGAGGAAGAGGACGCGGTAGAGCGTGCCGCCGAAGGGGGCCTCGGAGATCTCCACCGCGATGTTGGCGGAGAGGGTGCGCATGCCGTTGAAGATGTTCCAGTCGAAGATCGGCGTGTTGCCGGTCGCCATCAGGACGATCATCGTCTCGCCGACGGCGCGACCGAAGCCGACCATCACCGCCGAGAAGATCCCCGGGCTGGCGGTCGGCAGCACCACCCGCACCGCCGTCTGCCAAGCGGTCGCGCCGAGGGCGACGGAGGCCGAGACCAGGCGCCGCGGCACGTTCGCCAGCGCGTCCTCGGAGATCGTGAAGATGATCGGAATGACCGCGAAGCCCATGGCGAAGCCGACCACCAGGGAGTTGCGCTGGTCGAAGCTCAGGCCGGCGCTGTTGAGCAGCCACTGCTGGAAGTTGCCGCCGAAGAAGAGTCGCTCGACCCAGCCGTTGAGTGCCCAACTGAGGGCGCAGAGCGCGATCAGCACCGGCACCAGCAGGACCACCTCGAGCCCGCCCGGGACGCGACCGCGAAGCTCGCGCGGCAGCGCCTTGTAGGCGACGCATGCAGCGACGATGCCGACGGGCCCGACCACGAACATCGCGAGAACGGCCGGCACGTGCCCCTCGATCGCCGGCGCGAGCCAGAGGCCGGCGAGAAATCCCAGCACCACGCTCGGCAGCGCAGCCATGACCTCGACGATCGGCTTGACGACGTTGCGCATCGAGGGATGGGCGAACTGCGAGGTGTAGAGAGCGGCGAGCACGGCCAGCGGCACGGCGAACAGGAGCGCGTAGGACGTGCCCTTGATCGTGCCGAAGATCAGCGGCCGCAGGCTCAGCTTGGGCTCGAACTCGTCGGTGCCACCGGTCGACTGCCAGACGTAGGCCGGCGCCTCGTAGCCGTCGTACCAGACCTTGCCGAAGAGGCTGCCGAAGGTGACCTCGGGGTGGGGATTCGAGATGTCCCAGTCGGAGACCTCGCCGCTGCGCGCGATCGCCAGCCCGCCGTTGGCCTTGGGGGCATAGACCAGGGCGGCGACCGGCCCACCGGCGGCGAGCGGCGCGGCGAGGTCGCGATTGGTGGTGGCGTGCCGCAGCACCACCTGCCCGCTCGCGTCGGCGCTGAGGAAGCTGCGGTCGCGCGGCGAGGCGGCGAGCGCGGTGACGGCTTGCGGATGAGGGTCGAACGGGTGCACGAGTTGGAGGCGCCAACCGCTCGCCTGGGTCGCATCGCGCACCGGGAACCAGACGTTGACGCCGCCGGCGGCATCGCCGACGACGAGCGAGGTGTCGCCGATCAGATAGGTGAGCGCCGTGATCGCCGCGCCGTCTGCCGTGCGCGCGGCGGCGACCCGCTCCGGCTTCTCGGGGTCCGCGAGGTTCCAGAACTGCAGCTCGCCGCCGTCCGTGCCGACGTAGGCGCGCGTACCGGCGGAGTTCACCACCAGCGCCGTGGGGTCTCCCGGCACGGCGAGGGTCCGGCGAACCTCGCGCCGCTGCACGGCCCCGAAGACGTTCTTCTTCTCGACGCTGGCGAAGACCTGCACCCCCGGCTCGGCGGTGGCGTAGAGCACGACCAGGCCCTTGTCGCCGGGCATCGACGAGGCGAGCAGGCGGGGGGCAACGCCCAACTCCCATTGGCCGACGTCGACCAGGCTGGCGTCGGGCGCGGCGGGGGCGACGCCTGCGGACGCCTCGCCGCTCGCGCGCGGGGTGAAGACGACGCGCTCGGCGAGCAGGCGGCCGGCGTCGGTGGCGAGCAGCAAGGTGTCGCGCACCCTCGTCGCCGCCGCGACGCTCTGACCCGCCAGGGCCGCGATCGGCAAGGCAGAGAGCGGCTTGCCGTCGCCGGCGCGGACGACGTCGAGCACGTCACCCGGCGCCAGGCCGACGAGGACGCTGCGCGACGCGTCGAGCGCCGGCAGGCGCAGCTCGCGAGCCAGCCGGAACTGCGAGGCCAGCTCGACGCGCGCGGCGCGCCAGAGCGGCACCACTTCAATGCCGATGAAGGTCAGGATCGCCAGAATGGCCGCGATCGTGGCGAGACCGCCGGCGGTTACAACCCAGCGGGCGGCGGCGTCGGCCAGCAGCCGGCGGCGCAGCCCGGGGGAACGGGTGAGGCCTCGCTCCGCCGCGCCTACCGGCGGCTCGGACTCGCTCGGGTAGGAGCTCACGGCAGCCGTGCCCTCACTGGATTTTCTTCAGCTCCTCGGCGGCGACCGCGGCGGGGATCGGCAGGTAGCCGTCCTTCACCGCGACCTCCTGTCCCTCGCGCGAGAGGACGAAGGTGACGAACTCGCGCATCAAGGGGTCGAGGGGCTTGTTGGGATCCTTGTTGATGTAGACGTAGAGGAAGCGGGTGAGCGGGTAGTCGCCGCTGTAGACGTTCTCGGGCGTCGGTGCGATCGCGGTGCCGCCGTCCTTCTCCGACAGCGCCAGCGGCCGGACCCCGGAGGTGCGGTAACCGATACCGCTGTAGCCGATGCCGGCCTTGTCCTCGGTGACGCCCTGGACCACCGACGCCGAGCCCGGCTGCTCCTTGACGTTGTCCTTGAAGTCGCCGTTGCCGAGCGCGTGCTCCTTGAAAAAGCCGTAGGTGCCCGAGGCGGAGTTGCGGCCGTAGAGGCTGATCGGCTTGGCGGCCCAGTCGCCGGTCAGGCCGAGTTGCCCCCATTTCGAGATGTCGTCCTTCTCGCCGAGCGCGCGGGTCTTCGAGAAGATCGCGTCGACCTGCTGCAGCGACAGCGCCTGCAGGGGGTTGTCGCGGTTGACGTAGACGGCGAGCGAGTCGAGCGCCGTGCGGATCTCGGTCGGCTTGTACTTGAAGGCCGCCTCGAACGAGTCGATCTCGGTGTTCTTCATCGGCCGCGACATCGGCCCGAGCTGGGCGGTGCGCGCGATCAGCGCCGGCGGGGCGGTGCTCGAGCCCTTGCCCTCCACTTGGATCTTCACGCTCGGGTAGAACTTGGCGAAGCCCTCGGCCCAGTAGGTCATGAGGTTGTTCATGGTGTCGGAGCCGATGCTGTTGAGCGTGCCCGACACGCCGCTCACCTTCTGGTACGCCGGCAGCGCCGGATCGACCTTGATCGCCTCGTCTGCGGCGGCGGCGGAGGCGCCGGCGGCGAGCAGAGCGGTGCCCAGTAAGACTCCGTGGAGCTTCATCGTCATCCCCTCTTGGGCCCGCCGTGGGGGGCCCGTTTCCACCCCGGACTTGTCGCCCGGTGCAGGTCGAAACGCAAGTCGGCGGGCTCAGCCCCCGGGGGGCGGGGCCGGGGCGGCAGCGGCCGCCTGCGCTTCCAGCGTCGTGGTCAGCGGGGCGATGGTAATGGCGCCGCCCTCGCGCGCCTTGTCCATCACCTCGACCGAGTAGCCGTAGGGCGCTTTGTCCTCGGCGTCGAAGAACAGGATGTGGTCGTCGCGCGCGGCGAACATGCGCCGCAGGCGCTCGGGCAGCTCGTCGAAGCCGACGGCAGTGTTGTTCACCGTGATCGTACGGTCGGCCGCCACCTTCAGAACCAGCGGCGGCTGCGGGTCGGCGGCGATCTCCTCCTTCTTGACCTCCTGCTTCTCCTGCTTCGGCGTGTGCACCCAGAACTTCTTCGTCAGCAGGGGCGTGACGACCATGAAGATGATCAGCAGGACGAGCACGACGTCGACCAGGGGCGTGACGTTCATCATCGGCACGGGGCCCTTGCTCG
>Ga0268299_1003905_pt1 | contig 12650 bp, 4 predicted proteins | sample NOBtaG_FD_193484 | JGI IMG/M metagenome (GOLD analysis project Ga0268299, IMG submission 193484) | Activated sludge microbial communities from bioreactor in Nijmegen, Gelderland, Netherland - NOB reactor | ecosystem: Engineered > Bioreactor > Aerobic > Activated sludge | place: Netherlands...
TCTCGCCCCGGCCCTGTTCACCCACCCGGTTCATCCCGTCGTTCCAGTCGCCCGTGCCGATCAGCGGCAAGCCGTGCTCGCCCAGGGCGAGACTGTCGTCCAGGCCCCGCGCACAGTGTTCGAACAAGGAGGCGCTGTGCTGCGCAAGCTCAGGGCGGAAGAAGGCTTCATGCTCCTCGGCGTCCAGCACAGGACCTTGGAGGAATGCCACCGGCTCATCCAAGACGCCGGCATCACCGGTCGTCTCGACATAGTGCGCAGTGGCATAGGCAAGCCATACGCGATCGTCCGAGATGCGCGTGCGCACACCCTGGCCGGAGGTGGGCAGCCACCAGTGCTGCACGTCGCCCTCGACGAATTGCCTCGCCGCCGCACGCAGCAGATGCTCGCGCGTGAGCGCGGGCTGGGTCATTGCGAGTGCGGTTCCATCCTGGAGCTGATCGCGAAAGCCATATGCGCCGCTCGCCTGGTAGAACGCTGCGCGCGCCCACACGCGGCAACTCAGCGTCTGATAGAGCAGCCAGCGGTTGAGCATGATGTCCATGGCCCGGTCGGGCGTGCGCACCTGAACCATGCCCAGCACTGCGTCCCAATGCTGGGCCACATCATCGAGCACGGCCTCCACATCGACTTGTCGATATCGGTTGATCAAGGATCGTGCATCGGCAACCGTCTCCGCCTGACCCAGGAGGAAGACGACTTCGACGCTCGCCCCGGGCGCGAGCTCCAGCGAAGTCTGTAGCGCAGCGCAAGGATCGAGACCGGACCCGACACGCTTGGACAGGCGCGCATCGGCCGCCAGGGCCGCCGGATTGCTCAGCGTGCCGCTGCGTCCCAGGAACTCGCGCCGGTCGCCCGTCCAAGCATCCTGCTCTTCGCCAAGATCGGCGAACGCGATGCGTTCGCCGAACATTGCGTTCCAGGGATTGCGCACGAACATCGCGCCGGTTTCCGGATCCATGTCCGTGATGATCGAAGGCGCTGAAGCGCTGCGTGACGATCCCAGCACCCATTCGACGTAGGCAGTCAGTGTCAGGCGCCGTGTTCGCATCGAAGTATTGCGTACGATCAGGCGCGAGATCTTGATCGGGTCCGCGCGCGGCACCAGTTGCAGGAGGTCGATCTCGATCTCATGGGCCGTATGCTCGAACCGGGTGTACCCCTGGCCATGTCTGCAAACGTACGTGCTCTTGTCATCCCGGATGGGAGCGGCCGTTGGGCTCCATAGCGCCCCGCTGTCGCGGTCGCGCACATAGAACGCTTCACCGGGACGGTCGGTGACCGGGTCGTTCGACCATGGCGTGAGCTGATTCTCGCGACTGCTAGCGGACCAGGTATAGCCGCAACCCTCTACCGAGACGTGAAAGCCGAACGTGGCATTCGCGATGACGTTGATCCAAGGTGCCGGCGTCGTACGGCCTGCATTCAGCACGGTCACATACTCCCGGCCGTCGCGGGCGAATCCTCCCAGGCCGTTGGAGAACTCCAGGACCGGCACGGCAAGCGCGCTCGGCGCACGGGCCGGCGCGGCGGTCGAGACGCGCATGCGTGGCGGCGCAGCCGGGGCGGCGCTGCCGTACTTGAACGCGTTGACCTGCTCAGCCAACGTCGCACCCCGTCCGATCAGAACCACCCGTGCCATGGAGAGCAGGCGGCTTCGAGTCTGCGCGGAGATGATGTCGGTGCGCAGCACGAATACGCCGCCGTGCGCCCCGGCAGGTGCTCCCACGTGCGCCGTCCGGACCAACGCCTCGAGCGCCACCTGCAAATCCTGAACATAGGACGCGCCGCGCTCGTTGAGGATCACGAGGTCGACGGCCATGCGCTTCATGCGCAGGTACTCGTGCGCCCGCAGCAGCTGATGCACGAACCCGATCTCGTCCACGTGGTCGATTCGCGCCAGGATGATCGGAAGGTCGCCGGATATGCCCTGCGCCCAGAGTGCCTCCGGCCCCCCGGCACCGCGCGCGATGGTGTCCGAGGAAGGACGCGAGGATCGGTCCGGGTACAGAACATACCCCGCCAGGCGCTGAAACGAACTCGCTTGTTCCGGATCGATGCCGAAATGGCTCAGTTGCACCTGCGCCTGGGTCCACGCCAGTGTGGAAATCCGCTCGAATGCCGCTGCATCGTGATGCTTGTCCACCAAATCCAGCACCTCGGCCCGCGTTGCAGCTACAACAGTCCAGAGCGCGATGCGCACCGTCTCGTTCGGCCCGACCCTGACGCGCCGGCGCAGCGCGAACACCGGGTCGAGGACCGTACCGACCGTGTTCGAAAGAGGCCATCCGTCCATGACCGCGATCGGCGCACGGATGTCGTGGCCTCTGCCGATGAATCGGGCGCGATCGGTTTCGATCTCAGGCTCTCCGACAACCTCCCCTTCAACCACGGCCAGGTGCGCTGCCCAGATCTCCGGTTCCGTGGGCGAGCGACGTCGCCGCGTCGCCAGGATCACCCCCTGCTTCGCGATGTACTCCGTCTGCACGAACAGCTTGGAGAACGCCGGATGCGCTGCGTCGGCAGCAGGAGGTGCCAGCATCAGTTCGGTGTACGACGTGATCTCGATGTCCTGCGAACGGCTGCCTGCATTGGCGACCGACACCCGCCGCACCTCCGCATGATCTTCCGGGGAGACGACGACCTCGAGTGTCGTAGTCAGGTTGCGGTCGCGCCGGACGAACTCCGCGCGATCCTCCGTGAAGGTGACCTCATAGCTGTCCGGCTCGACGCCTCTGGGTTGGTAGCCGGCCGACCATACCTGCCCGCTTCCCACGTCACGCAGGAATACGTAACTGCCCCAGTCGTCGCACGTGCCGTCCTCGCGCCAGCGCGTCACGCCCAGATCGTCCCAGCGGCTGTAGCCCGAACCCGTGTTCGTGAGCATCACCGCATACCGGCCATTGGAGAGCAGGTGCGTCTGCGGCGTGGGCGTATGAGGCGAGTGCAACCGCCGCACGGCAGGCACGTCCAGCGTGCGAACCGCCGCGGCGGTCCTGACCTCTTCCGCGCGAGGATAAGCGATGGACACATCGCGAGGCGTACGCTCCTGCAACAGCAGTTCGGAAGCCTGAATCATGGGCTGGGAATGGAAGCGTTCCCGCATCGCGCCGTCGAGGAGCGCATTGGCGATCGCCACGATGCTCATGCCTTGATGATGCGCCATGAATGCGCGCACGATTGCCAGATCGGCCCCTTCAGGAATGCGCGCCGGCGTGTAGTCGAGCGCCTCGTAGAAGCCGTACTGTCCGCAGGCCCCCACGGACTGCAGCCGCGCAAAGTTGCGGGCGGCCGCGCCCGGATCCACCATTGCGGCGAGCGCAGTGGCATAGGGCGCGATGACCGCGTTCTCGCTTAGGCCGCGCTTGAGGCCGAGGCCGGGCACACCGAAGTTCGAGTACTGGTAGGTGAACTCCAGGTCGCGCACGTTGTAGGCAGACTCGGAGATTCCCCATGGCACACCCAGGGTGGCGCCATGGCTCATCTGCCTGCGCACGACAAGGCGGCTGGTCTGCTCGAGCAGGCTTCCGGCAGGTGCGCGCATCACCAGCGAGGGCATCAGGTACTCGAACATCGAGCCGGACCAGGAGATCAGTGCGGCTTCGTGTTCGATCGGCGTGACGGCACGACCGAGCCGGAACCAGTGACGCGGCTGCACTTCGCCTTTGGCGATGGCGATGAAGCTTGCCAGGCGCGCCTCGGAGGCGAGCAAGTCGTAGCAACTCGGGTCCAGGCAGCCGTCGGCAACGCGGTAGCCGATGGACAGCAGCTTGCGATCGGGATGGAGCAGAAAGGCGAAGTCCATCGCGACGGCCATGGCGCGTGCCGAAGCCTCGATGCTCGCCAGGCGCACTTCCAGCAAGCGCACGGCATCGGTGCCGAGCGAACGATCGCGAATGTGACTCTCGATCGATCGCTGTGCGGCTTCCGCCCAGAACTGCAGCTGCGTGCCGGCACTGTCCCCGCGCTCACTGGTCAGGGTCGTCGCGAGATCGACCATCGTGATGGCCTCGCGCGAAAGCCGCGCCAGCCTCTGGGCCAGCTCCTCCTGCGGCAAGGTGGCGTCGAGCGCCTCGGACATCGCATTGAGCGCATCGTCGAGCTGATCGCGCACGAAGGCTTGCGTCCTGCGGTCTGCAGGCAGTTCCCGCAGACTCTCGCGGGCAAGCCCAACGGCATCGCCGATGCCCGCGCACACCGCGGCACTGGATACGGGGCGGTCGCTGTATTGCTGGCACGCGCCCGCCAACGCGATCAAGTGTCCCGCCAGGTTTCCGCTGTCCACTGAGGAAACGTACTTCGGGTCGAGCGGACGCAGATCGCCGGTGTCGTACCAATTGTAGAAGTGGCCGCGGAAGCGCTGCAGTGTGCTCATCGTCGCGAGCGTGGCTTCGAGCCGCTCGACCGCTTCGAGGCTGCCGGTCCAACCGAAGTCTCGCGCGCTCAGGGTGGAGAGGAGATACAGGCCGAGATTGGTGGGCGATGTGCGGTGCGCGATCACCGGCCTGGGGTCCTCCTGGAAGTTGTCCGGCGGTAGCATGTGATCCGCGGGCGTGACGAAGGTCTCGAAATAGCGCCAGGTCCGGCGCGCGACGCGACGCAATGCGAGCACGTCATCCGCGCCGATGGACAGTTCCCCTGCGGCACGCGGTGAAAGACTCACCCAGCGCGCGATCGCGGGCGAGGCGATCCAGGCGATCACGAAGGGGACGGCCACGAGCCAACCGCCGGAACCGGCCCACCCGACGATGATGGCCACCACCACGGCGGTCGCGACCGCGCCGTGCATCGAACGATAGAACCCCATCAGATCGAGGTTCGGACCCACCGTTGCCTGCGCGGCCGTCACCCAGTCGAGCATGTGGCGACGGCTGAACAGGAGACGATGCAACGTGCGCGCGATCGCGTCCGTCATCAACCATGCCTGGTGGGCGAGAAAGACGATCAACAGTGCAGTGAGCGACAGTGCCAGCCGCACATCGGCCGCCAGGGCGCGCAGATGACTGCGTGCCGTGATGCGCGCGCGAGCCGGCACGATGGCCGAGAGCACGGGAAGCAGCGTGGACAGCCCGATCGTCGCCAGCACGAAGCCGGTCCACGCCAGCGCCGCGCTCAGCGGCAAGGTCCAGCCGACCACGAGGGCCGCCACGCTCGCCGGCGCAGATAGCGAACGGCGCAGATTGTCGAGCATCTTCCATCTGCCGATCGCCGGCATCGCTTCGAAGCTTCCGTCGATGCCTTTGCGATGGCTGCGGCCGATCAGCCAGGGCAGCAGTTGCCAGTCGCCGCGAACCCAGCGGTGCTCGCGCGCAGCCGCCACGTCGTAGCGCGCCGGGAATTCCTCCACGACCTCGATGTCCGAGGCCAACCCGGCGCGGGCGAACGTCCCTTCGAACAAGTCGTGACTGAGCATCGTGTTCTCGGGCACGCGCCCGGCGAGGGCGGCCTCGAAGGCATCCACATCGTAGATGCCCTTACCCGTGTAGGACCCCTCGCCCCACAGATCCTGATACACGTCGGATACCGCCGAGGCGTAGGGATCGATTCCGCTCGCGCTGGAGAACACGCGCTGGAACAGCGAACCCTCCCGCCCCACCGGCAGCGACGGCGTGACGCGCGGCTGCAGCACGCCGTATCCCTCGACGACTCTGCCCGCGCTCGCGTCGAATCGCGCCCGGTTGAGCGGATGCGCCATCTTTCCCACGAGGCGGCGCGCGGTCTCCCGCGGCATGCGGGTGTCGGCATCGAGCGTGATCACGTAGCGCACATTGGCCGGCGGTGCCGGCAGATGGGCACCCACCTGCAGGAAGGTCGTATCGCTCGCACCGCGCAGCAGCCGGTTCAACTCGTGCAGCTTTCCGCGCTTGCGCTCCCAGCCGATCCAGCGCTGCTGGCTCTCGTTCCAGAGGCGTCGGCGATGAAGAAGAAGGAAGCGTTCTCCGCCGGGAGCCGGTGGATAACGCCGATTCAGCTCCGCGATGCCAGCGGCGGCCGCATCGAGCAGTGGCGCATCGGAATCCATCGATTCATCCGGCGCATCGGTCCAGTCCGAGAGCAGCGCGAAGTACAACTCCGCCTCGGGATTCGCAAGATGATGCACTTCCAGACGCTCGAGTTGCTCGGTCAGTCCCTCGACCGTGGTGAGCAGCGTCGGCACCGCAACCAGGGTGCGCAGATGCTCGGGGACACCGTCTCGCAACGCCATTCCCGGGAGCACGCTGGCACCGAACCCACGGGTGACGCCGCGGTTCACCAATGCCATCGCTGCATCGGTCGCGGGCACCAGGCCCAGCAACGCCAGCACGCCGATCACCCACGCGTCTATTCCCCAGCCGGTGAGTACCAGCAACGGCAGCAGCAGCAGCGCCGCGGCAAGGATGATGACCACGCCGGCATAGCCGGCAACCCCGATTGCAGCATTGAACCGGCCCAGCCAGCTTCTCACCGGCACACGGAAGCCGAGCTTGCGTTCGAATGCGCTGCGCCCGCCCCCGATGAGGTGATAACCGGTGTCGCTTGCCCGGCCGACTTCCCCGCGAGTGGCCGACAGTGCCACCTGCGCGATCTGCAACTCGGTCAGGTGCGTGCCACGCGCAAGTTCTTCGATCGCGGTGCGGTACAGGTTGCGCGTGGCGAAATCCATATCCGCGAAGCCGCTGTCGACCCGTAGCACCGCATCGACTGGGCTCATCTGTTCGAACAGATCGGCCCAGTCCACATCGGAGATCAGCCGTGCGCTGGTGATGATGTTGCGCACCGTGACGTTCGCCGCCCCCTGTCTCTGGTGCTCATCGTGCACGACCTGACCCACCGTGGTGGAGCGTGCCGCCAGACGCTCGTCCAGCCACAGCAATGCCGGGCTCACCTTGGCATCCTGATCGCGAAGCCGCTGAACGAGCTGCACTGCGAAGGCGTCGTGCACCGACATCTGCTTGCGTGTATCCAGGATCGCTTTTACCGCCTCGCCCGACTGCGCAGCCGCAGCGAGCAACCGGTCGGCAAGCGCATCGGCTTCCTGCCGTGCGGCGCGGCTCGATACGATGCGACACGCCGCGCGGCGCAGATTCTCAACCAGCACGATGCGAAGGGTGATGGCAGCCGCCCACAGCTCTCCGATCGTCAGCGGCTCGATGCGTTGATAGGAGAGCAGAAACCGGCGCAGCATCTCCGGCTCGAATCGACTATCCGTGTGCGCGACGAATGCCCAGGCGACGCCGAGGATGCGCGGGTAGCCCGCAAAGGGTCCATCGGAGAGCTTGGGCAGTTGCCGGTAGTATCCCGGCGGGAAATCGTCGAAGATCTCGCGAATCTGCTCCTCGACCAGATGGTAGTTGTCGAGAAGCCACTCCGCGGCCGGAGTGATGGCACCGCCTGCGTCCACCGTCCGCGCGATGCTGCGATAGGCGTCGAGAAGAACGGACTCGTTGTCCCGGAGCCGGGCGGACAGGGAACGGCCGTTGCTTCGCCGCGGACTGACGCGCTGCGCTGCGGCGAGGCTTTCGGCGTGCTGATCCAGCCGCTCGGCACTGAACAGCTCCTCGCGGATGGATTCTTCGCTGTTCCATGGGGCAGCAGGGGGACTTCGCCCAAAGCGTCGAGAGATCGACGAGATCGATATCAATGTAGGGGATTCTCACGGCAGGATCATGGTGCGGGGGCGCGACCGACAAAAAGAGCCCGCTCCCTAGCTCGTGCATGGCACAAGGTAGGACTGCGGGCACTCCGGCGCGTTCAAATCTTGTCGGCAGGACCGTTGGAGATGCGTCCTGCTCCGTAGATACGGGGTATCTGGTGAGCTTGGGCTATTTGCGCGCTGGTTCTGCGTCGAACCTCAGCGCAGAGATCACGACGCGATGCGACGGATGCGCAGGTTCGCGTAGTTCACCGCGTCGCCCAAGCGATCGTACCGATACCCCCCCAGATGATAGGTGCCGTTCTCGAAAGTGATGCTCAGAGTGGCCATGAGGCGCTCCTGGGCCTTGTCCGGCGCCGCATCGCCGGTTTGCGCCAGACTCGATTGCGCGCCCATTTGCGTCGCGCCGCTTCTCGAGCGTTGCAAACGCGCGTAATTGACTGCATCCTCCAGACGATCGTACCGGTATCCGGCGTAGTAGTAACGCCGGCCATCGTGCGTGATTGAAAGTTCTGCCATCACCCTGTCCGGTTCGCCGGACAGGTCCGGCAACTGGCTACCGTGCGCTTCGGACGCAAACTGGTCCGAGAATCGATCGACTATTGTCATGTTGCATGGGCTCCAACGTACGCGAAGTTCTCCAGTTTGCCTCATGATCGCCTGGCAGGTCTGTGCGCAATCGCGCTTTTGGAGTACTTTGCGTGAGAGACGCGTCTAGACTCGGCGCTCCCGCCATCAGGAAACATTCAGAATGCCCCGTGCCCGTTGCCGATCCCAGGCGTAACCGCCTTCTCGCTGCTCTGCCCCAGGCGGAGTGGCAGCGTTGGTTGCCGCAGCTCGAGCGGGTCGAGATGCCGTTGGGCCAGATTCTGTACGAGTCCGGACGGACCCTGAGCCACGTATACTTCCCCACCACCGCGATCGCCTCGTTGCTGTACGTGATGCGCAATGGCGCTTCGGCCGAGATTGCGGTGGTCGGCAACGAAGGGGTGATCGGAATCTCGCTGTTCATGGGAGGGGAGTCGACGCCTAGCCGTGCGGTCGTGCAGAGTGCGGGCGAGGGATTTCGCCTCGAGGCGAAGCTCATCAAGGACGAATTCGAGTTGTCCGAGGCCGTGTTGCACTTGCTGCTGCGCTACACCCAGGCGTTGATCACGCAGATGGCCCAGACAGCCGCCTGCAATCGCCACCACTCCGTGGATCAGCAACTATGCCGTTGGCTACTACTCAGACTGGATCGCACGCAGGGGAGCGAGCTGGCGATGACCCAGGAACTGATCTCGAACATGCTCGGCGTTCGCCGCGAAGGGGTGACCGAGGCCGCACTGAAGCTGCAGAAGCTCGGAATCATCCGGTACGCCCGCGGCCACATCGCCGTGCTGAACCGCAGCGGTCTTGAGCAGCGCAGTTGCGAGTGCTACCTGGCGGTGAAGAAGGAATACGACCGGCTGCTGACGCACTGCAACGATCGGCCGCCCGCCCCGGGCAGCGCCTGAGCGCGCGACCGAAGACCTCGCGAGCCTCACGTGCTCGCGTGCTGAATCGGCACGCGGACGAACACAGCATGCGATTGCTGTGGCGCGATTCGATCATGCTTTTCCGGTTGTCATCGCAGCTGGATCGCAAACCGCGTATCGCCGCGTACGATCTGCAGATAGAGCGGACGCTGGGAGATCTTCAACGCGGCGAGCAACTCCTCGACCGAGTGCACCCTGCGCCGATTCACCCCGGCGATGATGTCGCCGTCGCGCAGACCGTGGCTCCATGCCGGGCTGTTGCGCTCCACGCGCACGACTGCCACCGCCTGCGGCTTGCCGTAGCGTTCGTAGTCGGCCACCGCCGCACCGGCCAGTTCAGGCACCGCCCGCCCCTCGCCGCGGCCCGCCTGCAGTGCTTCGATCTTCGCCCGCACCGTGCGCACCTCGCGCCCGCGCAGGATGCGCAACTCCAATTCCTCACCGATCGGGGTCAACCCGATCTGATTGCGCAGGTCGGCCGAACTGCGTACACGCCGGCCATTGACATGCGTGACCACGTCTGCGCGCCGCAGCCCTGCGCGATGTGCCGGGGATTCGTCGGCAACCTCCACGATCACTACGCCTTCGCTGGTTGTCAGACCCATTGCCTGCGCCAGTTCCGGCGTCACGTCCTGGCTGCTGGCGCCGAAGCGGCCACGCCGCACCTCGCCATGGCGGATGATCTGCGTCATCACGCTGCGCGCCATGTTGCTCGGCACGGCGAATCCGATGCCCACGTTGCCGCCGGAGGGACCGATGATGGCGGTGTTGATGCCGATCAGCTCGCCCTTGAGGTTGACCAGTGCGCCGCCCGAATTGCCGGGATTGATCGCCGCGTCGGTCTGGATGAAGTCCTCGTAGCCCTCGATGTTTAGCCCGGAGCGGCCGAGCGCGCTGATGATGCCGGAGGTTACGGTCTGGCCCAGTCCGAACGGATTGCCGATGGCCAGCGCATAGTCGCCCACCCGAAGCGTTTCAGAATCGCCGAAGGGCAGCGCCTTCAGACCGCCGCCCCGGATGCGCAGCACGGCGATATCGGTGCCGGCGTCGCTACCCACCACCTGCGCCTGCAGCTGGCGCCGATCCTTGAGCGTCACCATCACTTCACGTGCGCCCTTGATGACGTGGTGGTTGGTCAGGACATAACCGTTCGCTGCATCCACGATCACGCCCGATCCCGCCGAGAGCTGCGGCTCGGGCCGGTCAGGCAAGCCGAAGAAGCGCCGAAAGAACGGATCCTGCATCAGCGGATTGTCTTCCTCGGGGGAGGCCGACATTACGGCGATGTTCACCACGGCCGGGGTCACGTCCTCGATCAGCGGTGCTAGCGAGGGTATGCGGCCATCCGGAAAGACAGGTTGCGCGCCGGCCTGGACGGCAGGGCATGACAGCGAGGCAGCGAGCGTCAGGCAGGTCAGGATGCAATGGAATCGGAAGGTCATCGGACAGGGCAACAGAGTTCGGATCGAGGGGCGGGATTCTAGCGCTCACGCTGCTCGTGCTGTCGCGAAACGTTAATCCCCGTGCCGCACGGCGGAAAAGTCGCGTGCATAGAGTCATCGGTGGTGCCACTGCACCCGATCGCATCAGCGCTGTTGTTCCCAACCCGATCCGAGGGAGAAGCATCCAATGACCAGGACGATTCTAGCGGCTCTAGCAGCCTTGACCATCGCAACAGCGGCCTTCGCATCGCCCGCGCACGCCGACCGGGACGACCGTCACCACGGGTCCGGACACGGCAAGCAGGACCAGAGCGTGCAACTCGGACCGCGCCCCTTCTACCTGGTGAACGGCATGGACGAAGGCAAGCTCAAGCAGCGCCTTTCCCAATGCCAGGACGGTCCGTTCTACCGCACCGATTTCTCCATCGGACATCGCGGCGCGGCGCTACAGTTTCCAGAGCACACGAAGGAGTCGTACGAGGCAGGTGCACGTCAGGGCGCCGGCATCGTGGAGTGCGATGTGACCTTCACGAAAGACGGCGAACTGGTATGCCGCCATTCCGACTGTGATCTGCATACCACCACGGATATCCTGACCTCTGCGCTGCGCAACCGTTGCGAACAGCCGTGGACGGGCGCGTTCGATGGAGACTGGGGTGGGCCGTTCAATCCAGGCGACGCGCAGACGGGGCCCAAGTGCTGCACGTGGAATCTCACGCTCGAGGAGTTCAAGACATTGCGCGGCAAGATGGATGCGGCCAATCCGTCCGCGTCATCACTCGCGGATTACATGAACGCCACCGCACGCTGGCGCACGGACGTGTATACCGGGCGAGGTACGCTGTTGACGTTACGGGAGAGCATCGAGTTGAACCAGAAGCTCGGCGTGAAGCACACACCGGAGCTCAAGGGCGGCGACGCCACGCAGATCGCGGCTGTGTTCGGGGGGCAGAGCCAGTACGCGAGGAGTCTGGCCGATGAACTCGCTGACGCCGGCGTTCAGCCCCGCGACGCCTGGCCGCAATCGTTCAACGTCGAGGACGTGCTCTACTGGATCGACACGACGAACTATGGCAAGCAGGCCGTGTATCTGTTGGACTACAGCGACGTCTCGAACGACATCATCATCCAGGCGCCGTACGACGGCATGAACCGGCACAAATACTTCGCCATGCTCAAGAAGCGCGGCGTGCGCATCGTGGCACCGCCAGTGCCCGCCCTGCTCACCGTGGACGCAAGTGGACGCATCGTGCCATCCAAGCTCGCCAAGGAACTTCGGGGAATGGGTTTCGACCTCATCACCTGGACCTTCGAGCGCTCGGATCTGCGCGAAGGCGCGTCGAAAGCGGGTTATTACTACGACTTCGATCCCACCGGCGCGGCGGTCAGGAAAGATAGCGACATGTACAAGGCGCTCGACGTCCTGGCGCGCGAGGTGAAGATTCTCGGGATCTTCTCGGACTGGCCCGCCACCGTGACCTACTACGCGAACTGCATGGGACTGAAGTAGTCCCGGGCGCAGGGGAAGCAGCCCAGCCGGTCATCCCCGGCTGGGCGATCACGCGTCTTCGACCCTTTCCAGCAAGCCGGCGTCGTCATTGCGCGCGTTGTTCACCCGCGTGCTCACCGGGTAGGCGCGCATCAGTTCCGCGGGAAAGGGCTGCATCATCGGCTCGATCGCCTCACGCGCATCCACCGCGGGATCGAGCCAACGCGCATAGTCCTCCGGCGCGACGATCACTGGCATGCGGTCGTGAATGTTCGCCACCATCTCGTTGGCATGGGTCACGACGATCGCGCAACTGAGAAGCGGCGTCGCGCCCTCCTTCGCCCAGTACTCCCAGATGCCGCCGAAGGCGAACAACGACGAATCCGCCATGCCGATCCAGTACGGTTGCTTGCGTGCGCCGCCGGCCTGCCACTCGTAGAAGCCGTCAACGGGAATGAGGCAGCGCCGGCGGCGGATGCCAGTGCGGAACATCGGTTTGTCGAAGACCGTTTCCGCGCGCGCGTTGATCGGCTTGACCCCGGACAGATCCTTGCACCAGCCAGGCACCA
>Ga0268299_1003906_pt1 | contig 12650 bp, 13 predicted proteins | sample NOBtaG_FD_193484 | JGI IMG/M metagenome (GOLD analysis project Ga0268299, IMG submission 193484) | Activated sludge microbial communities from bioreactor in Nijmegen, Gelderland, Netherland - NOB reactor | ecosystem: Engineered > Bioreactor > Aerobic > Activated sludge | place: Netherlands...
AATGAACGATATGAGCTTTCTTTGCAGGAGCGCGAGTTTCGCAGAAGGCAATTGACGAGTTTGAACAACAGAATGAACTGGGGCATGACGGCGCCAAACCTGGCTGATTATGCGTTAATCGAGAAGCGCGACAGAATGCTGCGCGATGCGGAGAACGAAGTTTGCAGGCAAGTGCGCGAGAGTATGACGATCTCTCAGCAACGAGAATTGAATATGCAGTATCTTCAGTACGCCGAGCAAATGCGGTCATATACGGAATCTCCGGTGCTTAAATTGCGCCCGCAGCCGGGACCTGCGGTGCAAGAGTTTTACAGGAACATCAAGCGAGCGGTCGCACGCTTCGGCGGTCAATGAGACAAGTTTTGAAGGAAGGTGAAGAGAGGGGCACTAGCGATGGTGCCCCTTTCTTTGTGTCATGCGTTCGCTTTTTGCAAACTGGGGGATTTCCTCAGGTTTTGCTCAGATTTGAGCAGTACGATATTGCCAGTCGAATTTCGACTGATTCACAGACCCTTACTAAACAACCAATGCAAGCGCCTTTCGCGTTCTGCGTTGCGTCGCTTTTCCCTGGAGGACGTATATGTCTGTTCTCGATAATAGTTTTGATTACTCTCGTGAAGTGTCATCCCGTGCCGCATGGCTGGACAATGCCAGCGCGAATCTGATGTCCGACAATTCAATCTTCAATTCAACGATGCAACGTAACGAGCCGTCATGGCTGGGAGCCGTCGAGCTTTACGACAGCTCGCAAAACAACGCAGGCAGAGTTGCGCAGGAGCAGCCATCATCGCCTGATGGCGCCGAAGCACCGGAAATTCCGAGAACTCGACCCGTCAACGCGGATGATGCGCCGCAACCTTATGTGCCTGTAGAACCGCCTCATGTCCCGGTCGGCACCACCGGCGCACCTGAGGAATTGCCGGCAATGCCGAAACGCCCGCACGTTGAGGTCGATCACGTGCAGGCGGGAGAGCCCGCACCGATCGAGCCAGCAGAAGCACCGGCACCAGTTGTTCGCACTCAACGGATGCCGGAGCAGAAAGACGGTGCTGATCCGAAGGCAGGCGGAGAAAGCGTTCCCACCAGTCATGCGCCAAATCCTGATGCTGAGCCGGGCACCGGACCGAGGGCTGTAGAAGGACCAGCCCCGCCTGGAACGCCACGACCGAAGTCACTTCCCGGCTCACCCAAGGATGCTGCGGAGCCACCGCAAACTAACACCCCCGGACGCCCGTCGCCCTTTGGCGACGATGCAATTCCGAGGACGGTTGGTGATAGAAAGCAGGAGCATCTCGAAAAGCGCCCTGAATTCAAACCAACCGATTGGGAGCGAAAATTGGCAGAGCGTTTGGCCGAGGTTGCTAAACGCGGAGCGTTCGGAACACCTTCGCCAGGCGGCGCATTTGGCAAGGGAAAAATTGCTGCTGCTGTGCCTAGAGACCCCAATGCAGCGCCACCTTCAGGCGAACAGTCGGAGGGCACATCGAAATCCGGTGGACGCACGGGAAGAGGATAGTTTTTACACGGACGGAATCAGTTGAAAGCGACGGAGGGAGCGGCAGCGATGCCGCTCCTCTGCGTCAAGGAGCGCGCTTTTAAGAAGGATGCCCTGCAAAACCAGCTCATCGGCGTTCGCGGTGAGCCTGTTTTTCGATATCTCAATCGGCTTCCAATCCTTCATCAAGCAGCAGTTCGACGGAATCCGCAGAAGACGAATTTATGTGGTAGAATACTACTCATTAAGGCTGTAATAATACGTGAGTGAGTAGTATTCTGCGCATTGTAAAGGGAGATTATGTTTCATTTTGGTCTGGCGACTTCCGATGAAACTGCTGTAGAGCTTGCTGCACGTCTGCGCGCACATCGCCTCTTGCAGAATCTTCAGCAAAGCGAGCTCGCAGCGCGGGCTGGAATATCGAGGAAGACTTTAACGACATTCGAGCACTCGGGCAAAGTTTCACTTGATGTTTTTTTGCGGATAGTCGCCGCACTTGGACTTTCCGAATCGTTGTCACCCCTGTTCGAGCCGCGGCAGAAATCTATCAGAGACATGGAGTTGGCCGCACAACAGAGGCAGCGTGCATCGCGCAAGCGGAAATGAAGAAGCTGAACGTCATCTATGCAGGCTGGGGAGAACGCTTCAAGCTGGGCGTCCTGGCCGATGACGGCAAAGATATAGTTTTTGAGTACACGCCTGAGGCGCTGAAGCGCAAACTGGAGTTTTCTCCATTCAAGATGGCGCTCAGTGACCAATCCTTCGGAAATCTTCCACAACATCAGCTGCGATTGCCGGGATTTATAAGCGATGCGCTACCCGACGGATGGGGCATGCTGCTCATGGATAGGCTCTTTCGTCGGCAAGGGAGAAATCCAGCATCTGTTTCTCCCCTGGATCGGTTGCGCTTAGTCGGTGAAAACGCAATGGGGGCGCTAGCGTTCGAACCTGCAGAGACTGAAGAATTGCTGCTGGAAGATTTGCAGCTACTGGACATTGCGCGCGACGTATATCAGGTTTTCGAGGAGAATGAGAGTGAAAGCGTTCTGCGAAATCTCATGCTTATGGGAGGTTCACCGCATGGTGTGCGGCCGAAAGTTGCAGTAGAAATCGATGCGAAAGCCAATCGCATTTCTAAGGCAGGCTCGAATTGCGGAACACCGCTGCTGGTAAAATTTCCTGCGCAAAACGAAAATAAAGAAGCTTGCGCAATTGAAGCACTCTATTGCCGTCTTGCACGCATAAGCGGTCTTCGCGTTCCCGAATTCTACTACTTCGATTTAAGCAAGAGGGCCTCTGCATTCGGGACAGTGCGTTTTGATCGCGCGGGCAACATGCGTGTGCCAATGCACACCGCTGCTGGTGCTGCGCATGTGGATTTTCGAATTCCTCAATTTGACTATACAGCTCTTTTGCGGCTGACAAGGCTCATGACGAATGATTTGCGGGAGGTGCATCGCGCATTCGAAAATTGCGTTTTCAATGTTGTTTTCAACAATCGCGACGACCACTCGAAAAACTTTTCCTTCTTAATGGACAAGGATGGTCAGTGGACTTTGTCACCTGCTTATGATCTCACATTCAGCGCAGGTCCGAATGGCGAACACCAAATGGATATTTGTGGAGAAGCTCGCGCACCGGGATTTAGGGAGTTAATGGAGTTAGCGTCCAAGACTGGAATTAAACCGAAAGTTGCTGAGCAGACGATTGAGCGAATAGTTGCAGTTTCTTATTCTTTACGTGAAGCCATCGATGCGTTGCCGATTCGCGAGCAGACATTGAAAGTGATTGAAAAGGCTGTGGCGACTAATCGTGAGCGTATGATTCGAAAGTAGATAAAAGTCCGCGTTCGAGATTGGCTATCCCCGCCTTTTTTGATGTTTAAAGAGCGGAACTCTCTTAATATGCATGTCTATCAATCCAGCTATTTCTGGACTTAGAGGTAGCTTGTTTTGATTTGCCCTCCAGACTTCTTTGAATTGCTCTGCCGCTTCCCGCACTATAGTCATCACCAGTCTTTCGGGAAGTTTTGCGGAGCCGGCCAGCCTGCGAAACTTTTCTTCATCGACTTCGCCAAATTCTTTAGTGCCCCCAAGATTCAACGCCATTCTTTGCGATTCCATAAATGCGATGGTCGGGACGAAATCATAAGCTGGAGAAAGCGATGGAGTGAAGGTATCGTGATAAAGAACGGACCAATTCTTTAGATGCATATCACCATTGCCGATACCAACATTGAACACAAGGCGTCGCAAATATTCTTTGAGACTCGATTCTCCCGCTTCCACCCAGAGGACCTCAGCTATATTTCCGTAGTGCCCGACGTCGTACTTTTCACTTGCGTAGACGCCAAAAATTTGAGCGAAGTCTTCCATGTGAATTCTGCCGCCGCTATCAGATCTGTCAAATCTTTTTACTGCAAAACTTTTACCGGTTGAAGTTGAGAACTCCTCCGGTAAATTTTTTATTGCCCCAGTCCGAATCAGCTTGAATTCAGGAACATCGAGGCCAAACTTCCTGGCGAATGTCATCATTGCGTATTCGGCTTCAGGAACATTTTGAAATCGTCCAGCCGGGAGTTTGACTATCCATGAGCCTCCCGCGCCATCAACAGGGATCGTGAGCTTTCCGGAGCCTTCCAAGACGGCAGAAAATTTCAGTTGAACGCCTGCCAACGAAAACCTAAATGGAGCAACTGGTTCAATTTGTCTTTTTGTCGCGCTCTCGTATGATTCATTCTCGTGATCGCCAAGCAGTACCAGCTTAACGGCTCCAGGTAAGTCAAGTCCCAGTGCTGCTGCAAGAAAAAATTCTCTTGAAGATTTGACGTTGAATCTCTCAGCGAGATATTCGCGCAAATGACCTTCCGGCAGGAGGTTTGAAAAAAACGGTTCTAGCTTTTGGCTTCGTGGACGTTTAGGTTCAAACAAACCGTAATTGTTGGCGGCCTTGAAAGATAAGCTCAGAGTCGGTCTTTTGGAAGCAGCTTTGTATTTTTGATCAAAAACAAACATCGTTCTGTCATCAGCAAATCGAACGATTTCACCCACTTTTGAATCATGTAGGTAGACAAGCAACTGTTGTATCGACTGGTTCATAGCTCGTCGTCTGCTTCATTTGCATTCGGGAAGCTCGATAGTTGCCATCGAGGTCGACTGTCCTCATCGACTGGTTCTGCGCCTACTATGGTGTTGACGGTGGGAACAAGTTCCGTCGGAATCAACATAACTTCCACACCTAAAAACCGCGCCAGGTCGACGAAATTGGAAAGCCGCATGTCGATTTGAACGTTTTCCAGCCTGCTCAAATAGCTCTGTGGAAAGTCCATGCGCGCGGCGACATCTCTCTGGGTCAGACCTTTTCTTTGCCTGAGAGCGGAAAGCTGCCGAATTAGTGGTCCGATGATTGACTCAGTTTTTGATGTATTGCTAGGCATCGCATGTTGGTGTTGATATTTGAATTGACATCGAATTAGAAGGTCTTGTTGCTAAATATAGCATAATTCTACAAGTTGATGTCTGATATGATATCAACTTGTAGTACTGGAACTTGCCAGAAAATTGCTTTTGTAATAAGCTGGTATTACCCTGGTAATACCAGGATGTATTTTGGTGAATCGTATGACTTTGACTGTCAAGTTAGCCGAACGAGAGCAAAAAAGATTGGAAGTGATTGCTATCGCCATGAACGTCAATCAAAGCGATGTCGTTCGTGCTCTCATCAATGAAAAATTCGAATCTCTTCAAGCTGATAAGACGCTGCTTGAGCGCAGGGGTGGACATCCGAAGTTCTTGCTGGATGGACCCACGGATATGAGCGAACGCAGCAAAAGAAAGGCTTTGGTAGCTCAGAAGCTCTCTGCAAAAGCATCTCGTAGGGCGCGCTAGTGGCGCTTAAAATAGCTCTGGTAGATGCAGGGCCGCTCATTGCCTACTACGCCAGAGGCGATGTGTGGCATTCTGCTTCGCAAGAGTTTTTTGCAACATTCAGCGGGAAACTAATTACTTCCGAACCTGTTGTGACCGAAGTGATGTGGAATTTGGGTTCGGATTGGCGTGTGCAAAATGAATTTCTTGATGATTTGCAAAATGAGTTGTATACCGTCGCTTCGTTAACCAGACCCGACTTCAAGTACATTGCTGAGCTAAATGAAAAGTACAAGAGTGTCCCAGGCGATTTCGCGGATTTGTCTATCGTCGCAATTTCTGAGCGTTTTGGCTTGCTGGATGTGGTGAGCCTTGATGCCGACTTTGACATTTATCGTGCATACGGTAAGAAGAAGTATGTACAGCTTTTCCCAAAATACAGATCGCCGCCGAAATAAGTGAGGCACCGCATATGGTGTCTAACAAGGAAAAAAAGGTCAAATTTTTTTCGATGCGATGGAAGGCGACGAGGTTTTACCCCCGCCGCCTTCACTGGTTGAAAGCAAAAATTATCGGCTGGCTGTCAAGGTTGCCGTCTCAAACCCCGCGCCAGCCATGCTTTCACGGGCACGATTAGCCCCCGCCAAAAATGTCTATAATTCTTCTGACGAGTGACAGGGGCATCCTCTTGGCGAAACTGCTGGTAGTTGAAGACGACACGGAACTTGCGACGATAGTGGTCAACGCGCTGCAAGACGCGCACTACACTGTCGACCTCGTGCACAACGCCAAAGACGCGACGGCTTACGTCCATTCTGTGACCTACGACCTGCTCATCCTCGACTGGGAATTGCCGGACGGCACCGGGCTGGACATCTGTCTTGAGTACCGGCGCGCGAAAGGCACCGGCGGAGTGCTATTTCTCACAGGGCGCTCGCACATCAACGACAAACTGACCGGGCTCGAATCAGGCGCCGATGATTACCTGACCAAACCGTTCGACATGCGCGAGTTGTTGTCGCGCGTCAGAGCCATCCTCAGACGCCCCCCTGTGGTCGGCTACAAGACGATAACGGTGCGGGACATAGAATTGGACCCTGTAGAGCACAGCGTCAAAATGGCGGGCTCTGAGCTCAAGCTTTACCCGAAAGAATTTTCGCTGCTGCAACTCTTTATGTTGCACCCGAAGCAAGTATTCTCTCCGGATGATTTGTTGAATCGAGTCTGGCCGACGGACTCGGAAGCCTCGATTGAAACAGTGCGGCAGACGATATTGCGCCTGCGGCAAAAGGTTGAACGCGAGACGGAAGCTCCGCTGATTCAAACGGTACGCGGCTTTGGGTATCGGTTGGAGCCTTGAGTTATAAGTTTATTGGCGGAGTTTCAGTCTAAGGCTAAAGCTATTCGAAGATGGTAATTACTCTCGCCATGACTTCTTCTAAAATTGCAGAAGGCAAAGATTCAATCTTTCGACCGTAGCGGGCTGTAAGATCGAGAACTCGAGGCTGATCGCAACGAATTACGCCTGTAGTTTTTATTCCGGAAATAGGAACTGCAAAACCAATTCTTTGAGCGAAAGCACCGCCCGTAGTGATTGGCAGCACAACCGGCAATTTAGTTGCTTGGTTAAAGGGCTCAGGAGATACCACTAAGACTGGGCGGTAACCCTGCTGCTCGCGACCTTCTGTTGGATCGAGCGTGACTAAATAAATGTCACCGCGTTTCATAACAACTCGCTACCAGCGGGGACTGAATCTATCCATTCACGATCAGAATCAGGCGGCGACTTTGAAAAGTCGGATGCAGCCAAAAGCTCGGCAAGAGTGTATCGAGGTTTTGGGCTCGACTCGACAATCAGCTTTTCGCCCTCCAAACTTATCGTGACGGCTGAGCCTGCTTCGAGTCGAAGTTGTTCTAGAAGTGCGGGTGGCACCGACAACATGATGGAGCCTCCCACTTTGCGCAGGTTAGTCTTATGCATTGCTGCAACCTCGGAGTGTTATATGAAAGTATAACACATTTGCGTTGCATCCTGGCTTGGTGCTCAGCGAATCCGGCGCCGATGATTACCTGACCAAACCGTTCGACATGTGCGAGTTGTTGTCGCGCGTCAGAGCCATCCTCAGACGCCCCCCTGTGGTCGGCTACAAGACGATAACCGTCCGGGACAAGAATTACCCGGTAGAGCGCAGTTGTACTGAAAAAGCTTTCAGATTTACATTCGCCTTAGGCTTTAGACCACACGAATCAAATCCAACCCTGTTTTAAGAGTCCGCCCAATAGGCTTGCCTGGGCTCGATTCTAGAGAAACACAAAGTCAAAACGAGTTTCGCCTATCAGACTGGTGGAGGCTTTAGATGAGGGTTGGAGCCGTAGAATTCCTAACAACTGCGGAGCTGAGATTATTTGGACGACCAAACTCGACTACTCGAATTCACCTGTCCAGTATTTAGCAAACAATTCCGGAAACTGGGCTTTGAGAACTTCAGGTTCATCGGAGAGCTTCTCAAAATCAATGTCGGGAAGTTCTTCGGAATGTACGTTTTCGACGGCGTAGTCCGACCCATGCCGATCAGCAAGGATAAAGTGGATGGGGTTGTAAAAGTCGGGATTATTTACAAGGTAGCCAGTTTGAGAAAAGTTGCCTAAAGAGTTCGGATTAGCGATTATGGTTTCAAAAACAGTTTTTCCGAATGCAACTATGGCACTGCGAAAGTCACTAAAACTGTCATCCCCCATTCCATTGGCAATGACCGTGCCCGCGTTCCAGAGATCTTCGGTGTAGGCTCGATTAACCATCTTTTTAAAAATGCGATCAAATTTAAACAGCTCGGATTCAGGCAATGCATAAAGCGAAGTGCGCAGCAGCTTAATGTGCATTTCTGGATTATAGTTGTCTAAGGGCGGAATCGCCTTTTCAATAATGTTCCAGAACCAGTCTATGTCTTCCTGACTATCGTTCATTGAGCCACTCCGAAATTTTAAAAGGCATTGAAGAGTTTTGCCGGGAGGAATGAGAAACAGTGCCATTGATTCCGCGCTCGATTTGCTAATGTCGCGGCTATTCGGCTACAGAATTTTGCCAGAGTTTCGAGCTTTTACTGAGCTTCCAATCGCTTGAGCACAGACTCGATGTTCGTTCGATGCGTTGCTGCTATTTGCTTCAGATTTGATTCTTTGGTTTTAAAACGATTTAGCGCGTTGAGCGCACCATTGGCTGCTTCCAGTGCCTCAGCCTTCCTGTTTAATTGAAATCGAACTTCGCTCAATTCCAAGCGCGCACAACTCAGAGCAAGCGGAATGATATCGTCCTTTTCTTTCGTCGTTTGAAAAAGCCTCTCAGAGCGAACCAAGACGGTCTCTGCTCTGGCGTATTGTTTGTCCCTTGAAAGGGCAGAGCCCAAAGTCAGCAATATGTTCGCCATCTCGAGATCGTTATCATTATTATTATTACCTTCAGCAAGCAGCCTGGCTTGGTCGCCAACTTTAACTGCCTGCGGAATATTGTGCAGATAATGAAGGTTCATGATACTGGCGCAGCGCAAGAAATTGGCTGCACTGCTGCGGTACGATGTTGCTGATTTCTCGTCGCATCCGGGAGTGTTGAATGCTCTGATGAAGTTGTCGGCGCCTTTTTGATAGTAGCGGAGCGCTCCTTTTTGATCGTTTACCGCACATCTGCGCTCTGCAAATGCTTGATAAAAACCCGCGGCCTCCGCGATCTCCTTATATTTGGTCGCTCGTTTCAGTTTCTCGTCAACCCGTGATTCTGCGGTCGCTAACTCACCCAATTTAATAAAGCAGAGGGTTATTTTGTCCTCTACCGCCATGGCAAAAGTTTCTCTCAACCGTTCATCATTCTTGGCCTGTTCTTTCAATCGATTCAACTTAACCATTAGAACGCGAAGCTTGCCTTTTTCTTTAGGCGGCGTTTCATCAAATTCTTTGAACACTTGGTAAAAAGAATCATCGATTCTTTGCTGCTTACGCTTTAACTCTTGCTTCGCAATCTGTCCGTCAATCTCTTCCGAGATCTCCGGACTTTCTAGAAGTTGCGAGTTTTCCTTGATTTGATTTGATATCCCTTGCACCGTGTGCATCGTATGTGCTGCTGAGGATTTCGATGCAGGCTCATTGACTGCCTCTTTGGTTGTCTCTTTGCCGTTTCCCGGCGCGCCCTCCAACTGTTTTTTGCCCAGAAAATAACCTGCCGGTAATGCGACCAAGGCTGTACACAGTGATGGTGCGATTATGTAAAACGCCAACTTTTCATACGTCAGCGTTAGTGATTTTGAAACGCTCTGCGTTTTTTTCTTCGTCTGGTCCAAGCCGAGGACCGGCGCGCCCTTGGAAATCTGCGCCAGGTCATTCGCTACGATGCCGAGATTTTGGTATCGGTCGGACGGTGCTTTTGCGAGCATTTTTTGCACAAGCTCTTCCATCTCTTTGGGAAACTCTTTGCCCAGCGAAGCTTCCCTCAGCGTGGGTGCAAGTTCCGACTGGTGCAACAGCATTGTCGTGAGCGCATTCTGTCCGACAAAAGGCGTGGTGCCCGTCAGGCATTCGAAAAGCACGCACCCTAAAGAATAGACGTCCGCGCGCTGATCGACCATTCCACCGGAGCACTGCTCAGGGCTCATGTAGAGCGGGCTTCCAAAAACCTCGCCTGTTCTTGTAAGCGCCTGGCGGTCACCGTCTTCCGCAAACACCAGCTTGGCGATTCCGAAGTCGACGATTTTGACGAAGCCTTCGGCGCCGAAAGGAATCGTGCGCGAAATCATGATGTTGCTTGGCTTGATGTCGCGATGAACAATGCCCTGCTCATGCGCATATGCAAGACCAAGACAAATTTGCGCGAAACAGGAGACGATTTGATCGAGATTCATCATGCCGTTCTTTTTCAGATATTCACTCAGCGTGTAACCATCTACGTAGTCCATTATCAGATAAGGTTCCTGGCTTTCGAGAATACCGAAATCGTTGACCTTGACGAGATTGGGATGATTGAGCAAAGACGCGGTGCGCGCTTCATTTTGAAAGCGGCGGATCATTTGCTCCGAAGCACTGCCGCTATGCAGTGTTTTCAGCGCGAATTCCTGAGTGAGAAAGATTTGTTCTACTTTGTATACGCTGCCTATGCCGCCGGCTCCCAGCATCGACAGGACTTTGTACTTGCCGCCAATCATCTGTCCGGGCAAAAGCGCCTCAGCGGGCGGCAAATTCGGCCTGCTCAGATGCGTTGTTTGAATGTCATCGTTACCGTGGGACATACCGTTCTAACCTTGCCGCTGCTCTCACATTCTTGCACGCGATTCTTGATTTGGAGTTGATTAAGTAACAAAATAAGGAAATAGCTTTCAAGCTCGCAGTCGATTATTCGATTTCAAGGAAGTGCTGGAGGGCGTTCTCTCGTTTTATCCTTTTGCCGCCCTTTGAAATCACAATCGACGCATAAGGAAATGCTTTTATCAGATGGGCGCGTTCTTTGTCGGACCAGCCATCGGCTGTAATCGAAAGTTTGCGCAAAGGCAAGATTCTTTTGAAAGTCTCCATAGACTTTGCTGTTATCGCGCAATCTCGAATGATCAGGGTTTGAAGCTTGATGCATCGCGTCAATCCCGATAAAGCCGAGTCCTTAATTTCCGGGCAATCACGCAATTCAAGCTCCTTTAAATTTCTCAGCTTGGCTATTTGACTGACACTACCAGCATCTATACCGGGGCCCTTAATGTGCAAAGACGCGAGATTGTTTGATCCTTGCAAACGCGTAATTATACGTGTCGGATTCTCGACAGGACCAAATCTCAAAGACTCGAGTTCAAGCAGTCTGGATACGTTCAAAATGCCCTCAGTCGATACGTTAGTGCCTAAAACCCATAGATCTTTCAGTTTGGGCAATCTAGACAAGGATTTGATTGAGGAAACAGAAGTATGATTGAGGTTGATTGTCTCGAGGTTCGTAAAGCGAAAGAGTGGCTGGATAGTGTCGCTATCCACGTGTTTGTTGTCCGACAAGTCCAAACTGTTGAATTCGATTCCGCTGAATTTCGACAATAAATTCCTGTCTGACGCCATTGATTGATCGACCAATGTAAATGCCACCGGCTCAAGACTCCGAATTTCGACAGTTCTGTTTGTCTTGAAAGTCCTTCCTTGCCAAGAAATGAAACCCAGGTCGGGGCAATCGTCGAAGTGAAATCGCCTGATTGGATTGCCGTCAGAATCCATGAAAACCTCAGCATAAGGGTAAATCTTATCCGGCCGATTTTGCGTTGTATTACCCTGCACGCTCCTTTTGGCTGGTGTCTTTAGTTGGCCTGTTTCAGACCATGAGTTGATGCCGAAAATCACAAGCGCTCCAAGTATGGCGCCGCCAAGAATATACATGACTCCATTCCACTTTCTAAAACTGATACTTTTGCGGTGGGAGTCCACAAGATTAGGATGCTGCAATTGCGCGGTCATCTTCGCTTCAAGGTGAAACCTGCGAGTTTCTCTGTCGGTCAATCGATTGGAGTTGAGCAGCTTTAGAGCAAATTCCTTTCCGAGAAATACTTGCTCGACTCGATAGATCGTGCCCATGCCACCACTGCCGATCGGCTCGAGCACTTTATACTTTTCGTCGATTAGAAATCCCGGCTCAATATGCGCCGTGTCCGAACCATTTGGCAAGGTTTCGAATGTAATTTCGCTGTTTTGCTCGACCATGCGACTGCTGGAATCCCTATAGCTTATTGCTTATATTCCCAGCCTGCCGCATTCGACTGATCCGGCTTTCATGTCAGGTTGGTGGCAACTACGCCCTTTATCGTGTCAGCAATCGCCCTTGCAACTCCCCTGCATCCATACGGCGACGCTTCTCACCCCAGGAGGGTCACTATGTCACGCGCAGAAGAAATTATTCGCGGTTTTAACGAGCGAACTGCCGGTTCTGATTTTACGAGAGTCTTCACCCAGATACGCGAAGCTCAAGCTGCCGATCCGAACTTTTGGAGACGCGAAGGACAAGCCATCAATGATGCTGTCGACTTCCGAAGATTGGGTTTTCCTTCGGACTTCCAGGTTGTCGGCTTGTCCTCCAGAAATCAATTGATTACTACCGAAGGCGAACAGCCTGGACAAGCGCAATTGCGCAGCGCAAGCCGCTTGAGACAGAGCGGGTCGGTCGCAAATCCCGGCGAGGGCGATCTCTGGGGCAATCAAAACCGCCGCTTCAGAGTGGACGAATCAGGCAATGCGCGATACACGGTCAGATTTGATGACAATCTTTCGCACATCGCCAGAGATGT
>Ga0268299_1003907_pt1 | contig 12644 bp, 12 predicted proteins | sample NOBtaG_FD_193484 | JGI IMG/M metagenome (GOLD analysis project Ga0268299, IMG submission 193484) | Activated sludge microbial communities from bioreactor in Nijmegen, Gelderland, Netherland - NOB reactor | ecosystem: Engineered > Bioreactor > Aerobic > Activated sludge | place: Netherlands...
GCCGCCGATCACACTCACGGGCGCGGCGGCGTAGAACAGGCCAAGTTCGCCCAGCGTATCGGCGATGTAGACGGCCCCTTCGCCAATCGGCGCCTTCTTGGCGCGCTGGGGCGCGTCTGCCGCCAGCGCGGCGACTTTGCCGCCGCGTTCGGGATGGCGCGGCGCGATGATCAAAAGCGCGTTGGGTGCATCGCTCAGCAGGAGCGCGTGCGCGGCGATCAGCGCTTCGTCTTCGCCTTCATGTGTGCTGGCGGCGAGCCAGACAGGGCGCTGTCCGATGGCCGCGCGCAGATGCGCCAACGATGCTGCATCGACTGGCGGCGCGGGCGCGGAGAACTTGATGTTGCCCGAACGCTCGACGGGCCTGCCGGAGAGCGCGGTGAGCGCATCTGCCGTGCGTTGATCGGCCGCGAGGATGAGGCTGAACGCATCGAACACGCTGCGGGCGGCGCGCTTGCGGTTGTCCCAGCGCGCCAGCGTGCGCGGGCTCATGCGCGCGTTGACGAGCGCGAGCGGGATCCCACGCGTGTGTGCGCCGAGCACGAGGTTCGGCCAGAGTTCGCTTTCGGCGAGGATGCCGATGTCAGGCCGCCAATGATCGAGAAAGCGCTTCACGGCGCCGGGCGTATCGACGGGCGCGTAGACGTGTTGCGTGCGCGGCGGCGGGCGGCGCGCGAAGAGTTCAGCCGAGCTGCGCGTGCCGGTGGTGACAAGGAAGTGCGCCTGCGGATCGCGCGCGGCGAGCGCTGCCTGCAGCTGCAGCAACACACCCATCTCGCCAACGCTCGCGCCGTGCAGCCAAACGAGCTTGCCGTCCGGCCGCTGCGCGATGCTGCGCCCAAGCCGTTCGCCGATGCGCGCGGGATCTTCCTTGCCTTGCCGCGCGCGCGCGCCGAGCACGAGCGGCGCGAACGGCGCAAGCGCCGCGCTGCCGGCGCGGTAGAGCGAGAGCGTGAAGGGTTCGCTCACGTTTCGGCGTCAGCGGGTTCTGGCAAAGGCGCGTTCTGCGGTGCGCGCGGGATAGGCGGCACGCCCGCGCGCACGTCCGCATCGTCGGTGATGCGGTTCAAGAGCGCTTCGAGTTCGAGGCGTGCGCTTTCGAGCGCCGCGTCGTCTGCGTCCTTGGCCACGTGGATCGGCCCGCCCCAAATGAACACGCCCCGCTGAAACGGCGCGGGGATGACATGGTGATCCCAAGACTTCGCCGCCACACGCCGCCCCGGCTGCGACCACGCGAACGCGACGATCGGGGCGCCGGTGCGCTTGGCGAGTTGGATGGCGCCCATCTGCGCGGTGAGGCGCGGCCCGCGGGGGCCATCGGGCGTGACGCCCACGGCTTCACCTTTGTTCAGGTGCGCGAGCATTTCGCGGAACGCCGCCATCACGCCCTTGCTCTTGCCGGCCTTGGCGCTCGACCCGCGCACCGGCTCGAACCCCACGGTTCGGCACGCCTGCGCGATCACGTCGCCATCGCGCGAGTTGGAAATGAGGATGCGCAGCTTCTGCTTGGCCTGCCACGGCGGCCAGCCGCGGCGCACCAGCAGCAGGCGATTATGCCAGAACGCCAGGATCACGGGGCCGCCCTTGGCCCAAGCGTCTTCGATCACGCGCTTGTCGATCTCGGTCCAGCGCGTCGTTGCGCCGGAGAGGCGGACGTACCAGCCGATGATCCGGCCCTGCAGCCGCAGCCCGGCGTCGGATTTGAGGAAGCTCTTGAGCATCGACTGTATGGGGGCGGGCGCGCCGGTTTCTTTTTGGCTTTGAACCCCCTTATAGGGGCTCGCGCCCCGATGACAGACCTTCTGACCGAACCCCGCCCCGAACCGGCGTCCGCCAAGGGCTTTGACTTGGCGACCGACGCTGGGCGCAAGCGCGCCTGGAACGATCTTTTCTGGGCCGACCACGGGTTTCTCCGGCAGCGGTTCTCCAATTTCCACTGGATTAGTCCGGAAATGGCGCGGGCCAACCAGCCCTCGCCTGAACAGATCGCGCGCTATGCCGACATGGGCATCAAGACGATCGTGAACCTCCGGGGGCAGAGCGACACGGGCTACTACTGGCTGGAGCGGGAAGCCTGCGCCAAGCACGGGCTAGTGCTTGTCGATGCGCCGCTGGGCTCGCGGGAAGCGCCGTCGAAGGAGCGGGTCTACCGCGCCAAGGAGATCGTCGAGACGATCGCGTACCCGGCGCTGATGCACTGCAAGTCCGGCGCGGACCGGGCGGGGCTGATGGCTGTGTTCTACAAGCACTTCCGTGAGGGCGTGCCGATCGATCAGGCGCTGGAGCAGCTCTCGCTGAAGTACCTGCACGTGAAGCACGGCAAGACCGGGCTTTTGGACTTCTTCTTTCAGACCTACCTCGAAGAGACGCGCGAGAGCGGCAAGCCTTTCCTCGATTGGGTGCGGGACGATTACGAGCCCGCGCGCGTCAAAGCCGCGTTCAAACCGACCGCGTGGGGCAACGTCCTCGTCGACGTCATTCTGAAGCGGGAATAACTGGACACCGGCAGGCCCCAGGCCTACGCCGCGCGCTGTACCGATAATTCAAAACGTCCTGGGGAGGACCTCGATGAGAACCCTTTGGCTCGCCGCCGCGATGGCGGCTGCGCTCACGTCTTGCGCCACGCCCGAAGCGGAGGCGCCGCCGGCCGCAGCCGCGCCTGCAACGCCCGTCGCGACCGGCCCCGCGCCCAACGACTACGCCAACGGCGCCAACTGGCTCTGCCGCCCCGGCCGCCAGGACGCGTGCGCGCAGGATCAGAGCGCGACCTCGATCGCCGGCAATGGCCGCCTGACGCCAGTCGCCTACACGCCGGCCGCCGATCCGGCGTTCGATTGCTTCTACGTCTACCCGACGGTCTCGATGGATGCCGGCGGCAACAGCGATATGAACGCTGGGCCTGAGGAGCTCTCCGTCATCAACGCGCAGTTCGCGCGCTTTGGCTCCGTGTGCCGCACCTTCGCGCCGCTCTACCGCCAGGCCACGCTCACGGCGCTGCGCGGCAACATCGTCGCGCCCAACTCGATCCCGGTGGATCGCCAGCTCGGCTACAACGACGTGCTGGCCGCGTGGAACTACTACCTCGAACACGACAACAACGGCCGGGGCGTAATCCTGATCGGGCACAGCCAAGGCTCGGGCGTGCTCACCCAACTCATCCGCAACGAGATTGACGGAAAGCCTGTCCAGCAACGCCTGATCTCAGCGATGCTGATCGGAACGAATGTCGGCGTGCCGGTTGGCCGCGATGTGGGCGGGGCGTTCCAGAACATTCCCGCGTGCCGCGCGCCGGGGCAGACGGGCTGCGTGATCTCCTACGTCACGTTCCGCGCCGACGCGCCCCCGCCTGCGAACTCGCGCTTTGGCCGGGTGTTCAACTTCCAAACCATGCAAGTCGATACGACGCAGCAAGCGCTTTGCACCAATCCGGCCGCGCTCGCGGGCGGGGCCGGCGCGCTCAACGCATTCCTCGGCAGCGGCGCGCAGCTGATGATCGATCAGCGCACGCAATGGACGGCGGCCAACCCGGTGATAACGACGCCGTTCGTGACGTTGCCGGGTTTGCTCACCGCTGAGTGCGTGAACGCGAACGGCTTTAGCTATCTCGCCATGCGCACGAACGCGAACCCACGCGATGCGCGCACGGACACTGTGCCGGGCGATGTGATCACGAATGGCGTCGTGCAAGCCGATTGGGGGCTGCACCTGATCGATGTGCAAGCTGCGATGGGCAATCTGCTCGACGTGGCGCGCACGCAAGGCGCAGCGTACACGGCGCGTCGGCCCTGAAACAGAAGCCAAAAACAATCACGGCGGGCGCGCTCCGGATGCGCGCCCGCCGCGATGCTTCCAGGCGTAGTTCCGCCTGGGTCTACCCAACCCACCATGCCGCCTTCGAGGCGTCTTATTGCTGCGGCGCGCTATGAGGCGTTTCGAGTGCTCCACTCGGCCCGCCGCGTTCCGGCTGGCCCAATCTGGCGCAAAGCCCTGAAGACCGCGTTTCCAAGACCAGAACAAAGTCTTGCGACGCATTTTTTCCGCGATTTTTTGCGAGCCACGAAGGCCCAAACGTGAACGCGCTTCAACCGCTATTGCGAAGGCGTTAGCGTCGTTCGCAACAGAAAAGGGAGGCGGATTTGGTGCGGCTTGAGATCGTGGCGCTCTATGCGGGCGTGAACATTCTGTTGCTGTTGTTCTTGGCGTTTCGCGTGCCGGGGCTGCGGCGCAAGAACCAAGTCTCCCTGGGTGATGGGGGCAATCCCGAATTGCTCCGCGCCGTGCGCGCGCATGGCAATGCGTCCGAATACATCCCGGCCGGCCTCGTTGGGCTAACGCTGATCGCGTTTCTGGATCCAGCGCTGCCGCTCTGGGCCGTGCACGTTGCGGGCGCGACGCTGACGCTCGGCCGCATTCTGCACGCGGCCGGCCTTGCTGCGGGCGAACTCAACTTCGGCCGCATCGCCGGCACGGTGCTGACGTTCGTGTCGTTTCTGTTTATGGGCGCGGCGCTGATCTACGCCGGCGCCTCGCAGGCGCTTTAAGCGCCGTTAAGGCGCCAGCACCACGCGGCCCATGACCTTGCCTTCGCGAAGGTCGGTGAGCGCTTGGCTCGCGGCTTTCAGTGGGCGGTCGTCGATCATCGGATCGTCGACCTTGCCGGTCTTGAGGAGCGCCACGAGCTCTTCGGCTTCCGCGAGCGAGCCCACGTAAGAGCCGTGGATCGAGATCGCGCGCATGGGCAGCGTCGCCAGCGGCACGGTCACTGCGCCGCCGAAGAGGCCAACGATCACGTAGGAGCCGCCGCGGCGGATCATCCCGCCCGCAGCCGCATAGGTCGCAGGGGCGCCGACGAAATCGAGCGCCGCCACCGCGCCGCCCGTGCGCGTGACGAATTCCTTCACCGCGGCAGCATCCGCCGGATCGATCGCTTCGGTCGCGCCGCGCTTCAGCGCGTTCTCACGCTTGGCCGGATCGATGTCGACGGCGACGATCGGGTTCTTGAACTGCGCCTTCGCCAGCGACAGCCCCATGAGGCCAACGCCGCCGAGGCCGACGAGCACGATCGGCTCTTTCGGATCTGGCGTGCCGATCTTCTTGAGCGCCGAATACGCGGTGAGCCCCGAGCACATGGCGAGTGCGCCGACGCCGGCCTTCAAGCCATCGGACGGGATCATCGCGCGTGCGTCCGGCACCAGAACATGGTCGGCAAAGCCGCCCCAAAGCCGGATGCCAAGGTTGCGGTTGTTGCCGCAGAGTTGCTGATCGCCCCGCTTGCACGCCGCGCACGCGCCGCAGCCGATCCACGGATAGACGGCGACCTTCGTGCCGACGGCCGGGCCGGAGACGCCAGCGCCGAGCGCGACGACTTCGCCCTCGATCTCGTGGCCGAGCACGGCCGGCAGCGGCATCGCGACGGGCATCTTGTTTCCGCCGCCCATGTCGAAATAGCCGTCATGCAGGTGCACGTCGGAGTGGCAAACGCCGGCGCGGGTGATCTTCACGACCGCTTCGCCGGGGCCGGGCTGGGGCGTGGGGCGCTCCAGCGATTCCAGGGCCTCGCCGAACTTCGTCACCGCTTCGCACCGCATCGCGCTCTCCCGAAAGTGTCACATATCCCTTGCGGCAAGCGCCGTTGCGCTCACACCAGGGCTGGGCCATGTAAGGCCCATGCCGTCTAAAGTCGATCCGCGAGAGCCGCTCAAAGCGCTCATCGATCACGCGCGCCGCGCGGGCGCTGAAGCCGCCGAGGGGAGCGCCGCGATCCGCGAGAGCACGTCCGTCGATGTGCGGCTCGGTGAGCTTGAGGGTGTCGAGCGCGAAGAGAGCCGCTCGATCGCGCTCCGGGTGTTTCTCGGCAAGCAGCAGGCGGGCGCGAGTTCGACAGATCTTTCTGACGCGGGCCTCAAGGCGTTGGCCGAGCGCGTCGTCGCGATGGCCAAGGAAGCGCCGGAAGACAAATATTGCGGGCTGCTCGATGCGCGCTACCGCTCGAGCGACAAGCGCGATCTGGACCTTGCCGATACGGCAGAGCCTAGCGCGCAGCAATTGCAAGATATGGCGCGCGCCGCGGAGGACGCTTCGCGCGCCGTGAAGGGCGTCGTCAATTCGGGCGGCGCGGGCGCATCGTCGGATTTCGGCACGGCCGCGCTGATGACGAGCGATGGCTTCGAGGGCCTCGTGCGCACGACGTCCTACAGCTTCTCCACGCAACCGATCGCCGAGCGCGACGGCAAGATGGAGCGCGACTACGACTATGGCCATGCGCGCTTCTTCGCCGATCTGCCCGAGCCCGAAGCGATTGGCCGCAACGCAGGCGAGCGCGCAGCCGCACGCCTTGCGCCGCGCAAGATCGAAAGCCGCAAAGCGCCGGTGATTTTCGAAAACCGTTTGGCGGGCCGTTTGATCGGGCCGTTGTTCGGCGCGATCTCAGGGCCGGCCGTCGCGCGCGGCGTTTCGTTCCTAAAGGACAAACTCGGCGCGCAGGTGTTCGCGAAAGAGTTTCAGATCGAGGAAGACCCGTTCCGCAAGCGTGGGCTCGCTTCGCGCACGTTCGACGGCGAAGGCGGCGCGGTTCGCGCGCGCCCGCTCATCGAGAACGGCGTGCTTACGACGTGGTTGCTCAACGCTTCCTCGGCTCAACAGCTCGGCATGGAGCCGACGGGGCACGCAACCTATGGCCACGGCGGCCCGCCGGGCGTCGGCACGTCAAATCTCACCGTGCGCCCAGGCGATCGCGATCTCGATGGCTTGATGGCGGATGCGGGCGAGGGCCTGCTGATCACCGACATGTTCTCACCCTCGCTCAATGGCAATACGGGCGATTGGAGCGTCGGCGTCTCTGGCTTCTGGTTCGAGGGCGGCGCGCGCGCATTTCCGGTGAGCGAAATCACCGTCGCGGGCAACCTGATCGACATCTTCGGCCGCGTGCGTGCTGGCGCCGATGTCGAGACGCGGGGCGCACTGCACATTCCCAGCTTGATCGTGGATGACCTTGCCATCGGCGGCGTCTGACCTTCCGCTCCTCGAAGCGGCCGCGCGCGAAGCCGGCGCGCTCGCCCGCGCGACGTTCGGCGCGCCGGTGGAGGTTTGGCAAAAGGGCGCCGAAGGCCCGGTGACGGAAGTCGATCTCGCGATCGACAAATTGCTGACGGAACGCCTGCGCGGCGCGCGCCCGGAGTACGGATGGCTCTCGGAAGAAACCGCCGACAGCGGCGAGCGCCTCGGCAAAGCACGCTGCTTCATCGTCGACCCGATCGATGGCACCCGCGCCTTCCTCGCGCATGAGCCGCAATTTTGCATCTCCATCGGCCTCAGCGAAGGCGACAAGGCGGTGCTCGGCGTCGTCTACAATCCGATCCTCGATGAGATGTTCGTCGGCGGCGATGGCGTCGCGCCCATGCTCAACGGCGCGCCGATCGCGCCGACCAAGCGCGGCCCGCTGGAGAACGCGCGCTTGATTGGCCGCAAGCGCTTTTACGCCGACACGCGCTGGCCGCGCCCGTGGCCGCCGCTCGATCTCGAATGGCGGCTTTCGATCGCCTACCGGCTGTCGTTGATCGCGGCGGGCCAATTCGATGGCGCGCTGATGCCCGGCTTCAAGAACGAGTGGGACACCGCGGCTGGGACGGCGATTTTGGAAGCCGCCGGCGGGCGCGTGAGCGACATGTACGGCGCCCCGCTTTTGTTCAATCAGCCCGATCCGCGCGCGCCGGGCGCCATCGCCACGGGCGGGGGCGAACTCCACGCTCTGTTAATCGACCGCATCCAGCATCTGCCGCACCCGCGCGAGTGGGAGGCAGCCATCGCAGCCGCGCAGTCGAAGGAAGCGACATGACCGACCGCCAGCTCCTCCACCTCGTCATCGGCGGCGAGCTCAAGGACTTTGAAGGCGCCGAGTTTTCGGATCTGAGCGCGGTCGATTTCGTCGGCGCCTATCCGAGCTACAAGGCCGCGTACGATGCCTGGAAGGGCGCGGCGCAGCGCACGGTCGATAATGCGCGCATGCGCTATTTCATCATCCATGCGCACCGGCTGCTCAATCCCGATACCGATCATCACGACGATCACGATCACTAGGACGGCGTGAGCACGTCGGACTCTCTCATCGCGCGGCTGTGGCGCCAGTTCGTGTCGCGGCACGCCGGCGATCTGGCGCTGCTCGCGCCGGCGCTGATGCTCGTCGCCGCGGCCGGCACGGCCTATGCGTTCATCCTGAAGCTCGCGATCGACGCGTTGAATGCGGGCGATATGCGCGCGGCGGTCTGGGCGCCGGTCGCGATCGTGGGCGCGACCGCAGTGCGCGCGCTGGCGATCTGGGCGCAGGCGGTGCTCAGCCAAGGGCTCGCGCTCAAAGTGCTGCGCGACATTCAGGGCGCGATGTTCGCTTCGCTGATGGGGGCGGATTATGCGCGCTTTGCGCGCGAGGAAACCGGCCGGCTCGTCTCGCGCTTTACGAACGACATCAATGTCGTCTCAGACGGTTTGGTGCGCGGGACGCAGGCGGTGTTGCGCGATGCGCTGACTTTGGTTGGCGCGCTCGCGTCGATGCTGATCTTCGACTGGGCGCTGGCGCTCTTCGTGCTTGCTGTCTTCGCAGTCGCGTCGGACCCGCTGGCGGCGATCGCGCGGCGCGCACGGCGGCAGACCGAAAGCGCGCAGGCGCAGATGGGCGAGCTGACCGCGCTGTTGAGTGAGAGCCTGGGCGCGGCGCGTTTCATCAAGACCTATCGGCTGGAAGCGCGCGAGGCGGCGCGCGCGGCGGCGGCGTTTGAGCGCCGCCGCAAGCTGGCGATGAAGCTGGTGCATAACCGCGCCCGATCTGATCCGTTGTTGGAAATACTGGGCGGTTTGGCGCTTGCGGGCGTCATTGCGATTGCGGGCTGGCGGATCACGTCCGGCGAAATGACGCTGGGCGACCTGCTGGGGATCGTGACGGCGGTGGGCGTTGCGGCGCCTGCGGCGCGCGCGCTCGGCGGCTTCAACACCGTGCTCAATGAAGCTCTGGCGGCGCTGACGCGCATCCTTGGCTTGATCGATGAACCCGCCCGGGTCGTGGAAGCGGTGGGCGCGCAGCCTTTGCAGATCGAGGCGGGGCGCCTCGCGTTCGAGAACGTTTCGTTCGCCTATGGCGAAGCGCCCGCGGTGGCGAACGTGAGCTTCAGCGCTGGCAAGGGCGAGATTGTCGCGCTCGTCGGCCCATCGGGCGCGGGCAAGTCGACGATCTTCAACCTGATCGCGCGGCTCTACGATCCGGGCGAAGGGCGCGTGACCATCGATGGCCAAGATATTGCGCTCGCGACGCTCGCCTCGGTGCGCGCGGCCTCCGCGCTCGTCGCGCAAGACGCCGCGCTCTTCAACGACACGATAGGCGCCAATATCGCGCTCGGGCGCGAAGGCGCCGGCGCGGGCGACATTGAAATGGCGGCGCGCGCAGCGGCGGCGCACGGCTTCGTGTCCGCGCTGCCGAAGGGGTATGACACCGTCGTCGGTGAGCGTGGCGGGCAGCTCTCGGGCGGCGAACGCCAGCGCGTGGCGCTCGCGCGCGCGTTCCTGGCCGATGCGCCGATCCTGCTGCTCGACGAAGCCACCAGCGCGCTCGACGCTGAGTCCGAAGCGCAGGTGCAGGGCGCTATCGCCAAGCTCGCGGCCGGGCGCACGACGCTGGTGATCGCGCACCGGCTCTCCACCGTCCGGGAGGCCGATCGCATCATCGTGCTCGAAGGCGGGCGCATCGTCGAACAAGGGCGCCATGACGATTTGGTCGCCCAAGGCGGCCTCTATGCGCGCCTCGCAGCATTGCAGTTTGGCGCATAGCGCGGCCGGAACAGCCCGTCGCGCTTCGCAAATGTCAGGAACCCGCTATCTTTCCGCTTGGTGTGTTGGGCGGAGGCGGCGATGCGGGCGTGGATTGCGGCGGGCTTGGCCCTGTTCTTGAGCGGCTGCGCCTCCACGAGCGCGGAAGAGCGCGATCCATTTTACCTGAACATCGCAATCGGGCGCTGGAGCCACATGGTGAGCCAGATCGCCGATCTCACGGCGCATGAGTACAATCCCGCCGAAACAGACGCTGAAGTAACCGATCCCGCCACGCTCGCGCGCAGGCTTCGGGAGGTCGTGTGGGGCTACAATCTTCAACGCGCGGCATTGTGCGCGGAGGGGCGCTTCGTGGCGATCAGCTGCGGCGGCTCCTATGCGCCGGCGTGGCTCAATGAACGGCCGGATCGCCCGCCGGGCGCGCGCATGCTGGCGCAGCGCAGCCGCAACGTGGGCGAACGCATCATGCCGCTCTGGGCCGCCGTGTGCGACGAGGCGCGCGCGCGCGTCAGCGATCCCGAAGAGCAGCGCCTGATCTGCGCGATCGAGTAGCTCTCACCACGGCTCCTTGAACGGGCGCAGTTCGAGTTCCTGGCTCCAGGCGGAGGGGTGCTGCTTGTGCAGTTGCCAATAGGCGTCCGCGATCGGCTCGACTTGGAGCATGCCGTTTTCGCCGCGCATGTCTTTGAGACCAGGCGCTGCGGTGTTGAGGCGTGCGCCATCGATGCCGCCGTCGATGATCGTGTGCGCGACATGGATGCCTTGCGGGCCAAACTCGCGCGCCATGCTTTGCGCAACCATTCGGAGGCCGGCTTTGGCGGCGGCGAAATGCGCGAAGTTCTGCTTGCCGCGCAGGCTGCCCGAGGCGCCGGTGAAGATAATCGTGCCGCGGCCGAGCGGGACGAGGTGTTTGGCGGCTTCGCGGCCGACGACGAAGCCCGCGTAACAGCCAATGCGCCAGAACGCTTCGAATTGCGCGGGCGTGATGTCGCGGAACGGGACGGGGCGATTGTCGCCCGCGTTGAACACGACGACATCGGGGATCGCTTTGCCGGCGGCGGGCGCGAAGGCGCGGGCGAAGAGCGCGGCGACGGCTTCTTCACTCGTTGCGTCCGCGACGATGGGTTCTGCTGAGCCTGCGCCGTCTTTGGCGACGGCCGCAGCGACCGCGTCGAGCTTGGCCTGCGTGCGGCCGGCGGCGAACACGTGATAGCCCTCGCGCGCAAAGCGCCGCGTGACCGCGGCCCCGACGCCCTCAAGCGCGCCGACGCCGACGACGATGGCTGTGGGTTGGGTCATGTCGGGCGCTCCGGTTGTGTATGAGGTGCATCATTCAGAAATTTGGGACGTTGGCGCGCGAGATTTTGTGAGGGCGGACGTAGGAGCGCTCAATCGGGTGTTGCCGCCTCCCGGCCGTAGCGAAGCGGAGTGCCGGGACCCAGGGCAAACGCTGCGCGCACCGCCCTGAGCCCCAGATCAGCGCTGCGCGCTGTCCGGGGAGCGTTTTAGGCGTTGCGGAGCGCCCACACCCACGTCCGCTTCACTTCGCTGTCTTCGAGCGCGCGGATCGTGGGGACGGCGTATTCGGCGCGTTTTTCGAGGTGGTCTTTGGGGAGGTAGGTGCGGCCGGGATCGCCGATAAGGACTGTTTTGCCTTCGGCGTGCATGGCTTCGAGCCACGCCAGGAGACGCGCGGCGAGATCGCGTTCGTAGAAGAGATCGCCGACGAGGATGAGGTCGCAGGCCGTCGGCGCGCCGATTGGGTCAGCGTCGCTCGTTGCGATCGTCACGTCGTTGAGCGCGGCGTTGAGCGTGGCGGCGGGCGCGCAGAACGGATCGATGTCGACCGCGACGGCGCTGGCGGCGCCCACTTTCATCGCGGCGATGGCGACGAGGCCCGAACCGGAGGCGACGTCCATCACGCGCTTGCCGCGCGCGATTTCCGGGTTGTCGAGCACATAGCGCGCGAGCGCCTGGCCGCCCGCCCACGCGAACGCCCAGAACGGCGGCGGCAGCCCGATGCGGCCGAGTTCCTCTTCTGTCATCTCCCAGAGCGCGACGGCGTCATCCGCTAAATGCAGCTTTAGCTCCGGCACATGGCTTGGGGCGGAGATGCGCGTATTGTCCCGGATGAAAGCGGGAATGTCGGCGATCACGATGTGCGCCCGCGGGAGATGGCTTGATGCGCGCTTACAGGTTCGACGATTTCACGAGCATCGAGGATTTGCGCGTTCGCGATGAGCCGCAGGAAAAGCCGCAGCGCGGCGAGGTGTTGATCCGAGTGCATGCGGTCTCGCTGAACTACCGCGACATCGCCATGCTGAACGGCCGCTATCCGCGCGCGTACAAGAAAGGGCTGATCCCGACAAGCGATGGCGCCGGCGAGGTCGTTGAGATCGGCGTGGGTGTGGAAGGCTTGACGGTTGGCGATCGCGTGATCGGCGCGTTTCATCCGCGTTGGTATGGCGGGCCGATGCCTGCGAGCGTTGGGCGCGAAAGCTATGGCGACGCCAAGGACGGGTGGCTCTGCGAGTACAAGACCGTGTCGCAAGATGCGGTGGTGAAAGTTCCCGCGTCGCTTTCGTACGAGGAAGCATCGACGCTGCCGTGCGCGGGGCTGACGGCGTGGACCGCGCTCAGCGGACCGGCGCCGATCCGTGCGGGACAAAGCGTGCTCGTGCAGGGCACGGGCGGCGTTTCGATTTTTGCGCTGCAGCTTGGGCGCGCGCTCGGCGCCGATGTGATCGCGACGACATCGAGCGCCAAGAAGGCCGAGCGGTTGAGCGCGATGGGCGCAAAGCACGTCGTGAACTACGCCGAGGAAGTCGAGT
>Ga0268299_1003908_pt1 | contig 12639 bp, 10 predicted proteins | sample NOBtaG_FD_193484 | JGI IMG/M metagenome (GOLD analysis project Ga0268299, IMG submission 193484) | Activated sludge microbial communities from bioreactor in Nijmegen, Gelderland, Netherland - NOB reactor | ecosystem: Engineered > Bioreactor > Aerobic > Activated sludge | place: Netherlands...
CTAAAACAGAATTCCGAATCGCATTCCGTGCAGCTCAAATACAGGGCGCCCTGGACCCATTTGCACCGACAGCCTCTGGTTCCACATCCAGGACACATGCGACGCCACGACCCGTTATGAAACTCTAAGGACATAGGGGGTCCCTCGCTTGCGCTGCTTCAGCAACGCATAGTGCTTTTGCGTCCATCGCTTGGTGCCCGCATAAATCATTTCCATCAGGAACTGATCGCCCCGACAGGCCACGACGACGGCCAGCATGGGACTGATGGCATTCGCGAGCCAGGCGGCCACATCATCCAACCGCTGTTGAATCCGTTCGACGACCAGTCGGCATCGCATGAAGCCTTCGGTGAGGGCTTTCCACCAGCTCACCAGCGGCGCGCGATACTTCTCATAGGATTCCGCCTCGCGGGTGGTCTCTCGGAAATCCACATAGGAACGGAGCACGCCCACGAGAAAGGCCCGCCAATCTTCGGGATCGAGCGTCAAGAGCGCTTTCGCGCAGGCTTGGGCCCGGTCTTGTTTAAATTCCAGTTCCCAGCGGACGCCGTACAATGCCGCGTCTTCTCTTCCACGACTTTGGAGTTCCAGCCGCTTGTCGTAGACGCGCAGCATGGTTTGGCTCTCACGACTGCCAAAATAGAGCGTCTCGCCGGTCCGGACGCCCTCCCGATGATTCGAGGCTTGGATGACTTTGAATTGTTTCGAACGGCTCACCACCTGTCCGGCCTCCACGGCGAGGCGGACGGTCTCCACTGCGACAGAGGCCTCCCGGTCATCCAGCGCCACATCGATCCTGGTCACATGGCCTTTCTGGGCAAAGATCCAGGCCAACACCGTCTTCAGCTTGGTCTCGTCCCACTGGGAGACAATCCCGGCGGACAGATCCACGTGCACTTCTTTGGGATTGCGAGGAGCACCCGTCCCCAACTTCCCCACGCCGGTCTTGCCTTCGGTCATGAGTTGGGCCACGGGATACCCGCGAAAGCCGGTCTCACTCTGGAACCAATCGCCACCAATCAACGTGATCACTTCCTTCACATCAGCCCTTGGAAGCGTGAAGGCCAGCCAATCGATCGTTTGAGTGAATCCTCCAGAGACGGTCATTTCTTCCTCCTTGGCTTGGTAGCGATAGACGCCCCCGTCTTACCAAGTCGGGGGCGGGTCCGCTGCGCGCGCCGCCGGCTGGCGCCGCCTTGCGCGCTGCGCGGTCCCCTCTTCCTCTCAGTTTCGACAGAGGACGGCCAACGCCCCTTGGCCTGCAGTGCTTCCTTCACGCGTTCCAGATCAAACCGGACAAACCGACAGAATCGGTCTACCGGAATCTCGCCTTTGCGGTAGGCCCGGCGGATGGACTTCACACTCACTCCCAGTTTGGCGGCCAATTGTTCGGCGTTGATCCAGCACCTTCTCATGGCTTCTCCTCTCACGGTGATGTCGCACGGCACGGTGCTGACCATAGCCATGCGCGTGGTGATGATGAAAGATCCCTGGAGGGGACACGAGGGGACAGGAGGGGACACTGGGGGACAGAAATTCAGAGCGGCGGGACCACTCGAAGTCAGACTCACTCACGAGCTATTCTTCATGTCTCACCTCCTTTGGCCTCCGGCACGAGGCGTAGGGACTCGCACAACGACCACGCCAGGAGCGGACGGTATCGAGGAGTGCATCGTCAGGGCTGCACCGTTTCGATGTGCACCATCGTGGTACGTAGAAGCACGCACTGCACTTGCCTGAGAGGCACTCGGCACCCCATTTTCATAGAAAAACGTTGGTAGGGCCGAAAAAAGCTATGACTAGGGCCAAATGGCCCTGCTGTCTCTCTTTTTAGCGAAGAGGAATGTTGCAAGGGGAGTGCGTGCGGATGGGCATCGAAGGACGTTGTCTAACGGAGACTAATGCGTAATATTGAAGGCTATCCAAAAAGTGTTGGTGCAAAAAACGTTGACTAGCATCGAAAATCGTTACCGCCAAGGCCTGGATCTAAAAAAAGATTCATAACAATGTAGTGGATTAAGCACGGCCAATGGCTACAGACTCGTTTTCGTCCTTGCCTCGCTCCTTTTGCTTCACATCTCTTCCGCGTCAGCCGGGCCCGTTATGCAGGTTGTTGATTACGTCGCTTCGTGAATGAAGGTAAAAAACGAGGAATCTTGATTCTACATTTTTATTGGTACTACCTTACATTTTTTGAATGCATCCAATGTACCGCCCGACAATTAGGATCTCAGAGTTATCGAGACGGTGTCTAGTGCAGCGGTGATTTAAATGGACAGGCTAACGACAGAACGTCGCAGCTGGAATATGAGTCGTATCCATGGGGCCAATACAGTTCCAGAACGATGTGTTCGTTCCCTTCTGCACAGAAGTGGTTATCGCTTCAGTCTTCACAGGAAAGACCTGCCGGGCAAGCCTGACATTGTCCTGACAAAATACAAAATGGTTGTGTTCGTTCACGGATGCTTTTGGCATGGGCACGAGTGCCCCAGAGGAAGGGCACCCAAATCAAATGCCGACTTCTGGAATGCAAAAATACATCGTAACAAAAATCGCGACAATGCCGCGATTGCGGAACTTAAGTCTCTCGGATGGAAGGTCAGGATAGTGTGGGGATGCTGTATAGAAGCAGATACTGCCGCTATTTTGCGATTGCTTCGGGCAGCCACGAGATCATCGCCCAGAAAACATACCTAACGCTTTTCCGAGAGCCACCCGATCGCTTCCGGATAGAACGACCACTTCGGGAGAGGCAATAGCCCCCTTGGGTGAGACACCTTCTGGAACTATAAGAATGATCTTGGGAAAGGGATGCGCAGTGTTCCATAGATGCTGAAAATCGTGCAGATAACCAAATGCTTTGTAAACACTGTCGCTGACATAGCGACCATCCGTGGACTTCTTCGCTTCGATAATCATATGAATTGGTGTCATGCTGGTGTCAGCAGGTTCCAGCGTCACGAGAATATCCGGACGTCTTCCTACGCCCAAGAGGCCTAAATGAGCTTCTCGGACCTCAGCATAGCGACTGGGTATACCTAATGCTGTGACAGGCGATTGGTCGAAAAATACCCGAATGTGACCAAGGGGGCTCTCGAAAGCAGCAACATACCCATGCCCGCGCAACAAAAGACCATACTCAGTTGGGTCACCCAATCCAAGATCTTTTGATAAGACATCTAGCACTAACACAAGAGAATACAATTCGAATAGATCGTCATCGTTAATCGGTTCAAGCCAACCGACCGCAAGGAGCATAAGGATTGCATGCCAACGATACCCTTTGTCTCGTGAACTAAGAGCATCTCGTGTCCTTGCCAAGGCGGCCGCACGACGGTATTCCGGACGTCGATGCCTTTCCGCGCTAATAATCAATCGTAAATTCAGAGTAGAAGGCTGCGGGACATCGGATAACCAGTGGTGTCGTAGTGCTTCTTCACATCGCGTTGATATCAACCGCAACTGCGGATGTAACCCATCAGAACCCGTGCGTCGACCAATATCCTTGATTGTTTCACTGAGATGGTTCACCAGCCATCGCAGCAGTAAATTTTCAGGAAGGTTGAACGATCGGTGAGCTGTACGCGTAACATATCGGCCGGGCGGAAGAGATCCGCTCAGACGGCCCAGTATGGTTCTATCCCAGCGCGGATTACCTCTTAGTCCCGGACCGACAATTTCTTCTACATGGATCATCTCATTGGAAAGGTGATCCAAAACGCGGTGTAAGTCTGTCTCTATAAAATGGGTATAGTCCCCGCGAAGTAAATCAATCACATCCGCAAGCACTTGAACATCGTCGTAAGCGCTGAGTCGATGAAGAAATGCTTCTAGTTCGGAAGAATCGATTGCATCTGCGACAGCGGTACCCACAGCAGTTCCGATACTGGCGAGATGTCGACCCGCGCGCAATGGCGAACAAATGAATTCTCGCCAACTTTCGCGACCGGTCATTAACTCACAACACCTGTCCACACGCTTAAGACTTTAGCGAAGGCCTCACTGCCTTCGCCCAGTAGGGGCTCCAAGAGTCCTAAGGCAGCGCTATGAAGATCGGCCCGGCCTTGGAATTGGGGTGCAAGATACAATTCGAAAACCGATCTGACCACTTGCTCGTACGTCCTGTCATGATCCATCTTAAATTCGCTGTGGGCCTGACGCAGCATGGCCATAGGAATGGCTGGGCCCAGAGGCATTCCGATAGCGGGAAATCCCGATGTATGATCTGAGAAAAGTTTCACGAGCTCATCGCAGATGAGGGTTAATGAGATGCCAGGCGTCAACATTGCGGCTTCTTTCCGTAAAACCGTTTCATAATGTTCTTGAGTCGGAAGGGGAACTGCTACAAATGCGAATCGTCGCACAAATGCAAGGGAGAGCCTTTTTAGACTTGCTTTGTCAGCATCGTTCATGGCGCCGAGCATACGCCACCACGGGGGGACAGGAATGACCTCGATGCCATCCTCTGGCAGCCCCACATCTATCTGGAGTCGAATACGTCTAAACCCTCCATCGTCAGATCGCCGACGATAGGGCAAGGTCACAGTATTCCCTGTCAGCAGAGTGAATAATTCGCCAAATGCTTTGTCGATATCTGCACGATTTATCTCATCAACGATCAGGCACTGACCCTTAATGATCGAGTCCACTACTGTACCGGGCAGAAAATCGAGCCGATCTGCACCTCCTTCGCCGGTAGCCGATGGTGTTGGAAAGTATCCTCCAATTGTATCGAAGGTCGTCCATTGGTCTGTGGCTGGAATTGTCCAAGAGGGGAAGCCCGCACGTTTACACACACATCCTGCCAATCGGGTCTTTCCCGTGCCGGGCGGACCCGTGAAGATAACATGCATTCCAGCCCGCAGAGCCGCGAGAGCCCGGCTTGCAGGCTCCTCTAAACCCACAAGGCCGCACAAGTTTCCGAGTTCATCGGGGTCGATTTCCCAACTTCCCGGCGCTTCAAGGGGAACGATCACGCCACTCTTATGGACAGTGAGATGCTCGCCAGAAAGATCTTTGTCAGATTTCTCAGCGTCCATCGGTCGATCGGGTTGATGTGCGGCAATTAGATCTAGTACAGAAGCATCGTCAATTGGTTCATCTCCTAGCGGAATGCTACCTAAGTTATCGAGGTCGTCACGGGTGAATACGCCGGCTTGAATTAATCCGTCTCGCGTTAAATGGAACTCCTCGATGAAAGTCTCTACCGCAGAATCGACACTAGGAACGTTCTGTGTCCTATAACACCATGCGGCCAGGGCTGGTATGCATACGGGAGCTTCACCAACAATTTCGGCTGGAGATCGAAGGATTTCATTTGGATAACCCGGCTGAAGAGCCCACCGCTTATTGTCCTCACTTGCCTGACGATAGATGTTGGGACGATCTTTACGTTGCCGCTGAAGACTTCTTCCTGCGTATTGATGATCCCTCCACCGCAATCGCCCTTCGTGTGGTCCAAATGGCATTAAGAACGGACGGTCTGCTGGTGCTCCTAGTGGCGAGAAGCACTCAGTCATGAGCATATTTTCATTGCGTGCTCCGAACCTTAGAGCTTCGGCATCGTTTGCTGACATAGGAATGCCGCTCCGGAGCATAGCCAAGAGACTCATTAATGACGAGTGATATGTTTCGAATCTATTGAGAGACCGGCTCAAATGTTCTGCCGTGAAGTATCCCATCGTGCCTATACGGCTGTGAGCTCGGTATCAGTTGAACAGGACCGACGTGTCCCCTTCAGTTGCAAAATATCCGCGTACATGACTTCTTTATTCATGAGGACAACATCTCTAATCGCTTTAGTGATGACACCAACGGTGTCCCGCATGACAAGTGGCTTGATCGCCTCAGCTATGCACTGTGCCAGCATGGGAGGAACTGCGTTACCGATTTGCTGACGGATCTGCGAGGCGCTTCCCTCAAACACAAAATGATCTGGAAACGACTGTATCCGTGCGGCTTCTCTCAGCGTAATCGTCCGTGCCTGGGAGGGGTGAATGAATGCCCCTGTGGTGGCTTCATTAAACTTTGTCGTAATCGTATATGCTGGCTGATTGCCGCGCAGACGTTTCAGTACGGTTGTAGCATCGTAAGGACGAATCCGACGAAATCGTTCCGGCAGGGCAGATTTTGGCATATGACGCCAGTTTTCACCCTGCTTCAGTGTCCGCGCAGCCAATCTGTCCAGAACAGAAAGGGAGTCAGCCGTGTGCTGTCGCACAACTTCAGACCCATGTCTAATGGATCTTTGGAATTCGGACAGTGGTCTCGTCCTATACGAAACGCCATCCAACGTTTCGCCCTCTGAAACCGGCGGAAGATCGGAACAGGCCTCGTCAAAAGTCACATGAGCCAAAGATCCGGCATTCCCGCCATGGCCGATACGAGACAGATGAGCAAAGGGCAATGCATAATGTTTCCATAGTTCTGGATTGCCATGCGTAGGTGCAGGAAAAGCGATATCGTTCTTCGTACGATTTCCTATGAAGAAGAGGCGGCGCCTGAGTTGTGGAACTCCATAGTCCGCAGCCAACAGGATCATTGGGATCATTGAGTAACCGATCTCCCTGAACGCTCGAACGATCTCTAATGCGATCCGCCCGTTATCGTATAAAAGCAGCCCAGGAACATTCTCGAACACGATCCATCCAGGCCTAAATTGATCAACAATTTCGAGATAACTTAGGAACAATTTATTTCGGGGATCATTGTCGTCTCGGCCGCTAGCTCGGCTCAATCCTCCGGAGGTGCTGAAACCCTGACAAGATGGTCCTCCTACGATGACATCTACCCCGCTCGATCCCACAAGATTTGCTAAATCTTTGTAGGTTGATTTTCTGAGATCGCGAACCATGCCTTTCGCTTCCGGCATGTTAGATGTGAAACTTCGAACAGCAACTTCGTTGTTATCGACTCCACCGACTATTTGATAGCCTGATGCGTTAAAGCCGACTGATAGGCCACCGGCCCCGCAAAAAAGATCGAGTACTTTCGGCTGATATCGGACCCGGTTTTGGATTCGATTGGACTTTAACTGCGCCATCTGTCTACTTTCTCCGTGGTCGATTATTGATTGAGATATTCAGACGGCAATGGGAGCTTAAGTTGTCCACCTTCATATGCATTAAGCAACCGCTGAATCGCATACCTTCCCAGCCAACTCCGCGCTAAGTTAGACTGATTTGCCAGCGCATCTAATCGGGAGGACTCATCTTTTGACAGGGTCACACTCACACGGGGTGACTTCTTATGAAGAGCTGAGGACGAAGATTTAGCCATAGAAGAGATGCGGCACGGTGCCGCACGGAGCCGCTTACTAGGATGATAGCCGGACTGCCAAAAATGTTCAATAGGGTGACCAGCGGACATTCCAGTTGAAACTTACTTCGTTTACCAGTGATGCATACCTTGATACACTCGCGCGTCGTGCTAATCATGCAAGCTAACTGGCTATCAGGCCAACTGCAACCATGAGAAATTACTCTATAGGCGGTCGCTAATTTGAAATAACTCCACAACAGCGTCTCGTGTAACGAACAACCCTGTTCTCGTACTCGTTTAGGCCAAGAGCATAAAGGCACTCGATGCTTGAGGATTAAGTGGTTTAAAAACATGTTCAGTCTTGGATATACAGCTTCCCAGTTGTTGTACTCAACGGTGATGATAGTCGCCACGTTGAGCGATGGGCAGCTATCATTCGGAACCGCTTTCTTCTACCAAATCAAAATTGATGACAACCGCGGCATCCAACTACTGGTGACAAACAACCATGTGATTGCCGGCGCAACGAGCGTGGAATTGCTTTTACACGAATCGGTCAACAATAAAGAAACAGGAAGAAAGGAACCCGGACCCAACTCTTTTAAAATAACTGTGGAAGCTAAAGATTTTGTAGCGCATCCAGACGGCGTGGACTTGTGTGCTGTCCCATTTGGACTACTGAGACTATTAGCTTCGCAAAATGGGAAGGAGATATTCTTCATACCAATAGGAGATGAAGTAATTGCTACCGACGAGCAGCTTCGAGCAATGAGTGCATTGGAGAATGTAATGATGGTGGGATATCCGATAGGGCTGAGCGATACGACAAACAATCTTCCACTTATAAGAAAGGGCATAACTGCTTCTCATCCACATGCCAATTTTAAAGGCAAGCCGGTTGGTGTGCTCGATATAGCATCATTCCCCGGCTCCTCCGGGTCACCCGTTCTCATTCATGACGACGAGTCTTACGGCTTGGGTGATGGCCTTCGTGTCGTTGGGCCTAGAACTTTGCTGCTTGGAATCTTGTACGGTGGACCACAGTATGAAGCGGACGGCAGCTTGGAGATTCGCGAAATTCCTACCGCTAGAGCTAGTCGTGTGCCAGTCGTGCCGATACCAATACACTTAGGTTTTTACATTAAAGCCAAAGAACTAAGGTCGCTTAAAGAGGCCGTGTTTGCGGCACTCAAGTTGTCGTCGGAACATTGATACGAACAACGGAAGAGCGGTCACCGACTAACTCCACAAGCATAACAGTTTAAAACGGTGCCCGTGCCATTAAGGTCGGACTATATGGGAAAGATGCCAAGACTTGTCCTTCGTTCAGTCGCAGCATATGTGTCGGGTTTCTCACTATTTATGTTATCGGTATTACCATCACATGCGTATGATAAAACTGCCCATAAAATGATTGTGGAGCATGCTATCGATTACATGATGTCGTCATCGGACGAAGCGATTGCCTACATCGACTATACCACTCCAAAAACTGACTACGAACTGCTTAGACAAACTCTTGTTCCGCATTTGCACGAACGCTTTCTGGTCGAGACGGAAATAAAAAATCAAGCCAAAGCCATGGGGGATCTTGCCGAAAGCATCGATAGAATGCATGACATTCATTTAAACATTTGCGCCTTTTCATTCGGAATTCGAATTGGATGTGCAGTTACTCCCGAGTTCGGCAATTATTCCTTTACGATGTTTTCACACTTTCTTAACGTAAGGGATGGGCCAGTGTTTTTTAAGCATCGGGGTTATTCCTATACTTGGGTCAAGAGTAACAAGAACAGGGGTTGCGCGGCTGCAGGATTCAAAGACTATATGGTGAATGTTTTTATCGAGGATGGTGAAGGAATATTCGATTTTAATGCGAGCAGCACCCCTCTTAATCGTTACCGACAACCACTTCGTGAATTAACGACCATAGAAGAGGCTGATCGGCAATTTAAGCAAACAATTCCCTTTATCGAATTTTGGCCTCTTACAAATGTTGTGCGGTATTGGTGGGAAGATTTCTTGAGAGTGAATGAACGTTCCAGCAAAGACCATCTGCCTTACAATTTAAATTCTCTAGGACCTGTATTGCATGCAGTTGCCGATTCAACCGTTCCCTTTCACGCTACTGGCCTTTCAGGATGTGGACATGTCGAGTATGAAACGAATATTGAGACCTGGATGGAAAAAGGAATGCTATACGATAAGAAGAGTGTCCGAACGTGGCTTACTAACCACGATCACTTAAGCAGAGACAGAACCATGGAGGAACTTCTGTTGGGTAATGCTCGATATGCGGGTGATGAAATTCATTGCAAATGCGACCCTACAGGATGCCATTGTCCAATAGTAAAAAACATTCAGGTGGGCCGAGATCTGATAAATCTTGCCATTGCGTCAACCGTTGTCACTTTACGAAAGGCGTTCTCAGAGTGGTTGCCACAAAGGAAGCAAGAAAAGCCAGCCGAAGTTAAAATACTGGAACCCACTAGAACCTACGCATGGGGCGTTGCCACTTGGAGTGATGAGGCATTCGCTAGCTCTACTCTTGATGACTGGGAATTTCGCACGATCGATCCACCAGCCATTGATGCTCCGAATGCTGAACGAGCTAAATCGACGAAGCAGGTCCTGACAGGAAAGCTATCGGACATAAAGGAAACAGTTTTGAACTACAAAAAAGGTCGAATGAATCAGGATGAATTTAAGCGAAACACCAAAATCCAGATCGACGAAGCAGCCGAAATTGTTGGTTCACAGCCTGCACTAGAGTGGACTCCCTCTTATAAACTAAAGGGAGTGTCAATCTATGAGGGACTACCTCCAATCGGACCTCCGCCTAAAAGATTTAGAAATCCGGAACTCGACGAAATACAGGACCCTCAAAAATGGGCTACTTATCTTAAGCAGCGAGATAGTTTCGACGAAGCCGAAGCGCTGTACCTTAAAGCAGAGAGAACGGCTTACAGTGAATCTCAATTAATAAAGAAGTGATAAAGATTAAGCAGCGGTCCCCCCAATGCCACCTCATTGCTGAGATATCAGCAGGCATGGGGAGTGCAGTCTGACGAGCGACCAACTGCTGTCCGTGTGCCGGCATCTGAGTGAGGCGTGCCCACCTCACTCATCGGGGCAAGGGGCCTTCGCGTTCTATCGGAGCCCCCTGCCCTCCCCAGTCACGCCAGATCGGTAGTCGAGGTGCTTGGCGGGAAAATGTCGCTTGACGAACGGAATCACGCACACGTCGGCGAGGCTTGGTCGGAAGGCATGTAATTCCTGACGATCTCTTAGACGAGGGGATGTCTGACGGCTGACTCTAGGCCACGCCTCGTGTATCCAACTCGAATGGTACCGTCCCAATCGCCGTCAGCGCGCGCCTCGACACTCCCACGGCACCAAATTAGCCGGACGCTTCAGGAGAGGCTATAGAAGACCCCGCTTGAAGTGCCGCAATATACGTATAAATACTACATACCGCGGGCGTGTCCGTAAGACAGCAAAATTAAACTAAAGGGACCTCACATGCCGCTAAGATAGAAAAATAAGAAGATCGAAGCTAAGGGGCCACAGAGGCCCATTTGGCTATACAAGCTGAGGTTATGCCGAGAGACTAGCAAAGCTTACGAAGCCGCTGCTCCTCTCAAAGAGCTGCACTTCACACTCAGAAACGTTTCGCGTCGAGTGATCCTTTTACTAGTGGTGTCTGTCGTCCATGGCGAAGTAGGAAAGCTCCATTCCCGACCTGTAGATCGAGCTAAGCATTTAATTCTTAACTTGTCGACTACATACTTTTGCTCTAACCTACGATCAGCCGTTCCACTCATCACCCGAGCCAAGGAGCCTTTATGCACTATGGTCGAATTGTTTGTATGCCATTATGCGCCCTCTTTCTGCTTTCTGGATCATTAGCCGTGAGTGCTGAAATGGCGGAGCGTGAGAAACTTCTCAAAGACACTGGGGTCTATGCCACTTTTGCAGTGTTCAAAGCGTCTGACAGCTGGTGGCTTATGGACCGAGACTTTCGCGCAAAAGCGACTTCGGAAGCGAAGAAAGTGTTTGAGAAGTATTCCGACAAACTCACCGCAGACGTACACTTGCTGCGTGGTCTTTCGGAACGGGCTGACTTCCTTGTCAGGATTCATTCGAAGGAAATGGTATACAATCAAAATTTTCTGCTGGACTTTATGGCATCCTCACTAGGAATACACCTGAAGAACACAGACACGTTCAACGGGATTACGAAGGCACTGAACTATGTGCCTAGCTTTCCCGATGATCTCAAGACGGAACTCAAGACCCCACCACCGCAAGGAAGCCCTTATGTGATCGTCGTGCCAATCCGCAAGGACGCTGAATGGTGGATCTCTGGACAGGATGAAAGAACGGGTCAGATGAAAGAGCATACAGATGCCACCGTCGCCTACTTGAAGACGGTGAAACGAAAGCTCTATCACTCCAGCGGTTTGGACGACTGGGATTTCATCACGTACTTTGAAACGTCTAAGCTGGACGACTTCAACAACCTAGTGACTGCATTGCTGAAGGTCAAAGAGAACCGCCATAACAAGCGTTTTGGTGATCCTCTTCTGTTGGGCACTATCCGCCCACTGGATGAGATTCTGGAGGTATTGGCGCGGTAGACTGAAAGTGGTGGCGTGGCCAATGAGCGAGGGGGACAAGATAACACCTCTCTTGAAACCGCTTACCGATGTCTTTCATCCATATCAACTTACGCCTTAGCTAAATCTTGTCATTCAGGGCTGGATTCATCACCTGCGTTGCATGCTGGCACGGTAATGGACCGGGGAGAATAAGCTATACAAGGTCTTGCGATTTTGAGGTCAAATTCTTTCGCTACATCCTGCCTAGGGGGCGGTAGAAGTGCAGACCTGGCTTGGCGGCAGCGGTTGCATGCGTCCTACATCGGACAGCCTATTTGTAAGCCATTGTAAAACAGTGAATGAGATTGGAATGTTTAAGTATGCAAGACATTGATTTTACTTGTCCCCTGGGGCCCTTTTAAGGCGAGGGTCCTGGGTTCGAATCCCAGCCGACTCACCATACAAAGCAATAGCTTCTGCAGTTCCTCCTTCGGTCGCCCTAGTCTCATAGGACAGCGGATGGGCTTTTTCGAGTCCCTCCATGGGCTGATCTCAACTTTCGGTCCCACGTCGAGCCCCCATGAGAATAGTTCGCCGTCATGCGGGGCATGCGGTGGCCAACGAGTGCCCCCGAACTTCGTGCGCGGCAAGCTCTCTGTAAGCGTACGGTCGCAGCCGTCTTGACGCTCAGGGTTTGATATGCTGGAGGCGCTGGTTGGTGCGTTTGATGTCGAAGGCTGTGGGATGAAAGCGGCCGCCGCTCCACCGGAGCATGTCA
>Ga0268299_1003909_pt1 | contig 12638 bp, 11 predicted proteins | sample NOBtaG_FD_193484 | JGI IMG/M metagenome (GOLD analysis project Ga0268299, IMG submission 193484) | Activated sludge microbial communities from bioreactor in Nijmegen, Gelderland, Netherland - NOB reactor | ecosystem: Engineered > Bioreactor > Aerobic > Activated sludge | place: Netherlands...
CATGGCCGTTGAGGGTCACTCGTCCAAGTAGTTGAAAAATTGGAACGCGCCCGTAGCTCAGTCGGATAGAGCATCAGCCTTCTAAGCTGAGGGTCGCTGGTTCGATTCCAGCCGGGCGCACCATTTCGGAGTTGTTGTTTTCAAGATTTCCTAAGAGGCTGAAGGGCAAGGATAAATCTTCGTTTTCAGCGGTTCGATAACCCTGATTCCGGTCATAGGGTAATTTCTTGGCAAACACCAGCCTGAGGACCATTCTCTTGTCGTCCAGACGGTCAGAACTCCAGAGATAACAAGGGTTTGCAAGAAACGTCATCGCGGTTCGATAAGTTTCATCAAAGGATTTGAGCGGACGCCCGCAGCTCTGGATTTTTTCCTTCAGCAGAATTTTTTGCTCATCCAGCCGTGCCAATTCACTTTCATAGTGTTTGATCACCGTGGGGTTCTCGGTCTGGATCAGGCGCTCCAAATACTTTTGAACCTGATGATCGATCCTCACCAACTGCATCTCCAGGGACTGACCGTCCTGCTTAACCCGGTTTAGACGGTCATCCCACAGCTCCTTGAACATCTCCCTGGCCATGGCAAACACGGCGGGGGATGGCCGCAGGCGTTGTAGCAGCGCCTCGAAATCCGCTTGCATGACTTCCGCCCGTGTTGACTTGCCCACATCCGGGCAGCCTTTGGTCTGACAGTGGTAATAGGGATAGCGTCCGCTTCGTCCCCTGGCCCAGCAGGCCGTGAGAGGGCGACCGCAACAGCCGCAGGTCACAAAGCCCCGCAGCGGAAAATCCTTATTGAGGTCTTTTCTGGCTGGCGCTTTGCCAGTGCTTTGAAGCTTGTCTTGAATGGCCTTGAAGGTTTCATAGCTGATGAGCGGCTCATGCTTGCCCGGTTGTAGGCTGAGGCCCCATTCCGGGTAGTCGATATATCCGGTATACAGGATGCGGTCGAACATATCGGCCAGACGCTGAAAATGAACACGCCCCTTCTTACTCTTGGGGTAGAGGGGCTGGGATTCCAAAAAGCGTTTAACCTCGCTTTGGGTCTGGAACCGCCCCGAGGCGTATCCTTCCATGGCTTCGGCCATGATGCTGGCGACTGGCTCATTGCGGACTAAAATCTTGCCGTGGCCATCTTTCTTTTCGTAGCGGTATCCCATGGGGGCCTGGAACACCCAATAGCCGTTCATCATCCGCGCCCGCATGCGGTTCATCACCTGTTCTTTATTTTTCTCGCGCTGATGCGCGGCGACGGAGGCCAGCAAGTGCTCGACGAGGCGGCTATCAGAGTCCTCGGCAAACTCAATCGAGGGACTTTCGAGCTTGCCGCCCGCGCTGCGAATGGCGGCACGTAACTTAATATGCGTCTCGATGTCGCGGGCCAGACGGCTGATGTCGTCAATGATGACTACATGCGGCTGCTTGCGCTTATGCTGGTTCAGGAAGGCCAGCATCTCTTTCATCTTCGGACGATCCAGCAAGCTGCCCGTCACGCCTTCATCGTGGAACACCTGAACGACTTCATATTTCTTGTGGCCTGCGAACTCGCGGCACCGGGTTTCCTGTGAAGCAAGACCAGTACCTTCACTTACTTGTTTAACTGAAGACACACGGCAGTAAATCACAGCCTTGGAGCCGTGTTGCGGCTCCCATTGATCAAAAGATTTTGGAGGTTTTTTCATGGCGGGCCTATCCTTTTCAGGTCTTCATACCTGATGGGTTTCTTCTTGTTCAAAGGGTGGTGTCCCGCCGATTCTATGGATTCAGGTGTGCCCTGTAAATCATTATGTTCAAGGGGCCTGCCGCATTGCTGGATGGGATGCCGCCCAAAGGCCTGATCGACAAATCCTTCCAGAATGGCCCAGACGCTCTGGATCAATTCCGTCTGTTCCTGATCGGAAAGATTCATTCCGGCGAGAAAGGGTTTGTATTTTTCAACGTCTAATGACATGGGCAAACCGTACAAGCGCTGTAAAAGCCGTAGTGGCCAGGAACGAATGGCCATTATGGTTTTAGCAGCATCCCGCCTTATTGCCGGGAAACAGATAGGGAGATGCAACCGTCGCACAGGAGAGACTGAATGCCCGAGACTCTGTCGGTGGCGGGATACGAGCATAAGGCGCATCTGTTTCCAGAATACAACCTTTGATTTAAGGGCGAGTTAAGAATGGCGGATTTCTGCGGGTTTCAGAGTAGGTTTGTTTGTGGCGACGCACAAAGCGCTGCTGTTGACGGGCAAGGCAAGCAATGATCTGATCGGAAGAAAGTAGAACATGCTCAAGATCATGGTGAAGCTATAACCCGCGTTCCATTGACCAAGGAAGTAATCAAGACGCTCAAAGCCTATCGCAAGAAAACGGGGGTGGGCAGCTTTGCCCTGCTCAAAAATCAGAGCGACTGCCCCGACAATCTTTCTCCACGCCACATTCAGAGTTGGCTGGAAAGGCGAGTGAGAACTGCGCCTCCGGAACATCTGGGGTATGTCCTTAAAAAATGGGAGGCATTGCCCATTCTTGAATTCGGCACAATCACCAAAGGCATCTTGGATGTTATTAAAGGGCATTGGAACCGTACACGGGTTGGCCCAAATACTTTGCTTAAAGACGCTGCCGACAAGCCGGAAAGGCTGCGGCCCCATACCATCGCCGCATGGCTAAATGGCCGTAGCCGGTCCTATCGCAAGGATCATCTCAAGTATGTTTTAGAACGCTGGGGTGCCCTGCCTGATGTTTTCAACACGAAACGGGTGCTCTCCGGCTATGCCGAGGTTACACAGGCCCAACGTGATCGTCTTCATGAGTTGAAGGCAAAGACAGGTTTTGGCCCCCAGGTATTAATGAGAGGGGTAAAGGATGGGCCGCCCGGACTTGGTTCAGACAAGATCAAGGCCTGGATAGATGGAACGACCAAAACAGCAAAGCCGGAGCACCTGGCGTACGTCTTTGCGCGGTGGGAATCCTTCAAAAGTGAGACTTCTCAGCCAGACGGCACACCGCGAGATTGATCAAATTTTAGCAGTATTTTATCAATCCTTAACAAAACATTAATTGTTTTCATAATTAATAAAACATTTACCTTCATCTGACACAATAGGGCCATACCAAAGAATAAGGCGCGGTCAACGCGCCGTCCGAGGTAGCGGCTTATAGCGTGCCGCCGGAAATAAGCGGGGATGTTGAAGGTGCGTGATGGGAATCGATAACGACGATAACGATATGGTTGCCAAGGTAACGCGTGATGTGAAAGCGCGTACGGATGCCAATCTTTTGGGCATAAGTTTGGGTGACCGTACCCTCACCGATAAGGGGCTCATGAATATTGGGCGGGCTGTGCTTGTCGAAAACAAACGTCAAGACGACAAGAAAAAGAAAGAGGAAAAAGAGCGGAGCGAAGCCCTTAAGCGGGTGCAGGAAGCGTTTGATAAGCATCTGGCAGCCATCTATGAGGAAATTGAAAAGCATCGCAAGGCTATCGAAGCCATCGGAGAGCTGCGAGAAAAAATTAGGAATGGTACGTTTAATAAAGACGACAAGGCCACCCGTTCGCTGTTGAATCGTGCTGGTATCGATCCGGCTGACATCTCCGACGACCCGCAAAAGGCCAGGGAAAAGTTGGATAGAGAGCAAACAGAACGCGAAAAAGAGATCGAAATACTTGAAAAGCAAGCAGAGACTTTAAGGAGCAATTTTGAAAAAGCAAAGACGCCCGAAGAAAAGGCGGCTGTCGTCGAAACATCTAAAACTTCCATTGCCTGGAAAATACGGGTGAGTGACGTAGTTGAGCATCAAGATTCTGCTGTGATTAAGGGAAAAGAATTGGCTGACCAGCAGCAGAGAAAGCTGGAAGATAAACTGATAAGTGGTAAAGCATCTGAGTCTATAGATATCGCAGAAGCGCGCACTGCAGAATTAGGCAAACTCGAATCTTCGAGTTTTCTGGCTGCAAGCCTTGATGGTGATGGAAGCTATACAAAGGGAATCGGTGAGAGGGGGTTGACTTCGCAAAGCGCCTTCACTGCCGCTGCCAGACAAACAGACAACAAACTACTAGATAGTCATGAGCCTGAAACTAAACACGAAAACAACAAGGGCCTCGAAATAGGAGGCACGCCAGCCCTCAACGGATAGCGGAGTGCAACTCGCCTGTGGAGTGTGCATTATCTGGTTGTTCTTGCCAGTACCCTTTCACGATACGATCAAAGCCAGCAGGTAATTCTCCTAATAGATAGCCATCGCCACTTGGGCCTGAGAACGGCGTTCCCTTCAAGAAAAAGGTAACGGTAGTGAGGTCACCTCTGGATATATTGGTTTGAAGATTAATTGGAATGCCTTTCTTGGCAAAGTTGGCCTCAATGGCCTTGGTAAGCCGTTCCGGCGCTATCTCCGGCACAGCGGCAAAATTCACAAACACGCCAATACCGTTGTTGCTAATCGAGTAGTCCTGCGCTGCGGCTCCCTTTTCGTATGCAGTCATTTCTCTGTGGTGCTTTACCGGCTTAACATCCTGCGCATTTGCCATGCCGTCGAAGGTGTTACCGAGCTTGCCGGTCATGGGGAGGAATGCAGCCGTAAACGCGAGCGCCCCGGCGGCGATCTTTCCGCTCATGGAACCCATGAAATTATCTTTCAAGTTTTGCTCTGTTTTTGACATTGTATTGCTCCTTCCACACGAAACGGCTCTTCATTGGCCATAAAATTGAATTATTATTAGCAAATATACGTGTATTGCGCAAGTTTACAACTTTGATTAAAAGTCAAGTCTGAAAATACGGCTTTTATAGCAAAACATGCCTATAATCTGGCATAAAGTGGCCTTGTACACCCGGCTAAGGCTTTATGGCTGCCGTATTCCATCAATGGCTAATGCACGAGTCGCCTGAAATTCCAATTGCAAAAAAGCAAGAACATTGCGCCGCCGAAGGTCAGGCGGCAATAAAACTACCGGGTGAAATATCTGAAAAATGGGGAGCCAAAAAAGGGAAGCCTTGTTTTGATATTGTTCTGTTGTGCCGGGAGCCTGACGGGAAAGCAGGAAAGTCCATGCTTTCGCTCTGGCCAGCCGATCATAAAACGAGTAATTTGAGGCTGGCTAAAAAACGTTCCCTTTTCAAGCGGGGGAGTCTTTTCTCGCCGTCACTGAAAGGGGAGCACTATGAAGATTGGATACTTGCGCGTCTCACTGGAAAGCCAGAAGGAAGATCGGCAGGAAGATGGGCTGAAGGCGATTTGCGATGAACTCTATGTCGAGAAAATGTCCGGGGCGCGGAAAGACCGGCCCGTCTATCAGCAGGTGGTCTCCAGGCTCCGGCCCGGAGATACGCTGGTCGTCTGGGACCTGGACCGTGCCTTTCGCAGCACGGTCGATGCGCTGCTGGAAGCAGAGAAACTGCGAAAGCGTGGGATCGGGTTTCAGATCGTCAATCTCAATATCGATACCGCGACTCCGTCGGGGGAGCTGATCTATACCGTGATGGCGGCGTTTGCTCAGTTCGAGCGGTCCAATCTCATCAAGCGAACGAAGGAAGGCATGGCAGCGGCCAGACTGCGCGGCAAGCATATCGGCAGGCCGCGCAAGCTGAACCTTGAGGAGGTTCTCCTTGCGCAGGCAAAGGTTCAGGCGGGAGAAGCGACCATCACCGAATTGGCCGAACAGTTCGATTGCTCCCGCGAAACCCTGTCTCAGGCGATGAGGCGGTTGGCTGCTTGAGCATGGGCTGGACTAACCACCCATAGTTTTCGGTATCAAGGCAAACGATTGATACTTTAATGAGCTATTTTAGCTATAATTATCTGACTAACAAATGTATGCGACTGGGTGAATGAATCCATGAGTAGCATTCAATGCTAGAAAGTAATCGCGTTGGCTTCGATATACTTGCATATAATCGCACTGATGTACCTTTATGACAACGCTTGAATTGCCATCAATTCAGACGCCGACGGACACATTTGTTGCGGCTGCTAGTTGGCTCGTTTCTGACGTTGTGGAGCGGCAATCGTGCGTTAAGTCAGATTTATCCAACGGGTGGGCACTGGTTTGTGAAGGTAATTATGGAGACGCAATTACATTCTTCAATAATGCGCTAGCTCAAGGCACTTGTTTCGAGGAAGCGCTCCATGGGTTAGGGCATGCGTATCTTGCTGGTGGAAATATCCATGCAGCTCGTAAAGCGCTTCAGCAAGTAAAGCGACGAAATAGCGATGTTGCATATGCGTATGGCTACTCTCTGTTTTTGCTCGGTGAATATAAACAAGCTGCAGAAGCGTTTTTCGAAATTCCCTCAGAGGATTCGGCGTATCGCGATGCTCGGCTGTATGCCATTGGAGCCACTTTATTAGCTAGGGACAAAGCTTCGGAGGCACGTGAATTTTTTCAGGGAATCTTTTTGGATGATCGGAGGTGGGGCGTTCCAGCAAGATATGCTTTAGGGATTGCATGGATGCGATCTGGCAATGAAGACGAGGCCAGAAGATGTCTCCAAGCAATTTCTCCTGATCACCCGCGATGGGGTGCGTTAACTCAGTATGCCATAGGGATGTCTTGGGTTCGGTCTAGAAACATTGAGTTGGCACAAAAAGCATTCAGCCTAGTTCCGACTAAAGATCCAGATTGCGGTACTGAAGCAGTATACGCTCTGGCTGTGACATTCGTAATGATGGATGATCTTCAGAAGGCCCAAGTCGTGCTGGAACAAATTCCTTCGGAACATAACAAACTAGGTGCAGCCGCGAGGTATTGGGAGGGAAAGTGTTTGTTTCAACTTCAAAATTATCAGCATGCCAGGAAGGTTCTCTCTAAAGTCAAACCAGATGACCCGCTATATGGCGTTGTTTCCCAGTACGACATTGCAAGAAGTTGGCTGAAAGAAGGGAACCTTGAAGAAGCACGCAAAGCTTACGAGAAAATACCGGTACATGATCCAGGATGCGGAGTTGCAGCTTTGTACCAGATCGGAGCCATATGGCAGCGGTCGCAAAACCCTGACAAGGCTATAAAGGCATATGAAAAGATTCCGCCTGGTGAGAATCAATATTATTCTGATGCGCAGTTCAGACTTGGAACCCTTTATCGGTCCCTTGGCTATGCGGAAGAAGCGTGCATTGCATTTTCCAAAGTACCCACCGGAAACCTCCAAGTAGGGGGGCTCAGTGTCATTGCCTTAGAGGAGGAATTATTAGATAAGGGGTACTCCCACGAGGCGAAGATATTGCAAAACCTTATTTCGATGCTTGAGAAGTCAGTCGAGGCAACCCTGCCTGAGGCGGAGGAAATAAAAAAACGATTGAAGGAAGGCGGATTTTCGGCTTTAAAGGAACACAGAGACAAATGCCAGAACGTTGATGAAGGAATGTCCAAGGCCAGTGGAACTGATTTTCAGCAGAAGGTCCGCCATCCGGGTGAAATCATCAGGGAGGAACTCTTGAACGCGAGGCAATTGGGGGTAGGAGAAGTTGCTGAAAAGCTTGGCATTAGTCGTGTTTATTTCTCTTATATTTTGAACGGGACGCGGAATCTTTCCGTGGAAGTAGCTGTAAAGTTGGCCGATAAGTTCAATTTTTATACTCCCGAAGAGTTATTAGGATTCCAAAACAAATATGATGTTTGGAAAGCACGTAACAGACATAAAACCTCATTGCCAGACCCTCAATTCGGATAGTCTCAAATTCTACTCGTCTCCAAGTTAAAGCTCATCCATCCTAACTAATTGAAAAGTATAAAGCTTACCCAATAGACCATCTATTGCGTAAACTGAATGGTTTACGTTATAGTTGCGTAATCAAATATGTTTACATTTCATGGGAAAAACTCAGTTCATACGCGCTACCGCATCATAAGCAACAATTCAAGAAGGTTTGTCAGAGTTCATAACAAAAAACATTAGGAGGTGTTGTCATGGCAGTGCCTTCGAGGAAACGCGTTATCATTGTTGCGACCAATAGAGAACTCGCCAGCGAGCACTACTATATTCGGCTTTGGATGGCGATGAAGAATCTGTCAGAGATACACGGTATCTCACGTCGACAGTGGATGGCTTTAGTTATTGCGTGCTTCCGGGATGCGTACGGATCGGTGGAGTTTCAATGGCCCAATGGAATTCCCTATGTGCTCCCGGAGTGGGATGTTCTCTTTAAGGATTTAGATGGTCGTTGGATTTCCATTTATCTTGCAGGTTGCAACGGGTGCCCTAAGTCACGCTCTCACATCTACGGTCGCCTGAGGGTCTTTGATGCTGTTATTCGGCTCAGATGGCCGAAGATTGCCCGACGGATTAAAGCATGATGACACAGAAGCCAGAATGTTTCAGCCAGATGCACCGTGCCTCTCGCAAAACACCTCCTTGTGAAGACTAAGCAGACGTATCCGTGTGCAGCATCTATGCTGCACACGGACCCACCATTGTTTTCGTAGCGAACATATTTCTTCCGTCAGAGTTTCTCCACCTCGTTCAACACATGCCGCTCGGGCGATGAGCGCTCTTTCCCGAACCTCCGACTTCATTCGTCTAGTATGCGGCAATTTCTTCAATGGGTTTTTCACATCTTTTAAGGAGGCTCTCTCTATGCACAAACCAGACAGTCCCTACAAAACAGATGAAGCCATCTGGACCCAGCTTCATGCATGGATGACAAATTTCATCCGCATGCTGCTCAACCAGCCTGATCTGAAGGACGCTCGAAAGACGGTTGAGGAGCAAGCCAGGTTGGTATGGGGGAAATTTTTCGGCCTTGAGATGGAGCGCCTGCAACTGGAAATCGCTGCGCTTGAAGAACGGCTGATTCCATCCGACGCGAAGATTGCCGCGCTCACACAAAAACTCAAATCCATAAAACCTTGTGTGTCTTCGGTGCAGCTTGGCGAGGATGCCGGACATCAGTGCATTCCATTTTCACATTGGCGATCAAAGGACAAGGCGGTCGTCCTCTTAACACTCTTCTCGGCTTTCGTGGTGCTGACTATGGGGGCCGTAAACGTCTATTCCAACATAATGGGTTCCGGCAATGGCGTCTTTATCGAGCGGCCTCTTTTGGCTGTGATCATTTCTGGATTGCTGCCAGCCGGGTCGGTGGCCATGAAGTTTGTCACAGACATCATGGAATCAAACAGAGCCAAAGCTTTCTATGCCAAGACCATACATGGTCTGAGCATCCTGGTGTTGCTTTCGTGGACCGTGCTGTTTGCTCTGAATTTTCATGGGCTGTCTTCGCAGGTGACCTTCGATGATCTCGAAGGATCAAACACGACCTCTATCACGCTGACCGGGGTTCAGCTTCTGGCTGAAATGCTGGTAGGGGCCGTGCTCTTCCAGGTGGCAGCCGATGTCTACGGCAAATACACGCCCAATACGTGTCGACCAAATCCAGAACACATTGAAACTGAATCAGCTCTGAAGAAGGAGACCATCTTCAATGATGGTCTTCGTAATGAACGCAACGAAAAGCGGGGCATCATGGCCGCGCTGAAGGCAAGTCTTGGTGCGTTTGTAAACGACATGAATGCGCTCTATCGGAATATGCGTCAGCGTTTAGATGAGTCATCTCCGCTGTGAATTCACAATCTAAAGGAGGATTCTTATGCGTATTGTAATCGCGCTGCTAGTCATTCTTGGGTGTCTTGCCGGTGATCCTGCCAGAGCGCACGAACTGATAGTTGGGCTGTCTCCATACCAAGATGCCGCAAAAGCTGAGGCGCAGGTCAAAACGGTTTTGGACTTTTTGACCGTCACGCTTGAACCTGGCGAGTCCGCTTTATTATTCGATGCATATAACATCCAGTCTATTGGATCTTATGTGGTTCCAGCGAACCCGGCCTATCGCCACGCGAAGGCCAAGATCATGGCCAACCGGCAGGTGGTGAGCACCATGCTCGCCTTTGCCAAGGCAGCCCGAGCGCCAAAGGGTGGGGCTGAGCCAGCGGTGATGGGGGCCCTCCGTTTGCCGCAGGCGCTGGCCTTTATCGGCCAGAACTATCCATACAAGGAAAAGGCGCAAGTGGTCTTGCTCGGCTCCCCGATCTATGACGACCCGGCTGAGCGGGTATTTTCGATGAACCAAGGCCGCATTCCAGGCGATGGTAATTTCTCGCACGGGCGGGCGGACACGCCCTATGGCCTCAAAGGGCAAACCGCCTTGCTCGCGCAATGGCCCGTTCATCTGGCCTTTACCGATGAAAGCTGGCGGCGGGACGATCACCACGGGTATTACGTTCAGCGCTTTTGGACGCTCTTCATAGAAGGCCAGGGCGGCAAGCTTGCCAGCTTTACCGGCGACCTGCCGACCTTATGGCAGCGGGTCCGGGCTCATACCCCGCCGCTTGCTCATTCCTATACCGTGGAGCGCTCTGACAAGCTGGAAATGCTCATCCTCAAGCCTCGGGACGTGAAAGAACGGGCCTCGATCTACGAGCGGCCTCTCACGCAGACCCCTTTTCCCATGGCGCGGCTGAACGGGGCCTCCAATATTGAGATCGGCGTGAGTTGGGATTGCCCGACATGCGATCTTGATTTGTATGCCCAGCATGACAACCGTGAAGCACCTCTCTCCTACATTCACACGGAAACGCCTTCAGGGCTTTACTACAAAGATTGGCGGCACTCACCGCGCAATGTGAACGGTCTTGAGACCGTGGCCTACCGGGTGCCGGTTGACCTGAACAATCTTTTGATTGCCGTCAATTTCTATGGCGGCAGTGCAGCAAGCGGCGTGCAGGGAGAATTGCGGATATCCCTGGATGGCCAGACCTATGCCAGGGCGTTCTACGTCCCGGCGCAGGAAGGCAACCATGGCCATGGGCGTGAGGAAACCCTCAAATCAAAGCAGGCCGCCAATGCCAACTGGCTGGTGATCGATCCGCTGGAAGTGCTGGGCGTGCGTAGTAACCAGAACATCATCAGCCAGAGATAGGAAGGAGATCTCATGCAACAGCCACGGCAAGCGCAATCGTCATCACTGATGGGGGCGCTTGCCGTCAGCGCCATCCTGATCTGGGCAGCCTGGGAAAGCATGGCGACCCAGGCTGCATTCCCACCCATCCCGTACATTCTCGGATTCTGCGCCCTGGTCGTAAGCGCCAGGGCCGCAGCTCTTGTGTTTGTGCGTCTGCATAATTATTTGCTTCGCCGGGAGGCCATGCGGGCCAGTACACAAAAGGGCTCGGCCTCCTGGGCTACCAAGAAAGACCTTAAGCGGGCAGGACTCTATGACACAAGCGGGCTGTTCCTTGGTTGCGATACCAGGGGCCGCCCGATCTTCTTTGCCGGGGAAACCCACGGCCTCACGTTGGCCCCGGCAGGCTCTGGGAAAACGGTTGCCTTTGCCGTTCCAGCGCTCTGCCATTCGCCGTTGCCGATGATCGTGAGCGATTTCAAAGGCACGCTGGCCGTGATGACAAAGGCGCTGCGAGAAAAACACCACAAGCAGGACACGTTCTGCATTAACCCCGCACATCTCTACACGGAGCAGCTAGGCATACCGGCTCGGTATAACCCGATGCAAATTCTTCTTGATGACTGGATGGCTTCAGAGCGTAACAAGGACTTAGTCGCTGATAGTCAGAGTATGGCGCTCCAGCTCTATCCTGAACCAGCAGGGACGGGCGAGAACACGTTCTGGCGCAACGGGTCACGGAAGATTCTGGTGTTTGTGCTCGTTTATCTCATCACCTATCACGGTGCGGATAAGGCCACGTTAAGCGAAGCGCTGCGTCTCTTGCGCAACGTCAAAGAATTGATTGAGGCATGCAAGCTGGCCATGGGCTCGGCCATCCTGAATGGAGAGCTTGCCGATATGGCGGCTGATCTTCATTACAAACTCACCGCCCAGGATACGCGCCAGGTCGATAGCTTTTTAGAGGGTGCGGTTCAAGCGCTTGCGCCGTTTTCTTCCAGCGGTTGGCTGGCCGAAAGCACAAGCGCCTGTGATCTGCGGTTCAAAGACCTGAAAGAAACTCCAGCGACAGTCTATCTGATCGCCGATCCAAGTAAGCAGAAGGTCTTTGCGCCATGGCTGGGGCTACTGGGGTGGGCGGCGATCACCGAACTCACTCGTTGCAAGAACACCAAGCCGGTTTTGTTTCTCCTCGATGAAGCGACGAACTTCCGCATTGAGAATCTCTCAAACTCGTTAACCGGTTTGCGCGAATTTGGCATACGCGTGCATTTCATTTTTCAAGAGCTTGAGGAGTACGCCCGTGTCTATGGCCGCGAGGCGCTGGAGACGCTCTTGTCACAGACCGAGGTCAAACAAATCTTCGGGGCGAGCGGAGCGAAGACGTGCGAGCTGATTTCCCGGATGCTGGGCGAGCAAACCGTCAAAGCCGTGAACTTTAATCTGGGCCGCACGCTGAACGATCCCATCACCAAATCCGTGGGTGAGCATGCGCGGCGCATACTCACGCCAGATGAGGTCCGGCAGTTTGCCGATACGATTCTCTTTATCCGCAATCTGCCCCCGATACATGCAATTAAGACCGGGTATCACGAGGTGAAACCCTGGTCGGATTGGGTGGCGGAAAATCCCCTCTTCGGCAGCAAACTCAAAGGCAAAACCAAAGTCTGGCTGAAATACGAACAAGGAGCATACGAACATGAAGCAGGCAAGGGTCAGAAGCTATAAGACTATTCGCAGACCGTTAGGTCTTGGG